>OLVY01001418.1_pt1 | contig 15176 bp, 12 predicted proteins | sample 1674261 | NCBI WGS metagenome assembly OLVY01 (sample SAMEA103958155, study PRJEB25191) | human gut metagenome | biome: human-associated habitat [ENVO:00009003]; feature: intestine environment [ENVO:2100002]; material: feces | place: Germany | collected 2013/2015
GATACAAAAACTCGATGGTGCTGCTGTCCGGGTTCCAGCGGTGCACGCTGATGGGGCGGGACAGGAAGGGAGCTTCGTCTGCGCCCCAGGAGCGCAGGGTGAAGAACTGGCCTGCGTGGGGGGCATGGTCGCGGTCCGGCCACACCACGGTCAGCAGGCGGATGTCCGGGGCAATGACCTCATTGCGCAGAACGGTGGCTTCACAGCAGGCTGCACGCATGAGCAATGGCCTCCTTCATGTTCACACACTCGTTGTAAGCGGCTTCGTCAAAGGCAACGCCCGGCTGCTTTTTGTAAGCCAACAGGATGCCGCGGCTAGAGTTGACCACGCCGCCGTTGCCCTTGGTGAGGTACTGAGCGATATCCTCGGCCTTGCCGCCCTGTGCGCCGTAGCCGGGGATCAGGAAGAAGCTGTCCTGATACTTTGCGCGGATCTCGGTGGCCTCCTCGATGTGGGTACCGCCGATGACCAGACCGATGGAGGAGTAGCCGTGCTCGCCCATATAATCCTTGCCCAGCGCGTTCAGCTTGTCGCCCACCAGATCGTAGACGTGGCGGCCATCGGCCAGCTTCTCGTACTCAAAGTCCTTGGCGCCGCCGTTGGAGGTGCGGCAGAGCACGAACATACCCTTGCCCTGCTTTTCAGCGTAGGGCAGATAGGGGCTGATGGAGTCCAGACCCATGTAGGGTGCCAGTGTGACGAAGTCGCTCTCAAAATCGCCGGTGAAGTGACCCATGGCATACATCTCGGCGGTCTTGGCGATATCGCCGCGCTTGATGTCCGCGATCACCGGCACACCGGCCTCGCGCACAGCCTTCAAGGTGTCGGCGTAGGCCTTCATGCCCTCCATGCCCAGCGACTCATAGTAAGCGATCTGCACCTTGTAGCAGCCGGCCACAGCCTTGGTGGCATCAATGAGCTTTTTGTTGAAGCGCACGATGTTCTCGCCCTTGGTCAGGGTGCTGTCCACAAAGTCGGCAGGCAGGTAGCTGAAATCGGTGTCCAGACCCACGCACACCGGGCCGCGAGCCTCCACAGCTTCGTACAGTTTGTCCATGTTCGTCATTTGGGTGTCCTCCTGTAAGTCGTATTGTAGAACCCTCTCAGGCGCTTGCGCGCCAGCTCCCCCGAAGGGGGAGCTTTTCTCTTGAGGGCAACTGTTTCTTTCGTAATATGCGAACTGCTTTCCGTACTCTCAGGCAAAGCCTGACGGCTTTGCCTGAGAGGGTTTCGTTCTTTTTACTCCTCGGCCTGATAGGTGATCTTACCGGCCTTGATGGTGGCAAACACCTTGCCGTAGAGCTGTGCACCGTCAAAGGGAGTGTTGTGGCTCTTGGAGTGCAGCTTTTCCTTTTCCACCGTGTAGGGGGTGTCCAGATCCACCAGCACAAAGTCGGCATCGAAGCCCGGCTCCAGCTGACCCTTGGCAAGACCCAGGATCTCGGCGGGGCGGGTGCTCATCAGATGCACCAGCAGCTCCAGCGGCAACCCCTCCTGCTTGCAGAGCTTGGTGTAGCACACGCCAAAGGCGGTCTCGCTGCCCACCATACCGGCCATGCCCTTCAGCTTATCCTCTTCGGAGTGGGGTGCATGGTCAGTGGCAATGGCGTCCACGATGCCGGTGCGGATGCCCTCCACCAGCGCTTCCACATCGTCGGCGGTGCGGATGGGCGGGTTGACCCGGTAGTCGCAGGTGTCGTTGGTGAACCACAGGTGGTGGGGGGTCACCTCACAGGTAACGGGTGCGCCCCGCAGCTTTGCCATACGGATGGCGTCCAGTGCGCCCCGGGTGGACACATGGCACATGTGCAGCCGGGTCTGGTAGTACTCGCTCAGCCAGCAGTTGCGCACCGTCTCGATATCCTCGGCCAGACGGTAGTCCCACGGGCTGATCTCCATATCCTCGGCGTGGCTCATGACCGTGATGTCCTTCTGGGTGCAGATGGCAAAAGCCCGCGCCATGGTGGCGTTATCCTGCACGCCGTGGCCATCCTCGGTGATGAACTTCACGCTGGCGGGCAGGGTCTTGAGGTGGTCGATGCTCACACCGTCAAAGTTCTCGGTGATGGAGACGGTCTGGTTTGCATCGCACAGCCCCACCTCGGCGGCTTTCTGCTCCACCATCAAGGCCTGTGCGGCAGAGGAGCAGACGGGCTTGGTGTTGGGCATCAGGTTTACAAAGGTGTAGCCACCGGCAGCAGCGGCACGGCTGCCGGTCTCAATGTCCTCCTTGTACTCAAAGCCCGGGGTGCGCCAGTGGCAGTGCAGGTCCACAAATGCGGGCAGCACCGTCAGCCCACCGGCATCCACCACCGTCTCGTTCTCGGCGGCAAGGGCGGAAAGATCCTGTCCTACGGCAGCGATTTTGCCATCCTTTACATAGATCTCGAGCGGCCGTCCCTCGGTGTTCACAGCGTTTGTCAGCAGCATCGCGGTTCCCTCCTGTAATGGTATTTTTGTGTATCAAACGCCCGAAAACGGGCAAAAAAAAACTTTTCCCCGCAAAGGGAAAAGCTCATTGCGCAAAAAAGGAAACAACGAAGCCACGGCAAAACCGGACGCGAACTGCTTGTTCAGTTTCGGGTTCTGGGCGCTGCACAGCATGGTGTTTCTCCTTTTTATGATGGTTGCGTTTTCATTCATATTATTTTATCATAGAACCGCAAAATATGTCAATGGCTGCGCGCAAAAACAGGTGCTAAAAGGTTTCTGGTATCTCTCGCCGAATTTTGGATACTCTACCCAAAACCCGGGTCATGCGGCAAAATAAATGCCATTTTGTTCCACAATCCCTAGCGCGGCACTGTACTTTCGTCTCCTGCTGTGCTATTATAATACGGTAAAAGGGAGAGCCCCGCCGCGTGGGCGGGTGTTTATGGGAAAGAGAGGTTTTCCGCATGGGTTTACTTGAGGACGCGCGGAACATCCAGCGCAAGGACCCCGCCGCACGCAGCGTGCTGGAGGTAATGCTGCTGTACCCGGGATTCCACATTCTGGTGTACCACCGCATTGCGCATTGGCTGTACGAGCACAAGCACTTTTTTCTGGCACGATGGGTCAGCCAACATGGCCGCCACCGCACCGGCATCGAGATCCACCCGGGTGCCACCATCGGCAAGTGTCTGTTCATCGACCATGGCATGGGCATCGTGTTCGGCGAGACCTGCGAGATCGGGGACAACTGCACTATCTACCACGGAGTAACGCTGGGCGGTACCGGCAAAGATACCGGCAAACGCCACCCCACCTTGGGCAACAACGTGCTTATCGGTGCGGGCACCAAGGTGCTGGGCCCGGTGTTCATCGGGGATAACGCCCGCATCGGCGCAGGCAGCGTGGTGCTGCGCAACCTGCCCGCCAACTGCACCGCCGTGGGCGTACCCGCCGAGGTGGTGCGCATCAACAACAAGGCGGTGAACCCCGCCGACGATCTGGACCAGCAGGATCTGCCGGACATCGTCTCGCAGCGGCTCACCGATCTGGACCGCCGCCTGAGCCAGCTGGAAAAAGCGGCGCAGGGCGATATCCCACCCACTGCCGCGCAGATCGCCGCCCGGCAGCGGAAATAAAAGATTTCTTTGAAAAAAAAGAGGAGACAGGCATCCCGGAAAGGGTCGCCTGTCTCTTTTTTGTTGTCAGCTGCGGTTATAACACCTGCTCACCGTTTTCTTTATTGCAGTACATCCGGGCATCGGCCTGCCGGATAGCCTCGGTCAGAGGCTGCACATTGCACACGCCGCCAATGCTTACCGAAAGCCGGAGCTCCGGGTGGCTGGGCACCCGTGCCGCCCGCACAGCGTTCTGCACCCGCCGGATGACGCTTTCTACGCCGTCAGGGCAGTTCTGGGGCATCAGCAGCAAAAATTCATCGCCGCCGTAGCGGATCAGGATATCGGTCTGGCGCAGACAGCTTTGCATGGCTGCGGCCACGGTTTGCAGTGCCTCGTCCCCCACCAGATGCCCAAAGCTGTCGTTGACCGACTTGAACTGGTTCACATCGATCATCGCCACGCCGCCGTGCATCTCGCCCCCGGCAAGGAACTTATCAAAATAGCGGCGGGTGTAGGCCCCGGTCAGGGGGTCTACGAAGGCGCTGCGTTCCATGCCGTCGCAGCGATCCAGCAGCAGCCGGTGGCCGCCCATATCCAGCCAGCGGCCATCCGTCAGCCGGGTGACCATTTCCAGCATACAGCCCCTGCCGCCTACCTCGATGTACTTGGAAATGACAAAGTAGGCTTCCTCGTCCTTGAACTCGATCTTATTCAGAATGGTCTTGCGGGCGTAGGCTTTGGCCGAGATGCAGTTTTCGCACCGGGTATCCTTGTTCCATACCATGTGGCAGTTGCCGGGCTTTTCGGTCAGGATGCCGTCGCTATCCAGCGCAAGCACCTTGCGGTGCTCCGGGTCTACCAGACGCACCACATCAAAGATGCCCTGCAGCCGCCGTAGGAAATGGGCGGGATCTTCCTCCGGGTCGGTCGCAGCCAGCAGCTCTGCCTGATGCTCCACGCGGTGCTGTTCATCGGTGAGCTGCCCCAGCACGTTCACGCAGCGGCGTACCCCGGCACCGCTCCAGATGGTATGCAGCGCCATCCGGTGCAGGTGCGGCTTCCCATCTCGCTCCACCATGACCGGCAGCACCACGTCCGGTGCTTCCGGCGTGGCGCGGCTGATGGCTTTGGAAAGCTTGCGCTGATCCTGCTCGTTCAAAAAGCCAAGTCCCCTGCCCTGTGCAAAATCGGTCACCGTTTTTTGCTGCAAGGGCTCGGCATGGTAGTCATACACGGTCACGCTGCCTGCCAGCAGGTCGTAGTCGAACCGGATGCCGCCGCACTGGGCGGCGTAGAAATCCGTGCGTTCCTTTTCCTGTTCCAGCAGCAGCTGGGAGTGGTTCTCCCGGGGCAGCGCCTCCCGGTGCAAAATCTCCTCCGAAAGGCGGTGGGTCTCCTGCCGAAAGCCGCGGTCCCACTCCGAGCGGGTCAGCTCGGTGCGCAGCTGCTCCGAGGACTTTTGCAGGCAGTCCAGCAGCAGCGGGTTAAAAGCGCCGCACTCGCCGTTCAAGATCATGCGCAGCGCGGTGTCGTGGTCGTAGGCGTGCTTATAGCAGCGCTCGCTGGTCAGGGCGTCGTACACGTCCGCCAGCGCCACCACCTGCGCCGCAATGGGGATCTCGTCCCCTTTCAGCCGGTCAGGGTAGCCATTGCCGTCCCAGCGCTCATGATGCCAGCGACAGATGGCGTGCGCCACCTGCAACAGCGGCTCGTCCCGGGCAATGGACTGTCCCAGATCCTGCAGCATCTGCGCACCCGCCACGGTATGGTTCTTGATAATGGCAAACTCTTCGGCGGTCAGGCGTCCGGGCTTGTTCAGGATCTCCTCCGGGATGACGATCTTGCCGATATCGTGCAGCGCCGAAGCGGTGCTGATGAGGGCGATATCGCTTTCGTCCAGCTGATAACGATCGGTCTTTTGCACCAGCCGGTGCAAAAGCAGGTCGGTCAGGGTGCGGATGTGCAGAACATGCAGCCCGCTCTCGCTGTTGCGGAACTCCACCACATGGCTCAGGATGCTGATCATCAGCACGCTGTTGTGTTCTTTTTCGTACACCTGATCGGTGACAAGGCGGGTGAGCCGCTTTTGCTTGGCGTACAGCATGAGGACATTCTTCACCCGGCGCAGCACCATGATCCGCTCGAAGGGACGGCGGATATAGTCCGTTACCCCCAGATCGTAGGCGCGCTCGATGTTGGCGGTGTCCTCTGCCGCCGAGATGACGATGACCGGGATCTCGTCCAGCCATGCGTGGTACTTCATCACCCGCAGCACATCAAAGCCGTCCATGCCGGGCATCATCAGGTCCAGCAGCAACAGAGAGATATCCGTGCGCTGCCGCATCAGCTCCACTGCCGCTGCGCCGTCCTCTGCTTCCAGATAGTCATAGCCATCGCCCAGTATCTCCTTGAGCAGGGCACGGTTGATCTCGGAATCATCCGCGATCAGGATCTTCGGTTTCTCGTTCATGGCCATGTTTCTCCTTTTGCGGCGCATCCTTCTGCCCCGGCTTTGTTCCGGGTACGCTGCTTGCACTGACCGGATGCAGCGGGCTTTCCCCGGCATCCGCTTTTTTTACATTCATTTATACTTTACTGGATTTTACAGCAAAATGCAAGGCTGCGTGCAACATTTCTGCCATTTCCCGGTATTTTCTGCAAACGTTCTCATTCCCGGTTGTATAAATGCAATCCAATCCGTACTGAAACCTATTTCTGGTGAAAGGGCAATTCTGGAAAATCCGCAGATTTTCCAGAATTGCAAATTAAAAACAGTCTTTCCTCTGATGATGCGCAAAGCAAAGCAGAGCGCATTTTAAATCGTCCCACGCAGAAAGAAAAAGGACTGCTGCGCAAAACACGCAACAGTCCTTTTAAGATTCATTCTTGGGGCATCATGGCATCGAACCAGCCCATCAGCTCCGCAGCCATCTGCTCCAGCCGGGTCTCCGGCTGCCATGCAGGCTGTGCGGGCTCCGGGGGCAGCGCCTGTTCCGGGGCACAGAGAGTCTCTTCCGTCTCCGGTACAGACTGTTCCGATGCAGCCTCGCACTGCGGATCAACCTCGGGGGCTGTATCCGGCTGCACGGGTGCTTCCTGGGCAGTCTGCTGCATGGCAGCAAGAGCAGCTTCCGCTCTGCGGCAGGCGGCCTCAGCCTGTTCTGCCCGGGCATTGGCCTGTTCCAGCTGCTCCCGCGCCTGCTCACAGGCGGTTTCCAATTCTGCATTCTCGTGCTTGAGGGCAAGCAGGGTGCGCTCAAAGGCGAACATCCGGGTCTGGTACCGGCGCACCTCGGCGCGTGCCGCAGCCAGCTTGCGGCTCAGCTGCTCTGCCTGCGCCCGGGCGCTTTCCGCCTGTGCTGCGGCAGATGCCTGTACAGCGGCCTGCCGGGCAAATTGTCCGCGCAGGGCACCGGTCTCCCGCTCTGTCTGCACCATGATGCCCTCCCATGCACACCTTGCACGGGGCTTGCGCTGACCGCATGGGCGCAGCTGCCAGCCCCATTGTAGCCTGTAATTACTTCCGCTTGTTCAGGATGGCCAGCAGCTCGTCGTAGTAACGATTGTCGCTGCTTTCCTCTTCCACAGCCTTCTTTTCAGCCGGGGCAGCAGCCGGTGCGGCATTGGATGCCGGGGCTGCGGCTGCGCCGGTGTCGCTGCTGAACACCGCAGACGGCACAGACTGTGCACCGCCCATGGCGTTGTTGATGCTGTTGCGCAGGTCGCTGGCGCTCTTGTTGTCGAAGCCGGTGGCCACAACGGTCACGCGCATCTCATCGGACAGGTTCTCATCAAAGGCAGTACCCCAGATAATGTTTGCATCGGGATGTGCGCTCTGGGTAATGAGGCCTGCGGCGGTCTCCACATCCTCCAGACCGATGTCCGGGCTGGAGGTGATGTTGATGATAACGCCGTGCGCACCGGCGATGCTGGTCTCCAGCAGCGGGCTGGAGATTGCAGCCTTGGCGGCATTCTCGGCCTTGCCGGCACCCTTGGCGCTGCCCACGCCCATGTGGGCGTAGCCGGCATCCTTCATGATGGAGCGCACGTCGGCGAAGTCCAGGTTGATGAAGGCGGGCACATTGATCAGGGCAGAGATGGATTCCACGCCCTGACGCAGCACGTTATCGGCGGCCTGGAAGGCGTTCATCAGGGTGATCTTTTCCTGACTGATCATCTTCAGGCGCTCGTTGGGGATGACGATCAGGCTGTCAACGTGCATCAGCAGGTTGGCAATGCCCTGCTCGGCCAGCCCCATCTTGCGCTTGCCCTCAAAGGAGAAGGGCTTGGTAACGATGCCAACGGTCAGGATGCCCAGATCGTGTGCCACCTCGGCCACAACGGGTGCTGCACCGGTGCCGGTGCCGCCGCCCATACCGGCGGTGATAAAGACCATCTGGGAGCCCTTGAGGGCGTTGGCGATCTCGTCCTTGCTTTCTTCAGCGGCGCGCTGGCCGATCTCCGGGTCTGCACCCGCACCACGACCCTTGGTCAGCTTGGAACCCAGCTGCACCTTGACCGAGGCATGGTTCTTAGCCAGTGCCTGCTGGTCAGTATTCATTGCGATGAACTCCACGCCCTGCAGGCCATCGCTCACCATGCGGTTCACGGCGTTGCCGCCGCCGCCGCCCACACCGATCACCTTGATCGTCGTAACGTTCTCGTCCAGTTCTTCATCGAGCATCAATGCCATAACTTTGTCCTCCATCGGATTTTTATGTGGAACTGCGCAAAAGCCGCACAGATATTATCATACGATACTTATATAACAGTATCGTATCATTTTTTCATTCCGATTGCAAGACAAAATTGCTTTTTCGTGGGTGTTTTTTTCATAACCCCACTCCGGGCGGGTATTTCCTGCCAAATCTGTGCGCCCAGCCCCGCCAAAAGCCGGTCAAGGTCTGCATACCCGCGCCGGATAAATTCTGTTCCGCCAAGGCGGCTGCTGCCCCGGGCAGCCAGTGCCGCAAGCACCAGCGCCGCCCCGCCTCGCAGGTCCGGTGCGGTCAGCTTTGCCCCGTGCAGCACCCCGGCGGGCTGCACATACAAGGTACGCTCTGCCACTCGGACGTTTGCCCCCAGCGCCGCAAAGCCATCGGCGCAGGCAAAACGGTGTTCAAACACCCTGTCCTGTAAGCTGCTTTCGCCCTGTGCGCAGAGCATCACCGCCGCCAGCAGCGGGGCGGCATCCGTGGCAAGGCCGGGATATGGGCCGGTGTGCACATTTCCCGCGCCGCGCAGTGCCCCGAACCGTGAAATGGCAGCAGCATCGCGTGCCCGCTCTACGGTGCAGCCCATTTGTTCCAGAATTTCCAACAGCGGGGCATACAGCCCGGGTGCGCAGCCCGCCAGTTCTACCCTGCCGCCCGCCGCTGCCGCCGCGCAGGCCAGCGTGGAGGCGATGATGCGGTCTGCCACCGGTGTAAAGGTGCAGCCTGCAAGGCAGCGCTTTCCCTGCACCCGGATGGTGTCGGTGCCCGCGCCCTCCACGCAGCCGCCGCAGACGTTGAGGAAGGCGGCAAGATCCACGATCTCCGGTTCTTTTGCGGCACCATGCAGCACGGTCTGCCCCTGCGCCGTGGCCGCGGCCAGCAGTAGCGTTTCGGTAGCGCCCACGCTGGGAAAGCTAAGACAGATCTCCGCGCCCCGCAGCCCCGCCGGGGCGTACAGTGTAAGCTGTCCGGGCGCAGCGGGCAGCTGCCGCACGCCCATCTGCGCCAGCCCCTGCAAATGCAGGTCGATGGGTCTTGCCCCGATGCGGCAGCCCCCGGGCAGTACAGTGTTCACCCGCCCCAGCCGCGCCAGCAGCGGCGCACAGAACAGGATGGATGCCCGCATCCTGCCTGCGGCCTCCGGTGCAAGGTCGGTGCGCATGGGTTGCCCCTGCACCACCAGCTCTGCGCCCTGCCAGCCCGCCGTGCAGCCCACGCCCCGCAGCAGGGCAAGACAGTCCTCCGCATCGGTCAGACGCGGCACATTTTGCAGCCGCACCGGCCCGCTGCAAAGCAGTGCTGCTGCCAGCAACGGCAGCACACTGTTTTTGGCCGCAGGCACTTCCACCCTGCCCTGCAAAGGCCGTCCACCCGTAATGATCCAATCCCCAGCCATGCCAAGACCCCCGTTCTGCAAAAGATACCCCATGGTATGCAAAACGAGGGTCTTTGGTCAAAGAAATGCGCCAGAAACGGCCTTCCCGCTGTCTGCTGGGTTTGTCCGGTCATTTGTCCGTGTTTTTCCGGTATTTCCGCGCCGCTGCTGCCCCATTGCGGCAGGAAATGCAGCCTTTTATCAGCTTTCGCCCCGAGAGACGGAAAGCACGATGCCCATCTCGCCCAGAAGCATCATCAGGCTGGTGCCGCCGGAGGAGAAAAAGGGCAGACTGATGCCGGTGTTGGGGATGGTGTTGGTGACCACTGCGATGTTCAGCACCGCCTGCAATGCCACCTGCACCACAAAGCCCACCACCAGCAGTGCGCCAAAGCGGTCCGGCGCGTGCGCCGCCAGCGTGATGCCCCGCCACAGCAGCGCGCTGAACAGCAATATCACCGCACACGCGCCCAGAAAGCCCAGTTCCTCGCAGAGGATGGAAAAGATGAAGTCATTCTGCGGCTCGGGCACGAACAGATGCTTCTGGCGGCTGTTGCCCAGCCCCAGCCCCGCCGCCCCGCCGCTGCCGATGGCGTACAGGCTTTGGATGGTCTGGTGGCCGTCACCCAGCGGGTCGGCAAAGGGGTCCAGCCACGAATTGAGACGGTCGGCGGCGTAGGGCACCAGCTCCGGCATGAGCACGATGGCCGTGCCGATGGCGGCAGCGCCGCCCGCCCCTGCCAGCATAAACCACCGCAGCCCGGTGCCGCCCACGAACATGAGCACTGCACCGATGCTTAAAATCAGCACCGTGCCGGAAAGGTGAGGCTCCAGCAGCATGAGTACCGCCACCACCCCCAGCACCAGCGCAAAGGGCACTACTCCTACTGCAAAGCTGCCCATACGGTCGTGGTTCAAAGCGATGATGTGGGCAAACACCAGCACCACCGCAAATTTGGCGATCTCGCTGGGCTGTAATGTGCCCAGCCCCGGCAGCAGCAGCCAGCGCTTGCAGCCGTTATACTCCGGCATGAACAGCACCGCCATCAGCAGCACCAGCGAGAGTGCCAGCAGCGGCCACGCCAGTTTGTGATAGATGTGGTAGTCCACCCGGCTGGCCGTCCACATGGCTACCAGCCCCATGGCGGCGTACAGCAGCTGCGGCCGCACATAGGCAAAGGCGTCCTGCCGCCGGTACAGCGCCACCGCGCTGCTGGCGCTGCACAGCATCACCAGCCCAAAGGCTACCAGCGTGAGCACCAGCACCAGAAAGGGCAGGTCCATAGGCGGCAGCGGCCGCAGCAGCCCTTTGCGGGCAGCAGTTCTGTGCAATCCCGGTCACCTCCGTTTCTGTTATTGTACGCGGGTGCGGGGGCGGTTAGTCATACAAGCTGCTGCCGGGCGCATACACTGCCCGCAAAGGGGGTGCTGCCATGCGCGGCTCAAAACCCACGGACGCCCTGCGCACTTTGCCGGAGCGGGCGTTCCGTCTGCGGGCACGGCTCATTGCGGTGGGGCTGTGTTCCGTCTGCTTTGCAGGGCTCATCGGACGGTTGTTCTGGCTGCAATTATGCACCGGCGGCTGGTACACCCAGCGGGCGCTGGGGCAGCAGCTGCGGGACACCGTTGTGCCCGCCGACCGGGGCAAGATATACAGCGCCGACGGCGCACTGCTGGCCGCCAACAGCAGCTGCTGGACCCTGCGTGCCAGCCCCCGGGAGATGCCGGAGGATAAGCTTGCCCTTGCCGCCAAGGGGCTTGCCGAGATACTGGAATTGGACGAGGCAAAGCTGCTGGAAAAGTTCAGCGACCGGCGCTCCAACGACTGCCTTTTGCGTTACCGGGTGGAGCGGGAAACCGCCGATGCCGTGCGGGATTTCTGCGCGGCGAACGGCATTACCGGCGTGCGCATCAATCAGGATTCCAAACGCTGGTACCCACAGGGGGAGCTGCTGGCCTCGGTGCTGGGGTTCACCAACGTAGACAACGCCGGGGTCAGCGGGCTGGAGCTCGAATACAACGACACCCTTACCGGGCAGAACGGGGTAGTGCTGACCGCCGTGAACGCTTGGGGCTACACGCTGGCGCAGAGTTACGAGACCGAGCTTGCCCCCGTGGAGGGCAGCGGGCTGCGGCTGACCATTGATGCAAATATTCAACATTATCTTGAAAATGCGTTGAATTATGCGGTGCAGGAGCACCATGTAGCTGCCCGCAGCGTGGGCATCGTGATGGAGGTGAACACCGGGGCAGTGCTGGCCATGGCCACCACCCCGGCCTATGACCCCAACCAGCCCCGGGTGATCGCCGACAAGGCCGCACGCGCCGCCGTGGATGCCCTTTCCGGTAAAGAGCGCGCCGCCGCCTTACAGCTGGCACAGCAGACCCAGTGGCGCAACAAGGCGGTAAGCGACCTGTACGAGCCCGGCAGTGTGTTCAAGCTCATCACCTGCGCGGCGGCACTGGACGCCGGTGCCATCACCCGGCACTCCACCTTTTACTGTGGGGACTCTATCTCGGTGGCGGGCACGCGGTTCCACTGTGCCAACCACAAGCGCCACGGTAGCCAGACCGTGACCCAAGCGCTGGAAAACTCCTGCAACCAGAGCTTTATCCAGATCGGGGCGCGACTGGGCAAACAGGCTTTCTGCGATTATTTTGCCGCTTTCGGCCTGCGGGAGCCCACCGGCATCGACCTGCCCGCCGAGCCGAAAAAGAGCCTGTACTACACCGCCGACCGCATGGGGCCGGTAGAACTGGCTTCCTGCGCCTTCGGGCAGAGCAGCAAGATCTCGTATCTGGAAATGGCTGCCGCCGTCTGCGCGGTGGTGAACGGCGGCAAGCTGATGCAGCCGTATCTGGTATCGGACATTCTTGCGCCGGACGGCAGCGTTTTGCAGCACAACGCCCCGGTGTGCAAACGGCAGGTGATCCAGCCTGCCACCTCTGCCACCATGCGGGAGATGATGGAGGCGGTGGTACTGTACGGCGGCGGGCGCAACGCGCAGATCGCGGGGTACCGGGTGGGCGGCAAAAGCGGCACCAGCCAAAAGCTGGACAGTGCCGACGAGAAGGCCCGCATCGCCAGCTTTGTGGCGGTGGCGCCCATCGATGACCCGCAGTTTTTGTGTCTGGTCTGTCTGGATGAGCCCCACAGCTGGACCACCGCCGGCGGCAGTCTCTCGGCACCGGTCTGTGCCGAGGTGCTGGAGCAGACGCTGGTATACAAAGGCGTCCCCCGGGCAGCAGACAGCGGCAGCGCAGACGCGCAAGCCGCCGCCCTGCCCGCCGATGGGGACAGCTTTGACGGGGCGTAGAAAGAAAAAAGGCTGCTGCACAGGCAATGTGCAGCAGCCTTTGAAAAAAAGATTTAGTTCTGGTTCGGCTGAGGACGGAAGGTGATCTCGCCGGTGGTGCTGTCCATGGCGTCCACGATGGCAAGGCTCTCCAGCTGGATGCCCTTGCTACGGATCAGCTCGCCGCCCTGCTGGAAGCCCTTTTCCACGGCGATGCCGATGCCCTCTACGGTGGCACCGGCTTCCTCGGCCAGTTCCAGCAGACCCATCAGGGCGCAGCCGTTGGCCAGAAAATCGTCGATGATCAGCACATGATCCTCCGGGGTGAGGAACTTTTTGGAGACGATGACGTTGTAGATCTTTTTGTGGGTGAAGGACTGGATCTGGGTCTTGTAGTTGTCGTAGTCCAGATTGATGCTCATAGATTTTTTGGCAAACACCACCGGCACGTTCAGCTCGCTGGCTACCACAGCCGCAATGCCGATGCCGCTGGCTTCGATGGTGAGCACCTTATTGATGGGCTTGCCCGCAAACAGGCGCTTCCACTCCCGCGCCATCTCGCGGAACAACGGGATGTCCATCTGGTGGTTGATAAAGCTGTCCACCTTGAGCACGTTGCCCTCGCGCACAATGCCGTCCTTGCGGATACGATCTTCCAGCATCTTCATAAAGTATATCCTCCAACCCTTGCAGGCGCGTTTTCTGCCTCCGGCTCGCCCGCCGCGAAAAGTGCCCGCCTGTTTTCCATTCCCGGGCGCGCGCCACACGCACCCATGATATAATGTTTCACCTAGTATACCGGAAGCATCCCGCTTTGACAAGGGGTTTTCATGCCAAAATTCGTAAAAAAACGGCACCAAACCTCTTCGTTTTTTCTAAAAGTATGACCTTGTCCAAAAATACCGAAACTTCGTGAGGTTGTCGGGTCATTTTTGGTTTATCCTCCCTTGTTCTTTCGCGGTTTTCGAGTATACTATTCTTAATAGGAGAAGGGTAATGTCCGGGATTTTTGACCGGACGAGGAGGAAAATGGTATGAAAACAGGACTTGTGCTGGAAGGCGGCGCTATGCGCGGAATGTTCACCGCTGGCGTACTGGATGTGCTGATGGAGCATAACATCCAGCTGGACGGTGCCATTGGCGTGTCGGCGGGGGCAGTGTTCGGCTGCAACTACAAGTCGCACCAAATCGGGCGCACCATCCGCTACAACACGGAATACTGCACCGACAAGCGCTACGCCAGCTTTGGCAACCTGCTGCGCACCGGCAACCTGTACAGCGAGCAGTTCTGCTACCATACCGTGCCGGAAAAGCTGGATCCCTTTGACACCGAGGCTTTCCGGGAGAACCCCATGGACTTTTTTGTGGTGTGCACCGATGTGCGCACCGGTGAGCCCATCTACCACAAGTGCCGCACCGGCGACGCCGAGGATATCCAGTGGATGCAGGCTTCGGCATCCATGCCACTGGCGGCCAAGATCGTGAAGATCGGCCACTATCAGCTGCTGGACGGCGGTGTTGCGGATTCCATTCCTGTGCGCTTTTTCGAGTCTATCGGCTACAAGCGCAACCTGATCATCCTGACCCAGCCCAAGGGTTTTGTAAAGCAGAAAAACAAGATGCTGCCCCTTATCCGGGCAAGGTATGTGCGCTATCCCGCTTTTGTGGAGGCCGTGGCAGACCGGCACCAGCGCTACAATGAGACGCTGGCCTATATTTCCATGCTGGAGCAGTCCGGCCGGGCCTTCGTCATCCGCCCGCCCATCCCGCTGGAGATTCCCTCCATGGAGCGTGATCCCGCCCAGCTGCGCCGCGTTTACGAGACCGGCCGTGCCGTGGCACAGATCCAGATCGACAAGATCGCAGCCTATGTGGAGGAGTCCAAAGCTGCAACGGAAGAATAACACGAAAGGCTGCTGCACAGGTTTGTGCAGCAGCCTTTTTTCACGGAGAGATACAAAAAAGAGGCCTGCACCTTGCGGTGCAGACCTCTTGATGTTCAAGAAAGAACGGTAAGAGAAGGGGTTAAATTACTTAACCTCAACCTTAGCGCCAGCCTCTTCCAGCTTCTTCTTGATGTCGTCAGCCTCAGCCTGAGAGACCTTCTCCTTGACAGCCTTGGGAGCGCCATCAACGATAGCCTTAGCCTCCTTCAGGCCCAGACCGGTGATCTCCTTAACGGCCTTGATGACCTGCATCTTGGTAGCGCCAGCCTCAGCCAGGATGACGTCGAACTCG
>OLVY01001420.1_pt1 | contig 15156 bp, 10 predicted proteins | sample 1674261 | NCBI WGS metagenome assembly OLVY01 (sample SAMEA103958155, study PRJEB25191) | human gut metagenome | biome: human-associated habitat [ENVO:00009003]; feature: intestine environment [ENVO:2100002]; material: feces | place: Germany | collected 2013/2015
AAGCGCTTGTCGTTGTTCTCTTGCTGATAATAGTAATATACAAAATAAATGTGTACGAATTATGTCGGTTTTCGAAAACATTTCTAAAATTCTGGATAAATTATTTTATAATTAGTTAATATTTTATTTTTTTCTGTTTAGATTTTTTTGTATGATCCTAGTCTGCCCGGTATTTTTCCTTTTATACATAACACTTCCATTTTTTATTTATCACATCTGCCTCTGCTCCAGCAGATATTTGCTCAGTCCGATCATTTTCTGATCTTCTGCACTGTTATAAAATTGTACCGTTCCCGGCGTCACAGCATCCGAAACCATGTCATACTCTTTTAATTTATGAAGCGTCTCTCTGGCAGTTCCTGCACCGCCATCAAAAACCGCTACTCCCTGGCCGAGTACCTTCTGAATGGTTTCCCTCACCAATGGGTAATGCGTACAGCCAAGAACAACTGCATCCACTTTTCTTTCCTGATATGGTGCAAACAGATTTTTTAAAAAATGTTCCAGTGCTTCCCCGGAAAGTTCTCCGCGCTCTACGAATTCCACAAGCCCCGGACATGGCAGTGATATGATCTCTGCCTGATCCTGAAACTTCTGCATAAGGTTATGAAACTTTGTTTCACGCAATGTCATAGGAGTTGCCATGACAAGCACTCTTGGATTCTCTTTTACAGACACTGCCGGTTTTAATGCCGGCTCAATTCCGATGACCGGGATCTCTTTCTGGTATTTTTCCCTTAAAATGTGAATCGCTGCGCTTGTCGCTGTGTTGCATGCGACAACCAGTGCTTTTACATTCTGCGTCATTAAGTATTCCGCATCTGCCAGTGTGAGTTTTCGCACTTCCTCTAAGGTCTTTGTTCCATAGGGCGCATTTTTTGAATCCCCGTAAAATATAAAATTTTCATTTGGCATCAATGCCACCAATTCCCGAAGCACGCTGATTCCACCAACACCGGAATCAAACACTCCAATTGGTCTCTGCACTTCATCCATATTACGATTTCCTGCTTTCTTTTCTTCTATTTTGCAAACACCGCGATCTGTTCTTTCCTCGTACTGATTACTATTCCAACAAGGCACCTGCTCGAAATCTGCTTTTTACTTACCTGCTTCAGTTGTGCCTATTACCTATGATAACATTCATTCTGTCCACACAGCCCTGCTTCCCTTATCTGTGCGGCTGACCACGAGTTTACGGTCAATCTGTTCTTTCAGTTCCGTCACATGGGAGATGATCCCAACCATGCGGCTGTCACCGGCAAGTTCCGCAAGCACCTCGATCGCCTGCTGTCTTGACTGCGCATCCAGAGAACCAAATCCCTCATCGATAAACATCATATCCGGGTGGATCGCCCCGGCGCTCCGCTCCACGATATCGGACAATCCAAGTGCCATCGCAAGTGCTGCCAGAAAAGATTCCCCGCCGGACAGTGTTTTCACATCGCGCTCGCTATCCGTCACAAGACTGTAAACAGAAAGATCCAGTCCCTCGTTTGTCTTTCTTCCCGTATTCGCCTCTTCCTTTAACTTAAGGATAAACTGATGATTGCTCATCGTCAAGAGCCGCTTGTTCGCTTCATGGATGATCTGTTTAAAATACTGCCTCTGGATATAAGTTTCAAAATCGATTTTTGCAGAACCGGAAAGTCTTCCGTTCGCTGTCTTAGACAGACTTTTGATGACCTGATCTTCGCTCTCCATTTTTTTTCCCTTTTCCAGATAGACGGCACAATTCTGCAGCACTGCCCTGTCATTTTCATATGCTGTGTGCAGCTCCATATACGTTTTTTCCGCCTCTTTTAATGCCTGTTTTTCTACTTTCAGCCGCTCATTTAATTCTGTCGTATCAGTATATGTTTTTCCGCTGACCTGTTTCTCCAAAAGTTTCTGCTCACTCTGCTGTCTTAAGCACTGAGACTCATACTCTTTCTCTTCCCGCTCCAGTTTTGATCTGCTCCGCTCCGGCAGGATCGCAAGGTGATATGTTTCTTCAGAAACAAACCCGGATTTTTCCAAAAGTTTTGCATATTCTTTTTCCGTTTTTACTGCAAGCTTTTTTGCTGTTTTCTGATTTTCTTCCTCTGCGAGTTTCTGTCCTTTTAACGTGTTCATCGCTTCTGCCAGCTCCGACACTTTTTGCCGTTTCTTCGCTATCTCCTGCTCTGCCGCCTCCAATGCTTTCTGCATTGCGGCATACTGTTTTTTTGCTTCGGCAAGAGATGGATACACAAGCTTCTCACGGATCTGTTCGGCTATTTTCTGCAGACTGACATAGTTTTGCTCTGCTTCTTTTCTCTGCTGTTTTGCAATCGTCTGTGCCAGTACAAAATCAGCTTCCTCTTTCTCGACTGCCTGCGCAAGCTTCTGCTTTTCTGTTTTCTCTGCCTCAAAAGCAGCATACGCCAGATCGCGCTTTTCTTCTGCTGCAGCCCTTGTCTTTTTTGCCTGCTCCACTTCCAGTTCTGTCACCGCATGGTCAGAAAGCTTCGCCGGATCCGGATGGACCGTTGAACCGCAGACCGGGCATGGACAGCCCGCGCTCAGATTTTCTGCCAGGATCCCCGCCTGCTCTTTTAAAAAGGCTTCATACATATGTTCATAATGCTTTGCCGACTCCGAAGCGCTGAGAGATGTCTGCTCCCAGTTTTTCTTCATTTGCTCCACGACCTGCTCCTGCCGCTTCTGCTGTTCTTTTAATGCAGCAATCCCAGCCTTTTTCTTATGGAATGACTCCTCTGATATTTTCCCGAGGTCTTCCCACACCTTTTTGGCCTGCTGCTCCTCTGACCTTGCATTCTGCAGTGCCTCATAAGACGGGAATGACTGCTCTAACGCAAGCATTTTTTTCTGGATATCTGCCGCTTCTCTTTTCTGTTTTGCCTCCGCCTCCTGCTGCTGTGTCTTTAATGTCTCGAACATCTCCTGATCGTTCGCCAGTGTTTCTGTCATTTTTGCGATCGCCTGTGCCGACTGCTCCACTTCCTGCTGCTGTCTGAGATTCTGTTGCTCCGCCACAAGCACTTTATCTGCTTTCCGTGCATTTTCGATCTGCTGTCTGCGCTCTTTCGATTCCGCCTGCCTTGCTTCCAGCTCTTTTCCATTCTGTCTGATTTTTTCCAGAGAAACAAAAAGTTTATTGATCTCCTCATACTTTGTGATCTTTTTATTCAGTTCCTCCACATTTGCCCTGCGGAGATTCTGCTCTTTTAACGCATCCTTTAACCGTTCCCGCAAACGCTCCACAAGTTCATCCAACGGTAATTCTTCACTTTCAGGAAGCAGAATGATCCTGCTTTTCTCCTGCTCAAATGCACGGTCGTTCTCCTGGATGCGCTCATCCATCTCCATGGATTTTCTTCTAAGATTTTCCTGGATTTTCCAATAGATGTCTGTCCTGAATAATTTGGAAAAGATCATTTTCCGCTCGTCCGACTTTGTATACAGGAGTTTTAAAAAATCTCCCTGTGCGATCATCACGATCTGCGAAAACTGGTCTGCGGTAAGCCCCAGGATTTCAATAATTTTTGCATCGGTAGCATTTTTCTTTTCCGGGAAAACAGTTCCATCCGGCATGGTAAGTTCGACACTGTGTGGTACTTTCTGCTCCCTGATTTTGCCGTTTTTCAGTGTTTTCGTAATCTTATAGTCCGGGTTTCTGCGCACGCGGTATGTCTGTCCCCGGTATAAAAATTCCAGTTCCACATAGGTTTCCGTCTCCGGCTGGGCATACTGGCTGCGCATCATGTTTCCGTTTCGCTCACCGCCGCTGGTCTGATTGTAAAGTGCGTAAGTGATCGCATCAAAAATGGTCGTTTTTCCTGCTCCGGTATCTCCGGTGATCAGAAAAATCCCCTGCTGCTGCCCGGTAAAATCAATGACATTTTTTCCCGCATACGAACCAAATGCTGACATGGTAAGTTTCAAAGGCTTCATTCTGCCACCTCCTTTTCCCCGTTTATCACAGTGCGGATCACATTGTCCTCATCCTCCGTCATCGCCCTTCCGTTCATCTCCTGAAAAAAGTTCACAAACGCATCATAAGGATCGAGGCTCTCCACTTCCTCTTCCGAAAACTCCAGAATCTTCCTTGTCCTCTCATTGTCTATTTTTATCTCCAGAATATGGTCATAGACCTGTTCTAACTTTTCTTTCGGCTGGTACGCTTCCACCTCATCTGTCAATGTAATGCTCACATAATCGTGACAGTTGTCCTCTGCCGCTGCATTTAAAATTTCATCCAGATGTCCGATCATTTTGCGCACCCTGCGCATCGGCGTAAGCGGCAGTTCTGTGATATGCGGCTCGCTTCCTTTTTCCAAAAGTTCCACCATAGTCACGGTCTTTTCATCGCCCGCCTCGCTCACGGAATACTGTAACGGTGTTCCACAGTAACGGTTCTGTACACGCCCTATTTTCTGTTTTCTGTGAATGTGTCCAAGTGCTGCATAATCAAACGGTTCCAACACCGCTGTATCCACATTTTCAATCCCTCCAACCATGCGGATCTCGGAGTCTGAAGTCTCCGGCTCCATGCCCGCAGCAGTATAAAACTGATGGCTTACGAGGATATTGCGCTTTGCAGTGTCGATGTTCTCCCGCTCTATGACAAGCCGGACAGCCTCATCATAAGTCGTAATGTCACCATCGATCAGATTTCTCACATAGGAAGGCTTCACAAAAGGAAGCAGGTAAATGCATACCTCGCCGTATGCATCAAAAAAACTCACTTTTCTGATGGTCTCCTCCCGGGTAACCGGCGGCATACCTGCGATCATCACCCTGTGTTTTGCCAGAATGTCACTCGCAAAATCAATCCGTTTCGCACTGTCGTGATTCCCTGCAATGATGCAGACTGTCACTTCCGGCTCCAGATCGTTCAGTGCTGTCAGAAACTCATCAAACACTGACACTGCCTCCGCAGACGGTACCGGCGTATCATAGATATCCCCTGCAATGAGAACCGCATCCGGCTTCTCGCGTTCTGCCAACGCCACGATTTTCCCTAATATATCCTGCTGTTCTGCGATCATATTGTAATGATGCAGCTGCTTTCCAATATGCAGATCCGACAAATGAAAGAATTTCATGTTCCTCTCCTTTTGCTCTAAGCTGACGTTTCCTATTACAGAAAAAGCCACAACAGACAACTGTTTCCATTGTCTGCCATGGCAGTCTGTTATTTCAAAAATCCATTGATGATCTGTTCCTCGGCTTCTTTTTCCGTAAGTCCAAGTGTCATAAGCTTGATCAGCTGCTCGCCTGCAATTTTGCCGATAGCTGCCTCATGAATGAGGTTTGCGTCAATATTGTTGGCGGTAAGCTGTGGGCTTGCTGTCACGCATCCATGATCCATAATGATCGCATCGCACTCACTGTGGCCTGCACAGGCTGCGTTTCCGTTCATAATAGAGAAGAATTCCTGTCGGGATTCTCCCTTTGCCACCGAACGTGACACCAGATTACAGCTGCAGTCTTTTCCGTTCATATCGATTGCAAAATCTGTCTTGGCATACTGTTTTCCGTGTGTCATGATCTTCTCATGCACTTCTAAGGAAGCTCCGTCTGCAAGATCTCCTTTGGTGATACGGACTGTGGAGTCGATTCCCTTGATCTGGGTTGTCTCCATCTCCATATGTGCGCCCTCTTTTAAATGCACGATGGTCTGTGGATTCATGATATTTTCACCATTTCCATCTCCCTCACCATAGTGGCGCTCAATGTATTTTACTTTTGCATTTTTCTCCAGATAAAATGTGTGGATTCCCTCATGCTTGGAAGTGTCCACGCCACAGTTGTGGATTCCGCATCCCGCGACGATCGTGACATCTGCGCCCTCCCCAATGTAAAAATCATTGTATACACATTCCTGCAATCCGCTCTCGCTCAAAACAACCGGAATATGAACGCTCTCATTGACCGTTTCCGGTTTGATAATGATGTCAATTCCGTCCTTGTCCTCTTTTGTGACAATATCAATATTGGCGGTGGTGTTTCGTGCAGCCTTTTTTCCATTGGCACGGATATTATAGGCACCTTCCGGAACCTCATGAAGTCCCGCCACCTGTTCTAATAAATTTTTCTGTACTAAATCCATGGTTCTTCCTCATTCTCCTGCTGCTGTTTTCTGCCGGTCATCATCCTTTCAGCAGCTCTCTCACTACAAATCTGTTCTGCCAGTGCGGCTATGCTTTATCGATCAACGTCTGGCAGGTCTGTGCCGTATTCAGAAGTTCCGGAAGCACTTCCGCTTTGGTTCCGGTCTTGCGCACCTGTCCGTCTGCAATGACGATGATCTTGTCCGCAATGTCAAGGATCCGTTCCTGATGGGATATGATCAGAATCGTTCCGTTGATCTCATCTCTCATTTTTTCAAATACTTTGATCAGGCTGTTAAAACTCCAGAGGTCGATCCCTGCCTCCGGCTCATCAAAAATAGAAAGCTTCGTTCCCCTTGCAGTGATCATTGCGATCTCGATCCTTTTCAGCTCACCGCCGGAAAGACTTCCGTTGATCTCACGGTCAATGTATTCTCTCGCACACAGACCTACCTCCGATAAAATATCGCAGATCTCATTCACACTCATCTCCTTGCCTGCGGCGATCGTGATGAGGTCTTTTACGGTCAGCCCTTTAAAATGGACCGGCTGCTGGAATGCAAAACTGATTCCTTTTCTGGCGCGCTCCGTAATGTTTAAACCGGTGATATCCTCTCCGTCTAAAAGAATCTGCCCACTTGTCGGACGGATGATTCCTGCAATCATCTTGGCAAGTGTGGATTTTCCACCGCCGTTTGGTCCTGTGATCGCCACAAAATGATCGTCAATGGTGACACTGACATTTTTCAAAATCTCTTTATTCTCGTTGTTATCATCTACTTCATAGGTGATATTTCTTAACTCTAACATAAATCCTCCACTGTGCAGCCGGTAAGCCACAGTATTTTTTGCAATTGCGATCCTGTTACTTTATAACGCTTCTTGGATACTTTACCCTGATGGCATTTAACATGTCCTCATCCGGCTCAAACTCATATCTTGTGATACCGTTTTCGCCCTTGCAGACTGCCTCATAAAGTTTTGCACCTGCATTGCCGGACGCAATGTTTTTCACTGTAACCGATCTGTCATTCTCATACTTGTAAATGCTGCGGTCACCCTTCGGGGCAATGGTCAGCACATCATCCATACTAAGATAGGCAATTTTCTTTCTCTTTGCTTTATTCCTGATCTTCGCAAATCTCAGGTCGCCATCATAATATGTATACTCATACTCCACTTCACTGCGAAATGCAAACAGATACCAGATCACACCAAAGATAATCGTCGGCACCAGAAACATAACCGGTGATACAAACATGCTAAGTACTAAACAAAGACAGGTTAAAACAAAAAATGCGATCATTCCTGCCTTATGTCCACCTGTTGTTTTTTTCGGAACAATAACTAATTTTTCCTGCATAATCATTTCCTCCAAACAAAATTTCGTAATGATAATTATATACGCTTTTTTCCCTCTGTACAACTTCTTTTTTATCATGTAAAATAAGATAATAGAAATTTTCGTATTTTTTCGTTCAGGAGGAAAAAAAGAATGATCACATATCAGTATACCCAGAAAGACTGGACAACATTCAAAGAAGGGATCAAACGTGAGTGGGCAGTCACCAATGGCATTGGCGGATACGCAGGAAGCTCGATGATCGGCGCACACAGCCGTACACACCAGGGGTACCTGATTGCCAGCCTCCATGCACCAATTGAGCGCTATCTCGTTTTTTCCAAGATCAACGAAACAGCCACTGTCGGAACCAGCACGGTTTCCTTTGAGACTTCCCAGCACTGTGCTTCCGGAAAAACGGTTTACACAGAGGGACAGAAGTTTCTCACTTCCTTTATCTATGACGGAAGCGTGCACTACACCTATGAGACAGACAATTTTTCTTTTGAAAAGCACATCACATTAAAAAGGAACGCCAATGTCTGCGCAGTCGCCTATGAACTGACCGCCGGGGACAGCGACTGTACCTTTACGCTCACACCGCTTTTCAACTACCGCGAGCACAGTGAGAGCAGCACCCCGGACACTTTAAAATTTGAGACATTTACAGAAGACAGGACATTTTATCTTGTTCCGGAAAAAAATAAAGATATTGCCATTCGTTTTCAGACAAGTGAAGGAACTTTTTCCGAACGCGAAACTGTTTATGACATCGACATGCAGTTACAGATTGAAGTGGATCTTGAGACAGATGGGCTTGACTGCCATTACTGTCCGGTTGACCTGTCCATTGCAGTTCCTGCCAACACAACCAAAAAAGTTTCCATCCTGTGCAGTATCGGTGACGTGAACGAGCGTCCTGCCCCTGTGTCTGGTACGGAAGCATTTTCCATTTTAGAGGAAAATGCCCGCTGCCATGCAGAACTTTTTGAAAAAGCCGGATACCACGACTCGTTTGCCAACCAGCTGGTGCTTGCCAGCGACCAGTTTCTGACTTACCGCGAGTCCACGAAAATGATGACCGTTCTCGCCGGACTTCCGTGGTTTACTGACTGGGGCAGAGACACAATGATCGCCTTTACCGGTCTGACGCTCTGCACGAAACGTTTCAAAGAAGCTGAGGAGATCCTTCTGACATTTGCCAGATATATCCGCCACGGAATTGTGCCGAATATGTTCCCGGACGACAATATGCCGCCGCTCTATAACACGGTGGACGCCTCTCTCTGGTACTTTTATGCGGTCTATCAGTACCTTCATTATAACCCGGCTGCCGAGGCGGAAGCTTTTGTAAAAGAACAGATTTTCCCTCATTTAAAAGAGATCATCTCCGCCTATGAAAAAGGAACGGATTTCAGCATTTATATGGAAGACGACGGGCTGATCCACGCCGGAAGCGGACTTGACCAGATCACCTGGATGGATGTCCGCGTCGGTGACTGGGTAGCAACACCGCGCCACGGAAAACCGGTGGAGATCAACGCGCTGTGGTATAACGCTTTACGGATCATGGAATCACTCTGCGAAAAATTTGACGAAGATGCTTCTGCCTACCGCACACGCGCCGAACAGGTAAAAGAATCCTTCAATGCCAAGTTCTGGGATTCCGCCAACCAGTGTCTGTTTGATGTTGTGGATGGTGACGAGCCGGACGACCATATCCGTCCAAACCAGGTTTACGCCGTATCCCTTCCATTTTCCCTGCTCCCGGAGGAACAGGAAAAAGCAGTTGTCGCGCTTGTGGAAAAAGAGTTGTTTGTCGGCTGCGGACTTCGCTCCCTCGCACCGGATCATCCGGACTACCATGGCATTTACTGCGGTGCTCTTGCAAAGAGGGACGCCGCTTACCATCAGGGAACTGTCTGGGGCTTTTTGCTCGGTGGATTTTTCAGTGCCTATATGAAAGTGAACCACCACTCCTCCTCTGCTGCCGCAAATGCCGTCCGCATGTTAGAGCCTGTGAGAAAACATCTGACGGATTCCGGCTGTATCGGTTCCATCTCTGAAATCTTTGACGGGGATGCACCTCACAATCCCCGTGGCTGTTATGCCCAGGCCTGGAGTGTCGGAGAGGTACTGCGCTGCTACTGTGAAGATATTCTTCCTTATTTATAATTTTCATTTTTTGCTTGACAACAAAGGTTCCTTCCTTTAAAATAATCTTTGTTGTGAGCAACAAGCCCAGTTAGCTCAGTTGGTAGAGCAAAGGACTGAAAATCCTTGTGTCTCTGGTTCGATTCCGGAACTGGGCATCTGCGGGTGTAGTTCAATGGTAGAACACCAGCCTTCCAAGCTGGATACGTGGGTTCGATTCCCATCACCCGCTTTTTTAGGGGAACGAGTTTCGAAAGGAACTCGTTTTTTTTATAATTTAAATTACGGAGGTTTTCCTATGGAAAAGAAAACTGCATTCAAAGACCTTTCCCGCAAAGCAAAGGTGCAATATATCTGGGACTATTACCGCTGGCACATCATTGCTGCCATCTGCCTTGTGGCGTTTGTCATTTCTATGATCGTACATTATGCTGCCTATAGGGAAAGTGTTTTAGATATAGTGATGGTAAATACCCTAAATCCTTATGAAGAAAGCGTTTCTTCCACAGATGAATTTTTTGAACAGGAAGGCTTTACAAAGAAAGAAGAAGTTACCGTAGATACCTCCATCACTTTTTCTGATGACGATAATTACTCCACAAACTACTATAGTAACCAGAAACTGACTTTAAAACTTTCTGTCGGTGATGCCGACGTTCTTTTTGCACCGGAATTTGTGTTCCAGCAATACGCTGATGCCGGAAGTCTTATGCCTCTTACGGATTATTTAACAGCGGATGAATTAGAACAGTACAAAGATATGATCGTCTATGCAACAGATTCCGAAACCGGTGAGACACTCCCTTGCGGTCTGGAACTGAACGACAACCAATGGCTTTCTGACTACGGTTACTACACCGGAACGGTCTGCTTCGGCATTGCATACGCAACTGATAACAAAGGGAATGCTGTTGATTTCTTTCATTATGTTATGAACTGAACACCTATTGATAAAAAAATCGTGCAAACATGATACGTTTCTGTTCGCACGATTTTTTATTTCAATTATGATTTACAATCTCCGTTACTCCAGCTTAAACCGTTTCACCTCAGTATCAAGCAGATCTGCGATCTCATTGTTATGATCAGCCGCTTTCTGGATATCTCCCACACTTCCTGTAAGATCTGTGGACATTTCTGCCACATTTACAATGCCCTTTGCGCTCTCTTCGACAGCAGCACTGACTGCTGTAGTCGATTCTTTGATCTCATCCATGGCTTTCTGCAATTCGCCGGCAGCACTTGTGAAATCTTCCATAATGGCATTCATATCACCTGCATCTTTGCTGTAAAACTCACTCATTTCCACTAACTGCTGATAACCATCCATAGCAGTTATTCCCGCAAATTCGACCATATTTTCTGCCTCTTGTGCCAGACCATTCACAGCCTCAACTACCGCTGCGCTCACTTTTTGTATCTGTTCTGCAGCTTCTGCCGAATTGGCAGCAAGTTTTCCGATTTCATCTGCCACGACTGCAAATCCTTTTCCTGCCTCTCCTGCCCTTGCCGCCTCAATGCTCGCATTTAATGCCAACAGATTGGTCTGATCGGTGATCTCGATAATATTTGCCGTAAGCTGTGCTATCTCCTGCACCGCTTGGGACTGCTCGATCTTCTCATTCAATTTCTGTGCCATGTCGGCCACCTGCGTTGCAACCTCCTGCTGTTTGCTTGAGGCTTCTGTGCGGACACTGTCTGCCCGTCCGTTCATTTCACCGGAAGACTCTTTTCCATGCTCTGCACGTGCTGCCATGTTTTCAATGGATGCATAAACCTGTCCCACTGAGGTGCTGATCTGCTCCAGTGAAGCGTTTGTCTCCTCCATTGCCGCACTCATTTCCTCCATAGTTGCGGAAACGTCTGTGATATTCACCTCTGCTGCTGCAAGGTTTTGTGCAATCTTTTGTGACGAACCATTTAAATGTTCTGAATTGTCGGAGATCTTCAACATGATTCCCCGTATGTATTCCAATAAAGCATTGACATTCCCTGCAATGAGTTCCATCTCATCTCCACTGTGGATGTCCAGCTTCTGCGTCAGATCTCCCTCATTATGCACGATCTCATAAATCTTGTCGTCCACTTTCTGAAGACCTCTCGTGATCGTTGAAATAATGATGCTGAGAGCCGCTACTGCCAGGACAATGCAGACCGCACCAATCTTGACCACTCCCACAAGTGATGCCTCAAGCCGGGCAGTAATATCAGATGCATCATAATCACACCCCAGAACTGCCACCACTTTTCCTGCGCTGTTTGTGATTGGCTTGTAGACTGTGATCAGGTCTCCATCCTCCGTCTCATCAATATAATCCTGCACATATTCCTGTCCTTCAAATACAGATTTTAACTCCTCATAAGAGTCAGCAAAAGGATCCCCGAGATAACTTACATCTTCGGTTGCTTCCACATCTACTCCGTAATAAACATTTGTCCCATCGGTATATAAAGTATACAGATATGCAATCCCACAGCTGTCCTTCATATTTTTTAAGGCTGCCAGGACTCCTTTATATGCATCGCTTTCTTCTGCCCCCGGAACGATCTGCTCCACCTCGTCGCCATCTAACATACGAAGTGTCAGATCTGCCGCCATGTCTGCCTCCTGAACGCCCATCTCAACCATGCCGTCTTGGATATGTTTGTAAGAATTTACTCCCATAACCACACAGACAACGAGTACACATACACATACCGGGATCAGTATTTTAAATTTGATCCCCAGCTTTCTTGTTCTGACTTTCCGCTTCATCTATTGTTCCTCCAGATTTTCTCTTAAACACACGCATTTCCACAACACCTGTATTTTCCGTCTTTGATATTACTATTATATACCAAAAAAGCACAGATTCAAGTAAAAATCCCCGATAGACCGTCTCATACCGGGGATTTCTGTTATCCGGAAAAGTATTCTTTTTTACTCTAAGATCACGACCGAATACGCAGGTATGGTAAGCTGTTCTTCATCCAGAACGGCAGCTTCCGTTCCTGTCAGAAGCTCCCCTGCGATCTGCAATGGATATTTCCTGTCTTCCGTTGCTCCGAGAGCTGATTTCCCAAAATCGACCGTCTGTGCCTTCTCTGAAGTATTGAACACCAGCGTCAATTGTCCCTCATCACAGGTTTTCCGGATCACGCATACCGTATCATCCGAAATCCCCTCATCAAATGCGACCTTTCCTCTGGCGATCACCGGATACTCATTCCGCAATGCGATCGTCTGTTTCACAAAGTTATAAATGGAATTACCATCGTTTTCCTGCTCCTCTAAACTGCCATACTTCATCTTAATATCGTCCATATCCTTTGGTCCGTCACACATACCCGTAGCATCGGCATCCGTCGACCAGTACATCGGAGCACGCTTATTTTCATCTTTTCCGGAGCCTTTCATTCCAAGCTCCTCCCCATAATACAAAAATGCACTTCCCGACATCAGAAGATTCATTGCATTTCCAAGCTTTGTCTGCGCTTCACTATAATCGCCGGAATAATAACCTGCGCTCCGCGCCATATCATGATTGGTGTAAAACGGTGCGTCAATGTAAGTATCACTGTAGCTGCCGTAAAGCTCCTGCGTATTGACAAGACTCTTTCCGTAAGCGGAAGCGCCATTGATTCCCTTTACTGTGTCTGCGATGATACCGTCCTTATCCGCAAAAGTAAAATCAAAGAAACTGTCCATGCCACTCTGATAATATTTCGCATAGACATTGTAATCATTCCATGCCTCTCCGACCAGATATGCATCCTCTTTTTTGGATTTCACCATATCATTAAACCAGGTCAGGACTGCAATATTTTTATCATCTGCGCCCGAATAGAATTCCTTTACTGCATCCAGACGGAAACCATCCACTCCGAGATCCAGCCAGAACTGTACGATCTGTTCAAACTCTGTCTTTAACATCTCATTATCCCAGTTGAGATCCGGCATCTCGCTCCAGAACTGTCCTTCATAATACCAGTCTGTTCCCTCCACCGGATAATAACCGCCCAGTTTTTCTTTGGAAAAATTATAATAATCTACATAAGGGCACTCTGACGCATCTGGTTCTACACCTTTCGGAAGACCCTGCAAATATTGGTATGCAGTCTGAAACCACTCATGCTGTGAAGATGTGTGGTTCATGACAAAATCGATGATCACATTGATTCCACGCTTATGGCATTCATCTACAAGTGTCGTAAAATCGTCCATCGTTCCATACTCCGGATCGATCGCTTCATAATCCGTCACATCATATTTGTGATACGTTGTGGACGGCATGACCGGCATCAGCCAGATACCATTACATCCCAGATCCGTGTCCGTCCCAGGATCACCGTCATTAATATAATCAAGATTTTCTGTCAATCCCTTCAGATCACCGATCCCGTCCCCGTCACTGTCATAAAAGCTGTAAACAAACACTTCATAATAAGTACGGTAATTGTCATCGATCACATTCTCTTCCGCCGTATTGACCTGCTGCATCAAAGATAATGCGGTAACTTCATCCCCTTCTTTTTCTGTATCTGCCTCTGTTCCACTCTCCGACATTGTCTCTGTATTATCCACAGTACCTACGGTTCCACTGGTGCTATTTCCACAAGCGGTTGTCTGTACCAACATCATTCCTGCTAACAGGGCTGCGATCAAACGTTTTTTCATTCCTATAACCATGCCTTTCTCATATCATTTAAAGCTTCTCTTCTTCGTATTATACAACAAAGTGTGTGCTTGCGCACACTTTCGCGCACGAGCGGATAGCGTAGCTATATATTCATCTCCGCGAGTTGTGCATCCTCGCGGAGCGTTTTTATATTTACATAAAAAGGGACTGCTGTATCAAGATTTTCACTCTCATACAACAGTCCCACACACAGCCAAAGCTTATCCGCTGCCCGGGTTAACCCTTTACAGCTCCACTCATTCCATCTACATAGAATTTCTGTGTCAGTAAGAACAGAATTGCAATCGGAATGGATACCACAACTGCGCCTGCGGCAAAACAGGTATACCAGCTGTCAATGTATTCTTTTTCAAGCATCTTCCAAAGACCGATAGATACGGTGTAGTACTGTGCATCAGCACGGCAGATAACCTTTGCAAAAATGAAGTCTACCCACGGTCCCATGAAGGATGTCAAAATGGTATAAACAATAATTGGTTTACTGAGCGGCGCGGTAATTTGGGTAAATACCTGCCATCTTGTTGCCCCATCGATGATCGCAGCCTCGTCCAGCGCCTTCGGGATCGTGTCAAAGAAACCTTTTGCAACATAGAATCCAACACCGGATCCTGCTGAGAATACGATGATCAAAGCGATACGGATCATAGATCCCTCTGCCAGTCCAAGAGCCTTTAAAATATAGTAAACAGCGATCATGGACATAAAGGATGGGAACAATCCGAGGATCATTGCCACATTCATAAATGGTTTTCTCATGTTAAAACGCATTCTTGACATTGTATAAGATACTGAAAGTACAAAAATGGTTGAAATGATACATGTAAAAATCGCAATGATAAAAGTATTCATAAACATTTTCGGGAAGTTCAAAATACTTGTATCT
>OLVY01001421.1_pt1 | contig 15155 bp, 13 predicted proteins | sample 1674261 | NCBI WGS metagenome assembly OLVY01 (sample SAMEA103958155, study PRJEB25191) | human gut metagenome | biome: human-associated habitat [ENVO:00009003]; feature: intestine environment [ENVO:2100002]; material: feces | place: Germany | collected 2013/2015
AATCCTGAGCAACTTTTTGTTGCTCAGGTGCTTATAAAAAATATTAAATTATAGTATTGCGGAAATTAGAATTATTATAAGTCAAAATTTTTATGGACAAAAGAAACGTAGCCCTCATTACGGGCATTACAGGTCAGGATGGCTCTTATTTAGCAGAATTGTTGTTGGAAAAAGGTTATGATGTACACGGCACTATCCGTCGTTCATCAACAGACTTTCGTGAGCGCATCGCTCACTTGGAAGGTCAGCCAAACTTCCATCTTCACTATGCCGATCTCGGTGACTCAATGAGCATCATTCAGGTGATGAATAAGGTGAAGCCTACTGAGGTGTATAACCTTGCTGCTCAGAGTCATGTGCAGGTGAGCTTTGACTCTCCTGAGTTTACTGCCGATGTGGATGCTACCGGTGTACTCCGCATCTTGGAGGCCATCCGTCAGTGCGGTCTGGAGAAGACCTGCCGCATGTATCAGGCTTCAACATCTGAACTTTATGGTAAGGTGGAGGAGGTTCCTCAGAACGAGAACACTCCGTTCCACCCTTATTCTCCTTACGCTGTTGCCAAGCAGTATGGTTTCTGGATTGTGAAGGAGTATCGTGAGGCATACGATATGTTCTGCTGCTCAGGCATACTCTTCAACCATGAGAGTGAGCGCAGAGGCGAGACTTTCGTGACTCGTAAGATTACGCTTGCTGCCGCACGTATCAAGCAGGGCAAGCAGGAAAAGCTGTATCTCGGCAATCTTGACTCGCTCCGTGACTGGGGCTACGCTAAGGACTACGTGGAGTGTATGTGGCTCATCCTTCAGGCAGAGAAGCCGGAGGATTTCGTTATCGCCACTGGTAAGCAGCACTCGGTTCGTGAGTTCGCTCAGTTAGCCTTCCATTATATCGGCATCGAACTGAAGTGGGAAGGCAAGGAAGAGAATGAGAAGGGTATCTGCGTTGAGGGTCCTGAGGAACTTATCGGCAAGCCCCTCGTGGAGGTGTCTCCAGACTTCTACCGTCCTACCGACGTAGTTAATCTTTGGGGTGACCCAACAAAGGCAAAGGCCAAGCTAAACTGGAATCCTAATACTACATCATTCGAAGATTTGGTGAAGATTATGGTTGAGAATGATATGGCAAAAGTTGCGGCTGAGGATGCTGGAATGAAAGTTCGTACTAATCTCGCCGAATATTTGGAAAAGGGAATTGTGAAGTAATATGTTAGACAAGAATAGTAAGATATACATAGCAGGACACCACGGACTCGTGGGTTCTGCTATTTGGAACAACCTCAAACGAAGAGGCTATAACAACTTGGTAGGTCGTTCTCACAAAGAGCTCGACCTCACAGATCAGTATGCAGTGGAGAAGTTCTTCGATGAGGAAAAGCCAGATGCAGTTGTCTTGGCAGCAGCCTTTGTGGGCGGCATCATGGCAAATTCGCTTTATCGTGCCGATTTCATCATGCAGAACATGAAGATGCAGTGCAACGTCATCAGCAATGCCTATTCTCATGGTGTGAAGAAGCTCCTCTTCTTGGGCAGCACCTGCATATACCCAAAGGATGCACCCCAACCAATGAGTGAGAATGTTCTCCTGACTTCCCCTTTGGAATACACCAATGAGGAGTATGCCATCGCAAAGATTGCGGGACTAAAGATGTGCGAGAGTTATAACCTTCAGTATGGTACCAACTACATCGCTGTGATGCCAACCAACCTCTATGGTCCCAACGACAACTTCCACTTGGAGAACAGCCACGTGATGCCAGCCATGATGCGTAAGATTTATCTTGCCAAGCTCATCCACGATGATAACTGGCACAGCATCGAGGAGGACATGAACAAGCGTCCTATCAACCCAGACGATAAGCTTCGTGCCATCATAGGCGATGGCAACGTGGACGGCCATAACGAGCATGAGCGCATCTTGAAGGCTTTGGAGTTCTATGGTATCTACAATAATAAGGTGGTGCTCTGGGGCACTGGCAAGCCTCTTCGTGAATTCCTTTGGAGCGAGGATATGGCTGATGCCAGCGTGCATGTACTCCTGAACGTAGACTTCAAGGACATCATCGGCATCGAGAAATACTCTTCCGTATTTTACGGAGCGAAGGTCGATGGAGCTGTTGACAGAAACAACTCTGAGGGACGTGGTGGGGCAATTCCATCGCTCGGCGAGATCCGCAACTGCCATATCAACGTAGGTACAGGCAAGGAGCTGACCATCCGAGAGCTCTCCGAACTCGTTCGTAAGGCAGTAGGTTTCGAAGGAGAAATAGAGTTCGACGCCAGCAAGCCGGACGGCACACCTCGCAAACTAATCTCCGTAGATAAACTTCACCGTCTCGGCTGGACTCACAAGGTCGAGATAGAGGATGGTGTGAAGAAACTCTATGAGTGGTATCAGGAGAGCCTGAAGGACTAAGACTGCCGATAAAGAGGTGAAACCAATGTACAACAATACTCAAATCATAATTATGGCCGGCGGCGTAGGCAGCCGCTTCTGGCCTATGTCAACCCCCGATTACCCAAAGCAGTTCATAGATGTGATGGGAGTCGGCCGTTCCCTCATACAATTGACTGTAGATAGATTGAAGCCAATCTGTCCTGTCGAGAACATGTGGGTAGTGACAAACGAGAAATACATCAGCATTGTCAAGGAGCAAATCCCTGACATGCCAGTAGATAACATATTAGCAGAGCCGGAGGCTCGCAATACCGCTCCATGTATTGCTTATGCCTGCTGGAAGATCCAGAAGAAGCATCCTGATGCCAACATCGTGGTGACACCATCCGATGCCCTCGTCATTAATACCTCGGAGTATCAGCGAGTGCTCAGCAAGGCATTGGGCTATACTTCCGATAAGAACGCCATCGTTACCATCGGTATTAAGCCAAGCCGCCCGGAAACAGGCTATGGCTATATAGCCTCAGCAGAGCCAACATCCGTAGATGAAATCTACAAGGTTGAGGCTTTCAAGGAAAAGCCAAACCTGGAGACAGCCGAGCAATACCTTGCCGCTGGCAATTACTATTGGAATGCCGGAATCTTCGTATGGAACATTGATACCATCAGCAAGGCAATCCGTACCTTCCAGCCTCAGCTTGCCAGTATCATGGACGAGATGGCACCTTCTTTCTATACCGAACAGGAGAAAGAAGTAGTCGGCAAACTCTTCCCAACCTGCGAGAAGATAAGCATAGACTATGCCGTAATGGAGAAGTCGAAGGAAATCTATACCTTGCCAGCCAAGTTTGGCTGGAGCGACTTAGGCAGTTGGGGCAGCCTCCGTACCTTGCTTCCACAAGATGAGGCTGGCAATGCCAAGGTAGGCAAGGACATCCGCTTGTATGAATGCAAGAACTGCGTGGTTCATGCAGCCGATGAAAGCAAGGTGGTAGTTCAAGGCTTGGATGGCTATATCGTAGCCGAGAAGAATGGACAACTGCTTGTCTGCTCATTGAAAGAAGAACAAAGGATTAAGGAGTTTGGAAAGTAGTATATTTGCGTATCTGTATTCAAATATTTTGTTCATATAACAAGAAATAGTGATGTATCATATACGAATAGATTATTTTGATAATAAAATAAAGGTGGTTAGAACATTCTTTGAATATGACTATCCGTCTAAGGAAAATGTTGTCAACGATGTATTGCTACCTTATTTGCAGGAGAAGTCTTTTATCTTCGGAGGAGCTAAAGTTGAAGATGAAGGAATCCGAAAAGTAGAAATCTATGAAACAGATTCCTCAATAGATAAAACTGTTGAGAGGGTAAATGGAACAGCTTCGCCGATGATGGCTTTTATTCCTTATACAAGAGAAAAAGTGTTAAGAGATGAATTGGTTCCGAAAGTCACTCGTCAACTTGTTCAAGAAGTACAGGATCAGATCAAGCTGCAGAAAAAGAATGAGCAGAAAGTTGAGACAAAGAAAGAAAAGAAGCCGATGCTCTTTATAAGTCATTCTTCAGCTGATGAAGTAATAGCTTCCTCTTTAGTTACCATGTTGCGAACATTAGGATTCAATAAGAAGAACCTATTTTGTAGTTCTGTTCCTGGGTATGATATTCCTGAGGGTGAAGATATTTATGATGCTCTTGCTACAAAGTTCATGGAGTATGATATTTACGTAATCCTCTTGTTGTCGAAGAACTATTATGATAGTGTAGCCTGCTTGAATGAGATGGGAGCAACGTGGGTACTGAAAGCAAAGTATTCAACAATTGTTTGCCCAGGCTTTACTGTACCTGAGATAAAAGGAGCTGTTAATCCTAGAAAGATGGCAGTGGTGCTGGACGATTCAAAGCGAGTGAATGGAAAGATGAATCAGCTGAAGGATCATTTGATAGAGTTCTTTCATTTACCAGAGGTTGAGGATGATACAATTTGGGAGAATGATAGAAACGAGTTTTTAAAATCAATAGAAAAGAAATAGTAAATGTCAAATCAAACATCGGATAATAATAAACGAATAGCGAAGAATACGCTATTCTTATATTTACGTATGTTCGTCATGATGCTGACGGCATTATTTACTTCAAGAATAGTTTTGGATGTTCTTGGCGCTGCAGATTATGGATTGAACAATATTATTGGTGGTGTAGTTGTGTTGTTTTCTTTTTTGAATTCAGCTTTGCTTTCCGCTACTCAGAGGTTTTTGAATTTTCATTTAGGACGGCAAGATTATAAGCAAACTAATGTTGTGTTCTGTATGAGTATGAATACATATCTATTGCTTTCTATAGTCGTGGTCGTATTAGGAGAAACTATAGGATTATGGTTTGTCAATACGCAATTGAACATTCCTTCGGAAAGAATGTATGCTGCACAATGGGTTTATCAATTTACTTTAATCCAATTTGTGATAAATCTTTTGAGAATCCCTTATAATGCTTCTATTATAGCCTATGAAAGAATGAATTTTTATGCTTACGTTTCCCTTGTAGAGGTGATAGCTAAGTTGTTGGTTGTTTATCTTTTGTATATCACTACTTTTGATAAATTGATTTTTTACTCATTCCTTTATACAATAGTACCTCTTATAGTTGCTTTTATATATAAGATATATTGTAATAGAAACTTCGAAACAACAAAGTATAAGAGAATTTGGGATAAGGTTACATTTAAAGAAATGTTTAGCTTTTCTGGATGGTCTTTGTTTGGAAGTCTTGCCAATTTAGCTGCTCAGCAAGGTTTGAATATCCTCATTAACATTTTCTATGGTGTAACTGTAAATGCTGCTGCTGGTATAGCCAATCAGATTTCCACTAATGTTTATGGTTTTATATCTAATTTTCAAACAGCTTTTCAGCCGCAGATAGTAAAGACTTATGCAGCAAAGGAAATAGATAATTTTCATAGATTGATATTTCAAACTTCTAAGTTTTCTTATTTTATGGTTTTGGTTTTGGTGTTGCCTATACTTTTTACTATTGATGGAATCTTAGATATTTGGTTGAAGGAAGTTCCTAGATATACAGCTATATTCTGTAGGCTGATACTTGTCTTCCTTTCAATCGAAGCAATAACCGCACCTTTGTGGATGTCTGTACAAGCTACAGGTAAGATTCGTAATTATCAAATATTGGTGGCAAGTTTGATATTTTTGAATTTTCCTTTAGCATATATCGTGTTGAAACTTGGAATGCCAGTATACTCTGTTTGGGTTATACGTATCATTGTCAATATAGTTGTCATGATTGCAAGATGTATATACATGAAGAAAAAGTTGAATTTTCCTCTTTTGTCATATTTGAAAGCTGTGATAGCACCTATTTTAAGTGTGACATTTGTTGCTATACCAATACCATTGATTTTGAATTATATGATTCATGGATTTTGGCAGAATATGATAATAGTTGGCATCGCTACTTTTGCATTAACAATTCTTGATGTGTATTTTGTTGGGATGAATACGCATGAAAAGCTATTGGCTCGCAATATGATATTGAAGAAAATACCATTTTTAAAGTGTAAAGTTTAGTATGAAGGATATTTGTAACATTGAAGAATGTACTGGGTGCATGGCCTGTGTCAATGCCTGTGCGCACCATGCTATTAGAATAATAGCGGATAAGGAAGGATTCGACAGACCTGTTATAGATGGAACTTTGTGCGTAGATTGTGGACTTTGTGCAAAGACTTGTCCTGTTAATCATCATCCTTTGGCTAATGAACCTAAAGAAATTTATAGTGGTTGGTCTTCAGACGAGGCTGTGCGCATAAATAGTTCTTCTGGTGGCGCATTTACAGAGATAGCTCGACCTGTTTTAGAAAATGGTGGTGTTGTTTTTGGATGTACATTAAATGATAAACTTCAAGCGGAACACATTTATGTTGAGACTCTTAAAGATCTGGAAAATAAGTTGAGAGGTAGTAAGTATGTTCAGAGTAGAATTGGTAATACTTATGCACAGGCAAAAAACTTCTTGCGCCAGGGAAGAAAAGTTCTTTTTAGTGGAACACCTTGTCAAATAGCAGGATTGAAAAATTATCTTAGAAGGGATTATGATAATCTCATAACAGTTGATTTGATATGCCATGGAGTACCATCTCCAATGCTATTCGAGGATTATAAAAAATTCATGCAAAAGCATAAAAACATGAAACTTACGAAGGTAAGTTTCCGTTGTAAAAAATCCTCTTGGATTTTTTACAACATGACTCTCGAGGGGCATGTTGAAAAAAACTCCGCTTTGAAAAAGTATGTTGGGAGCTATTATGAAGACCCTTATATACGTGGTTTCCTGCGAGATTATTTTCTTCGTCCTTCATGTTATCAATGTAAATTTACTTCTACAAATAGGTGTAGCGATTTTACCATAGCAGATTGGTGGGGGTACTCAAAAAAAAGTTCAAAAGACAAAGATTTCAGGAAGAAAGGTGTCAGTTTAGTGTTGGTAAATACAGAAAAAGCTGTAGCGATGTTATCTTCTCTGAACATGGAACTTTGTAAAAGAACTTTAGAAGAGGCAAAGAAAACGAATTGTAGTTTGTCGAAGGCTTTTGCTATGCCTGCCGTTCGTGAAGTTTTTTGGAAAGATTATCATCGAATGCCTTTTGAAGATATTGTGAAAACATACATGCAACCAGAAAAAGTTATATGGCAAACGAAAATGATGGAACATTATCCAAATACAGATAATTTGATTTTGCTTATCCGTATATTGGAGCTTCCTCATAGAATTATCAACAAAGTAATGAAAGTTTTAGGAATAAAATACAAGTTATGAATATAATAAAAAAAGTAAAAAATAAGTTGACTTACTTAAAGTCTGAAAGATATGTAAAGCAAAAGCAAAGAGAATTGCAGCAAGTTATATCGAGAAATAGCAATACTTCACGAATCTATTTCTTTTGCACTCCGACTCATAGTAATCTGGGTGACCAAGCTCAGTTGTTCTGTTGGTTGCGTTTGATGGAAGAATGGCATCCTGGGTATGAAATCATCTGTGTGCCTACTCGTTACCGTAGTTTTGAAACTATTAGAACAATCCATAAGAATCTCCAGATAGATGATCTAATTTATGTGCACAGTGGTTATTTGATTTTTGACCCACATCCAGAATTACCATTCATTTTGGATATAGTTCGAGGATTTTATGATGCAAAAATTACCATTCTTCCGCAAACTGTAAATCTTGTGGGTGAATGGTATCAACATATTGTTGCGCAGGTTTTCAATTCTCACCCAAATCTGACTCTTTATTGTCGTGATGAGGTGTCTTTAGAAAATGCGAAGAAGCTGTTCCCGAGAGTTGAGAAAAAGTTGATGCCAGATGTTGTTACATCATTAATAGGTAATGCTGAGTTCCAATATTCAAATTCAATAAGAAAAGGTGTAATGCTTTGTGTTCGCAATGATGGAGAGAAATTATATAGTGATGAGCAAATTGATAATTTGCGAAAACGCTTTGAAGGCATAAAGACTGATATTTGTGATACGACTATTGATGCTCCTATTTGGGAATGGGAAAAAAATAGAGGAGGCTTAATTCGTAATATATTGGAGCTTTTTTCAAAATATCAAGTTATCATCACTGATAGATACCATGGTACTATATTCTCTCAAATAGTGAATACGCCGGTTATTGTAATATCATCTACAGATCATAAATTAAGCAGTGGTGTAAAATGGTTCCCGAAAGATCAGTTTGAAGGAAATATTACCTTTGCTTTAGATTTAGACGAGGCTTATAGTAAGGCAACAGAAATTCTTGCAAGAAATGGAAAACTGAAGAAGAATCCGGCATGGTTTAAAAATACTTATTACAATAGCGCTTTATAATGATGGATTATCCTTATATTTTAAATTATTTTATATTGCTTATATTGGCATATCTCTATTGGAAGAAGCCCGATCCAAAGTTAGTTAAGTGGGCTTTCTTTTTAGAGTTTGTTTTTATAGCCTTTAGAGCTCCAGTTGTTGGAGCTGATACATGGAATTATGTGAGGTATTTGGATGGTGAACGTAATTTTTATAACTACGATCCACGCCCATTGGAAGCTGGTTTCGTGATTTATAGGCAGGTATTGTTGGCTTTGCATCCTAACCGCTTTGTGGTTATGCTTGTTAATAGCTTCTTATCGTGTTATCCACTTTATTTGATAATAAAAAGATACTCTAATAATGTACCTCTTACATTAGCGATGTTGTCTATATTTAATTTTTATTACGTATATTTTTGTGGCCTCCGTCAAATATTAGGCTTCGCCATTCTTTTGATGGGTTTGATCTATGTATTGGATGAAAAAAAGAAAAAGTGGTTAGTTTTCGTTATATGTGCAGCTCTAGGATATAGTTTTCATTCTACGATCGTTGTTTATGCCTCTATATTCCTTGTCGCTTATTTCTTGCGCTTTAAGAGTAGAACAATCCTTATATCAAGCGTAGTCATTAGTGCTGTTTTGGGAATCGTTTTGCAATCATTCAATATTATGGATGCATTTAATTTCTTCTTAAGTATGAATGTTGAAGCTACTGAAAGAATTGAAGGTTATATGCAAGATAATGGTGATGTAAATGAAATCACTTCTATATTTATGAGTTTGAGACCTACCATTATTGCTGTTTTTATATATGCTTTGATGGATAAAGAAAAACTGAATCATTGGTTTTCTGTAATTTATGTTTTAGGTATAATTATAGGTAATTTGTTTATATCAGTGCCGATGATTGGGCGTTTGACGGGTTGTTTCACAATATTTGGTGTAGTTGCATTCTCATGGATATTAGGGCAAAAATACTTGCCTTCTTTTAGACAAAGAAAAATAACTATTTTGACATTGGTCATTTTTTTGCTTTATTTTTCGCAAATGTATATTAAAATTAATTTGGACTCGGCGATTGATTTTACATCATCAGCTCGAATGCATCCTTATCAATTTATTTGGGAAGACTATAGTAATCACCCTTCTATTAAATACTTTAAATAAATATATAAAATGAAAGTACTTTGGTTTGAAATATCTACTCCTTCACGATATCTTCATACTGGTCAAGTGACTTTAGGTTGGCAGGATGCCTTGGAGAATATCGTTGCAACTTGTAAGGACATAGAACTTTACATAGCCTTTGAAAGTCAAGTTCCTGCAGAAGTGAAAGTAATAAATGGAATTACCTATATTCCGATGATTACGCATTATTCTTTTTTTGAAAAAAAGATAGGACAGCATACTTGGAGTATCAATGAGCGGAAAGTAATAGAAAAAGGAAGGGAAGTGATAGAGCAATACAAGCCTGATGTGATTCACGTATTTGGCAATGAGTGGCCTTTTGGTTTGTTGGCTCAATATACAGATATTCCACTAGTTGTTCATATTCAGGGTAGTATTATTCCTTATGATAATGCGCTTTATCCTCCTAAGTATAATGGATATACTATGGTGAAAGCTGCTGGTCTAAACTTACGTAAAGATTGGCATCGTTTTACGGGATTCAATAAGGATAAATCGCGTCTTGAGATGGAACGTCGAATTTGGAAAACTGTTCACCATTTCATGGGCAGGACATGTTGGGATAAAGCTTTAGTTAATATGCTCACTAAGCATGCAACCTATCATCATGTAGAAGAAGCGTTGCGTCCAGATTTTCTTCATTCCAAGAAATTGTGGAAAGTTCCGCCTGCTAATGCAAAATTAAGATTGTTAACTACCGGGTGCTCCTCTTTTTGGAAAGGAGTTGATGTGATGCTTAAGACAGCTCATGTATTGAAAGAGGCTGGAGTTGATTTCGAATGGCATGTAGCCGGCAGCTTGGGTGAGGAGCTAAAGCAAATAGTAGAGTCTAAAGAGAAGTTGAAGTATGTAGAGAATAACATTCTGTTTCTAGGCTTCTGTTCGCCAGAGAGATTAATTGATGAAATGTGTCAATCTACCATGTATGTTCATACTGCGTATATAGAGAATAGTCCAAATTCCATTTGTGAAGCGCAGATGATTGGTATGCCTATCATATCTACGATGGTAGGAGGTATTGCTACTTTAGTTCGAAATGGTGTTGAAGGCGATTTACTTCCTGCCAATGATCCATGGCAGCTGGCCAATGCTATCGTGGAATTAGCAAAAGATAAGGATAGGATGAAATCTTATTCAGAGCATTCTCGTAAGCATGCGTTGGATAGACATAATCCAAATAATATTCTTCAACAGTTGTTAGAATGCTATGAGGACTTAATCAGAAAATGATATAGTAGATAAAAATTATTATAGTTGATAATATTTTAATATTAGTTATAAATATGAAAGCAAGAGTAATCGCAATTTATCTTCCACAGTATCATCCGATACCAGAGAATGATGCTGTATGGGGAAAAGGTTTTACTGAATGGACGAATGTCGTTCAGGCAAGACCATTATTTAAAGGACATTATCAGCCACAAATCCCTAGTGATTTTGGCTTCTATGATCTTCGTATGCCCGAAATAAGAGAAATGCAAGCAGAATATGCACGTAAAGCAGGTATAGAAGGTTTTGCCTATTATCAATATTACTTTGGTGATGGCAAAATGTTGCTTCAGCGACCATTTGAGGAGGTCCTTAAGTCTGGAAAACCAAATTTTCCATTTTGCTTGTATTGGGCAAACCATAGTTGGCAGACAAAGAGTTGGAAACCTGGTATGTCACGTAAGGAAGGATCAACAATGATAATGGAACAAAAATATGGAGGTGAGAAGCAATATATAGAGCATTTTATGTATAACCTCCCAGCCTTCAAGGATCCTAGATATATTACTGTTGATGGTAAGCCTATGTTTATAATTTGGGATCCGATGATCAATCCTGAACAGATTGCATTAATGATAAAAACTTGGCAAAAATTAGCTAAGGAGAATGGTTTGAAAGGTATTCATTTTGTAGCTAATGAGGGAGAAGAGTTTTCTGTAGAAGATTTTCATAAACTTGGTTTTGATGCTGTACACCAAAGCCATCATCAGCTTGCTATTAATGGTTCTAAGAATTGGACATTATGGCATAGAATTCGTAATTTTATCCTGAGAAAGTTTGATGTGTCTTTGTATTTGAATAAATCCGATTTCGGCAAGAATTATCCTTTGCTGGTGAATGACGAAGCCAAAAGGAATGATGTTTATCCAACTTTAGTAGCTGGTTTTGATAGAAGTCCAAGATCTGGTAAAAAGGCTGAGATGTTTTATAACTTTACTCCTGCAACTTGGAGATTGCATATAAAAGATGTATTTAGATACGTCAAAAATAAAGATCAAGAGCATAATCTTATCTTTTTAAAGTCTTGGAATGAGTGGGGAGAATCCAACCATATGGAGCCGGACTTAAAGTACGGAACAGCTATGCTTGATGTTTTAAAAGAAGAAATGTCTTTATAGAATTTACGCTAACCATTATCTTAATAGTTTATATGGAAATAAAGAAGTTCTTTTATTTAGCTTTGTATTATGGCTTTGCATATTATCTTCCTCCTACCAATTCAGGTAGATTTGGAAAAATGGGGGGCAATTCGTAACTTTTGTTTTAGACGGATTGTTAAAAAATGCGGTTCTCCGATAAATATTGAGTCACATGCACACTTCGGAAATGGCTTGGGTATCGAATTAGGAAATCATAGTTGTATTGGTATAAAATGCCATGTTCCTAACGATATTAAAATAGGTGATCATGTAATGATGGGCCCAAATACTTTTATTTTAGATAATTGTACGCATGATTTGTCAGTTCTCCCAACAGGTAAAATTATACCTATTATAGGTAGGACAATCATTGGTAATGATGTATGGATTGGACGTCAGGTTTTATTTACACCATGCAAGTCTGTGGGTAATCATGTGGTCATTGGAGCAGGATCTGTTGTAAGCAAAAATATTCCAGATAATGTAATTGTTGGAGGTAATCCTGTAAGGATAATACGACAAAGATGGAATTTTGAAAACGATGAAGAATTCAGAAAACAATAAAAAAAGAGTTTTGTTATGTACTGGCTCATTTAATACTGGTGCTGGTGGTGTCGCGTCATATGCGCATGACTTTATTGATGCATTTAACGCAGAGTATCAATTTGCGGTAATAACAGGCGATAATTATGAGAATGCATCGGAAAAATATGAGGTTACAACTATCAGTACCGATAACTATAGTAAGAAAAATGCGATTATGTTGCTAAAAAAGATAGAAGAGTATGAACCGGATTTAATTATCAATAGCGGACATTCTCTCATGGCTATAGTAACACCATATGTTGATAATCATATAAAAATTATAAGTATAAGTCATTTCACAGATGGCAGATTAGCTTGGGCTGCTGGTATGAATGGTAATTATGTAGATAACATTGTTACCCTATCATCTTTTGCAAAAAAGTATATTATTAGAAAGTTTGATATATGTGCAAAAGATAAAGTCTCTGTGGTATATAATTATATGTCTGCAGCTAAAGATTTGGATGTTCAAAAGAAGAAGAGTGCTCAGGTCTTGAAAATAGTTTATCCCGGTGGTCATTCTTCTGAAAAAAGTGCAGAAGTGGTGTGTCTGGCCATAAATAAACTATTGAAGACAAAGCTTAATTTTGAACTGTTCTGGCTCGGATCTCAAGTCCTTCCGGGAGCAGGTTGGCCTTTTACTGTAGCTAAAACAGTTTCTGATTGCCTCAATTGTAATGACAAACGTATTAAACATATAGGCTCATTAAAGAGGGAAGATGCTCAAAAGGTTCTGTTAGATGCTAATATTTTTTTGTTGCCTTCACGTGGAGAAGGTTGTCCAATTTCTTTAATAGAGGCAATGAGAGGTGGTTGCATTTCAATCATCAGTGATGCAAAACATGGAAGTTTAGAAATTGTTGAAAACCAAAAAGATGGCTTTATTGTAAAGCAGGGGTCTGCTTCAGATATAGTACGAACTATAGATGACATAATTGTTAATCATACTAAGTATTTGTCTATGTATGATTATTCAATAGAAAAGTTTAAAAGTTCTCTAGAATATAGTGTTTGGTTCAAAAAAATGTCAAATATCCTTCAGAAAAACTATAATCATAAAAAAAGAAAAAAATATACTAATTGGAACTTCTATAGGGATGTGAGTAGAATGAAATTATTAAATGTTAGTTTTTGGTTGAAAGATCGCTTCTTTATTCAGCCGTATCAAGTCATTTGTTTTAATCTGCTCAGCATTTTATTTAAAAACAAAAAAAACATTTTGTATAGCAAATAAAGTTCAAAATAATAGTTTGTAATGTGCCTACTATTTTTAATAGACAAAGTAAATAGTATAACAAATGAATGATTTTAAGAATATAAAAGTAGCTGTAGCCGGTACCGGCTACGTAGGTCTGAGTATAGCAACCCTGTTATCTCAGCACCATCATGTAACAGCAGTAGATGTAATCCCAGAGAAGGTGGAGAAACTCAACAATAAGATTTCTCCAATCCAGGACGATTACATCGAAAAATATTTGGCTGAAAAGCCATTGAACCTCGTGGCAACTCTTGACGGCAAATCAGCCTATAAGGATGCGGACTTTGTAGTGATTGCAGCACCAACCAACTACGACCCAGTGAAGAACTACTTCGATACAACCCATGTGGAAGAAGTCATCGACCTGGTTCTGGAGGTAAACCCAGATGCAGTGATGGTCATTAAGAGTACCATCCCGGTCGGTTACACCCGCAGCCTCTACTTGAAGTATGCCAAGAAGGGCGTGAAGAAGTTCAACCTCCTCTTCTCTCCAGAGTTCCTTCGTGAGAGCAAGGCACTCTATGATAATCTTTACCCAAGCCGCATCATCGTAGGCTATCCAAAGATTATCGAACGCTCAGAGTTTGCAGAGGAGAACGAGGCTATCAAGTCAGTAACCAATGTCGAGATGTTGAAGGAAGCAGCCAAGACCTTCGCCGCTCTGCTTCAGGAAGGTGCCATCAAGGAGAACATCGATACCCTTTTCATGGGCATGAAGGAAGCAGAGGCTGTCAAGCTCTTCGCCAATACCTATCTGGCACTCCGAGTAAGCTACTTCAATGAGTTGGATACATACGCAGAGGTAAAAGGACTCGATACCAAGGCAATCATTGATGGCGTAGGTCTTGACCCACGAATCGGTACCCATTACAACAACCCAAGTTTCGGCTATGGTGGTTATTGCTTGCCAAAGGATACCAAGCAGCTCCTGGCAAACTATGCCGATGTTCCAGAGAACCTGATTGAGGCAATCGTAGAGAGTAATCGTACCCGTAAGGACTATATCGCTGATGCCGTACTCCAGAAGGCAGGCTATTACAGCTATGCCGATGCCAACAGCTATGATGCCAGCAAGGAGCACAACTGTGTGATTGGTGTCTATCGCCTGACCATGAAGTCAAACAGCGATAACTTCCGCCAGAGTGCCATCCAGGGCATCATGAAGCGTATCAAGGCAAAGGGTGCCGAGGTAGTCATCTATGAGCCAACCTTGGAAGAGGGCAGCACCTTCTTTGGTAGCCGAGTAGAGAACAACCTGGAAGCCTTCAAGGCACAGAGCCATGCCATCATTGCCAACCGCTACGATGCTTGTCTAGATGATGTAAAGGATAAGGTTTATACACGAGATATCTTCCGCAGAGATTAGTCTGTTTTGGAAATGTACTTTAATTTATAATTTGTTATATCAATACTGCGTTAAATTAACATTTAATCGTCTGTAAATCAATAACTTATA
>OLVY01001423.1_pt1 | contig 15137 bp, 14 predicted proteins | sample 1674261 | NCBI WGS metagenome assembly OLVY01 (sample SAMEA103958155, study PRJEB25191) | human gut metagenome | biome: human-associated habitat [ENVO:00009003]; feature: intestine environment [ENVO:2100002]; material: feces | place: Germany | collected 2013/2015
ATGACGTACTTGGAATCCGAGTACAGCTCGACCTCGCACGGCTCCTTCAAAAGACGCAGAGCCTCGATGACGGCGGTGAGCTCCATGCGGTTGTTGGTGGTCTGCGCCTCGCCGCCGGAGAGCTCGCGCTCGTGCGCCCCATATTTGAGCACCGCGCCCCAGCCTCCGGGACCGGGGTTGCCGCTGCACGCGCCGTCGGTATAGATGGTGACGGTTTTCACTGTGGGCCTCCGTTCAGACGGCGCGTGCCTGCCATGCGAGCGGTTGCCCCGCAAGAGGCGAGCGAGTTGGCATTGACCGGGTTTGCGAGGCAAACCCCGCCGTCGGTATAGATGGTAACGGTTTTCATAGAACACCTCTGTTTCGCCGCTGTGTACGGCGTATTTCGCAGGGGTGGTTCTCTTTGCGAAAGAGAATCACCCCTGCGCGACCCCAAGAGAACGCAAGGGGCTATCCGCCCCTTGACCCCCGAACTGCCCGTATTGAACTACTTTTTGGGAACAGTATGGTGGTGTTTTTCTTCTGAACGATTTGGTGTGCTTCTCTTTCCGCTCAGCCGCTGCTGCGGCGAATGTCGTTTGCTTTTCGGGTTACTGACGGAGTGTGTGGCGGGATTTGACGCGCGCGACACGCTGGGTGTACTCCTCGCGGTCGAGGATGCCGGCGTCGTAGAGGACCTTCAGGCTCTCGAGACGGCCCTCGCAGCTGTCGACGCCGGCAGCGTGGACGCGCAGGGAGTCCGCCTGCTGGCGGCGGGCCTCCGCCCAGCGCTTCTCGCTGTGATGGCGTTCGGCGGCGTTGCGGCGCGCCTGCTCCGCTTCGATATCGCGCCCGCTCGGGCGGCGCGGACTCTTTTTGAGGGCATTGACGGCGCTGTTGAGCTTGTCGGACACCTCACCGCCGGCGGCAGACTGGCGGAGCCTTTCCGCCCATTCCTCCGCGGTGGGGCCGACGCTCTGTGTGCGCTTCTTATTGCCCTCCCCCTCACTTTTTGCAGCGAGCTTGCCAAAGACGATGACAGCGGCAACGATCATTATTAAAAAATCCATTCTGCTCTCCTCCTTACAGGTCGCTTAGAATGTCGCGGCGCTTGGCCTCGTACTCCTCCTCGGTGATGAGGCCGCGGTCGTAGAGGCTGCGCAGCTCGGTCAGGCGCGCTTCCGCGTCGGAGCGCGGGGCGGCGCGGCGGTCGTCCGGCTCGTCGTCCGTGATCTCTTAGCCGCCCATTTTGACCTTGCCCGCGGCGATCAGAACATTATAAACGCCCATGCCGAAGGCCAGCAGACACCAGATGGCCTTGAAGCCTGCAAAGACCGGGTCGAAGCCCGACGGAAGGGCAAACAGGCCGAAGCAGCCCATCGCAAAGCAGACGATGCCGCCGAAAATACTCTCGCCCTTTGTGGGTTTACGGGTGATGCGCCGTCTTCTCATCTCATGCCTCCTCAGTCGGTTCCTCAGACGCAGCGTGCATACTGCCCTGAATGTCGGGGTCTTCATCGAGCGCCGGCTTGCGCTTGCCCTGCCACTTCGCGCGGTGCTCGTCCTCCGCGGGGCCTACGCCGCTGCCGATGAGCTTACCGAAGGCTCCGAAGGCGAGGAGCAGAGCGGCGATCAGAAGGTACTTCATGGTGTTTTCTCCTTTCTGCGTCTGACGGGGTTTTGTTCTTTTCTATCCACAGTATCGCATAAAACCGGAAAAAAGTCTACAACAATAAAGTTGCGCCGGAGTATTCCGACGCAACTTTACTTTTACATGTGGCTTATTCGTCCGCGTTTTCCACAGGGGTGGGGACCTCCGCCGTCTCCGGCGCGGGGGGTTCCTCATGCTCGGCGAGGGCCATGGAGATGACCTGATCGCCCTCCTCCTTGAAGCGCATGACGATGACGCCCTGCGTGGCGCGGCCCGTGGTGCGGATGTCCGCGACGGGGGTTCGGATCAGAATGCCGGCGCGGGTGACGAGGAGCAGGTCCTCGCTGCCGTCCACGACCTTGACGCCCACGACGCCGCCGGTCTTTTCGGTGACCATATAGTTCTTGATGCCGAGGCCGCCGCGGTTGGTGATGCGGTATTCCTCGACCGGCGTCTTCTTGCCGAAGCCGTTCTCGGTGATGGAAAGGACCTGCTTGCCCGCCTGTGCGCGGGCGGCGCCGACGACGTAGTCGCCCTCACGCAGACGGATGCCGCGCACGCCGACGGCGGTGCGGCCCATGGCGCGGACGTCGGTCTCGTCAAAGACGCAGGCCATGCCGTCGTGCGTGGCGATGAGGATGCGCTGGCTGCCGTCCGTCTCGCGGACCGCCACCAGCTCGTCGCCCTCGTCAAGGCTCAGGGCGCGGATGCCGTTGCTGCGCAGGTTCTTGAGCGTTTCAACGGGCAGGCGCTTGACCGTGCCGTTGCGTGTGACCATGGTGAGGTAGAGCTTTTCGTCGCCCTTTTCGCGGAAGTGGAGCATGGCCTGCACACGCTCTCCGGTCTCGACCTGGATGATGTTGACGATATTCGTGCCCTTGGCGGCCTTGCCGCTCTCGGGGATCTGATAGCCCTTCTTGCGGTAGACCTTGCCGGTGTCGGTGAAGAAGAGAATATAGTCGTGCGTGGAGGCGGTGAACACGTCCACGACGGTGTCCTCCTCGCGGGTGGTGATGCCCTTCTTGCCCATGCCGCCCTTGCCCTGCGCGGCATACTCGCTCACGCCGGTGCGCTTGATGTAGCCGTTCTGCGTGAGGGTGAAGACGCACTGCTCCTCCTCAATGAGGTCCTCAATGTCGATCTCGTCCTCGACGTCCTGAATTTCGGTCTTGCGCTCGTCGCCGTACTTGTCGCGGATCTCGATCAGCTCGTCCTTGAGGACGCCCTTGAGCATCGTTTCGTTGGAAAGAAGCTCAACGAAGTAGGCGATCTTCTTTTCCAGCTCGTCATACTCGTTCTGGAGCTTCTCGCGGTCGAGGCCTTGCAGGGCCTTGAGGCGCATTTCAAGAATGGCCTGCGCCTGAATGTCGGACAGGTCGAAGCGCGCCATGAGCTTTTCCTTGGCGTCGTCGTAGCTGGTGCGGATGATGTGGATGACCTCGTCGATATTGTCCTGCGCGATGAGGAGGCCCTGAAGCAGATGCTCGCGCTCGCGGGCCTTCTTGAGGTCGTACTGCGTGCGGCGGGTGATGACCTGCTCCTGATAGGCGAGGTATTCATCGAGAATGTGGCGGAGGGAGAGGATCTTCGGCTGCTTCTGGTTATTGACCAGCGCGAGCATATTGATGGCGAAGCTGGTCTGGAGCTGCGTCTGCGTGAACAGGCGGTTCAAAACGACCTGCGGGTTCGCGTCACGCTTGAGCTCGATGACGATGCGCATACCGGTGCGGTCGGTCTCGTCGCGGATGTCGGAGATGCCCTCCAGCTTCTTATCGTTGACCTGATCGGCCATGCTCTTGATGAGCATACGCTTGTTGACCTGATAGGGAAGCTCCGTGACGATGATGCGCACACGGTCCTTGCCGAAGTCCTCAAACTCCGTGCGGGCGCGGAGCACGATCTTGCCGCGTCCGGTGGCGTAGGCGGCGCGGATGCCCGCGCGACCCATGATGATGCCCTTCGTCGGGAAGTCGGGGCCGGTGACGTGCTGCATGAGGTCCGAGAGCGTAGCCTCGGGATCGTCGAGCACGCAGATGCAGGCGTTGATGACCTCGGTGAGGTTGTGGGGCGGGATATTGGTCGCCATGCCGACGGCGATGCCCGATGAGCCGTTGACGAGCAGGTTTGGGAAACGGCTGGGGAGCACGCGCGGCTCCTTGCGGGACTCGTCGAAGTTGGGGTCCCAATCGACGGTGTCCTTATCAATGTCGCGCAGCATCTCGTTGGCGAGCTTGGACATACGCGCCTCGGTGTAACGGTAGGCAGCCGGGGGGTCGCCATCGACCGAGCCGAAGTTACCCTGACCATCCACCAGCGGGTAGCGCAGGGAGAAATCCTGTGCCAGACGAACCATGGCGTCGTAGACGGAGGCGTCGCCGTGGGGGTGGTAAGAGCCCAGCACCGCACCGACGGTATCTGCCGACTTGCGGTAGGGATGGCTGGGGTCGTTGCCGCGTTCGTGCATGGTGTAGAGGATGCGGCGGTGGACGGGCTTCAGGCCGTCACGCACATCCGGCAGGGCGCGGGCCACGATGACCGACATGGAGTAATCCAGAAACGCCGTCTCGATCTCCTTCTTGACGTCCCGGATGATCATCTTGGTACCGCTGCCCGGTATCATCACATAATCTTCTTCCATTGTTTCCTCCAATTACACGTCGAGCTTTGCGTACTGGGCGTTGGTCTCGATAAAGCGGCGGCGTGGCTCCACCTGATCGCCCATCAGGATGGTGAACGCCTCATCGGCCTTCTCGGCATCCTCGATGGTGATGCGGACGATGACGCGGTTCTCGGGGTTCATGGTGGTCTCCCAGAGCTGCTCCGGGTTCATCTCGCCAAGGCCCTTATAGCGGTTTATCTTCGCGCCGGGCATCTCCTGCGAGAGCAGGGCCATTTCGGCGTCGTTGTAAGCGTATTTGATGGTGCTGCCCTTCTGCACCTTGAACAGCGGGGGCTGTGCCACATAGACATGGCCCTGCTCGATGAGGGGGCGCATATAGCGGAAGAAGAAGGTGAGCATCAGGGTGCAGATGTGAGAACCATCGACATCGGCATCGGCCATGATGAACACTTTGTCATACCGCAGCTTGGAAATATCGAACTCGTCGCCGATGCCGCAGCCCAGTGCCAGCACGACAGGCATCAGCTTGTCGTTGCCGTAGATACGGTCGGCGCGGGCCTTTTCGACGTTGAGCATCTTGCCCCACAGGGGGAGGATGGCCTGAATGGCCGAGTCACGGCCCATCTTGGCCGAGCCGCCTGCAGAATCGCCCTCGACGATGAAGATCTCAGTGCGGGTGGGGTCTTTTTCGCGGCAGTCTGCCAGCTTGCCGGGCATCCGGCTGGTCTCGAGGGCGCTCTTGCGGCGCACCAGCTCACGGGCCTTCTTGGCGGCGGCGCGGGCGCGGGCGGCCTGGGTCGCTTTTTCCAGAATCGCCTTCGCGACGGCGGGGTTCTCCTCAAAGAACTCGGTCAGTGCCTTGTAAACCACATTGTTGACCAGGCCCTTGATGAAGGTGTTGCCCAGCTTCGCCTTCGTCTGGCCTTCAAACTGCGCCTCCTGCAATTTCACGCTGACGACGGCAATGATGCCCTCGCGGGCGTCGGGGCCGGACAGGTTCTCGTCCTTGTCCTTCAAAATGCCCTTGGCACGTCCATATTCGTTCAGCACGCGGGTCAGGGCCAGCTTAAAGCCCTCCTCGTGGGTGCCGCCCTCGGGGGTGTGGACGTTGTTGGCAAAGCTCAAAAGCAGCTCGTTGTAGCTGTTGTCGTAGTATTGCAGTGCGACCTCGGCCACAGCGCCCTGGCCCTCGCCCTTCATATACATGACCTGCGGGTGCAGCGGCGTTAAGTCGCGGCGCTCACACAGGTAGCTGACGAAGGAGCGGATGCCGCCCTCGTAGCACATCGTCTCGGTGCGCATCTCGCCGGACTGCTCGTCCTGGGGGCGGTCCGCGTCGGGGCGCTCGTCGGTCAGGGTGATCTTGACGCCGGCGTTCAGGAACGCTTCCTCGCGCAGGCGCTTGAGCAGCGTTTCATAGCGATAGAGCGTCGTTTCCTGGAACATCTCCGGGTCGGGCTTAAAGGTGACTGTCGTTCCGGTAGAAGCCGCCGCGCCGATTTTTTTCAGGTCGCCGTCCGGCTTGCCGCGCTTGAAGCTCTGCTCATACTCGGCCCCGTCGCGGCGCACGCGGACGGTCAGCCACTCGGACAGGGCGTTGACGACGGACGCGCCGACGCCGTGCAGACCGCCGGCCACTTTATAGCCGGAGTCCTCGCCGCCGAACTTGCCGCCGGCGTGCAGCACGGTGTAGACGACGGTCACAGCCGGGATGCCCAGCTTGGGCTGGATGTCCACGGGGATGCCGCGTCCGTTGTCCGAGACCTCAATGATGTTGCCGGGCTTGATGGTCACTTCAATATGGGTGCAGTATCCGGCCAGTGCCTCGTCGATGGCGTTATCGACGATCTCGTAGACCAGATGATGCAGGCCGGAAGGCCCGGTGGAGCCGATATACATGCCGGGGCGCTTGCGCACAGCCTCCAGACCCTCGAGGACCTGGATCTGCGCACCGCCGTAGGCATGGTCGGTAGCCGTCTCGCGGTTGGTTTCGGTGATGATTTCTTCTGCCATGAAATGATAGCCTCCTGTTGTGGGTGGGTATCTCTTATTTTGCAATGTAGGGGCCGGGCATGCCCGGCCCTCCGCCTTGCGTTATTGCCCTTTTATCGGGCGGTACTTTTTATGTTGCGGGCCGGGCATGCCCGGCCCCTACGGGCGTAATACTCTTAAAATTCCAGCCTCTCCGCTCTTTTTTTCAGCGCGGCGGGCGATAACTGACTGATATAAATGGTCTCGTCGGGGAAATCGGTGACAAGAAAGCTTTTGGGCAGCGTGCCCGGGGCGCAGAGGTCCACGACGGCACCCTCGCTCTCGGCGTGGCGGAAGTATTCCTCCGTCCGCCGCGACGCCCCGGCTGTGTCCAGATCAAACACCCCGATCACATCCCGGGTATTCAGGACAAAGTCCTGGCCTGCGTGAAAGTACAAATCCTGCACCTCCCTGTAGGGGCCGGGCATGCCCGGCCCTCCACTCTGCGTCATTGCCCGTCAGCGGGCAGCCGCCGTACTGCTGCGGGCCGGACCTGTCCGGCCCCTACGCTTCTTCGACCACTCCGCTCTTCACCATCACAATTTTCCCATTGGTACGCGCAAAAGCGGCGGTGTCGCAGGTGGTCACAATCGTCTGGTGCTCGCCCATGCGGGTCAAAAGGTAGGTCTGGCGCTCGTCGTCCAGCTCGCTCAAAACGTCGTCCAGCAGCAAAACCGGGTGCTCACCGAACAAATCACCGACCACTGTCGCCTCGGCCAGCTTCATTGCCAGCACGCAGCTGCGCTGCTGGCCCTGACTGCCAAACACCCGGGCGGGCTGGCCGTCCAGCAAAATTTCCAGATCCTCGCGGTGCGGCCCGGCCAGGCAGAACCCGGCGCGCAGCTCGGCACTGCGCATGGCCCGCATCTTTTCTGTCAGCGCCGCGGCGGTGGGGGCCGCGGTGCACATCTGGTAGTTCAGCGCCAGCACCTCGGCACCGTGGGAGATGTCCCTATAATTCTGCGCGGCGATGGGAGCCGCCGCCGCCAGAAACTTGCAGCGGTGCTCCATGATGAGCGCGCCGTACTCGGCCAGCTGCTCGTCGTAGGTGTCCAGCAGCATATTGCCGTTTGGCGTAATATCGTAGCTTTTCAGCAGGGCGTTCTTCTGGGCCGTCAGCCGCATGTACCGCCGCAGCGCCACAAGGTAGGGCCGGTAGACCTGACACAGTGCGGAATCCATAAACCGCCGCCGTCCGTCCGGGCCGCCCTTGACCAGCCCCAGCAGGTCCGGCTCAAAGACGACGGCCTGAAAGTTCCCCGCCAGCGCCGCCGCGCGCCCAACGTCCGCGCCGTTTAATTTGCCGGTGCGGCCCGGGCGCTGGCTCTGCCTGCTGCCCACGGTCAGGCGGATGGATTTTTCCACGTCCTGTGTCTCAAACGCGCCCTCGATGACCGAAAAGTCACAGCCGCGCCTGATAAGCTCCGCGTCCTTTGACCCGCGGAAGCTCTTGCCGCCGGTCAGCAGCCAGATAGCCTCCAGCAGGTTCGTCTTGCCCTGGCCGTTCGGGCCGCACAGCACGGTCAGGTGCGGGTCTGGGTGCAGCTCTGCGTGGGCAATATTGCGGTGATCCGTTACTTCTAAGTGCGTTAAGCGCATTACGCGCCCTCCGCGATCTGCACGGTCTGGCCGTCCAGCTCCACGGTATCCCCTGCGCGGCACTTTTTGCCGCGCATCGTGCAGACCTCGCCGTTGACCTTAACGGCCCCGCCCTGGATCAGCTCCTTCGCCTCGCCGCCCGTCTCGCACAGACCGGCGAACTTGAGCAGCGCATCCAGCTTGATAAACTCGGTGGTAATACGAATCTTTTCCATAATACATCCCTCTATCGTAACCCCGGCCGTAGGGGTCGGACATGTCCGACCCTCAGCCTTGCTGCAGCAGCCCTTTAGCCGGGCGGCTGATTTTATCTGCAGGGCCGGGCATGCCCGGCCCCTACAGCACAGCATTGCTTCAGCCCTCGTTCTTGAACCGTACCGGCAGCACCAGATAGATAAAGTCCTTGCCGTCCTCGGGCAGGAGCTTGACGGGGCTTAAGGGGCCGTTGATTTCCAGCACCATCTTCTCACACTTCGAGAAGCGCAGTGCATCCAGCAGATACCGGTTGTTGAAGCCGATCTCTACCGCGTCGCCCTCCATCGAGACCGGCGCGAACTCGTCCACGACCTTGCCCAGCGGCGTCTGGCAGCGGACCGTCACGCGATCCTCAGCAAAGGAGATGCGCAGCGGGTTCTTCAAACGCTCGGTAATAATGAGCGACGCACGCTCGATCGTGTCGATGAAGTTCTTGCATTCTACGGTAACACGTGTTTTTCTGTCCTTCGGAATGACGCTCTCATAGTTGAGGAAGTCGCCCTCGATCAGGCGGCTCATGATCGTATAGCCGTTGGAGGTAAACACGACATAGCGGCGGTTCGCGTCGATCTTCACGTCGTCGTCCGCGCCGCCCATAATTTTCAGCAGCTCCTGCAGTGTCTTGGCGGGGATGATGATGCGGATGTCGCGGGTACACTCGACGTCGCGCTGGATAATGGCCAGCCGGTAGCCGTCCAGGGCCACAATCGTCAGGCTGCCCGGCTCAATGACGAACAGCTCGCCGGTATGGGCGGGCTTTTTGTCGTCCTGGCTGACAGCATAGATGGTTTTCTCGATCATCTCGCGCAGCATGCCGCACTTGACGGTCATCGTATTGTCGGCGCCGGTCACGGGCAGGCTCGGATAATCGCTGGCGTTCAGCGCGGGGATCTCAAATTCTGCCACACCGCCGCTGATTTTTGCTTGGCCCTCGTCGTTCAGCTCAATGCAGACATCGCCCGCAGGCATACGGTTGACCATGGCGCTCAGCAGTTTTGCGTCAAGTACAGTTTCACCGGGTACAAGCACGTTGCATTCAATCGTGGTCGTGATGCCCATTTCCATATCGTAGCCGGTCAGCGTCAGGTTAAAGCCCTCGGCCTTCATGTAGATGCCTTCCAGCACGGGGATGGCGGCGCGGTTCGTGATCGCGCGGGAAACGCCGTCGATGGCGCTGGCCAGCAGTGTTTTTTCGCATTCAAATTTCATGTTTCTATCTCTTTCTCCGGCTTTTTTGGGAAAAAGCCTCGGCAAAAAACGTTCAGCGGTCTCTAGGAAGGGCGCTCCTTCTGTTTTCCACAGCCGGAGCGGTGTTTTGTAGGTGTGAGGGAGTGTATTTTGCGGTTCCGTTCGCAGAAACTATTAAACTATGGTAGTAGTCGTAGTAGGGGGTGTTAGTTTCGTGGAAAACTCCGCGGGACCCGATTGCGCCGCGGAAAATCGCGGGTGGATTGTTTTGAACAGTCTGTGGACTTTTCTGTGGAAAACCCGGAAAACTCCTTTTTTCAACAAGCGCCGTGGAATACGCACTGTTGATAACTGAAAACTTTGTTGAAAAACGGGGTGTTCTTTCTTTGCAAAGAAAGAACCAAAGAAATTCCAAATGCTTGGTTGAGAATGTGCGATACTGCGTACAGTACATCCCAAATCCCGTCCCCGGGATAAAATATTGAAAGTTCTTTGCCTACTTTCTTTCAAGAAAGTAACTCAGGTGCGGACGTTTTTCATGATGTCGCTGCACATCTCTTTCAGGTGCTGGTCGCGCTTGATGTTTTCCTCCATCGTTTTGATGGAATACACCACCGTGGAGTGATCGCGCTGGAACTCCTGCCCGATGGCCTCCATGCTCATGCCGGTCACCTCGCGGATAATGTACATCGTCATCTGCCGCGCCGCGCTCACATTCGCATTGCGCTTCTTGCCGCGGATGTCCGCCGGCATCACATTGTAGGTGCGCGCGACCTCGTTCAGGATCTTCTCGATCGTGACCGGGATCGGCTGGCTGTCGTTCAGCGTGTCCTTGATCGCCGTCGTCGTTACGCCGATGCACGGCTCGATGCCCTCCAGCAGATAGTAGGCGTTCAGCTTTTTGACCGCGCCCTCCAGCTGGCGGATGTTCTGCTTTAAGTGGTTCGCAATGTACTCGGCCACGTCGTTCGGCAGGTCCAGATTCAACAGCTCGGCCTTGCGCTTGACGATGGCAACGCGGGTTTCAAAATCCGGCGGCTGGATGTCGGCGGTCAGGCCCCACTCAAACCGGGTGCGCAGACGCTCCTCCAAGGATTTGATCTCCTTCGCGGGGCGGTCCGACGCGATGACGATCTGGCGGCCATCGTTGTGCAGCGTGTTGAAGGTGTGGAAAAACTCCTCCTGCGTGCTCTCCTTGCCGGCCAGGAACTGGATGTCGTCGATCAAAAGCACGTCCGCCTTGCGGTAGCGCTGGCGGAACTGCTCCATCGTTGCCGTCTTGATGGCGGTGATCGTCTCGTTCGTGAATTTTTCACAATCCACGTAGACAATGTTGAAATCCGGGTGGTTCTTCTGGATCTCAATTTTGATGGCGTTCAGCAGGTGCGTCTTGCCCAGACCCGACGGCCCGTAGATGAACAGCGGGTTGTACGCGCCGGAGGGGTTCGCGGCCACGGCCTGCGCGGCGGCAAACGCAAACTGGTTCGACGGCCCCTTGATGAAGTTCTCGAACGTGAACTCGTACCGCCCGCTGGGCAGGTCGTTCTCGTCCAGCTTCGGCTTCTCGGCAGCCTTGCCGCCGTCCGGTGCGGGCGCGGCCAGCACAAACTTCAGCTCCACCTCAAAGCCGAGGATCGAGGCAAACGCCTCCTTGAGCAGATCGGCATAGCGCGCCGCCGCAAACCGCATGACGACGTCGTTGGGAACCTCCAGGATGATGATGTTCGTGCCCTCAAAATTCAGCAGATTGAGGTCCTGGATGAAAACTCTGTATGATGCATCGGATACTCGTCCTTTGCAGTACGCCTTGACGGCGTCCATTACATCATTGAAGGAATCCATGATTCTCGATACTCCCCACTTCCTGTTATAAGTAAACGCCCCATATCCAAACAGGGCGCAAAAATACTAAATACAGTATACCACAAAACCGGGTTTTAAACAACACCTATATATAATAAAGTAGGAATTTTTTTATACGCCGGAATTGTTGAAAATTTTTACGCGGAGCAAAGAAAAATAAAAGTTTTCCACAACAGATGCAATTTTCAACAGTAAATAGTACAAAATGTAGTGGATAACTCTCTGTAGCTCCAATTCTTTGACGCGGGAGCGAAAAATTCTGCCCAAACCCTCTTGACAAAGTGGGGGTAAATCGCGTATAATCTAACTCTGCAAGGCTGCCCCAGTGTATGGGCGAAGCCCTGAGCAAACAGCCCATACCGGGATTTCAACAGGAGGAATGAAAAATGAAGCGTACTTTCCAGCCCAAGAAGCGTCAGCGCAGCCGCGTCCACGGTTTCCTGAACCGCATGGCTACCAAGAATGGCCGCAAGGTCATCGCCCGCCGCCGTGCGAAGGGCCGTAAGAGCCTGACTGTCTGATAACTTCAGAGAATTAAGTGAACAAAAGGGTTGCTGATTGTAAAATCGGCAGCCCTTTTTTCAAATATGGCTTTACAGAAGCCGGGATTCATTATAATATATGTGTAGGAATGCCTTCCCCTTGGGGAAGGTGTCCGTGGCCCCGACCACGGACGGATGAGGGAAAACCTTCCGGAAATTTCCCGCAAATGGGTTTTGACCGAAAGGTTTGCCCTCATCAGCCGCCTGCGGGCGGCAGCTTCTCCCGAGGGAGAAGCCTTGGGAGGATACTACTATGCGTTACCGCACTTTAGATAAAAACTGGCAGTTCAACCGGGTGTATGGCTGGGGCAAAAGCTATGTGCATCCGCACTGCGTTTTGTATGTGGCCAAAAACCGGCTGGGCTATACCCGCATCGGGCTGACGGCCACCAAAAAGGTCGGCCATGCCGTGCAGCGCAACCGCGCCCGCCGCGTCATGCGCGCCGCTTTGTCGGAGCACCTGGCCCAGAACATCGGCGGGTATGACATCATCCTGGTCGCCCGCGGCCAGACCCCCCGCCTGAAAAGCACCCAGCTGAGCAAAACGCTGGGCAAGCTGTTTGCAAAGGCCGGTCTGCCCGACAAGGCCGCCCCGGCCCCCGGGCCCGAGACGGCCCCGCAATGATCGCCCGCCTTCTCATCGCGCTTTTGCGCGGCTACAAAAAATATATCAGTCCGCACCTCGGGCATCACTGCCGGTTCATACCCACCTGCAGTGAATACGCCATGCAGGCGCTCGCCGTACACGGCCTTGTAAAGGGTCTGATTTTAACGGTGTGGCGCCTTTTAAGATGCCAGCCCTTTGCAAAATTCGGCTATGACCCGGTACCCGAAAAGGGAAAGTGGGTCAACCCGGAGCGAAGGCTGACGAAAGATAATAGATAAAAGATAACAAAAAACATACCGTAGGGGCGGATTCCATATCCGCCCGCGGCACCTGCCGGAAGCTGCACGGGCGCATATAGAATGCGCCCCTACGGCGGCAGAGATTTTTGAGCGGTGCGCCAGCACCGCGACCCACCAATTTTATTATCTATTATCTCCACAACTTCCGCCTCTCATGTCTTTGCACTGCGCAGCAGAGACCTACATAAAAATAAAGGTCCCGGGCGCAGACGGGGCAGAAGGAAAGGCTATGTCTTTTATGTATTTCCTGGCCGTATTGATCGGCCCGCTGGTGAAGATCCTGTACAGCTTCATCGGCAACTACGCGGCAACCATGATCGTTGCCACCCTCATCCTCAAGCTGCTGCTGTTCCCCCTGAGCATCCATCAGCAGAAGTCCACGGCCAAGATGTCCGTGTTCCAGCCGCTGATCACCGAGATCCAGCAGAAGTACAAGAACAACCCCCAGAAGCAGCAGGAGGAGCTGATGAAGCTCCAGCAGGAGCACGGCTACAACCCCATGGGCGGCTGCATGCCCATGCTGCTGACGATGCTGGTCCTGTTCGGCTTCCTGGGCGTTGTGTACTACCCCGTACACTACATCTTCGGCGTCAGCAATGAGGCCGTCAAGGCCGCGTGCGAGGCCATCGGCCTGGCAACGACCAACACCTCCACGATGCAGACCGCGCTGATCCAGGCCATCCACAACGGCGCGTCCATCGACCCGTCCATCATCTCCGCCAGCGTTGTGGCCGAGATCCAGAACTTCAACACCTCCTTCTTCGGCATGGATATGTGCGATGTGCCCGGCTTCCACCTGACCCCCATCGCCATCTTCCCGGCCATCGCCACGGTCACGATGTTCGTCAGCTACTTCATCACCCAGAAGCTCTCCGGCATGGATGCCCAGATGCAGGGCAGCATGAAGGTCATGATGCTCGTCATGAACCTGATGTTCGTCACGTTCTGCTTCAATGCCCCCGTCGGTTTCTCCCTGTACTACGGCGTGTCCAACCTGCTGCAGATCGGCCAGTCCTATGTCACCTACAAGATCTACAGCCCCGAGAAGTTCAAGGCCCAGTATGAGGCCGAGCTTGCCGCCAAGCGCGCCGAGAAGAAGAAAAAGCGCACCGTCACCGTTGAGCAGAACGGTAAGCAGGTCGAAAAAGAGGTCACCCTGGGCGAGGCCAACAAGCTGCGCCTGGAAATGGCCCGCCAGCGCGAGGCCGAACTCTACAAGGACGAGCGCACCACCCCACTGAATAAGGATTGATTACACGGCAAAAGAGGCGCGCTCCCGTTGCAGAGACTGTAGGGGCGAGCATTGCTCGCCCGCGCCGTTGGCGGCTGTGAGGGAGTGTATCCCCTGCCGCCGTAGGGGCGCATTCTATATGCGCCCGCCCCGCTCCCCGTTGTGATGAACGTAACGATAAGAAATAAGAAGGAGGTTCCCCCTATGCGCAGTATGGAAATGAGCGCCAAGACCGTTGAGGCCGCCGTACAGGCCGCCTGCGAGGCTCTCGGCGTTGACCGTGATGACATCAACGTAAGCTACGAAGTCCTCGAATTCCCCACCCGCAAGCTGTTTAAGACCATTCCCGCCAAGGTCCTCGTGAAGGTCGAGGAGCCCGAGACGGAAAAGCCGGCTGAAGTTTCCACAAAGCCCGCCGAGGTTGTTGAAATCTCTGACGAGACCGCCCCTGAAATCCAGAAGGAGGTCGTCGAGGATATGGTCGAGGAGGCCGAGTTGGCCCCCGTCCCCGGTGAGGAAGTCGAGGTTCCCCTTGACATCGACGCCGACCCGCGCCTGCAGGCCGCCGTTGACTACCTGACCCCGATCTTCAACCTGATGGGTGTGGAAAACTTCACCTTCACCGCCGTCAAGAAGGGCGCTGCCACGGTCCTGAAGGTCTCCGGCGAGCACATGGGCGCGCTGATCGGACGCCGCGGCGAGACGATGGAATCCCTGTCCTACCTCGCCAGCCTCGTTGTGAACCGCATGGAGGGCCCTTACGTCAAGCTGGGCCTGGATGTCGGCGGCTACCGCAACAAGCGCGAGGACGACCTCTCTGCCCTTGCCAGGCGCATTGCAGACCGCGTCATCCGCACGGGCTGCTACTATGAGATGGAGCCGATGAACCCCTACGAGCGCCACATCATCCACACGGCCATCGCCGAGATCGACGGTGTACGCAGCGAGAGCAAGGGCGACGGCCCGGCCCGCCATGTGGTGCTGTACTCCACCGACCCCGATGCCTGCAACCTGCCTGACCGCGACAACGCCCGCAACCAGCGCGGCGGACGCCGTGACGGTGGCCGCGGTCCCCGCCGTGACAACCGTGGCGGACGCGGCCCCCGCGGCCCGCGTGAGGGCGGCAGAGGCCCCCGCTACGGCGCTGGTCCCCGCCGCGACAACCGCGGCGGCCCCCGCTACGGCGGCCCGCGCTCCAGCGTGCCCGCCCGCGAGTTTGCGGATGCCCCGCGCGACCCCGCAGCCAAGCCGATGGCACCCAAGACCACCGAG
>OLVY01001429.1_pt1 | contig 15075 bp, 14 predicted proteins | sample 1674261 | NCBI WGS metagenome assembly OLVY01 (sample SAMEA103958155, study PRJEB25191) | human gut metagenome | biome: human-associated habitat [ENVO:00009003]; feature: intestine environment [ENVO:2100002]; material: feces | place: Germany | collected 2013/2015
TTGACTTGGTCTTGCGCTTTCGCGCTCGACCCGCACATTCGCTTTTTTCTAGGTTTAATGTTCAGTTTTCAAGGTTCACTCTGTTGCGTCTGTTCGCAACTTTGTTGTTTGTGTTTGTCGCTGTATCCCGGCGACTTGTATATAATACCACGTGGTCAAGGTAATGTCAACACCTTTTTTACAACTTTTTTAAGATTTTTTAGTGAAACACTTGGATTCGTGGACAAATAAAGTATCATGTATACACGCTTTGAAGCACCTGAAAAAACTTCAAAATTTCTATAAAAATCTACGAAAAATCGCTAAAAACACCTTGCAAAACTTCATTTTTCGGTAAAAATTTCTATAATCTTTTTTCGAAATTTCCTATCACCGATACATTTTCGTATTCAATAATAAAGATATTCGGATCACATTCTTCCAGTAAATGACGTAATTTCATCGACTCAACCTTAGAAACAACTGTCAAAAGAATATTGGTATCCTCACCGCTATAGGCACCTATGCCCTTAATTTTAGTTACACCACGATGTACAGCAGCAAAAATAACCTCTTCTACCAAATCTATTTTAGTAATTACAATCATCGTTACCGTAATACTTGGCAGATAAGCCTTATCCAGAACAACGGAAGTAATCACAGCAAAGAAGATGGAGTAGACTGCCGCAGCTACATCGTATAATAGAATACAGCTGCCAAAGACAAAGATATTAATAATATTGAAGACCTTACCTACACTCATATTGTGATACCGGTGCATCAGCAGCAGTCCCAGAATGCCCTCACCGCCGCCGCTGCCCTTGCTCATCAGCGTCATGCCGCATCCCAGGCCGCACAGGATACCGCCTGCCAGACAAGCCGTAATCGTATCGGGCAGATAATTATGTTCCGCAACAGGCACAAGGCTCAGCAATACGCTGTAGCTTGTAATGCAGACAGCAGATTTCACTAAAAAATCCTTGCCGAACTTACGTATAGCCAGCAACATCAGGGGTATATTCAGGAGAAAATAGATAATGCCGATATAGTTGTCGGTAACAAAGCTCAGCCCCATGACGTTTCTCATAAAATATCCCAGCAGCTGTGCTATCCCTAAAAAGCCTCCATTATAAAGATTACATGGCAAAATGAACATATTAAAGCCGATGGAATATACCAGCGAGCCGCCTATAATCAGGCACAGGGACTTTAGGGAAAGAAATTGTTTCAGATAGGTAACAGCCTTCATGCTACAGCCTCCTTTGCCGACTGACGGGGAAGGGGGTTGATTAATAACTACTATATATAATAACCTAAAATTTTATGTTTGCGTATTAACCAAGTAAAAAAAGCACTTTTTTTATATCCAAATAAGTAAAATGCTAAAGTCTTTACAATTTTTTTCTGCTTAGTTTTTGTAAATCAGATAAAATCGTCATAATTTCGCCATATACTGCCTTTATAATAAAAGCAACAAAGGTAAACAACCACTTTAAGAAAGAAGGTGCCAAATATGATGACAACATTAACCAAGTATATGAAGAAAACCACAGCAATTGCTATGGCTGCCATGGTGCTCTCTCTGCCGCTGGCAAGCGTAGCATCCGCTCACGAAAGGCACGATGCTCCGCCACCGCGTCATTCAGACCGCTATGACAAACACGAACGCTACGACAAGAATGATCGTTATGACAGACATGACCGCTATGACAAGCGTTATAAGAACGACAATTACGTAACGAAAAAGGACAGCAACAAAAAAGCTACCACCAGCTTCATCATCGGTGCTGTACTGGGTGCGGTAATTGCCAACAACACCTGATTAACATCCTTCTTTTCATCCTCATCACTCATACACAAAAAGAGCTGCAGTTTTACACTACGCAGAGTAGTGCAACTGCAGCTCTTTCAATTTTTACTATATTATATGTAACAGAAGAATCCTCAGCTGATTACATATCACGGCTGGCGATAATATCTACACCAAGGCCGAGAATATCCTTAACTACAACGTCACCGGTTTTAATCGGAGCGGTAACCTTTACGCTACGCAGAAAGCGTGCGCAGTCCAGGATGCGTTCCTTCGGCAGTACGTTAGCGGATACTACAGGCAGCAAAGGCAGCATACCGCCTTCTACAGCAACGGTAGAGGTCAGCATACGCTTCGGAGCAGTAACTTCATCGTTAGCATATTTAGCGCCACGCGGGCAGGTGTTGCCGGTAACATTGGTAACTGCACCATTTTCAATGGTAACAGTCATCTCGCAGCCCATAGGGCACATAATGCAGTTCATAACACGAGTTTCAACAGCCATTTTATACCCTCCTTACAGCACCAGACCTACGGTAACTTCGTCACCGATCTGGGCAAATTTTGCAGCCGGAATTTCTACGGCAATCATTTCACTGGGCTTTGCTACGGGCAGAGGACGGCTCAGCAGAACGTTGTCGCCGCTCTTAACCTCCAGCTTAACTTTGCGGTGCGGTGCAGCAACACGCATGAACAGCTTAACCTTTTCGTCAGCAGGAATTTCTGCAGGCATGGTCAGCTTCTGCGGTACGCAGGTACGTACGCCGTCAATAGCCTTTACGGTTACGGTACGGTTCTCGGTAGCCATTTTCTCCTGAGCCTTCAGTGCAGCATATTTGCCTGCGATTTCAGCTTCTTCGGATACAAAGTCAACCAGGTCATGTACGTGTACTACGTTGCCGGCAGCAAAGAAACCGTCTAAGCTGGTTTCACGATGCTGGTCAACAACCGGACCGTTGGTCAGCGGGTTCATTTCCAGATCAAGGCCGCGGGACAGCTCGTTCTCAGGAATCAGACCTACAGACAGCAGTACGGTATCGCACTCGATATCAAATTCAGTACCCGGAATCGGAGTCATGCGCTCGTCAACCTTAGCAACGGTGATACCGGTTACGCGCTCTTCACCATGGATAGCAACGATGGTGTGGGAGAGGTACAGAGGAATATCATAGTCGTTCAGGCATTGAACGATATTACGGGTAAGACCGTTGGAGAAGGGGCAGATTTCCAGGCAAGCCTGAACCTTGCAGCCTTCCAGGCTCATACGGCGAGCCATAATCAGGCCGATGTCACCGCTGCCGAGGATAACGATTTTGTGACCCGGCAGATAGCCTTCCATATTAACCATACGCTGAGCAGCGCCGGCAGTGAAAACGCCTGCGGGACGCTCGCCCGGAATACGGATAGCGCCACGGGTACGCTCACGGCAGCCCATAGTCAGGATAACAGTTTTGCCTTCCAGCTTCAGTAAGCCTTTTTCCGGATTAACGGCAATAACGGTTTTATTGTTTTGTACATCTAATACCATGGTATCAACCAGGGTTTCGATTTCAGGTTTATCAGCAACGAGCTCGATGCAGCGATGTGCATAGCCGGGGCCGGTCAGCTCTTCCTTGAAGTGATGCAGACCGAAGCCATTGTGAATGCACTGTTGCAGGATACCGCCGAGTTCGCGGTCACGCTCGATAACAACGATTTTTTTAGCACCATTCTGCCATGCGCTGTAAGCAGCAGACAGACCGGCAGGGCCACCGCCAACAATAATTACATCATATAATTGGTTCATTATTATTCCTCCCCGCCATCTGCAGAATATTTTTCGTAGAACATATTGGAATCAGTACGTTCTTTTAATACTTCGGGAACAGAAATGTTCAGCTCGCGTGCCAGAATCTGGGTAACACGCGGACCGCAGAAGCCACCCTGGCAACGGCCCATGCCTGCACGGGTACGGCGTTTTACACCGTCAACAGTGCGTGCGCCTACAGGAGAGTTGATTGCTTCTACAATTTCTCCCTCGGTAACAGTTTCGCAACGGCAGATTACGCGGCCGTACAGATTGTCTTCGGCAATCTTGGCAGCCTTTTCATCAGCAGTCATATAGTTGAATGCTTTATGCTTCGGCAGAGCAGCCTTGAAGTCAGCCTTCTTGGCAGCGCCGCTTACACGGGCAATTTCGTTGGCAATCAGCTCACCTACAGCAGGAGCTGCGGTCAAACCTGGAGATTGCATACCGGCAGCATTGTACAGGCCTTCAACCTTTTCGGAAGGACCGAGTACGAAGTCACCGGTGCTGGAAACGGCACGCAGGCCGGCAAATTCGGTAATAGCTGCGCCCATCGGCAGGTTCGGTATCAGCTTCTTGGCAGAAGCAATGATTTCATTCATGCCGGCAGTGGTAACAGCCTTATCTTCTTTGGAATCCTGCTCATTAGCGTTAGGACCTATGAAGGTGTTGCCGTGGGTAGTGGTGCAAACCAGAATACCCTTGGATTTTTTGGTCGGGGTGGGGAATACCACGCCGTAAACCAGACTGCTGCAGGCAGTCTTATCAAACAGAATATATTCGCCCTTACGCGGAGTGATGGTAAAGGTATCATCACCGGCCAGCTTAGCGATTTCGTCAGCATAAACACCGGCAGCATTAACCACATATTTAGCAGCAATAGTGCCTTTATTGGTTTCTACACCAGTAATTTTGCCGTCTTCCTTAACGAAGCCCAGTACCTTGCAGTCGCGGATAACTTCTGCACCGTTTTGTACAGCGCATTGAGCAAAAGCAATAGCAGCACCGAACGGCCAACATACGCCGGCACTCGGAGCCCACAGAGCACCCTTGACAGTGGTCAGGTTAGGCTCCTGCTCAAGAACTTCTTCTTTAGACAGGATTTGCAGGCCTTCAACGCCGTTCTTTTTACCGCGTTGCAGCAGCTCCTGCAGAGTCTGCATTTCCTCGTCGGTGGTTGCAGCAACCAGGGAACCGGTCCATTTAATATCCAGGTCCAGTTCGTTTTGCAGCTCGTGGTACAGAGCGTTGCCACGAACGTTGGTAATAGCTTTGAGGCTGCCGGTAGGAGCGTCAAAGCCAGCATGAAGAATTGCACTGTTAGCTTTAGTAGTGCCGATAGCGATGTCCGGCTCTTTTTCCAGCAGAACGCATTTCAGGTCATACTTGGAAAGCTCGCGCAATACAGCAGTACCTACAATGCCGCCACCAATAACGACTACATCAGCAGATTTTACAAATTCCATTCCGTCACTTCCTTGCTGAATTTTCTCATAAAAATACATCTAAATTTTATCACAAATCTGCAAAAAATAGAAGAGGGAAGCGAAAATAAAAAAGTCCATAGTGGGACATGATATGCCCCGAAGACATTTCCTTCATTACATATAAAAAAGCTGCTGCCATTTCAGTCTTACTGTAAGAAAAACTAAAAATGGCAACAGCCTGAAATTTTACTCTCTCTTTTTCACAAACCATCTAAGCGGCAGCTTTTTCTCCAGCCAGCCGATAAAGATATCTGAAAGCGGTGTCAGCAGAATCCAGCTTAAAACAAGCAGGACAAAAGAAACGGAGCCTACGAAAACATCGGTAACCCAATGCGCACCGCCCATAATACGGGGCAGTGAGAAAATAATAAATACAGCCATCGCTTTGATAAAAGCATCTTTGCCGATATATTTCCACATATACACAGCAAATATCAACAGCATCATGCCATGGTCACCGGGGAAGCTGCTGCCGGAACGATCCTTGGCAGGCCAGCCGCTCAGCTGGCTAACCCAGTTTACATTATGATACAGCTGGTCAAAATAAACGGAAGCGCTTGCACGGTCAATCGGCAACAACTTATCAAACTGCTTAATGATTACCGCACTTACCAGCATCGCAACACCGATACAGAACAGCCAGCGCTTGCCTTCAACATTGCTTTTGCGGTAATAGCTGTAAAAAATCGCCAGCATCGCCACAAAGGCCACCACATCAAAGGCACGCAGATTAACAAAAGCGATAAAATAAGTAAAGGCCGTTCCCTGCGCCAGCTTCTGGTTAAAGAAATAAAAGACACTTTGGTCCAGCGCCAGCCAAGGTCCGTGATAGCCGGCGGTAGGGGTGCTTGCCAGCCAGCTTCCCAAAAGCAGTGCGCCCAGGATATTACAGATAATTATCCAAATCAGGTTATTTTTCTTCATATAATCTCCTCGTATTTCAATATCCACTGTTCCTCAGATATCACCTAAAGTTCAGTTAACAAATTTACGTAAATATGATACCATATTATTGAGGATTATATAAGTCTTTTATGTAGATTTTTCCCATCAGCTTCCAAAGGAGGGAGAATTATGCGCAAACTGCTTTTACTGTTAACCTGCTTACTGATGTGCTGCTGCAGCGCGCTGGCGCTCGCCGCAGATAAAACTAAGGCTGCCGATGATCTGAACGCAATCAAACCGATGGAAACCATCAGTGCTACCGAAATGAACGAACGCCTGCAGGTCGGCAATAGCGAAGACCTGTTATATGTAAAAATCAAGGAAGACAGGGTAGAGGTTTATCAAGGTCTGGCAGCAGACCGCTCTTTGCGCAAGCAGCTGATTTTAACCATGCCCAATACCGAAATGCTGCGCTTATATACCAATAACAAGGCTACCTTTGCGCAGATGAACAAAATGCTCAGCGATTACGAAAGCTCCAACGCCAACTTCAACGGCTATAAGATTATCACCGATAAGGATACGCCGAAAAAGCTGGAAAACGGCGGTAAAATCTATCGCTTGTGGTTTATGAAGATTGAACGCGAAAAGCAAAGCCGCAGGGGTGGCTGGAACTTCCCGATCGGCATAGGTATCGGCATCGGCGGCGGCCATCACCACGGCCCCTGGATTGGAGTAGGGTGGTAAAAAATATACCTTATATAATGAAAAAAAGCACGGGTATCTGCCCGTGCTTTTTTGATGTATGTAAAACTATAGCCTTTTATCTATATCAATATATCGCTACATAAATATTAAAATGCAGGCTCAATGGTTCCTTTATATTTATCGGCAATAAACTTCTTCACAGCCTCGGACTGATAAGCCTTCACAAAAGCCTTATAAGCCTCTTTATCCTTATCCTTGTTGCGGGCAGCAATAATCATTACAGCCAACGGCTCGTCCTTTGGCTCAAGGAAGATATTCTGCTTTTTAACATCCAAGCCACCGCTCATTACATAGTTCATGGTAATAGCCGCAGCATCAACATCAGCCAGACTGCGCGGCAGCTGTGCTGCCTCCAGCTCCTTAAATTTCAGATGCTTGGGATTATCGACAACATCCTTCGGTGTAGCCTTCATGCCAACGCCATCCTTCAATTTCAACAAGCCGGCACGCTGCAACAGCAGCAGACCGCGGCCGCCGTTTGTCGGGTCGTTAGGAATAGCAATCGTTGCACCGTCAGGAATATCCTTCACATCATGCAACTTATCGCTGTAAATGCCCATGCGCATTAAAATAGCGTTGCCGATGGGCACAAGGTCAGTCTTATTAGTCTTGTTAAAGTTATCCAGGAAGGGCTTATGCTGATAGCTTACCAAATCCAGCTCGCCATCTGCCAAAGCTTTGTCCGGTGTAACATAATCCGAGAACTCCACAACCTGTACCTTCAGGCCACTTTTAGCCGCTTCCTTGGCTGCAGCCTCCACAACCTCGGCATGCGGACCGGCGGTAGCACCAACCTTAATCGTTGTTTGAGCCTGTTTGTCACCGCCGCCGCAGCCTGCCGCCGCCAAAGCCACTACAGATAACGCAATAACCAATAATTTTTTTAACATAATTCATCGTCTCCTTTGCAAAAAGTAAAATAAAAAAAGCCTTCGTCTTATCCATACCGCATTTTCATTATGCAGTAAGGGACGAAAGCAAACTTCGTGGTACCACCCAATTTCACTGCTACCTCACGATAGCAGCCTCCTCAAGTACGCCGGACTAAGCCATTAATACTTCAGCACTGTAACGGGTGCACCCGGACGACCTAAACTTACGCTTCAGCCAATCAGCTCCAAGACCATCTTCGGCAAAGTCTCCTGCACTTCCTTGCACCAAACGGAAGCTCTCTGTGGCAGTACTCCTTGCGTACTCTTCTTTTCATCGCTCGTATATTAACTTGTGAGTAAAAATATACAACTTATCAAAGCATCTGTCAACAAAAAACAGGAAAATTTTTCTCAAAGCCTAGTATTTCAATAGATTTGTAAATGATGTTACACAATTTACTTACTTATACAACTGCTATTCTGGACCATGCAACAGAAATATTATTTTTATTTTACATTTCTTCATTATAGCGCCCAAAAATGCAACAAAAAGTGTAAATTTACCTATTGACAAACTAGGCTTTATCATGTAAATTATCAAGCACCATCACACAAGCAATGCTTGTTGATTTTGTTTCACGCAGTAAAAATTTGACAATATCATGCTAAACAGGTGAGAAGATACCTAATAAAAAATGCAGTAACGTGCATAAAATTACTTGCTGCAGTCCTGATGAAATATCCGCTATCTTGCAGCCTGACCTTGAAAGGAGAAGATGACACTATGGAATTTGCAACAAAATGTATTCACGAAATCGGTGCGTCCGACGCAACCGGTGCCTGTCTGGGAGCACTTGATGCCTGGCTCGTTTGCTTATGTGTGATAAAGAAGCAATAGAAGTGCAAAAAATTTTGCCGTTCCTATCCGACACTTGGCCATTGTGTCGGATAGGTCGGGCGGTTATTCGGGCAAGTCAATCTTGCCGACAAAGCTGTAATAAATCTCAATGTCCTGCCTGCGGGTGCCGTTCTCATCATAGCTGCACTCATGCACCACAATTTTCTCGATCATTTCCCGCAAGAGAGTGGGGGTCAGTTCTTCAAAGGCAAGGTGCTTGCGGACAATGCCCATAAATTTCTCGGCGTTGACGGTAGCTGCCTGTGACTTGTCCAGTTCGGCTTGCAGGGCGGCGGCTCTCTTTTTCAGCTCCGCTTGCTCGGCTTCGTAGTCAGCCGACAGTTCCATGAAACGCTCATCGCTGATTTTGCCGTTTACATTGTCCTCATACAGCCGCTTGATAATGCGGCTGATTTCAGAAATGCGTTCCTGCGCCTGTTCAAGCTGCTTGATGGCTGCGGCGGTCTTTCGCTTGCCGCCGATCTCGTTCTGCTGGACAAGTAGTTTCACAAACCGGCTCTCATGCTTGGCTGCGTATTCGGTCACTTGCCGGAGATTTGCCAGGACACCAGCGGTCAACAGATCGGTGCGGATAAAGTGCGCCGTACAGTTGCGGGTGCGCTTCTTGTAGCTGCCGCAGATGTAGCAGTCCTGTTTGCGGTCTTTGTTCTGATACCGCTGCTGATACAGCACATGGCCGCAGTCGGCGCAGAACAAAATCCCGGAGAACAGCCCCACTTCATCGTAGCGGTTCGGGCGTTTGCGCTGTTTGCGTAACTCCTGCACCCGTTCCCATGTTTCCTTGTCGATGATCGGCTCATGGTGGTTCTCGAAAATGGCCTGCTTCTCGACGGGGTTCTCTATGCTGTGCTTGACCTTATAAGAAGGCTTTTCCGTTTTGAAGTTCACCAGACATCCGGTGTACTCTCGGTTTTCGAGGATATGAACGACGGTGTTGGTCGCCCATTTGCACTCATAGCCTGGGTGATAACGGCGGGTGCTGCCTGTCCGCTGATATTCCAGCGTCCCCGGCGTGGGGATTTGCTGCTCCGTCAGCATACGGGCAATCTTGGTCGGGCCGTTCCCGGCAAGGCAAAGCTGGTAAATCTGCTGCACCACCGGGGCGGCTTCCTCGTCTATAATAAAATTCTCGTCCTCGTCCATCACATAGCCGTAAACCGGCTTGCTGGTAACAGGCTTGCCGCTCATGCCTTTTGACTTTTTCACTGCCTTGATTTTCTTGCTCGTATCTCTCACCAGCCATTCATTGAACAGATTTCGCAGCGGGGTAAAATCGTTGTCCATGCCCTCGCTGGCACTGTCCACATTATCGTTGACAGCGATAAAACGCACACCCTTTTGAGGGAACAGCATTTCCGTGTAAAACCCTACCTGCAAGTAGTTTCGCCCTAACCGGCTCATGTCCTTGACGATGACCGTACCCACTTTCCCGGCTTCAATGTCCGCAAGCATGGCTTGAAATCCGGGCCGCTGGAAGTTCGCGCCGGAAAAACCGTCGTCGGTGTACCAGCGCAGATTGGTAAAGCCGTTCTGTTTTGCGTAGGTTTCGAGTATCCTTTTTTGGTTCGATATGGAATTACTCTCGCCTTGCAATTCATCCTCGTGGGACAATCTCGGATAAAGGGCGGTAATGAGGTTTTGGGTGGCTTGTCTTAACATAAAATCCTCCGTTTCCGACAGCCAGCCCCACTATTCCGTAGCTTTATTGTACCACGGAATAGCGGGGGCTGTATAGCGGCAAAAGTGTAAAATCTACTTCTTTATGATTTGTCAAAACGACGATTTTTAGAGAAGCAGATTGACGCATAGAAAAGTTTGCGGTTTCGTGATATACTGGGTTTAGAAAATCGCAGTCGGGGGTAGTAGCATGGACGCACAAATTTTTTGGAATGTTATCGGCATTTACAATCAGCAGACAGTAGCCGTTCAAATTGTGTTATTCCTGTTTGCTGTCATAACTGCGGTATTATCTTATTCCCATAAAGTGAAGTGGGCTGCTAAATTTGCTCTTGGGATTATCCATCTATTTATAGGTATCGCATTTTTTGCGTGGCATGGAGTGGAACCTATTCAAAAATACTTTGCGCTCCCATTGTACCTGCTTTGTGGCTTTCTGTTTCTGTATGAAAGCTGGCATAATAGGAATGATACACTTGAAAAACCTAATGGTTGGCAATGTCTGCTGTTAGTGCTTTATCTGCTCTATCCGCTGGTTTCTTTCTTGTTGGGAAATCGTTTCCCGCAAATGGTGACGCATATAATGCCTTGTCCTGTCGTTAGCTTGGGGATAACTATATATGCCGGTTACAAAAAGAAAAACAAGCTGCTTCTTGCACTATTAGCGATTTGGGGGCTTACCGGGATAAAATCTGTGATTTTTAGTGCGTATGAAGATATAATTCTTTTGGTTTGCGGCATATATGCTGTGACGCTCTTTGTACATGAGATAAAGCATTGCGCGAAAAGATGATTTCCAGCGGCCACGCTCCCCGGCGTGGCCGCTTTTTCCATGCCCCGGTTCACGCCGGATAAGTCGGCTCCTGTGTAGCAGCGGCTTCCGCTTCCAGTACCCGCGCCATTTTGTCGGCGGCGGTGGTTGTGGTGTCTTTCTTGAAATAGCCGGACACGACAAGGACGGAATTGCCCATGCGGATTTCCGTCACGCAGTCGGGGCGGCGGGCGGTGCGGGTGTCGTGCTGCTTGTTATCTGCCATAGGCAATACTCCTTTCAGTCGGTAATCAGTTTCTTCATGCTCTCCATTTTCCGCTGCGCGGTTTCCTGCCGGAAGTTGTCGCCGGTAAAGCGTACCGGGACGCACATGGAAAGCAGGCGGTCATAAATCCGGGAATGGGCGGTGTCCTCCGGGTTCCGCAGGTCGTCCAGCGTGAGGTTGGTCGTGACGATCAGCGGCTTGCCGCTGCGGTAACGGCTGTCAATCACATTGAAAACCTGTTCCAGCCCGTATTCCGTCCCGCGTTCCATGCCGAAGTCGTCAAGGATCAGCAGCGGATAACGACAAAGGCGGGAAATGTACTCGTTGCGCCCCTCAAAGCTGGCGGCAAGGTCATTGAGGATAAGAGCAAAGTTCGTCATGCGGACGGGGATTTCTTTCTCCATGAGGGCGTTTGCGATACAGCCTGCAAGGTAGCTTTTGCCGGTGCCTACGCCGCCCCAGAACAGGCAGCCGATATTGTCTGTCCGCATATCTTCCCAATGCTCCACATACCGGCGGGCAAGCCCGGTCTGCGGGTTCCTGCCGTTGTCGTTCTCGAAAGTCCAGTCCCGCATGGTGGGGTCGGTAAAGCCCCGGCGTTTCAGTTCTTCCACGGTGTCAAGGTGTCTGCGCCGCTTTTCGGCGGCTTCCCGTTCCTCGCGGGCGGTTCTCTGGCAGTCGCACTCTGCCGGGTGGCGGTCGCGCCCGAAGATAGCGGCCTTATCCGGCGCAAAATAGGCTTCTTTCGGCTTGCGGCACTTGCCGCAGTACAGTAAACCGTCCTCGCCGGTGTAGTCCTCCGGCTCCGGGGTGGCAGTCGTCATATTCTCCAAAACAGCGTTGATTTCGTTCTTCATAAACTCTCACCCTCCTTGCATGAGTAGTCTGGTATGCCCTTTTTCGGGGCTTTCTTGGCTGCGTCCTCCTGCGCCCATTTGTAGATTGTGGCGGCATGGCTGCGGTATCGCTTGCCGCTGGACGCGATATGGCAGGACAGCCGGTCAATGTAGTAGTTCCATTTGTCGGGCAGGTCTGCTTTCAGCCCGTCCAGTTCTGATTGCGAAAGAAAGACATTTTCATACCGGCCATAGGCGGCGCGGGCGGGCTGTCCCGTATCTAACTCTCGCTCTCTCTCTTTTTCTATCTCTATCTCTTTCTCTATCTCTATCTCTGGTGGACAAATGTCCGCTTGATATGGTGGACATTTGTCCGCCCCGGCCTTTGGCAAGGCTTTTTGCTCCTGCAAAGCCAGCCTTGCCCGCCGTTTCCGCTCCCCCTCGGTAGAGGATTGGCCGATCAGCAGTTCGATGTTGCTCATATACAGCGCGCCGTTCTGTAACGGCTCCACAAGCCCCAGCTTCATAAAAATCTGCAAGGCTCGCTCTACGGTGCCGACTTGCTGGCGGGTAATGGTGGCAATCATCTGCGCGGTGTAGGGGATATTTTCATCAAGCTGCAACTTCCCGCCGTTTTTCAGCGATTTCAGGTACAGTTTCAAAAGAATGTTGGAATAGAGGATACCGTCCTGCATACTTTCCAGCAGCACGATAGCGTCCTCGTCAAAATAATTCTCTTTCAGCTTGAGATAGTAGTATTTTCGGTTGTCTGACATGGTTCCTCCTTTGGGTGGATTTGGGGCGTTTGTACGCATTTAGAACGCCGTTTCCGGGGGAAAAGGATAAATGTATCGCACACCCTTTGACACCCACGAAAAAAGCCTTGATTTATGCGGGTTTGAAAGGCTCTAAAGCGTGACATCTCTGCCTTTGTTTCCGCTTTCTCTCGGCGGCTTTGATTTTCTTCATGCGCCCGGCGCAGTCGGGGCAGTATTTTCCCCGGTTGGATTTGGGGACAAAGGCCGCCCCGCAGACGGCACACCGTTTCCGGCTTCCCCGGCACAAGAGGGCTGCGGCCAGCTCCCCGTCAAGGGGCAGGACAGCCACACGGAACCAGCGGCACATGAGGGAAAGGGAAATGCTCTGGACGCACACGCAAGGCTCCCCGTCGTCTAACAGCAGGCAGTTTCCCCCGTCGTAGTTACAGCACTCATGCACCAGCCGCCGCGCCCGCCGGTGCTGGCGGTAGTCCATGCGGGGCAGCTTATCGTTCATGGCTCTGCTCCTTTCTGCGGTGCGGTTCCTCCCGGCGCAAAATCTGGTCGATGTTCCGCTTGACGGTCTGCAACTCCTTGAACCGCTGTTTCTGTTCGTGATAGGTGTTATACAGGCCGTCTTTCTCGGAGATAAGCTGCTCGATCTCGGCCTGCAACGCTTTCCGGGCGGGCAGCTTGGTAATGCCATGCGCCTTGAAATACCGGGCGGCGGCTTCGGCTATGATAAAATCGCTCTCATTTGCCTGCCGGTAGGCGGCGCGGGCTTTCTCGGATTTCTGCGCTTTCAGCCCGTCGCGGGCGGGCTTGGTCTTGGCATAGGCAAGTACCTGCCGCTGCAACTCCTTTTTCCCTTGTAGCTTCGTTTCCAGTGCTTTCAGTTCGCCGCTGGTCTGGCGCATTTCCTGATAGGCGGTAGCAACGGCGGCTTCAAGCTGTTCCGGGGAAGAAAAGCCGTACTGTTGGTAGATGGTCAGGGTCTTGGCGGCCTGTTTCAGATTGTGTATCTTCGCCCATCGTTCATAGCCTTTGCCCTTGCCCTCGGCCATCTTCTGCTCAAAACGGTCCTCGTTCTCGACACCCACGTCGACGGACTCCAGGACCAGGTCGGCGGAGTCCACGTCTTCCTGCGTGAGCTCATTCTCGATACCCAGGCCACCCTGAGCCTCGACCTTGCACTCGATGCCACGGGCGGCGCATTCATCCTGAATCGCCTTCTGGGCCATATACGTGTGGGCGATACCCACGGTACAGGCGGCAACGCCTACGATCTTCATTGCTTCCCTCTTTTCATAGAGTTGCGTGCGCAAGACACCGTTTGCGGAGGCCTCCGGAGCATCCCCTGCCGTTTGGACTTGCTGTCTTTTCGACAAGACCAATATAGGTGCTCATTTTTCTTAATACCAGCTTATTTCGGTAAACGCGCAGGTCAGAGCGTTGGTTATGCAATTTAGTTATGCGTTTAACCAAAAATGAATCCTGCGTTTTTGATCTCTTTTTTAAAAGTCAAGAAGTATTTAGATTTCTCGGTAGACGGCAGGCTTGCATAACCGCCACGAATTTCGGACCCCATGGATACGGTATTGTTGCATACTCATAAAAGGGCGAAAGGACAGGCAGAATCGTGTGCCCGCAACCCGAACGTGAACCACCGCGCCAAACAACGCAATTTGTCGGAAGGAGTCGCTGTGACCAAACAGCGCGTTACGATCGCAGACGTCGCCCGCGAGGCGGGAACTTCAACTGCCAGCGTCTCGTATTACCTCAACGACAAACGAGACAAGCTCAGCGACAAAACGCAGGCAAAGATCGCGCGCGTTATAAAGGAGCTGGGATACGTCCCCAACGCCCAGGCGCAAACACTCACCGGCAAACAGACCCGCGTCATCGCCATCATCATCTTGGATAACACCAACAAATGGGCGGGCCTCGTCCTCAACGGCATGGAGCAGGTCATGCTCCCCGCGGGCTACCAGACGGTTGTTTGCACGAGCAACTTTAACCCCGAGACCGAGCTCATGTATGTCGACAAAATGCTCTCGCTGGGCGTCGATGGCTTTATCATCCAGCCCACGGCAAACTTCAAAGCCGTGCACGACCGCATTAGACGCGCCGGCAAGCCGGTCGTCTTTTTTTGCCGCTCGGGAAGCAGGACGCAGAATAAGGCCGAGCTCCTGGAAAGAAGCGCCTCGGGCAAGGCGTATCAGCTTGGGGGCGGGATTCTCGCCTGGGAACAGGCGGGATTT
>OLVY01001435.1_pt1 | contig 15051 bp, 14 predicted proteins | sample 1674261 | NCBI WGS metagenome assembly OLVY01 (sample SAMEA103958155, study PRJEB25191) | human gut metagenome | biome: human-associated habitat [ENVO:00009003]; feature: intestine environment [ENVO:2100002]; material: feces | place: Germany | collected 2013/2015
TGAAAGTTCTGAAAATGCTTGCTCAGCTTGTCAAAAAGGATTTTTGACAAGCTGAGTCGGGCGCAAAAGCGCCCGACTATTATAGCACAGCTTTTCTCAGTTGAACAGCTTGGAGATGGAAATTTCCTGATAAATGCGCTCAATGGCCTCGCCGAACATGGGAGCAACGGACAGATACTTGATCTTGCTGCACCCGGCGCCCTGGGTCTCGGGAATGGTATTCAGCAGAGCCAGCTCCGTGATGCTGCTGTTCTCCAGCCGCTCCAGAGCGGGGCCGGACAGCACGCCGTGGCTGGCGCAGGCATACACGCTCTTGGCGCCGCCCACCTCCACGATGGCCTTGGCGGCGTTGCACAGGGAGCCGGCGGTATCCACCATGTCGTCGAACAGGATGCAGTCTTTTCCGGCCACGTCGCCGATAACGTTCATGACCTCGCACTGGTTGGCCTTCTGGCGGCGCTTATCCACGATGGCAAGGCTCATATGCAGCTTCTGAGCAAAGGTGCGGGCCCGGGCCACGGAGCCCACATCGGGAGAAACCACCACCATGTCCTCGGCGCGCTCACCGAACTTCTTGGCGTAGTAGTCTACAAACACGGGGTTACCCAGCAGATTGTCCACAGGGATATCAAAGAAGCCCTGGATCTGGCTGGCGTGCAGGTCCATGGTCAGCACGCGGTCCGCGCCTGCGGCCACGATCATGTTGGCCACCAGCTTGGCGGAGATGGGGTCGCGGCTCTTGGCCTTGCGGTCCTGACGGGCATAGCCGAAATAGGGAATCACGGCGGTGATGCGGCCGGCGGAGGCGCGGCGGCAGGCGTCGATCATGATCAGCAGCTCCATGAGGCTGTCATTGACCGGCTTGCAGGTGGAGTTGATGAGGAACACATCGCTGCCGCGGACAGTCTCATACAGGGAGACGGACACTTCGCCGTCGGCGAAGGTCTTGACCTCGGACTCGCCCAGCTTGGTGCCGATGACCTGGCAGATCTCCTTTGCCAGGGCGGGGTTGGAGTTACCGGTGAACACCTTGATGTCCTTGCCATGAGAAATCATTTTCTACACACTCGCTTTCTATCTTAATCAAAAAAATCTCTCTTGGTATTGATGTATTTGAGACGGCTGGCGCCGATACTCACTGGTTCTTTTTCCACAGGGCCCGCAGCCGGTCGGCCCAGCCCTCCTTGTTGGTCTGCCGGGCCCGGGCAATGGCCAGGGCTCCGTCGGGCACGTTGTCGGTAACGGTGGACCCGGCGGCGGTATAGGCCCGGTCCCCCACGGTGACGGGCGCGATGAGGTTGGTATTGCAGCCCAGGAATGCGTCGTCGCCGATGGTGCAGCGGAACTTCTTATGCCCGTCATAGTTGGTGGTAACGGTGCCGCAGCCGAAGTTCACCCGCCGGCCCACGTCGCTGTCGCCCACATAGGTCAGATGGCTGATCTTGGTGCCGTCGCCGATGACGGAGTTCTTCACCTCCACAAAGTCCCCCACCCGGCAGTGGTCGCCGATGCGGCAGTTGGGCCGGACATAGGTGAAGGGCCCCACGGTGGTGTGGCTGCCGATGGTGCTCTCATTGACCTGCGAGGCATTGATGGTGGTGTCCTTTCCCACGATGCAGTCCCGCACCATGGAATTGGGGCCGATCTCGCAGCCCGCAGCGATGGCGGTGTGTCCCCGCAGGATGGTGCCCGGCAGCAGGGTCACGCCGGGAGCCACGGAGCAGCGAGGGTCCACATAGGTGTTGACGGGGTCCACCACGGTGACGCCGTTGGACGCCATGCGGCGCATCAGCAGCTCACGGGCAGCGGGCATGGCGGCGTTCAGCTCCGCCGCCGAAGAAAAGGCCCGGAACGCAGGAGGCTGCTCCCGGGGCTGCCACAGGGCGCGGACGCCCACGGCTTCCGCCGGGCAGTCGGTCAGGGACGTACCCTCCCGCAGCCGGGAGCGCAGCACCGCCGCATCGGCGGCGTATACGTTCCGGTCCTCCGGTCCGTATACCGGTACCACAGGCCCGGGAACTACCATCACGTCCTCCTCGGCGGCAGAAAGCGCCGCCGGGACATCGTCGAAAAAATCTGCGTCGAAGCCCTGGAGCGCCTCCCGGACCTCCTCCCGCCAGTTTTCCCGGCAGACAATAAAATACCGCTGCACACCGCAGCACATCAATTCCTGCGCCATCCAGGTCAGCACCGGACAAAACAGGACAGGCTCCAGCATCAGCGGTTGATCCTCGGGGGCCAAAGCGCCCTTCAGGTCGAAAATCGCAATTTTACAGTTCATGGGAACCATCCCCCCTTCTATAGTTAATTCCATTATATCATGCTCTGCGTGAAAATCCAGTATTTTTGCGTTTTTTTCTGGCAATAATTTTCCAGTGCCGCAAAAAACAAGAAAACCCTTACAATTCACCTGTATATTTTTGTACTTTTAAGAAAAAATACCCAGAATTAACAATTTCCAGTTGCATTCTTTAGGGAATTGCATTACAATAGGCTGGTCATGTCAGGCAGGTGCCGAAGGGAGCGATGGAAAGATGGTGCATATTGTTCTGGTTGAGCCGGAAATCCCCCAGAACTGCGGGAATATTGCCCGCACCTGTGCGGCCACCGGCTGCGATCTGCATCTGATCCGCCCGTTGGGCTTCGACATCTCTGACCGGGCGGTGAAGCGCGCCGGCCTGGATTACTGGCACCTGGTCCGGGTATTCGACTATGAGAGCCTGGACGATTTCTTCCGGAAGCACCCGGAGGCGGCGGACGACCTGTGGCTGGCCACCACCAAGGCCCCCCAGGATTACTGTCAGGCCCGGTTCCGGGAGGGCTGCTGGCTGTTCTTCGGCAAGGAGACGGCGGGTCTGCCGGAAGCATTCCGCACGGCCCACTATGATCGCTGCATCCGCCTGCCCATGGTGTCCCCGGCCCGGAGCCTGAATCTCAGCAACTCCGTGGCGGTGTTGACCTACGAGGCGCTGCGGCAGCAGGAGTTCCCGGGGTTGATGCGCTGCGGGGAAATGGCAAAGTGAGTATAAATTGAGTATTATTTTCATAAAGGAGCGTACCGATATGAATTACAATAAGAAAACCATCATGGACGTGGACGTGGCAGGCAAGAAGATCCTGCTGCGCTGCGATTTCAACGTGCCCCAGGATAAGGAGACCCACGCCATCACCAGCGACAAGCGCATTGTGGCCAGTCTTCCCACCATCCGGTATCTGCTGGAGCGGGGCGCGGCGGTGATCGCCTGCTCTCACCTTGGCAAGCCCAAGGGGCAGTGGAAGGACAGTCTGACGCTGCGGCCTGTGGCGGAGCGGCTGAGCCAGCTGCTGAGCCAGGAGGTCATTTTTGCCAAGGACATCGTGGGCGAGGATGCCAAGGCCAAGGCTGCGGCCCTGCAGGGCGGCCAGATCATGCTGCTGGAGAACCTGCGCTTTGACCCCCGCGAGGAGAAGAACGACCCCGAGTTTGCCCGGGAGCTTGCCTCTATGGCAGAGCTGTATGTTTCCGACGCCTTCGGCACCGTGCACCGGGCCCACGCCTCCACCGCCGGTGTGGCAGCCTTCCTGCCTGCCGTGTCCGGCCTGCTGGTGGCCCGGGAGCTGGAGATCATGGGCGGTGCTCTGGAAAACCCCAAGCGTTCCTTCGTGGCCGTGCTGGGCGGGGCCAAGGTGTCCGACAAGATCGGCGTCATCAACAACCTGCTGGAAAAGGCCGACACCATCATCATTGGCGGCGGCATGGCCTATACGTTCGCCCGGGCCCAGGGCGGCTCCATCGGCAAGAGCCTGTGCGAGCCGGATAAGCTGGACTATGCCCTGGAGATGCTCCGGAAGGCCAAGGACCGGGGCGTGCAGCTGCTTCTGCCCACCGATACCGTGGCCGCGGCGGAGTTTTCCGCCGACGCCGACAGCCTTGTGGTGCCCACCGACGCCATCCCCGACGATATGGAGGGCCTGGACATCGGGCCGGAGACCATCCGCACCTTCTGCGCCGCCGTCCGGGGCGCAGGCACCGTTGTGTGGAACGGCCCCATGGGCGTGTTCGAATTTGAAAAGTTTGCCGCCGGTACCCGGGCTATGGCCCAGGCCCTGGCCGACAGCGGCGCCGTGACCATCGTGGGCGGCGGCGACAGCGCGGCGGCGGTGGAGCAGATGGGCTTTGCCGACAGGATCACCCACATCTCCACCGGCGGCGGCGCGTCCCTGGAGTTTCTGGAGGGCATCGAGCTGCCGGGCGTGGCCTGCCTGCTGGATAAGTAACGCCAGGGGAGGAACCCCTTCCTCCCTTCGAGAATATATTATTAGGTAAGAGGAGTAACAAGCATCATGAATCGCAGATATCGCAAGACCATTATCGCCGGCAACTGGAAAATGAACATGACCGCCAGCGACACCAAAAAGTTTGCCGAGGACATCAAGGCTATCATGCCCCGCGCCAAGTGGTGCGACGTGGTGGTATGCGTCCCCTTTGTCAACATTCCCACCGCTCTGAAGGCCTTCAAGGACCTGCGCATTTCCGTGGGCGCTCAGAACCTGTTCTATGAAAAGTCCGGGGCCTACACCGGCGAGGTGTCCGCCGATATGCTGAAGGACCTGGGCGTCAAGTACGTCATCATCGGCCATTCCGAGCGCCGCCAGTATTTCGGCGAAACGGATTTCACCGTCAACAAGAAGGTTCTGGCCGCTCTGGAAGCCGGGCTGCACCCCATTATCTGCGTGGGCGAAAGCCTGGAGCAGCGGGAGCTGGGCATCACCATGGAGCTCATCGCCCTGCAGGTGAAGTCCGCCCTGGCCGGTGTGCCCGCCGAAAAGCTGCGCAAGTGCGTCATCGCCTATGAGCCCATCTGGGCCATCGGCACCGGCAAGACCGCCACCGCCGAGCAGGCCGCCGAGGTCTGCACCTCGATCCGCGCCACCGTGCGCCATCTGTACGGTGCCCGTATCGCCCGCTCCATCACCATCCAGTATGGCGGCTCCATGAAGCCCGGCAACGCCGCCGAGCTGCTGGCCCAGCCCGATATCGACGGCGGTCTCATCGGCGGTGCGGCCCTGAAGCCCGCCGACTTTGTGGAGATCATCAACGCCGCCAACCAGGACTAAGCGAAACGACAGGAGGTTCCGCAATGAACAAGGCGCCTACTACCCTGATCATCATGGACGGCTTCGGCCTCACCGACCCCGGCCCCGGCAATGCCGTCAGCCTGGCCCAAACGCCCCAGCTGGACCGGCTGTTTGCCGAATATGCCCATACCACCCTGTCCGCCAGCGGCCTGGACGTGGGTCTGCCCGCCGGGCAGATGGGCAACAGCGAGGTGGGCCACACCAACATCGGCGGCGGCCGGGTGGTGTTCCAGGACCTGCCCCGCATCTCCCGCGCCATCGACGATGGCAGCTTCTTTGAAAACGCCGCCTACAACAAGGCCATGGACGACTGCCTGGAAAAGGGCTCCAGCCTGCACCTGTACGGACTGCTGTCCGACGGCGGCGTCCACTCCCACATCCAGCACCTGTACGCCCTGCTGCAAATGGCCAGGAACAAGGGTCTGACCCGGGTGTATGTCCACGCGTTTCTGGACGGGCGGGACGTGTCCCCCACCAGCGGCAAGGGCTTCGTGGCCGATTGCCAGGAAAAGTGCCAGGCCCTGGGCGTGGGAAAAATCGCCACCGTTATGGGCCGGTATTACGCCATGGACCGGGACAACCGCTGGGAGCGGGTGCAGCTGGCCTACGACGCCATGGTCTATGGCGAGGGCATCCAGAATCCCGACCCGGTGGACGCCGTGGCCCAGTCCTATGAAAACGACGTCACCGACGAGTTTATGGAGCCGGTGGTCTGCGACCCGGACGGCACCATTTCCGACAACGACAGCATCATCTTCTTCAACTTCCGCCCCGACCGGGCCCGGGAAATCACCCGTGCCATCGTGGACCCGGAGTTTGACGGCTTCCAGCGGGAGTTCTTCCCCACCACCTACGTCTGCAACACCGAGTACGACGCCTCCATGCCCAACGTGCTGGTGGCCTGGCCCCGTATCCCCGTGAAAAACGGCCTGGGCGAATACCTCAGCGCCATGGGCATGACCCAGCTGCGCATCGCCGAAACGGAGAAGTACGCCCATGTCACCTTCTTCTTCAATGGCGGCGTGGAAAAGCAGTACCCCGGCGAGGACCGGGTGCTGGTGCCCTCCCCCAAGGTGGCCACCTACGATCTCCAGCCCGAGATGAGCGCCTATGAGGTGTGCGACAAGTGCATCGAGCGCATCAACTCCGGCGCGTATGACGTGATCATCCTGAACTTCGCCAACTGCGACATGGTGGGCCACACCGGCGTTCTCCAGGCGGCTGTCAAGGCCGTGGAGACGGTGGACACCTGCGTGGGCCGTGTGGTGGAGGCCACCCTGAAAATGGGCGGCATCGCCATGGTCACGGCGGACCACGGCAACGCCGAGGTCATGCTCCAGCCCGACGGCAGCCCCATGACCGCCCACACCACCAACCTGGTGCCCTTCATCCTGTGCGGCGCAGGCAACGAGCTGCGCCCCGGCCGCCTGGCGGATATCGCCCCCACCATCCTGGATGTGATGGGCCTGGCCACTCCCCAGGAAATGGACGGCAAGACCCTGATCGTCAAGTAAACAAGCGGCAATCCACACAGCAAAACCCCCGGCCACCGGCCGGGGGTTTTCTGCTTGTCAAAAAAAACCTTTCCTGATACGATCACTCGCCGGACAGCGAGGTGAACAGCGCCTTCAGGGTGTCCTCGGAATAGACAAAGGCGGAAATGCCGGCGTGTGGGTTGCTCTGCATATCGCCCGCTGCCGCCAGGCTCTCCGCCAGCAGCTTATCCGTCCCCTTCACATTGTCGCTCAGCTCCGCCATCAGCCCGCGGTCCCGCAGCTGAGCGGCCGGCTGCCCCAGTGTCGCGGAGCCTGGATTATTCATCAGCTCCTCATAAGTCATCAGGCCGAAGCGGTCCACAAAGTAGCGGCTGCCGTCGTCTGCGTTCGCCACGTACATCATGGTGATAAAGGAGCAAACATTCACATAGGCGCCCGGATATTGTATGTATGATTCGCCCCAGTCTGTCTGAGTTTGATCCAGAAACAGCAGCAGCTGGTTGCCATAGGTATATAGTGGGTAGTCCTCATAAGTTGACGTGGATGCACCGGACTGCATCAGTGTAAAATGGGCGGGGATATCGCCCTTGTAGCATTCTAACGCGTCGGCTTCGTAATAGGTATAGGGGAACCCATCCGTATTTTCCCCCAGCCAGTTCCCTACCTGGACCAATGCCACAACGTCAGCCTCCTCAAAGGCCTCCGTCAGAGAATACGACCTGTTAAAGGAGGCATTCCCAGTAGCTTCCCCAATACGGACAGGAGGACGTACCACGCCGCCGCAAGCGGTCAGCAGCAGGAGCATGCCCGCCAGCAGCAAAACAGAGATCCTACGTTTCATGGATATTCTCCTTTCTAATATTTTCACTTATATTATCGCAGATAATCCTCTGGTAGTCAACTGTTATATATTTTATTTACAAAAAAATACGGTAGGAGCCGCGATTTTTTTACGTTTTTTCTGCCGCCCAGCATCTATCCCCGCTCGCCTTCCACCCCGCAGCTGAGCGGCTTTCCTATATATCCCCCTGTTTTTCTTATTTAATAGGACTTTTATAAGAAACATTTCCCATATATACCCCGTTTTCATCTTCTTACCAGTGTGCTATGATATTCCCGAGGTGAGAAACGATGAAAAACAGACTCTGGACACGGAATTTTACCCTGCTGATCACCGCCACCGGCCTGGGAGCCGTAGGCGGCATCGCCGGCGGCTTTGCCATGTCGTTTTTGGTGTTCGACGAGACCGGCAGCACCTTGGCCTCGGCGCTGGTGCTGGCGACGGAGCTGATCCCGGGCTTTCTGCTGCCCCTGTTCATTGCCCCGCGGATGGACCGGATGCCCCGCAAGCCCTTCCTGGTAGGCGGCGACATGCTCAACGGCGTCATGTATCTGCTGCTGGGGGCGTATCTTCTGCGGGGCACGTTCTCCTATGTGGGCTACCTGGCCTTTTCCCTGGTGCTGGCGTCCCTCAGAGCCTTTGACGAGCTGGCGTATAACAGCATTTTCCCCATGCTGCTGCCGGAGGGGGCAGAGCAAAAGGGCTACGCCGTGGCCTCCACCCTGTACCCCGTTCTGCGGGTGATGATGCTGCCCCTGTCGGCGGTGCTGCTGGATGCCGTGGGAGCGGCATGGCTGCTGGTGGGACAAGGAGTCCTGTCCCTGATGGCGGCGGCGGTGGAAAGCGGCATCCGTATTCACGAGGAGCGCCGCCCGCCGGAGGAAAGCTCCTCCCTCCGTGCCTGGTGGGCGGATGTGAAGGAGGCCGCCCGGTATCTGCGGCAGGAAAAGGGCCTTATGAACATCTATGGCTACATGGCCGTCACCAACGGCGTGGGCAGCGGATATTCCCCCATTCTGGTGGCGTTCTTCCGGACGTTTCCCGGCATGACGGCGGCCATGTACTCTCTGTTCTCCGTGGCGGAATTCCTGGGCCGCACAGTGGGCGGCTTTGTGCAGTACCGGATGGAGATCCCGGAAAAGAAGCGGTACGGCTTCGCTTTCCTGGTGTACATGGTGTACGAGGCCATGGACATGCTGCTGCTTTGGCTGCCGTATCCCCTGATGCTGGCCAGCCGGGGCCTGTGTGGATTTTTGGGGACCAACAGCGCCACCATGCGCCAGGCGGCGGTGCAGCGGTATATTCCGGAAAAGCTCCGGGCCCGGGTCAACGCCTTTGAATCCATGCTGTATACCGGCGCGGCCGCCGTGCTGTCCCTGGTCATCGGGGCGCTGGGAGAGGTGCTGGACTACCGCCTGTGCGTCACCCTGTGCGGCGGGTTCTCTATGGTCGTGTGCCTGGCCACCATCTGGCGTGGTCGCCGCTATGTCCGGGCCGTATATGAGCAGAGCGGTGCATAAAAAGGAAGGGACCCGTGTGGTCCCTTCCTTTTTATGCACCAATGTCCGCCCGGTCCCCCGGGCCGAAATCTCCCATCATCAAAAGGCATATTTCATGCGCTTCCTCCTTAATACGCGTGCTTTTCCAGGTCCTGTGCGCCCTTCCAGGCGGGAATCACCCGCACCACGGGCTGGGCCCCATTGTCCCGGCTGCTCTCGGGAACGTCCCGGGGCTGTCCCAGGGTCAGCGCAGCCAGCAGCAGCCCACACAGGGCCAGCCCCGCCGCCACGAACCAATGCGTTCTCTTTTTCATAAGCTCCTCCTTGTATTCTATCCCAGGCTGTCCAGCAGAAACACCGATCCCATGTGGATCAGCGCCAGCTCCGGCGCCTGAATATACAGCGTCTCCATCTGCCGGGGCGTCAGCCGGTACACCCCCCGCTGGTCCGGGGCAATGCCCTGCCGCGCCAGAGCCGCCGCCGTCCGGCGGCACAGGCCCGCGTCCTCCACCACGGGGACGCTCTCTTCCGGCAGCTGCCGGTAACGCATTTCCGTCTCCTTGCGGGTCTCCTCCTCAAATACGTCGGTGCCCTTGGTGCCCAAGGTGAAAACCAGTGTCTGGTCCTCGCTGCTCAACAGCTCAGGGTACTCCCGGTAAAATGACGGCGGCTCAGGGACCGCCTGGGGCAGCGCCAGGGTCGCCCCCGCCGCCAGCAGCAGGCACGCGGCCAGTCCTGCCGCCGCCCGGGGCCACTGCACCTGCCGCCGGGGCCGGATCCGCTCCATGACCCCCGCAGCGAAATCCGCCGGAGGGTTGATGCCGGTATCCGCCAGCACCCGATCCGCCGCCAGGGCACCCTCATAATATGCCCGGCACTGGGGGCATCCGGCCAGATGCTCCATGACCTCTTTCGCCTCCGGGCCGTCCAGCCGGCCGTCCGCCAGCGCGTCCACCCGGTCCAGATCACACGTCATTCTCCCGCCCCCCTTCTATCCTGTATGACGTCCGGTTCCCCCAAAAGGTTCCCCTCCGCCAGAATGGTTCGCAGCTGCCGCTTGGCCCGGCTGATCCGGGACTTCACCGTCCCCTCCTCCAGACTCAGGGCCGCCCCGATCTCCTGATAGGACAGGCCCTGCATCTGCCGCAGCAGCAGCACCTCCCGGTGCTCCGGGGTCAGCCGGTCCAGGGCCTGCTGCACCGCCCGGTGCAGCTCCCGCCGCTCCAGCTCCTCCTGGGGGGTATGGGGATCCGCCGGTTCCCCGGCGTTTTCCAGGGGCACCGCCGCCGGCCGGCGCTTTTCCCTCCGCAAATGATCCACGGCGGCGTTGGCCGTCAGCTTATACAGCCACGAGGAAAACCGGCACTGGCCCCGAAAGCGGGGCAGCCCTCGCCACGCCGCCAAAAACGCCTCCTGGGCCACCTCCTGGGCGTCCTCCGCCCGGCCGCCGCACATGCGCAGCGCCAGCCGGTACACCGGCGCCTCATACGTCCGCACCAGCTCCTCAAAGGCGGACGCGTCCCCGCCACGGGCCTGCGCCACGCACTGTTCCTCCACCACGGTCCACGCCCCCCTTCCTTTATCAGACGGTGAGAGAGCCCAAAAGGTTCCCCCGCCGGCTGAAAATTTTACGTCAGGTCCCGGCGGATGCCCTCCGTTACCCGATAGACGTCCTCCAGCGTGTTCATGCGCACGATCTGCTCCTTGTAATATCCGGCATGGGGCACGCCCTTGAGGTACCAGGCGTACTGCTTCCGGGCCTCCAGAATGGCGATATGCTCGCCCTTGTCCCGGGCCGCCAGCTCAATCTGCCGCACGGCGGTGTCACACCGCCGGCTCAGGGGCGGCAGCGGCGGGATAGGCTCCCCGGCCAGCGCCGCCCGGGCCTGCTGAAACAGCCACGGATTTCCCAGACAGCCCCGGCCGATCATCGCGGCGTCTGCCCCGGTAAAGTGCAGGATACGCACCGCATCCTCCGGGGTAAACACGTCTCCGTTGGCGATGACCGGGATAGACACCGCCGCCTTCACCTGGCGGATGGTGACCCAGTCCGCCTGTCCGGCGTACATCTGGGCCCGGGTGCGGCCGTGGACCGCCACGGCGGACACCCCCGCCTGCTCCAGCATCCGGGCCAGCTCCACGGCGTTGACGCTTCCCTTGTCCCAGCCCCGGCGCATTTTCACCGTTACCGGCACCGGTGAGGCCTTCACCACCGCCTCGGCGATGCGGGCCGCCTTCTCCGGGTCCCGCATCAGCGCACTGCCATCGCCGTTGGACACGATCTTGCCCACGGGGCAGCCCATGTTGATGTCGATCAGGTCCGCGCCGGACAGCTCCGCCGCGATGCACGCCGCCTCGGCCATGCACCCGGGGTCACTGCCGAAGATCTGAGCGCTGGCCGGGTGCTCCCCGTCGGACAGCTTCAGAAGTCCCCGGCTCTTTTTATCCTGATAGCACAGGGCCTTGGCGCTGACCATTTCCGTTACGGTAAGGCCCGCCCCCAGCTCCCGGCAGATCAGCCGGAATGCCAGGTCCGTTACCCCGGCCATAGGGGCCAGCACCAGCTGCGAGGGGATATCCACCGTTCCGATCCGCATGCCGTTTCCTCCTCCAATGGGTATTTTTCGGCCATTATATCACAGTTCCCGGCAAAAGCCAACCCCATCCGCCAGCTGCCCGGCACATCTTTCTCCCCGTCGCATATGCATCCAACGGTTAGAGTGCGCTAACTGTTGATCTTTTAAAAAACCGCATTCTGCGGTTTTTTAAAAGACTCAGAAGCATTCTCTGCCGGCTCCGTGCGTCCGAATGATCAGCACCCGGTCCATTCCTTCGGGCATATGGCAGCAAAGCTTCCTTTCGATGTCAGGCTTTCGCCGCCAGCTTTTTCACCAGTTGGCCGTCCGGCACAGCATATATTGTCTGATAGGTGGTGTACACCACCATGCCTGGCCGGGACCCGGCGGGCTTTTTCACATAGCGCACCGGGGTATAGTCCACCGGCACCTTTCCGGCCTCCCGGCCCTGGGAATAGTATGCCGCCAGGCACGCCGCCTCATACAGGCTGGTCTCGTCCGGCTCCCGCCCGCCGGTACACAGGATCACATGGGAGCCGTGGATCTTCTGGGTGTGGAGCCAGATGTCCCGGCGGTCGGCGTCCTTGGCGGTGAGGCGGTCGTTCTGCCGGTTGCTGCGTCCCACCAGGATTCTCAGTCCGGCGGAGGAGGTAAACTGCCTGGGCTTGGAGGCCCGCTGGAACCCCGGCTGCTTTTTGCCCCGGTTTTTCAGATAGCCGCCGCTCTCCAGCTCGGCGCGGATGTCGTTGAAATCCTGCTCCGCCTCCGCCTGGGACAGCTCCTGCACCACGCTCTCCAGGTACGTCAGCTCCTCCCGGCCCTTTTCCAGCTGCTCCGTCAGCACCCTCTCGGCGGTTTTCGCCTTGGCGTACTGCTTGAAGTACCGGGCGGCGTTCTCCTGGGGCCCCAGGCGCACATCCAGCGGGATGTTGACCGGCGGACAGCCGTCCTCATAGTAGTTTTCCGCTGTCAGGCGGCTCATGCCCCGCTCCATGCGGTAGAGGTTGGCGGTGATGAGCTCGCCGGATATCCGGAGCCTTTCCCGGTCCCGGGTGGCGGCCAGCTCCTTCTCCTGGGCCGCCAGCTTCCGGCGCACCCGGTCCCGGGCGGCGGAGGCGGACTTCATCAGGTCCTGACCCTTCTGCCGGACCCGGTCCGCCTGGTCCCGACCCTCATAAAATTCGTCCAACAGGCTGCCGAAGCTGTCGAAGGTCTCCTGCTCCACAGCAGCGCCGTACTGGGTGATGGGGCAATAGGTGAAATCCGCCGGCCGGCCGGCCCGTCGCAGCAGGGTGGGCGTAAAATCCCCCCGGGTGATTTTGTCCCGCCAAAGAACGAAGCTGTCCCACAATTTCCCGCCCCTGTCCCGGGACAGGCCGGCGTCCACAGACCCATATGCGGCACAAACCAGCTCCCGGGCCAGCAGCGGCGGCAGGGCCGTGAAGGTGTCCAGCAGCCAGCCGTCCAGCGGCGCGCCCTCCGGCAGGGCGGAGAGCAGCTCCAAAAACTCCTCCCGGCTCACCTCCAGGGGCGAGCGCTTTTCCTGACGGGGCGGCAGGTGATAGAACAGACCCGGCAGCACCTGCCGCTGCTGGGACATCTCGAAATCCACCCGCCGCAGGCAGTCGGTGATGCGTCCCTGGTGATCCACCAGGATCAGGTTGGCATGGCGGGGCATGGCCTCCAGAATCAGCCGCCAGGGCCGCTGCTCTCCCAGCTCGTCCGCCGCCTGTATGTGCAGCGTCACCACCCGCTCCAGTGGCTCCTGCTCCACGGACACGATGCGCCCTCCCGCCAGGTGCTTGCGCAGCAGCATGCAGAACATAGGCGGCTGGGAGGGATTGTCCCGCAGCAGAGCCGTCAGGTGCAGGCGGGGCTGGGTGGCTCCGGCGCACAGCAGCAGCCGCCGCCCGCCCCGCAGCAGCAGCACCACCTGATCCCGGGCAGGCTGCTGGATTTTCTCGATGCGGGTGTTTTCCACCTGGGCGGCGGTCTCCCGGACCACGGCGCTCAGGCAAATGGCGTCCAGCGGCATGTTACTCCTCCTCCATCATCCGGCAGAACAGCTGGTTGACCCGGTCGTGCCTGCCCTGTAAATACAGGTATCCCAGCAGGGCCTCCAGAGCCGTGGCCTGCTGGTACTGGGCCCGGCTGGCGTGGGCCGGGATGGAATGGACGTTGGCGTTGCGGCCCCGGCGGAACACGTCCTGCTCCTCCTGGGTCAGCAGGGGCAGGATCTTCTCCGCCAGCTCCGCCTGCCGGGGGGCGCAGACCAGGGCCACGGTGGCCCGGTGAAGTCCTCTGCCCGTGGCCTTGCCCCCGGCGCACAGCCAGGTGCGCACCAACAGCTCAAATACGGCGTCCCCCAGGTGGGCCAGGCCGATGGAGCTGATGGCCCGGATCTGCTCCGGGGGCAGCTGCACAGCAAAATAATCAGTCATTGCGTTTGCTCCTTACTCTCGTTAAAACCGGTCAGCCCTTGGCCGCCAGCCAGTTGTGACCGGTGTGGGCCTCCGCCAGCAGGGGCACCGACAGCTCTGCCACCCCCTGCATCTCCTGCTGCAGAAGCTGCTCCACCCGAGACGCCTCCGCCTCCGGGCACTCCACGATCAGCTCATCGTGAACCTGCATGATGAGCCGGGCCTCCAGGCCCTCCGCCGCCAGGCGGCGGTGGACCCGCACCATGGCCAGCTTGATGATGTCCGCCGCCGTACCCTGGATGGGCATGTTCAGGGCCACCCGTTCGCCGAAGGACCGCATGTTGAAATTGGAGCTTTTCAGCTCCGGCAGGGCCCGGCGGCGGTGCCACAGGGTCTCCACATAGCCCCGCTCCCGGGCCTGGGACACCACCTGCTCCATATACTGCCTCACGCCGGTATAGGTGGCAAAATACCGTTCCATATACTCCTTGGCCTCCGCCACGGTGACGCCGATGTCCTGGCTCAGGGAAAATGCGGAGATACCGTAGACAATGCCAAAATTTACAGCCTTCGCGCTGCGGCGCATCTCCGGCGTGACCTCCTCCACTGGGACGCCAAACACCTGGGCCGCCGTCACGGTGTGGAAATCCTCACCGCTCAGGAATGCCTCCTGCATCGCCGTGTCACCGGATATGTGCGCCAGCAGGTCATTCAGGCGGACCGCCATTACAATACATTTGATAAAAATGCAGCAATCAGTAATCAGCAGTCCGGACTTGGTGTAAGCATTGCAGATGTCATTCATTCAAGAGATATATTTTTAGATAAATTATATCGTACAGAGACTGGAAGACAGTCTTTTTATTCCGCATGCTACTCTGCAACAAATGAAATTTATACTTATTTTCAGGAGCTGGAGGGAGAAGCATTCCAGGATAGTATCTCGTCTTTATATACTGCATTTGAAGAGTTCTCCAAAGATCCGTCTGATTCGGTAAACCAGAACCTTGTAATGCAGAAATCGAGTCTGTTTATCAGACGGGCGAAAGCCGTTTACACAAGTTTACAGAACTATCAGAATAATTTAAATACAAAAATTTC
>OLVY01001446.1_pt1 | contig 14978 bp, 13 predicted proteins | sample 1674261 | NCBI WGS metagenome assembly OLVY01 (sample SAMEA103958155, study PRJEB25191) | human gut metagenome | biome: human-associated habitat [ENVO:00009003]; feature: intestine environment [ENVO:2100002]; material: feces | place: Germany | collected 2013/2015
GACACCCCTGATGGGTTTCTTTCGTAACTATCTTCCTTTCCGAAGGCGGAGGCAATCCGCCCTTTTTTGACAAGCTCAAACACCCCGGAGCAGCGCTCCGGGGTGTTTGCATTGGTCTTTATTTGCTGCGGATGAACAGCACCCCCAGGGTGCCGGGGCCGCAGTGTGAGGTGACGGTGGACCCTGCGGTGGTCTCGATGATCTCCTCAAAATCGGGACACAGCTCCAGGAGCTTCTGCCGCACCGCCTCCACCGCCTCCGGGGCGCAGCGGGTATGGGTAATGAACACCCGGTGCCTGTTGATATCATCCCGTCCCTGGAGCCGGTCCTGGGTGTATTGCAGCATCACCTTGTCAATGGGGCCGCGATACTTTTTGCCTGGGGTCATCTTGCCGTCCTTCACCTCGATGCAGGGCTTCAGCTTCAGCAGATTGCCGCCGAAAGCGCTGAGGGCCGAGCACCGTCCGCCCTTGTACAGATAGTCCAGCCGGTCAATAACAAAGCTGGCCTCCACCCGGGGAGCCAGGTCCGTGCAGGCCCTCTGAATTTCCTCCGCCGTATGTCCGGCCGCCGCCAGCTCCGCGCCGTGGAGCACCAGGAGCCCCTGGCCCGTGGACAGGTTCCGGGAATCCACCACATATACGTCGCCGACGTCCGCCGCCGCCATGCAGGCGTTCTGATACGAGCTGGAAAAGTCGCTGCTGATGCAGAAGTGCACGACGCTGTACCCCTGCTGGTGCCAGGACCGGAACTCCCGGACATAGTCGAACACATTGACGGCGCTGGTCCGGGGCAGCTGGCCGCTGGCGTCCACATAGTCATAAATGGTCTCCGGCGTGATCTCCACGCCGTCATGCCCCACCTGATCGCCGCAGTGCACCGACAGGGGCGTGATGGCAATGTCGTACCGTTCGATCAGCTCCGGCGACAGGTCGCAGGTGCTGTCCGAAATGATCTTTACCTTCATATCCTGTTTTTCTCCTTGTATAAGCCCCGGGCCCGGCCCGGCGGCGGTTTCTGCAAGATGACAAAAACTTCCCCTATGCGCCGCTTCACAAAACGCCGCTTATGGTATTATACCGGATATCCTCTCTCCGCGCAAGAAAAACTTGCCATTTCTCCCAAAAAAAGCACGGCAATTCCGATAGAATTGCCGCGCTTTTCTGATTTTATTCCTCAAACAGACTGGCCTGGTAGGGCAGCCCCCCCTTGCCGATGTTCCGGCGCTGGGCAGCATTTTCCTCCGCCAGGGCGTCGGCAATGGCCATTTTCCGGATGATATTGCGGACGGTGGCGTCCAGGTCGGTGCCTGCCCGATAGTCGGCAGGGAAGATGAAATCCACCCGCCCCTTGGCCAGCAGATCCTCCACGCCCTGGCGGTTCTCCTGCTGGTACACGGCAATGGCCTGGCCGCCATAGGCCCGCATCATCTTCATGCATGGCACATCAGACAGGCCGTCTCCCACATAGATCATGTTGGTAAACGGCACCCGCTTGCTGTCGTCGGGCATGGAGTCATTGAGGGTCTTGTCGTCGGACACATCCAGCACGCCCTTATTGATGCGATAGACGAACTGGGTCTTGTTGGTGAAGTTTACGTCCAGCTTGGGCCACGAGGCCAGCCCGTTCCCATCATAGAAAAACTCACAGGCGTAGATCTCCCGGAACTCCCGGGCAATGCCGCTGCCCTCGATGATCTCCCGCAGGCCGGAGGAGATGACATAGTGCTCCACCTGCACCCCCTGGCTGCGTCCAAATTCGTTGATGCGCCCGAACCAATCGGCCACCCCGGGAAACAGCTCCATCCCGTGACCGCACCGCACCAGGAAATCCCGATCCAGCCGGATGTTCTGGGCCCGGCATTCGGCGATCATGGTGTACATGTACGCCAGCAGCCCGTCCATGCGGTTCTCCCGGCCAAAGTCATTGGCCTTCCTCCAGAATTCTGCCGGAGTATAGCCCAGCGCCGGGATAAATGCATAGTCCTCCATGTCCGTGGTGCACAGAGTCTTGTCAAAGTCATACAGCAGCGCCACAATAGGCGTCATACCGCCACCTCCTTGCGTATAGGGCAAAAAAGCGGCCCCCAGGGGCCGCTTTTTGCATTTCATATCAGCGTCTGTCGCCGCCGTTGTAGTTGCGGCCAAACTGCAGGTCCTCCAGGTTCAGCTTAAAGTCCAGGGGAAAGGGGGAATCCTCCTCTTTCTTCTCCTGGGGCTTTTCCTCCGGCTGAGGCTCCGGGGCGGGCTGCTGCTCCTGCGAAGGCTCCTCCTGAGAAGCAGGCTCCGCATCCGTCGCAGCCTCCGCCACAGGCACGGCGTTCTCCTGGGGGGCAGGCAGGGCCACGGCCTCGCTCTGCTCCTCCTGCTCCGGCGCATTCCGCTCCGGCAGAGCATCCAGAAACGCCATCTGCTGGGCGCACAGCTCCCGGCTGCGCTGGATAAAGCTCTCCGTCTCGCTTTGGGCCGCAGCCAGCTTCTCCCAGGAATCCCGGATCTCCTGCTGGAGCTGCCGGGCCTGGATCTCGGCCTCGCCCCGGGCCTCGATCAGGAGCCGCTGCGCCTCCGCCTGGGCGTTGGAAATGGTCTTTTCCTTTTCCGCGTGGGCCTCGGCGATGGACTTGTCCCTTTCGGCCTGGGCCTCGGCCACCATCTGGGCCGCCATTTTCTGGGCCGCCAGCAGGGTAGACCGCATGGCGTCCTCGGTGGCGCGGTATTCCTCCACCTTCTCGGCCAGCACCTTCAGCTTGGCCTTCAGGGTGGTATTGTCCTTATACAGCGCGGTATAATCCTCCGTCAGGCCGTCCAGAAATTCGTCCACAGCCGTCATACTGTAGCCGCTGCTCAGGCCGGACGATTTGGGAAAGGTTTTCTCGGAAACTTCCTGGGGTGTGTACATGATCTATCCCTCCGTTTTTTGCTGTATCGGTCCGTCACATGTACAGGCCGCTGTTTTCCAACTCGTCGATCAGGTCGCCCATAAGATCCACGGAATAGGGCGTGGCGATATAGGTCTTGGCGGCCACGCGCTTGACCTTGCCGCCGGTAGCATAGGCCACACCGGACACGAAGTCCAGCAGCCGCCGGGCGGTATCGGGGTCGGTGTTCTCCATATTCACCACCACGGTGCGCTTTTCCAGCAGATGATCGGCAATGGCCGTGGCGTCCTCGTCATACTTCGAGGGCTTCACCAGCACCACCTTCAGCTGGGTAGTGGCGTGGATGTTCACCACCTTGCTGCGGCGCTCCTCATCCCGGCGCTCCTCCCGCCGGTCGTCCCGGCGGGGACGATCCTGGTAATCGTCCTCCTGATATTCCACCGGTTCATCCTCGTCGTCATAGGGATGGATAAACTTCTTGAACTCGTCCTTCAGGCTCATGTGCTTCCCTCCGCTCTTTATTTTGTATAGTCCCGTGCGCCGAAAATCGCCGTGCCCACCCGGATCATGTTGCTGCCGCACCGGATAGCGTCGGCAAAATCGCCGCTCATGCCCATTGACAGATATTCCATTTTATTATCGTATATTTTTGCATTGATGTCAACATAAAGCCACCGCATTTTCTCGAAATATGCCAGATTTCCGTGGGGCTCCATGGCCACCGGAGGGATGGTCATCAGTCCCCGGACCCGGACATGAGGCATGGCCAGAGCCGTTTCTGCGGCGGCGGCGATATCCTCCGGCGCAAAGCCGCTTTTGGCCGCCTCCCCGCCGATGTTCACCTCCAGCAGGATATCCTGGCAGAGCTCCAGCCTTCCGGCGGCCTTTTCGATCTCCTGCAGCAGCTCCGTGCTGCCCACAGACTGGATCAGATCGGCCTTGCCCACCACCTGGCGCACCTTGTTGCGCTGGAGATGGCCGATAAAGTGCAGGGGGCGGCCGGCGTAGGCGTTTTCCGCCAGCTTGGCGGTCATCTCCTGCACCCGGTTTTCGCCCAGGGCGTCGATCCCGGCGGCAATGGCCTCCTGGCAGGCGGCGGCGTCGTTCATTTTGCTGGCGCCCACCAGGATAACGTCGGCGCCGGTGCGCCCCGTTTCCCGGGCCGCCTGGTCCATCTGCTGCCGGACGGCGGCAATATTCTCCGCAATAGACATAGTGAAAGCCTCCCTTTCCGCGGTCAATCTTCTTTCAATATCTGTGTGCCGTCCAGGGTCACGCCGGTCATGATGACCTCGTCGCCGGGACGGAGCGTTGACAGTCCCTCGGTGTTCTGGGGCACGGACACCAGCACATAGTCGTCCCCCTGATACACCATTTCCACAGGCTTGAACTGGGGGAAGCTGCCCTGAACGCAGTATACGCCCAGCTTTCCGTTGTCGCTCTGCCGCAGGCACACGGAGGGCAGACGCAGCCCCATATAGCTGTGCAGCACGATCTGCGCCGTCTGGTGCCGCAGCTGAGTGGTCTCCGCCAGATATTCCCGGCAGGACAGCACCACCACGCACCGGCCGTTTTCCGCCGGGCCCACGGAATGCACCGCGGCGGCAATGTCGTCGGTGACGCCCTTGGTCAGCCGCAGAGATACGCTGCCGCAGGCGGCAATGCGCTGGGCTTCCTCCTCCGCCACGGCGGCGGCATAGTACCAGGTGTTGCTGTAAATCAGCTTGCCCACGTTGGCGGTATTCTCCCCGGGGGCCAGGCTGTCCAGAGCGCTGGGAGTCAGGTCCCCCAGGCCCGCCGGGGTCAGCACGGACTCATACCCGTCGCACACGGCGGAATACGTCCCCGCCCGGGGAGCGGTGATATCCGTGGCCCCGGTAAGGCCCGCCTGCAAGGAGTCGATCTCGTCCTGCACCGCGGCGATCTCCGTTTTGATCTCCTGGCTGGAGGTATAGGCCCGGCTGCGCTTGACAATGGCGGCCTTCAGCTGGGACAGGTCGCCGGAGGCGGCGGTATAGTCCCCGCCGGTGAGATTCTTCCGCAGGGCCATAATTTCGTCGGAAATGGAGCCGTCCAGCTTCAGGGCGGCGTCGGGGTTCAGATAGGAGGACAGGGCGTATTCCAGCTGCTCCAGCTGCAGGCGCTTGGCCTGGATCTGGGCCACGGCCTCCAGGGCCCCGGGGCTGTCATAGGCGGTAGCGATGACCTGGCCCTTTCCCACCTTTTCTCCCTCGTCCCGGGTATGGCTCAGGGTCCCGGCCTCAGAGCGGAAGGCTTCCTCCTCCCGCACCAGCCAGCCGGAGGCCTCCACGGATTCCTCCGTGGTGCTGGTATACACCCGGGTGGTGGCATAGGGGTTCGTCAGATACCGCACCCCCTGGACCAGAAAATAAAACACCACCGCCGCCGCCAGGGCAATGGACAGAATTTTGAATGCGCGGGTGGACTTCATATCGTATTTTATACCGTATACGCGGGTGGATTTCATAACGTACCTCCTTTGGCGGTGGGGTATCGGGGTGTTTATTGCGGCAGGGCACACGGGCCCTGCCCTACAGGATTTTGCGCAGTCTGGGGTTGGTTATGTCTGCGTAGGGGCGGACGACCCTGTCCGCCCGCCGGTCAGGTCTGCGCCTCCGGGTCGTACAGGGCCACCGGATGAACCGGAATGATGGTGGATATTGCGTGCTTGTAGATCACCTGCTGCTTGCCGTCGGTGTCCAGCACCACGGTGAAGCTGTCAAAGCCGGTGACGCTGCCCCGCAGCTGAAAGCCGTTCATCAGAAATACAGTAACGGGCAGGCTCTGCTTGCGGACCTTGGTCAGGAAAATGTCCTGAAGATTGTTTTTCTGCATAACGAATGCTCCTTTTCTCTTTGTGCGGACGGCTGTCCGCCTGCCCTTATCCTAAGCCATGGGCTGTGAGAAAATCTGTCGCATTCTGTAAAGCCGCCGGGAAATCCGGCTCCCGGTCCCAGAGGATCCAGTGGATGTCCGGGTTGCGCCGCAGCCAGGTCAGCTGCCGCTTGGCGTACTGGCGGGAGCGGAGCTTGACCTCCTCCACCGCCTGGTCCGTGGTGGCCGCGCCGTCGGCCACCGCCAGAAACTGCTTGTAGCCGATGGCCTGCAGGGCCGTGGCATCCCGGGGCAGGCCGCTGTCCAGAAGGTCCTGCACCTCCTGCAAAAGCCCCTGGCGGACCATGTCGTCCACCCGCCGGTCGATGCGCCGGCGCAGGTCCTCCCGGTCCCGGAAGCTCAGCCCGATATACAACGCCTCGTACCGGTCCGGACGCTGCCGTCCCCGCCTGTCCCGCAGGGACATGGGCTCCCCGGTCTGCTCATAGATCTCCAGTGCCCGGAGAATGCGCTTTTCATCCCGCAGGTGCAGCCGTCCGGCGGTTTCCGGGTCCACGGTCCGCAGCCGCTCCAGCAGCGCCTCCGGCCCCTGCTCCCGCAGCTCCCGCTGGAGCCGCAGCCGTACCTCGCCGCCCTGGCTGCCGGGGGCGAAGTCGTCACCCCGGATCAGGGCGTCCAGATACAGCCCCGTGCCTCCGGCCAGCACCGGCAGCCGGCCCCGGGCCAGAATGTCCCGGATGCAGCCGTCCGCCGCCTGGCAGAACCGGGCCACGGACCAGCTTTCCGCCGGATCCGCCACGGCGATCATATGATGGGGCACCCCCTCCATCTCCGCCGCCGTGGGGGCGGCGGTGCCGATGGTCATACCCCGGTAGATCTGCATGGAGTCCACGGATACCACCTCGCCGCCGAAGCGCCGGGCCAGAGCCACGGCCATTTTCGTTTTTCCGCTGGCGGTGGGACCCACCACGCACAGGACCCTGGGGGCCATAGGCCGCTCCTTTCCGGGCGTCACGCCCGCTTGAACATTTTTTCCACCTGGTATTTGCTCAGCCGCACCGCCACCGGGCGGCCATGGGGGCAATACTGAATTTCCCCGGACTGGACCCTGTCCACCAGACGCCGCAGCTCGGCGGGGTCCGTGTGCATCCCGGCCTTGATGGCGGATTTGCAGGCCATGGTCTGCAATAGGCTGTCCCGGGCTGCGTCCGGGTCCGCCCGGTTCAGCCGCAGGTCCTCCGCCAGCTCCTCCAGGGCTCCGGTGGGGTCGTCTACCCCGGCGGGCACCCCTCGCACCAGCACCGCGCCGCCGAAATCCTCGCACCGGAAGCCATACCGCTCCAGCAGCGGCAGCTGCTCCAGCACCGCCGCGCAGTCCTCCGGCGGCAGCTCCACCGCCAACGGCTCCAGCAGGGTCTGGGACATGATGGGCTCCGTGGCGGCCTTCAGCGCGTCGAACCGCACCCGCTCGTGGGCAGCGTGCTTGTCGATGAGCCACACGTTCTCCTGCTCATCCTCGCAGATGATATACGTCCGCAGCACCTCGCCGGCAATGCGCCAGGGGGCCTCCCTGGGTGGCTCCATGGTCACCTGCTCCGGCAGGGACACCGTCTCCTGTACCGGCTCCCGCACCGGCTCCGGCTTTGGGGCGGGCGGGGTAATATGATAGCTGACGCCGGGGCGGCCGGTGGGCGCGGTAAAGGGCTTGCCCGCCTCCGGGGCCACGTCCCGCACCGCCATGGTCTGGGCCGGTCTTTCCTCCGGCTGCGCCGCAGGCCGGGACACCGGCGCGGCGGGACGGGCGGTATAGCTGCCCAGCGGGCGCTTCTCCGGCTCCGGCTTCTGCTGCTGCCGGAACTCCTGGGCCGTCATGGTCCGGTAGAAGGGCTTCTCCTCCTTTTCCGGGGCCTTGGGGCGAGCTGCCGCGTCCAGGGCATCCATGACGGTATAGTACACCGCATCGAAGGCGGTTTTATCCGATACGAATTTCACCACGGTCTTGGCCGGATGCACGTTCACGTCCACCCGGTCCTCCGGCAGGGTCAGATGCAGCACGCAGCCGGGGAACTTCCCCTTCAGCAGCCGGTTGCGATATGCCTCCTCCAGGGCGGCGGACAGCAGCTGGCTCTTGACGAACCGTCCGTTGACGAAAAACAGCTGACGGCCCCGGGTGCCGTGGCCGTTCAGGGGCCGGGTCACATAGCCCGCCACCTGCACGTCGCCGCCGCAGCCCCGGACCTCCTCCAGACCCAGAGCAAAATCCCGGCCCATGGCCGCATAAACAGCGGACAGCAGCTGCCCGTCGCCGGGGGTGTGGAGCACCTCGGCCCCATCCCGAAGCAGCTTGAAGGACACCTCCGGATGACTCAGGGCCAGGTGCTGGACGATGCCGGACACGGCGGCCCCCTCGGCACTGTCCTTCTTCATGAACTTCATCCGGGCGGGAGTGTTGTAAAACAGGTCCCGGACGCAGATGGTGGTGCCCTCCGGGCACCCGGTCTCCTCCACCTGCCCGGGCACGCCGCCCTCCAGATGCAGGGACGCCCCTGCCGGGGCCCCGGTCTGCCGGGTGAAGATATCCACCCGGGACACGGCGGAGATGGCGGCCAGCGCCTCGCCCCGGAAGCCCAGGGTACCGATGGCGGCCAGGTCCGCCGCCGTGCGCAGCTTGCTGGTGGCGTGGCGCAGAAACGCCGTGGGCAGCTGCTGGGGCGCGATGCCGCAGCCGTTGTCCGTAATGCGCAGATAGGTGAGGCCCCCGCGCTGGACCTCCGCCACAATGGCGGTGGCCCCGGCGTCCAGGGCGTTTTCCAGCAGCTCCTTGGCCACGCTGGCGGGCCGCTCCACCACCTCGCCGGCGGCGATCAGATCCGCCACATGCCGCGGCAGGCATTGAATATCAGGCATAGCGTTGTCCTTTCGTGTTACGTCAGCTTCTTTTTCAGTTCATACAGCAGCTGCAATGCCTCCAGAGGCGTCAGCGAGTCCACCTGGGTCCGGCGGAGCCGGTCGACGACCTGGCTCTCGGCCACGGCGGCAAAGGACACCTGGTCCTCCCGGGGAGCGGGGGCTGCCGCCGGGCGGCCGGACTCCTCCTCCAGCTGCCGGAGGATCTTCCTGGCCCGGGACACCACCGCGTCCGGCAGGCCCGCCAGCTTGGCCACCTCGATGCCGTAGCTGCGGTCCGCACCGCCGGGGACGATCTTCCGCAGGAACACGATCTCCTCGCCCCGGGCCCGGACGGCGATGTTGTAGTTCTTCACGCCGGGAAGGGTGCCCTCCATGGCGGTAAGCTCATGGTAATGGGTGGCAAACAGGGTCTTTGCCCCCAGGCGCTTGGGGTCGGCGCAGTATTCCAAAACCGCCCGTGCGATGCTCATACCGTCGAAGGTAGAGGTGCCCCGGCCGATCTCGTCCAGGATCAGCAGGCTCTTGTCCGTGGCGGCATGGAGGATGTCGCTGACCTCCGTCATCTCCACCATAAAGGTGGACTGCCCCGCCGACAGATCGTCGGAGGCCCCGATGCGGGTAAATACCCGGTCCACAATGCCCAGGCGGGCCGCCTTGGCCGGGACAAAGGACCCGATCTGGGCCATGAGCACCATCAGCGCCACCTGGCGCATATAGGTGGACTTGCCCGCCATGTTGGGGCCGGTGATGATGGACACCCGGTCCTGGGTGCGGCCCATATAGGTGTCGTTGGGCACAAACAGGGCGTCGGGCCGCATGGCCTCCACCACCGGGTGGCGTCCCTGGTGGATCTCGATAACGCCGGACTCGTCCACCGCCGGGCAGCAGTAGTTGTTCTTCACCGCCACCGCTGCCAGGGAGCACAGGCAGTCCGCCTCCGCCACGGCGGCGGCCGTGGCCTGGATCCGGGCCACATGGCCGCTCAGCTCCTGCCGCAGCCGGGTAAACAGCTCATATTCCAGGGCCGATACCCGGTCCGACGCGGACAGGATGTCGTGCTCCAGGTCCTTCAGCTCTTGGGTGATGTATCGCTCGCCGTTGACCAGGGTCTGCTTGCGGATGTATGTCTCGGGCACCTGGTCCTTGAAGGAGTTGGACACCTCGATGTAATAGCCGAATACCTTGTTGTACCCGATCTTCAGGGTGCGGATGCCGGTTTTCTCCTTTTCGGCGGCCTCCATAGAGGCGATGATGCCCTTGCCGCCATGCAGAATGCCCCGCAGGCGGTCCACCTCCGGGTCGAAGCCCTCCCGGATGAACTCGCCCTCCCGGACGGAGAAGGGGGGATCGTCGCACAGGGTGCGGCCGATCAGGTCCGTCAGATCCTCCAGAGTGTCCAGCTGGGCCAGCTCCCCCAGGCGGCCCCGGTCAAAGGCCGACAGCAGCTCCTTCACATGGGGCAGCCGCGCCATGGCGTTTTTCAGGGCTACCACGTCCCGGCCCCCGGCGGTGCCGTATACAATGCGGCCCACCAGCCGCTCCATGTCGCCGATGCCGGACAGGGCCAGGGCCAGCTCCTCCCGCACCATGGTGTGGTCCACCAGCTGGCCCACGGCGGCGCTGCGGCGGGTGATGGCCGTAACGGACAGCAGGGGCCGCTCCAGCCAGCTGCGGAGCATCCGCCCGCCCATGGGGGTCCGGGTCTTGTCCAGCACCCAGAGGAGGCTGCCCTTTTTCTCCTTGCTGCGCAGGGTCTCCGTCAGCTCCAGATTCCGCCGGGCCGTCAGGTCCAGCTCCATAAACTGCCCCTGCTGATAGTAATCCAGGTCGTCCACGTGGCGCAGGTCGGTTTTCTGCGTCTCGTGGAGATAGCCCAGCAGTGCCCCCAGCGACAAAGCCGCGGCGGGGTTCCCCTTGGGCAGGCGTCCGGCAGCCTCGTCGCCGAACTGGGTGCGGACGGTCCTTTCCGCCTCCTGCAATTGAAAGCGTCCGGCGCTCAGCCGCTCCACATGGCAGTGGAGCTTATCCTGCAAAAGAGACAGCAGCGGCCCGCACTGGTATGCCGCCGGGTTCACCACGGCCTCCGCCGGGGAAAACCGGCCCAGCTCATTGAGCAGATGCTCCGCCCGGTCGGGCCCCTGAAAGGCGGTAACGTGGGTCTTGCCGGTGGAAATGTCGCACACGCTGAAGCCCGCGCAGGTGTCGTCCAGATACAGCCCCGCGCAGAAGTTGGACCGTCCCTCCTCCAAGCAGGCGGCGTCTATGACGGTGCCGGGGGTCACCACCCGGATAATGTCCCGGTCCACCAAGCCCTTGGCCGTGGCGGGGTCCTGGGTCTGCTCGCAGATGGCCACCTTGTAGCCCTTGGCAATAAGCCGGGCAATATAGGCGTCGGAGGCGTGATAGGGAATGCCGCACATGGGCACCTTTTCCTCAAAGGGCTTGTTCTTGTCCTTGTCCCTGGTGGTCAGGGTCAGGTCCAGCTCCTTGGACGCCTTCCGGGCGTCGTCGCCGAACATCTCGTAAAAATCCCCCAGCCGGAAAAACAGGATGGCGTCCTGATTCTGCTCCTTGATCTGCAAATATTGTTTCATCATGGGGGTCAGCTCCGCCATGGTTTCACCCGCGCTTTCTGCCGCATGTGCGGCGTATCTGTCGAATGGTAGTGGAAAACATTGTTGAAAAGTGCAAAACTTCGTTCAATAGGGGGAATTATTCCATCTCCCCGAACAGCGCCCAGGTGTTGCTGTCGGTGATCCTCACGTTCCGGTACTGGCCCAGGGCGTCCCTGCTGCCCACCAGGTGCACCAGCCGTCCCCCCGCCGTCCGGGCGGACAGGGGCCACCGGGCGTCGTCGGTCTCGCCGTCCACCAGCACCCGCAGGGTCCGGCCTACATACCGGGCATGAAGCCGGGCGGATATCTCGTTTTGCGTATTGCACAGCATATCGAACCATTTCTGCTTTTCCGCCCGGGGAACGGGGTCGTCCATTTTGGCCGCCGGCGTACCGGGCCGGGGGGAGAAGATGAAGGTAAACAGGGCGTCGAACTCCACCTGCCGCACCAGGTCCACGGTCTCCATGGCCTCGGCCTCCGTCTCGCCGGGGAAGCCGATGATCACATCGGAGGTCAGCACCAGATCCGGCATGACCTTCCGGGCATAGCCGATCAGGTCCAGATATTTCGCCCGGTCATAGGGGCGGTTCATGGCCCGCAGCACCCGGTCGCAGCCGGACTGCACCGGCAGGTGCAGCTGATGGGCCACATGGCGGCTTTGGGCCATGGTGTCGAACAGCTTATAGCTGGCGTCCTTGGGCTGGGACGACATAAAGCGGATCAGGTAGTCGCCGTCGATCTTGTCCAGCTCCCGCAGCAGGTCCGCAAAGTCCCAGGGCTCCGGCAGGTCCTTGCCGTAGGAGTTGACGTTCTGGCCCAGCAGGGTGATCTCCTTATACCCCTCCGCCGCCAGCTGGCGGACCTCCTCCACGATCTTCTCCGGGGAGCGGCTGCGCTCCCGGCCCCGGACGTAGGGGACGATGCAGTACGAGCAGAAGTTGTTGCACCCATACATGATGGACACCCACGCCCGAACCCGGCCCTCCCGGACCACGGGCATTCCCTCGGCAATGGAGCCGTGCTCGTTCTCCACGGAGAACACCCGGCCCCGGCGGGTATACACCCGGTACAGCAGCTCCGGGAACTTCCACAGGGCCTGGGGCCCGAACACCAGGTCCACATGGCGATAGCTCTCCCGGACCTTCTGGGCCACCTCCGGCCGCTGGGCCATGCAGCCGCACAGGCAGATGATCTGCTCCGGGTTCGCCTTTTTCGTGTGGGTCAGGGCGCCCAGGGTGCCGTAAACCCGCTTTTCCGCATGGTCCCGGATGGCGCAGGTATTCATGACCACAATGTCCGCCCGGGCCGGATCGTCGGTGAAATCGCACCCCATATCCCGCAGCATCCCCAGAATGTGCTGGCTGTCGGCCACGTTCTGCTGGCAGCCGAAGGTGTCCACCATCGCCAGAGGCGTCCGGCCCCGGGCCCGATGGATATCGTGTATTTTCTCGGTAAACTCCCGCTGGCGGGCCATCTGCCCGTCGTCGAGAAGAACTTGCTTTCTGTCCAATGGAAACCTCCCAGCCGCCCGTTTTCGTAAAATAGGCGGCACTTTCCGAATTTAATAACTTATCATACCACATTTTTCTCTCCGTTACAAGGAAGGCCGCCGGGAAAAATGGCGAAAAATTTGTGTCCCCGGCGCTTTATCTTGCCCGAAGAATATGGTATACTGAAGAAAAATCGTCGAAAACGAGGATATCGCGCCATGAAAGACAACGAAAACAGACGGCCCATGCCCCAGGCGGAGGCCGACGGCATCATCGAGGGCCGGAACGCCGTGATCGAGGCCCTGCGGGCCGGAACGGCCATCGACAAAATTTACCTGGCCAAGGGCGAAACGGACAAGACCCTGGGCCACATTGCCTCCCGGGCCCGGGACGCCGGGGTCGTTGTGGTGGAGGCCGACCGGCGGAAGCTGGACGCCATGAGCCGCACCCACGCCCACCAGGGAGTCATCGCCCTGGCCGCCGTCCGGGAATACGTCAGCATCCAGAGCATTCTGGACAGCGCCGCCGCCAAGGGGGAGCCGCCCCTGCTGGTGGTGTGCGACGAGATCTCCGACCCCCACAATCTGGGGGCCATCCTCCGCACCGCCGAGTGCGCCGGGGCCCACGGGCTCATCATCCCCAAGCGCCGGTCCGCCGGCCTCACCGCCATCGTGGGCAAGACCTCCGCCGGAGCCGTCAGCTATCTGCCGGTGGCCCGGGTGGCCAACCTCACCTCCGCCCTGAAGGACCTGAAAAAGCAGGGCGTATGGATCTTCGGCACCGCCGCCGGGGCCTCCACGGACCTGTACAGCGCCGACCTGAAGGGTCCCGCGGCCATCGTCATCGGCTCCGAGGGCGACGGCATGACCCGCCTTGTGGCGGAAAACTGCGATTTTCTGGTCAGCATCCCCATGAAAGGACAGATCTCCTCCCTGAACGCCTCCGCCGCAGCGGCTATCCTGCTGTATGAGGCGGTGCGCCAGCGGAGCTGAGAAAAAGGATATCCATGCGCAGGCAAGACGAGGAACAACTGCATACCCCCGCCGTCCCTGAGGACGAGGCGTTTACGCTGGAATCCATCCTGGCCGAATACGGCAAGGGTGGGCGTCAGCCTGCCCCGATAGAGGAGCCTGCGCCCACACCCGCGCCGGAGCCTGTTTCGGAGCCGGAGCCGGAACCCAAACCCATTCCGGAACCGGAGCCGGAACCCGAACCCACTCCGGAACCGGAGCCTGCTCCCGAGCCTGAACCGGAGCAGGAGGAAGAGATCACCACCCGCCTGCCCAAAACGGAAAAGCGGGAGAGGAAGCGGAAGCGCCGCAAAAAGGCGGAAAAGGGCGACACCACGGAGCTTCCGGTGATCCGCACCGGCCAGCCGCCGAAGCCCTACGTGCCGCCTGCACCGGAGCTGGAGGAGGAGCTGAAGGATGTGCGCCGGGTGCGGGCCACCCAGCGGGAGCGGCGCATCAAGAACGAGGTGCCGGTGGTGGCCATCGTGGGTTACACCAACGCAGGCAAGTCCACCCTCCTGAACCACCTGACCGGCAGTGACATCCCCGCCAACAACCGGCTCTTTGACACCCTGGACACCACCACTCGGACGTTGGAGATCTCCGATACCTGTACCGTCCTTCTGTCCGACACCGTTGGCTTCATCCGCAAGCTGCCCCACCACCTGGTGGAGGCGTTCAAGGCCACCCTGGAAGAATTGAAGTACGCTGACCTGCTGCTCCACGTCATTGACGCCAGCAACGAGGAGTGGCGCACCCAGGCGGACGTGGTGGAAAAGCTCATCCGAGAGCTGGGGGCGGAGCAGACGCCCCGTATCGACGTGTTCAACAAGTGCGACTGCCTCCAGGCGGACATCCTGCCCCACGGCGACCGCATCGTGTCCATTTCCGCCAAGACCGGCGAGGGACTGGACAAGCTCGTGGAGGCCATCGGCAAGGAGCTGGACGAGGGCTCCAAGCAGGTGCTGCTCTCCCTGCCCTATGACAAGGGAGGCGTTCTGGATATGCTCTACCGAGAGGCCAAGGTGGACAGCGTGGAGTACGGGGAGACTATCCTGGTGCAGACCACCTGCACGCCTAAGGTGCTGGGGCTGGTGAACCAGTATGTGGTGGAGCAAAAGAGTTCCGATTAACAGCATAATGTGGAAAAAACGAAACTTTTCCCAACATAAAACGGCATGGTTTGATGCAGGCTAACGGCAGGAAAACCATGTCGTTT
>OLVY01001455.1_pt1 | contig 14894 bp, 11 predicted proteins | sample 1674261 | NCBI WGS metagenome assembly OLVY01 (sample SAMEA103958155, study PRJEB25191) | human gut metagenome | biome: human-associated habitat [ENVO:00009003]; feature: intestine environment [ENVO:2100002]; material: feces | place: Germany | collected 2013/2015
TTTGATCTGAAAGGATAACAAGGTTTGATGACAAGGAGGGAGTAACATGAAAAAAACGGTTCTGGGCATTCTGCTGCTGTGCACCTTGCTGCTTATACGCCCTGCCACGGCGCTGGCATCGGGTCCGTGCTGCAATTTTTGCGGGAGAGATGTGACATTTGTCAAATTGAAACCGTATCCACGCTATCATGAGCTTATTTATTGGTGTGATGCTTGCAAAATGAATACGCGTCTGGATGTTTCTCACACGGGCGGCACGGCTACGTGCACAGAACGCGCCGTCTGCGAAGTCTGCAATGAGCCATACGGGGAACTGGCCGCACATACGGGCGGCAAAGCTACGTGCACAGAACGCGCCGTCTGCGAGGTCTGCAATCAGCCATATGGGGAACCGCCCGCACATACCGGCAGCACCGAATTTCCCACCTGCACCACAGGCAAAATCTGTGAAAAATGCGGCGTGGAATACGGCATTCTCGGTCACGCATGGTACTGGTGGGGCGAGTGGATATCCGCCGGCAACGGCACGCACACCCGCAGATGCACGCGCTGCAACACAGTTGAGACCGCAGACTGTATCGGTGGCACAGCAACCTGCACCGCCAAAGCGGTCTGTGTGAAGTGTGGTAAGCCATACGGCGATCTAGCTCCGCACCAGCTTAAAACATTTAAACGACCGGCTACCTGTCGGCAGGAAGGACTTGAATACACGCGCTGTACTGCAGAAGGATGCAACTACAGGACGCCCGATATAATAACCCCCAAGCAGCACGATTTAAAAAAGGCACAAGAATTTACACGGAAACCAACCTGTACGAAACCAGGATGGAATAGCTATTATTTATGCAGAGACTGTGCCTATTCGGAGACTGACTGGATTGACAAGCTCGGTCATGATCCGATATTGCATGAAGCAAAAGCCCCTACCTGCACGGAAAAGGGCTGGAACGCCTACGAAACCTGCTCCCGCTGCAACCATACCACCCGCACAGAGCTGCCCGCGCTGAATCATGATTTGGAGCAGCACGAAGCAAAAGCCCCTACCTGTACGGAAATCGGCTGGGACGCCTACGACACCTGTTCCCGCTGCGACTATACCACCTATGTGGAGCTGCCCGCACTGAACCATGACTATCAGGCTGTTACCGTAGACCCCACCTGTGAAGCAGACGGCTACACCGTTTTTACCTGCTCCCGCTGCAAAGACAGCTACACCGCAAACCCGACCGATAAGCTGGGACACCAGTTCGGTGCATGGTCCCCGAACGGGACCGGCTCTCAGAGCGCCGGTTGTCTGCGGCAGGGCTGCGCGCACACTGGCAGCACGGATTGCCGGAAGTTTACTTTCCGCACTGCGGAAGGCGAAACGCTGATCTTCTGCCCCGTGTGCGGGCAGGCAGAAAACGCCGCGCAGCTGGAAAAGATCGAAGCCGCAACGGCATGGCCGCTCAGCGGCAGCCTTTCTGCGGAGGATGTGACCGCACGGACGAACGGGGAATACCTGAGTGTGGCCTTTGAAACCGCAGGCAGCCTGACGCAGCCCACCGGCCGGGTAAGGCTCGCGCTGCCCGCCGGACTGCTGGAAGGCAAAAAGCTTGTGCGCATTGCCCCGGACGGCACACAGACGGAGCTGCCGTTTGAAGCAAAGAACGGAAGGCTTATCTTTACGCTGGATTTTGCAAACAGCGAGCTTCCTGTAATGCTCTTCCGGCTGGTACCCCAGACCACTGTCCTCTGAGCGCTTTTGCAGCGCACGGACAATAAACCGCAAAATGCCCGCCCATCTGTGGAAAACCACGGTGGGCGGGCATTTTTTGAAGGAGGTAAAGGGTAAATAAGGATGGAGAACTATTTTGACGCTTGCCCCGGGCGCACTCCCCCTACAACTGCGGCATCGCATCGGTGGGCGATACCCTGAGCCTGACCATCACCCGACGGGGAAAGGAAGCCGGGGTGGAGAAACGATTCGTGACCGGTCTGGTGCGGCGGGGCATCGTCCCGGCGGTCGTGAAAGACGAAACCCTTACAGCCGGCCTTCTTCCAGCATCCGGCGCACCTCGTGCAGGCTGGCGCACTCGGCGGTGTACAGGCGGCGCATCTCGTCGTCCGGCTGGGCAAGGTCCGGCACCATCACGGTCACAAAACCGCCGGCGGCACCAGCGCGCACGCCGTTGTAGCTGTCCTCCAGCACCAGGGTGTGTTCCGGTGCGGTGCCCAGCATCTCGGCGGCCCGGTAGAAGATCTCCGGGTCCGGCTTGGAGCTGATGAACTGCTCCCCGCTGATGACGGCCTTGAAGTAGTGGGTCAGGCCCCAGCCGTCCAGATGATGCCGGATGGAGGCCATACGGCTGGAGGAGGCCACCACCATGGGGATGTGCCGCTGCTCCAGCCAGGCCAGGATCTCGTCCAGGCCGGGCTTTTTGGGCGGCGGGGCCAGAAAGGCCGTCTCACCCTGCTCATGCAGGGCCTCGATGATGCGGTCGGGGTCGCAGTCCGGCCCATAGAACCGGCGCAGCACCGCCCGCATGGAGTCGCCTGCGGTGCCGCGGGCGGCTTCGTCCAGCCCCTCCTTATAAGAAAGGCCCAGCCCGGCCAGTGCGGGTTCCCACAGGGTGGCCCAGATGCGCTCGGTGTCGAACATCAGGCCATCCATATCAAAAATGACGCCCTGGATCATAAAACAAAACTCCTTTCCGGGTCAAAAACACGGTTTGTACCCCTATTGTATCATTTTTTTAGCAGTTTGCACACACATCTGCTCATAATTTGGCGCAACTTACCCGGCCCAAAGATGAAAGATTTTGCGATTCCTTGCAAAAGCTGGTCATCCTATTATAATAGAAACCAACATTCGGCGTTTCGGGCGCAGGAACTGTGCGGCGCCCGTGATCAGGAAAGAGGGAAATTTATCATGTTGGATATCAAGATCACCCGTACCACTTCTCCCAAGGAGAAGCCGGACGAGAACAACCTGGGCTTTGGCAAGAAGTTCACCGACCATATGTTCGTGATGGACTACACCGAGGGCGAGGGCTGGCACGATGCCCGCATCGTCCCCTACGGCCCCTTTGAGCTGGACCCGGCTACCGTCGTGTTCCACTATGCTCAGGAGATCTTCGAGGGCATGAAGGCTTACCGGACTGCGGATGACACCGTCCAGCTGTTCCGCCCGGACTGCAACGCAAAGCGTTTCCAGGATTCTGCCGACCGTCTGTGCATCCCCAAGATCCCCGTGGAAGATTACATCCAGGCTGTGGAGACTCTGGTGGATGTGGACCGTGACTGGGTGCCCCACTCTGACGGCGCTTCCCTGTACATCCGCCCCTTTATCTTTGCCAATGACGTGGGCCTGGGCGTGCACGCTTCCAAGCACTATATCTTCTGCATCATCGCTGCTCCGTCGGGCGCTTACTACGCCGAGGGCATCAACCCCGTGCGCATCTATGTGGAAGACGAGTACATCCGTGCCGCTCCCGGCCTGACCGGCTTCACCAAGTGCGGCGGCAACTACGCTGCTTCCATCAAGGCCGGTGAGCTGGCCGAGGAGCAGGGCTACGCACAGGTGCTGTGGCTGGACGGCGTCGAGAAGAAGTACGTCGAGGAAGTCGGCAGCATGAACATCATGTTCAAGATCGACGGCAAGGTCTACACTGCTGCCACCGTGGGCACCGTTCTGCCCGGCGTCACCCGCCGCAGCTGCATCGAGCTGCTGAAGGACTGGGGCTATGAGGTCGTTGAGGGTAAGATCGCCATTGCCGACATCATGGCCGCTGCCCGCGAAGGCAAGCTGGAGGAGGTGTTCGGCACCGGCACCGCTGCCGTTGTGTCCCCCGTCAAGGAACTGGTCTGGAAGGGCGAGCACGCTTACATCGGCGACGGCAAGATCGGCCCTGTCACCCAGAAGCTGTATGACACCATGACCGGGATGCAGTGGGGCAAGATCCCCGACACCAAGGGCTGGATCGTTCCGGTCGAGAAGAAGTATTGATATCCTCAATTCTCCATTCAGAATTTAGCAAGCGCCGCCAGGCATCCGCTCGGCGGCGTTTGCTGTATCATGGCGGCAGCCCTTCCGTCAAATTTCCGAAATTTTCCGGCGCAATTGCTTTCTTTCCTGCACAGTGTTAAACTGATTCCAGACAAAGGGCAGCCCTGCATAGCGGCGGGGTGCCTGTGCAGGAAAGATTGAGAGGGAAAAGCACCATGATCAAAAAATGGAGCGTGAGCTACCCGGCCGTCAACGGCACCGAGCAGCGCAGAGCGTACGTTTATCTGCCCACCATGTACGAGGCCGAGCCGGACCGCAGGTTCCCGGTGCTGTACATGTTCGACGGCCAGAACGTGTTTTTTGACGAAGATGCCACCTACGGCAAGAGCTGGGGCGTGGCCGACTATCTGGACTACACCGACACGCCGCTGATCGTGGCGGCGGTGGAGTGCAACGCAGGCCCCAACAACGAGCGTCTGGTGGAGTATTCGCCCTACCGGTTCGACGACCCCACCTACGGCCACTTCGACGGCAAGGGTCAGGCCACCATGAGCTGGTACATCCACCGGTTCAAACCCTTCATCGACCGCAATTTCCGCACCCTGCCCGACCGGGAGCACACCTTCATCGGCGGCAGCAGCATGGGCGGCCTGATGAGCCTGTACGCCCTGCTGCAGTACAACGACACCTTCAGCCGGGCGGCGGCCCTGTCGCCCTCCATCTGGGTGGCTCCGGACAAGCTGGCGGGCCTTGTGAGCCGGGCCAAGCTGGAGCCGGGCACCGTGCTGTACATGGATTACGGCTCCCGCGAGATGGGCAACCACGACGGCATGCGCTTCGGCTTTGCGGAGATGTGCAGCAAGGTGCTCACCCGCGGCATCCACCTTACCAGCCGCATCGTGCCCGGCGGCACCCACAGCGAAGCCAGCTGGGAAAAGCAGCTGCCCTTCGTGTTCCATACGCTGATGTACGAGCTGGAGGAAGCGTAAAAGCCTTCCCCCAAGGGGGAAGCCTGAATCAAGAAGGAGGAACCACTATGGAAATGCAGTATTTCAAGGATTACAGCCCCGCCCTTGGCCGGGATATGGAGTGCAAGATCTACGGCCATGCAGGCCGCCCCATGCTGTACATCCCCTGTCAGGACGGCCGGTTCTTTGACTTTGAGGACTTCCACATGGCCGACACTCTGGCCCCGTGGATCGAGTCCGGCCAGATCATGGTGCTTTCCATCGACACGCTGGACAAGGAGACCTGGTCCGACACCAACGGCGACCCCTACTGGCGCATCCGCCGCTATGAGCAGTGGCTGCACTACATCGTGGACGAGGCCGTGCCCAAGATCCGCTGCCTGTCCCAGGAGCGCAACGGCTGGGACGACCTGCCCGGCGTCATCGCCTTTGGCTGCAGTCTGGGTGCCACCCATGCGGTCAACCTGTATCTGCGTCGGCCGGACATCTTCTGCGGATGTCTGGCCCTGAGCGGCATCTACACCGCCCACTATGGCTTCGGCGACTACATGGACGAGCTGGTGTACCAGAACTCTCCCGTGGACTATATGCGGAACTTCCCCACCGACCACCCCTATATGGAGCTGTACCGGAACCAGAAGGCGGTCATCTGCTGCGGTCAGGGCGCCTGGGAGCAGCCGGACACCACCTGGTACCTCAAGCGCATCTTCGAGGCCAAGGGCATCCCCGTGTGGGTGGACCTGTGGGGCCACGACGTCAAGCACGACTGGGACTGGTGGTATAAACAGGTCGTGTATTACATGCCGTATATCCTGGGACAGCAGTAAAGCGAAATGGGACGAACCCTCTCAGGCGCTTCGCACCAGCTCCCCCGAAAGGGGGAGCTTTTGCAGTACCTTCCGGTAAAGCGTCAGAAGCTCGCCCTTCGGGAGAGCTGGCAGCGCCGCAGGCGTTGACTGAGAGGGTTTCGTTTTTATAGAGGAAAGAGGAAAATCATGAAGAATTTTATTTTTATCTCGCCGAACTTCCCCACCAACTACTGGCAGTTCTGCCGGGAGCTGAAGAACGATGGCATGAACGTGCTGGGCATCGGCGACCAGCCCTACGATGAGCTGAAGCCGGAGCTGAAGGACAGCCTGAACGAATACTACAAGGTGGGCAGCCTGGAAAACTACGATGAGGTCTACCGCGCCGTGGCCTTTTTTGCCTTCAAGTACGGTCCCATCGACTGGCTGGAGTCCAACAATGAATACTGGCTGGAGCGGGACGCTGCCCTGCGCACCGATTTCCACATCACTTCCGGCTTCCAGACCTCGGATATGCCCCGCATCAAGTACAAGAGCAAGATGAAGGAGTGTTACCAGAAGGCTGGCATCGCCACCGCCCGCTATCACATGGTGGACGATCTGGCAGGCTGCAAAAAGTTCGTGGAGGAAGTGGGCTACCCGGTGGTGGTCAAGCCGGACAACGGTGTGGGCGCTTCCGATACCCACAAGCTGGCCAGCGACGCCGAGCTGGAAGCCTTCCTGGCCTACAAGGCCAAGGAGCACCCGGATGTTGCCTACATCATGGAGGAGTTCGTCCGGGCCGAGGTGAACAGCTACGACGCCATCATCGACGGCAGCGGCAACCCCATCTTTGAGGCGGGCAACGTCAGCCCCATGTCCATTATGGACATCGTGAACAACGACGACAACTCCATTTACTACATCATCAAGGACCTGCCCGAGGACACCCGCGCCGCAGGCCGTGCCGCCGTCAAGAGCTTTGGGGTGAAGAGCCGCTTTGTCCACTTTGAGTTCTTCCGCATGACCGAGGATCAGGCCAGCATGGGCAAAAAGGGCCAGATCGTGGCACTGGAAGTCAACATGCGCCCCTGCGGCGGCTTTACCCCGGATATGATCAACTTTGCCCGCTCCACCAACGTGTACAAGATCTGGGCCGATATGATCGCCTTTGGCGGCACCGATATGCCGGTGGGTGAGCACTTCTACTGTGCCTTTGCCGGCCGCCGCGACGGCAAACACTTTGTGTACAGCCACGAGCAGATCATGCAGAAGTATCAGGACAACATGCGCATGGTGGACCGCATCCCCGACGCACTGTCCGGTGCCATGGGCAACCAGATGTATGTGGCGAACTTCTCCACCCGCGAGGGTATGGAGCAGTTCTACTCGGACGTGCTGGCCGTGACCGACGACACCAACGCCGCCGCACAGGCCGAGCTGGCACAGGTGCTGGCTCTGGGGGAACCTGACGCCGCCCCGGCTGCTCCTGCCGCAAAGCCCACCGCCGCCAAGCCCGCCCGCAAGGCACGCAAGTAATTCCCACATAAACGACAAAAAGCAGCCCGCCTCCGGGGAAACTCCGGCGGCGGGCTTTGTTGTCCCCTGCGCCAAAGTGTGGTATACTGGACCGGAAAAAACAAAAAATGAGGTATCATCTATGAAAATTCCTGCAAACGGCTTTACCCATGCCGGCAAGTTCCACGCCGACGATGTGTTTGCCACAGCACTGCTGCAGATCCTGCGGCCGGACATCAAGATCACCCGCGGCTTTACCGTGCCCGATGACTTTGACGGCATCGTGTACGACATCGGCTTTGGCATGTTCGACCACCATCAGGAGCCGCGGGAGTACCGCGCCAACGGCGTGCCCTACGCGGCCTTTGGCCTGCTGTGGCGGGTGCTGGGCCCCGGCCTTGTGGGTGAGCGGCAGGCCCGGCTCATCGACGAGAACTTCATCCAGCCGCTGGATCTGAACGACAACACCGGCGAGCAGAACAGCCTGTGTGACGCCATCGGCTTCTTCAACCCCGTGTGGGACTCCAAGGAGGATCAGGATGCCTGCTTTTTCCAGGCTGTGGCGGTGGCAAAGCAGATCCTGGAACACCAGATCGACGCCGCCAACGCCGTGAACCGTGCCGACGAAAAGGTGCAGCAGGCCTACCGGAACTCCCGTGACGGCATCGTGGTGCTGCCCTGCTATCTGCCGTGGAAAAACGGCCTGTACAAGACCGACGCCCTGTTTGTGGTGTACCCCAGCCAGCGCGGCGGGTGGAGCGCCCAGTGCGTGACCGACCACAAGACCAAGCGCTCCAAGCTGCCCTTCCCCCAGAGCTGGGCCGGCCAGCCGCAGGAGGTCATCGAGCAGAAGAGCGGCATCCCCGGCATCAGCTTCTGCCACGCAAGCCGCTTCCTCATCACGGCCAAGGACAAGGATACCGCCATTGCCGCCTGCCGTCAGGTGCTGCGCAACAATGGCCGCATCTGACCGCACGGCGCGGCCCAAGGCCGCCTTTGTGTATATGGTGCGGTGCGCCGGGGGCCAGCTGTACACCGGCTGGACCAACGACCCCGCCGCCCGCCTGCGGGCCCACCGCAGCGGCAGGGGCGCGCGCTATACCCGCGCCCACGGGGCCGAGGGCTTTGCCTATCTGGAACGCTGCGCCGACCGCTGTGCCGCCCTGCGCCGGGAAGCCGCCCTCAAAAAGCTGCCCAAGGCGCAAAAGGAGCTTTTGTGCGCGGCGTGGCAGGCCGCAGGCCGCCCCTTTGCGGAGCACGGCGCGGGCAGTGCCGGTTAAATCCCGTCCAAAATTGTAAATTCTGGATGCAATATTGCCTTTTGGCTTGATTTGTGTTGCAATTTTGTTAGAATTGTGATAGACATAAAGTGTGAATGTGTCTATTTTCAGGGGCGGCAGGCAAAGCCTGACACCCTGCAACAATTAAAGGAGGATGGAACGTGAGAAAAATCAACAAACTGGGCAGACGTGTGGCCGCTCTGGTGCTGGCCGTTGGTCTTACCCTGTCCACGGCGGCTCCCGTACTGGCGGCGGACGCCGACGAGGTAGAGACCCCTGCAGCCCAGACCGAGCAGCAGGAAACCGACACGGAGGCTGACGAGGCCGACGTCGATACCGAGACCGACGAGGCCGCTGCCCTGCCGGAGCTGTCCGAGGACCGGGCGGTAGCAGAGGAGGACGAGGCCGCTGCCCTGCCGGAGCTGTCCGAGGACCGGGAAGCCGCCGGGGCCGACGAGGATTGGGCTGCAGACGAGGCTGCCTTGTTGAAAGGACATAAGCATAGCTGGAAGAAAGAAAAAACGGTTGCCCCTACTTGCACAGAGCAGGGATATACCCTTTACAAGTGTGCGTATAACCTTTTCGGGGTCGGCTGCACGGCAACAAAAAAAGATGATTTCGTCCCTGCCCTGGACCACAACATGAGTGATTGGATCGTGGTGGCGGCTACCTGCACCACTGCCGGAGAAAAGTACAAGGTCTGCCAGCGCAGCGGCTGCAACCACAAGGTGGTAGAGGAGGGCTATGCAGAAGCCCATCCTGCCCTGGACCATGATTTTGAGGGCGCAGAGTGGGTCATTGAGGCCCCCACCTGCACCACCCCCGGCCAGCGGTATCAGGTGTGCAAGCGGGATGGCTGCAACCAGAAGAACATTGACGAGGCTTATGCAGAAGCCCACCCTGCCCTGGGCCATGTCTGGGGCAAGTATGTAGACGACGACAAGCCCGGCTGCCAGCAGCAGACCGAGACGGCCCACTGCACCCGGGAGGGCTGCACCGCTACGGACACGGAAGACCGGGCCAACTTTGGCCCCGGCGGCAACCCCCTGCCCCACAAGTACACCACTTATAAGGGCCTCGATGAGATTCTGGGCGTTCCCACCAAGTACAAGAGCACCTGCGACTATGGCTGCGGCACTACCAAGGAATTTGGCGCACTCGACAAGGACGTGGTGGTAGATAAGACTACCCAGGGGGCCATGGACACTGTGAAGGTGGACGACATGACCGCTGACGAGCGTGCCAACCAGATCATCGACGACGCCCTGAAGGCTGCCCAGGAGGCAGTAAAGCAGGCCAAGACCAAGAAAGAAGCCATTGCGGCCCTGGACCAGATCTCTGCTACGGTAAAGAGCGAGCTGTCCAGTATGAAGATCAGTGTAGGCAAGCTGAACAAGGATGTGAGTATCGACCCGAAGGACCTGGAAAACATCCTGAAGCCTCTGGATACTACCATTGACAGCCTGAAGGGTAGCCTGGACGACAGCTTCCTGTCCCAGGAGACCATTACCAGCCTGGTGAACAAGCTGGCTACCGATGTGCCTGCCAGCACCGCACCGGAGACCGGCATCAAAAAGCTGATCTACAATACGGTGTACGATGCCATTTATAACCTCACCGCAAAGGACGACGAGAAAAAGACCACCGACAGTATGCCGGATGTAAAGAACATGGTGCTGCAGCTGGTCAGCGACGTGGCGAAAAGTGACGAGGGCTGGAATACCATGACCGACGCCCTGGTGGACGACGCTGTGGAGCTGGCCCTGGACGAGGTCATGAAGGATAAGACCTACGCCATGCTGCTGAAGACCAAGCTGGGTGCCTCCACTGTGGAGGAGGTCCGGGCCGAGGTCAAAAAGCAGCTGGTCAACGACCCCACCTTTATGAACAGCGTCCGTGCCCAGGTCCAGAAAGCTGCCGACGAGGCCTCTAAGGGGGTCAGCCAGGGCTGGTCCGACCAGAAGGTGCTGGACCGTCTGCAGGCCAACCTGCTGCCCATCAGCGGCCTGGTGGCCAATAAGATCGACGAGCTGGGCAGCAGTGCCGGCAATATCGCCGATAACAAGGTGGACGATACCGTCCACAAGTTCCTGCCCGGCAAGCTGGGAGACTGGGTCAGTGATAAGGTGGGCAACAAGGTCAACAACATTGTCCAGAACAAGGTCAATGATCTGGGCGGCCAGGTCACCGACCTCATTGATTCCTTTATCAAGCAGTTCACCTGCGGTAAGCACGAGTATGGTGATTTCGAGATCCTGAAGAACCCCACCTGCACCGAGAAGGGCCAGAAGGGCAAGATCTGCAAGAAGTGCGGTAAGATCACCGAAAAGACGGACATCGACGCAGCCGGCCATACCCCGGTGACCGACCCCGCTGTGGCTCCCACCGAGACCACCGACGGCCTGACCGAGGGCAGCCACTGCGGCGTCTGCGGTGCCGTGCTCCAGGCTCAGGAAGTCATCCCCATGCTGGACCCCACCATTGATACTTGGTTCAGCCGTGCCGCTACCACCGAGGCCGACGCCAAGGCTGCCGGTTTTGACAGCGTGGACGCTGCCAATGCCGCTCTGGACGCCGCCCTCACCGCTGCAGGCTTTGACCCGGCCAACGCCGAGCACTTCACCGTGCAGGTCAACAGCAGCATCGGTGTGCTGCCCAACGACCGCTTCTCCGAAAGCGGCGTGACCGGCAAGCTCACCCTGCCGGAGGGCACCCGCGGCAAGACCGCACAGACCTACTATGCCGTGCAGATGTTCACCGCCGACACCCGGTTCCACAAGGCCGGTGACGTGGTGGTGACCCCCGTCAGCATCGACACTTACGCCAAGACGGGCCTGCAGTTCACCGTGTACAGCGAGGCTGTCATGGCCATTGCATGGAAGGCCCAGTAACCCCTTACCATACCCCATAAAACCGCAGGGAGCGGCTCCTGAGACCGGGAGCCGCTCCCTTTTTGCGTGTTGGTCGGCGTGCTCGCCCTCTCAGCTTCGCATCCGCTCAGCAGCTCCCCCAAAGGGGGAGCCAAGGGCCTGACCGTAACGCCGACGGCGGCACCGACCCCCTGAAACGGAACTTACCCTGAGCGCCGCCCGGCACACTGCCCGGCGGCGCTCGTCTGCGTTTTGGGCGGCCTGCCCAAAAGGCCCGGCAGGGACCCCGGCAGACTGCATGAGAATATACACCTGCATTGCATAATATGCGAATATATTCTCTTCAAATTGCATAAAGATGCAATTTGAACCAAAACGCCGTGCAAAGCCGCCCAAGGTTTGGCGGTTTTTAGCATTGACGAAAAAGCCGTACGGCGTATAATAAAACCATCCGAAGCGAACCGCAGATAGAGGGTGCAAGAGGGACGCTTGCATCAGGGAACAAAAGTGTATTTTTATAAAGGAGCGTTCATTATGAAAAAGCAGGATATCAAAAAAGTAGTGCTGGCTTATTCCGGCGGTCTGGACACCTCCATCATCATTCCCTGGCTGAAGGAAAACTACAACAACTGCGAGGTCGTTGCTGTTTCCGGTGACGTGGGTCAGGGCACCGAGCTGGACGGTCTGGAAGAAAAGGCCAAGGCTACCGGCGCATCCAAGCTGTATGTGCTGGACCTGAAGAAGGACTTTGTGGAGAACTACATCTTCCCCACCCTGAAGTTCGGCGCGAAGTACGAGGACTACCTGCTGGGCACCAGCTTTGCACGTCCGTGCATCGCCAAGGCACTGGCTGATATCGCCATCAAGGAGGGCGCAGATGCCATCTGCCACGGCTGCACCGGCAAGGGCAACGATCAGGTGCGTTTTGAGCTGACCCTCAAGGCCCTGTGCCCGGATATGGCCATCATTGCTCCGTGGCGTGAGTGGGATATCAAGAGCCGTGACGAGGAGATCGACTACGCCGAGGCTCACCACATCCCCCTGAAGATCAACCGCGAGACCAACTACTCCAAGGACAAGAACCTGTGGCACCTGAGCCACGAGGGCCTCGATCTGGAAAGCCCCGCCAACGAGCCCCAGTACAACAAGCCCGGCTTCCTGGAGCTGGGCATCAGCCCCGAGCAGGCTCCCGATAAGCCCACCTATGTGACCATCCACTTTGAAAAGGGCATCCCCACCGCCGTGGACGGCAAGGAGATGGGCGCTGTGGAGCTGGTGGAGCACCTGAACAAGCTGGGCGGCGAGAACGGCATCGGCCTGCTGGATATCGTGGAGAACCGTCTGGTGGGCATGAAGAGCCGCGGTGTGTATGAGACCCCCGGCGGTGCCATCCTGTACAAGGCCATCAATGTTCTGGAGACCATCACTCTGGATAAGGAAAGCTCTCACTTCAAGGCTCAGCTGGCCCAGAAGTATGCCGATATCGTTTACAACGGCCAGTGGTTCACCCCGCTGCGCGAGGCTCTGGACGCCTTTGCCGACAGTCTGGAAAAGACCGTCACCGGCGATGTGAAGCTCAAGCTCTACAAGGGCAACATGATCAACGCCGGTGTCACCTCTCCGTACACCCTGTACGACGAGCAGACCGCTTCCTTCGGTGAGGACGAGGACTACAATCAGGCTGATGCAACAGGCTTCATCAACCTGTTCGGCCTGTCCATCAAGGAGCGCGCAAAGCTGTCCAAGAACTGGCCGGAGGTCAAGTAATCGCAACATTTTCGACTGCGTGTGTTTTCACACTTTCACACGCAGGTTCTCACACCGGCATCGTTGCCGGCGGCACCGCCGCAGGAGCGTTTTCCCCTGCGGCGGCTTTGCCGTTTTTATAAGAAATATATTATCGGCAGAAATTGCACCCTCATCCGTCATGCCGCTCCGCGTCATGCCACCTTCCCCCGTCTGGGGGAAGGCTTTCGACACGGCGGCACCTTGAAGGCTTCCCCCGGTCGGGGGAAGCTGTCAGCGTCAGCTGACTGATGAGGGCGCGGGATAGCTGCCTGTTTACGGTTAAGGAGCTTATTATGGCAGAACAACTCTGGAAGGGTCGGTTTTCCAAGGCGGTGGACAGCCGCGTCAACGACTTCAACTCCTCCATCCGCTTCGACCAGCGGATGATCGCGCAGGATATGCGCGGCAGCGGCGTCCACGCCGCCATGCTGGCACGGCAGGGCATCATCTCGGAGCAGGACTGTGCGGACATCCTCAGCGGTCTGGCTTCCATCGCGGACGACCTGTCCAGCGGTGCGCTGACCATTGATCCCGCCGCCGAGGACGTGCACACCTTTGTGGAGCAGACCCTGACCGCCCGTATCGGGGATGCGGGCAAGCGGCTGCACACCGGCCGCAGCCGCAACGATCAGGTGGCGCTGGATATCCGCCTGACCCTGCGGGACTACAGCCACACCCTGCAGGCCTACATCGTGGAGCTCATCAAGGTCATCTGCAAAAAGGCCGGTGAGAACACCACCGCCGTCATGCCCGGCTACACCCATCTGCAGCGTGCCCAGCCCATCACCTTTGGCCACGCCCTGATGGCATATGCATCCATGCTGCTGCGCGACCTGCAGCGCTTTGAGGATGCCACCGCCCGCATGGACGCACAGTGCCCGCTGGGCAGCGGCGCGCTGGCTGGCACCACCTACCCGCTGGACCGCCAGTTCACCGCCGAAAAGCTGGGCTTTGCGGCTCCCTGCGCCAACAGTCTGGACGGCGTGTCCGACCGCGATTTCTGCATCGAGCTGGCAAACGCCATCTCCATCTGCATGATGCACCTGTCCCGTCTTTCCGAGGAGATCATCCTCTGGTGCAGCTGGGAGTTCAAGTTCATTGAGCTGGACGATGCCTTTACCACCGGCTCTTCCATCATGCCGCAGAAGAAGAACCCCGATGTTACCGAGCTGATCCGCGGCAAGACCGGCCGCGTCTACGGCGACCTGAACACCCTGCTGGTGATGATGAAGGGCATTCCCCTCGCCTACAACAAGGACATGCAGGAAGATAAGGAAGCCATCTTCGACGCAGTGGATACGCTGGAGCTGTGCCTGAAGACGGTCACTCCCATGCTGGACACCATGAAGACCATTCCGTCCAACATGCGCCGCGCCGCCGCCAAGGGCTTTATCAACGCCACCGACTGCGCCGACTACCTGACCAAGAAGGGGATGCCCTTCCGGGATGCCTACAAGCTGACCGGCTGCATGGTCTCCGACTGCATCGCAAAGGATAAGACCCTGGAGGAACTGACTCTTGACGAGTTCAAGGGCTACAGCGCCCTGTTCGAGAACGATATCTATGATGCCATCGACCTCATCAAGTGCTGTGAGGGCCGCACCAGCTACGGCGGCCCCAGCGAGGCCAGCGTCAACAACCAGATCCGGCTGGCCATGGACCAGCTGGCCGCATGGGAGGCGAACAACGCATGAGCG
>OLVY01001462.1_pt1 | contig 14839 bp, 13 predicted proteins | sample 1674261 | NCBI WGS metagenome assembly OLVY01 (sample SAMEA103958155, study PRJEB25191) | human gut metagenome | biome: human-associated habitat [ENVO:00009003]; feature: intestine environment [ENVO:2100002]; material: feces | place: Germany | collected 2013/2015
TCAGGCGGATGTAGTCCTCCTCGTTGAAGAAGCGCTCCTTCTGCACGCGGGTCATATACAGGATATCCAGCTCCGGCATGGATTCTTCCAGACTGCGGGTCTCCTTGTAGGGGATGCCGTTGGCCTCCAGCACATCGTTGATGATATAATCCGGCACCCGCAGTTCCTCCGGGCTGATCAGCACAAAGCGGACGTTCTTGCAGCGCGCCATGGTCTTGAGCAGGGAGTGGACGGTGCGGCCGAACTTCAGATCGCCGCACAGACCGATGGTCAGATCATCCAGCCTGCCCATGCGGCGGCGGATGGTCATCAGGTCGGTCAGGGTCTGGGTGGGGTGCTGATGGCCACCGTCACCGGCGTTGATCACCGGAATGCGGGAGTAGCGGGAGGCACGCAGCGGTGCGCCCTCCTTGGGGTGGCGCATGGCAACGATGTCGGCATAGCAGGACACCACCCGGATGGTGTCGGCCACGCTCTCGCCCTTGGTGGCGCTGGACACGTTCTCGCTGGGGAAGCCCAGCACATGGCCGCCCAAGTTCAGCATAGCCGCCTCAAAGGACAGGCGGGTGCGGGTGGAGGGCTCGTAGAACAAGGTGGCCAGCTTTTTGTGGTTGGCAACCTCCTGATAGGCAGCAGGGTCGGCGCAGATACGGTCGGCAAGATCAAGCAGCTGTGTGATCTCCTGCTGGGTAAGATCCAAAGGGTCGATCAGATGACGCATAGATAGGATACCTCCTTTTAAAGCAGTTTGCGTAAGATGGAAAAATCAAAAAAGTTCGTGTAGTAGCTCAGCGAGCGCATCACCGGCCTGCACAAACGATTGAAACACACTTCGTCCAGCAGCAGCATGGCCTCGCCCGGGGCAAGCCGCATGGCTGCACGGATGGAATCATCGCCGCAGCTGGCCTTCAGGTGCGCCACGTTGGAAGAGATCTGCTGGTGGCACTCCTGCTCCAAAATTTCAAAGATGTCGCCGGTCAGGTCGATACGGGTGTAGTCCCGGTTGCCGAACAGGCTGCGGGGCAGGTAGTCGATGGAGTAGATCACCGGGGTGGTGTCGGCAAGGATGCGCTTTTTGATGCAGATCACCTCTTCACCAACTTCCAGCGCCAGCGCATGCGCCATCTCTTCGTCTGCACGAAGAAGCATCACCTGAATGCCGTCGGCATGGGGGTAGCTGCCAAAGCTGCGGATCAGCGGGTAGTACTCCAGCTTCTGGTCCAAGCGGCTGCGCAGCCCCAGCACAGCACGGTTCACTACCGTGCCAATGCCGCGCACTCGTTCCACATAACCGGCGCGCTCCATCTCGCTCAGCGCGTCACGGATCACGGTGCGGCTTACCCCCAGCTCGGTGGCAAGGTCTACCTCGGCGGGCAGACGGTCGGCTTGGGCATAGCGCCCGTTGGACAGCTCCTCCAGCAGGCTTGCAACAACACGGTCGCTGATCACAGCGCCGCCCAGACGGCTGGACGATGCCAGTGCGGGATCTTTCATGGATGGTTCCTCCGTTTCCGGGCGGCAAGCCGCCCCGAACTTCATACAAACGGGCAGGGAGGATTCCTCCACAGCCCCTTCTCTCCTATTATAGCATAATTTGACATTTAGAAAAGCGTCATTTATACTGGAATCTGCTGAAAAGTACGATTTTATTTTGGAGGGCATAGTACAGATGGACTATTTTCTGCAAAAAGTATGCGGCAAGCCCGCCCGGCAGGCTGTCACCCTGCGGCGCTGCACCCCTGCCGAAGCACCGGCGGTGTTTGCGCTGCAAAACGAAGTGCGCGCCGCCATGCCGCACCCGGAGCAGTTCGTGCCGGATACGCTGGAAAACATTACCAGCTATCTGCGCACCGGGATATGTATCGGTGCGTGGCAGCATGGGCGGCTGGGGGCATACCTCATCCTGCGCCTGTGCGGGCAGAGCAGTGAAAACTATGCCGCCTTTCTGGGTGTGCCGCAAAGTCAGTGGCAGCACTGGGCCAACGCAGACAGTGCGGTGGTGCACCCGGACTGGCGGGGCAACGGTTTGCAGCGCGCTATGCTGGAAACGGCTCTGCCGCTGCTGCCGCCACAGATCACCCATCTGGGTGCTACCGTCAGCCCGGACAACAGTTACAGTCTGCACAACGCACAGGCTTCCGGCTTTGTCATCCGCTGCCGCCGGGAGATGTACGGCGGCTACGACCGCTATCTGCTGGAAAAGCAGCTGTAACTCTATGCAGTTTTGGTGTACAACTATTTTGAAATGTGTTATACTATACGGTATGAATAACAGCGAAGGAAACAGGTGAAACCATGGCAGCATCTCTCGGGCAGGAATTCTGCACCCTGCGTGATACTTACATTGAAAAGCAATTCGGCCGCCTGAACGATATGCAGCGGCAGGCTGTGTTTACCACGGATGGCCCGCTGCTCATCCTTGCCGGTGCCGGCAGCGGCAAGACCACCGTGCTGGTCAACCGCATCGCCAACCTCATCCGGTTTGGCTCGGCGCATGGCTCCAAGGAAACGCCCCGCCCGGTAACCGAGGAGGACGTCAAGGCTCTGCGAACCGCCATCATGACTGGCACAGACGCCCCCAGCTGGCTGGACGGGATGCTGCGCCAGAACGCGGTGCGCAGCTGGAACGTGATGGCCATTACCTTTACCAACAAGGCGGCAGGGGAGCTGAAAGAGCGTCTGCGCCGGATGCTGGGCGGCGAGGAAGGAGACGAAGTGTTCGCCTCCACCTTCCACTCGGCCTGTGTGCGCATTCTGCGCCGCTGGGCAGAGGAGATCGGCTACCCCCGCAGCTTTACCATCTATGATACAGACGATGCCCAGCGCGTAATGAAAACGGTGTATAAAGAGCTGAGCATCGATGATAAATTTCTGCCCATCAAGGCCGCCATCAACCAGATGAGCCGCTGGAAGGATCAGCTGGTCAGCCCGGAGCAGGCCCTTGCAGACCACGCCAGAGACGTGAAGAGCACTCAGACCGCCCGCATCTACGCAGCCTACGAGAAAAAGCTGAAGGAAGCCGGTGCGTTCGATTTTGACGACCTCATCTACCAGACCGTGCAGCTGCTGGCCGACCACCCGGACGTGCGGGAGTTCTACCAGAACAAGTACCGCTACCTGCTGGTAGACGAGTATCAGGATACCAGCGTGGCGCAGTTCCGTCTGGTCAGCCTGCTCACCGGGCCGGAGCGCAACATCTGCGTGGTGGGCGATGACGACCAGAGCATCTACCGCTTCCGCGGCGCTACCATTGAGAACATTCTCAATTTTGAAAAGCTCTATCCCGGTACCAAGACGATTCGCTTGGAGCAGAACTATCGTTCCACCTCCAACATCCTCAACGCAGCCAACTGCGTCATCCAGCACAACACCGAGCGCAAGGGCAAGACCCTGTGGACGGACAACGGCGAGGGCGATAAGGTGCAGGTGTATACCGCCGAGAACGAGCAGGACGAAGCCAGCCATATCGCGGATGTCATCGGCCAGCACCTGAAGGCGGGCGGGCATCTGGCAGACCACGCCATTCTCTACCGCATGAACGCCCAGTCGGCTCCCATCGAAAGCTATTTCACCCGCGCGGGCATCCCGCATAAGATCGTGGGCGGGCAGCGCTTCAACGACCGCAAGGAGGTCAAGGACATCCACTCTTATATGTCCATCGTGGCCAATCCCCGGGACGATGTGCGGCTGCGCCGCATCATCAATGAGCCCGCCCGCAAGATCGGTGCCACCACCGTGGACGTCATTGCAGACCTTGCCGGGCAGCAGGGGGTCAGTATGCTGGATATCATCAGTCATGCAGACCAGTACGCGAAGCTCTCCCGCGCGGTGATGCCGCTGCTCAAGTTCTGGCAGATCTACCAGCGCCTGCAGGATTCTCTTGCAACCCGCACACTGGACGAGTTTGCCTCCGACGTCATTGAACTGACCGGTTACAAGGCCATGCTGGAAACAGACGCCGCCAAGGGGCACGAGGATGCCGCCGACCGGCTGCAGAACCTTGGTCAGCTGGTGAACAACGTCAAAAATTACTGCGACCAGCATGGCGAGGAAGCCACGCTGGAGGGCTATCTGGAGGATATCGCCCTCATCAGCGATATCGACAGCTACAACGAAAGCAGCGATCAGGTGGTGCTGATGACTATCCACTCTGCCAAGGGTCTGGAGTTCCCTTATGTGTTCCTCATCGGCATGGAAGAGGGCGTTTTCCCCAGCGAGATGAGCAAGTACTCCGAGGCAGATCTGGAAGAGGAGCGCCGTCTGGCTTACGTTGGCATCACCCGCGCCAAAAAGGAGCTGTACATCTCCAACAGCGTCACCCGGATGCTGTATGGCCGCACCCAGCGCAACGAGCCCAGCCGCTTTCTGCGGGAGATCGAGCCGGAATATATAGAGGAGACCCGCAGCCCTGTATTGGAACAGCGTTCCCGTATGGGTGGCTGGGGCAGCAGCTATAGCGATACCGTGCCCGGCGGGGCATCCGGTTACTCCGGCCCCTCCGGTTACAGCCGCAGCAGCTACGGCGGCGGTTACGGCGCAGGCTACGGTTCGAATAACCGCAGCGGCTACCTGAACCGGGAATATAACGTCAGTGAAAGCCGTGGTTTTGGCTCCTCTTACGGTGGAAGAAGCACCACTTCTTCCGGTTTCGGCAGTCACTATGGCAACAGTTCTGCCCAGCCGACTGCCAGAAACAGCGGATTTGGTTCTACGTATTCTGACAGCAATACGACAAAAAATACTGTAAAGCAAACAGCCTTTACAGCAAATTCTGCCGTAAAACCGGCAGCTTCCGGCGCAAAGCACTATGAACCGGGTGACATCGTGGAGCACAAAGTATTTGGCCGCGGCACGGTGCTGAAGGTAAAGCCCGCTGCCGGAGATCAAATCGTAGAGATCAACTTTGAAAAAGTGGGCATCAAGAAAACGATGGCCAATTTTGCGCCCCTGACCAAAATTACGGAGGAAGAATGACCCTATGATGACTGTTCGTTTGATCGCCCACACCCCGGAACCGGAAAAGGTGGTGGCGGCTGCCGCAAAGCTCTGCTATTCCGACGCCCACATCACCGACCTTCTGGATGGGCTGGACGAGGAAAAAACTGCAAAATTCCTGACCATGCTCAGTGACCTTGGCCATGCTAGCCCCATCGAGCACGCCAGCTTTACCTTTGGCATCGAGGGAGTCAGCCGCACCCTGCTTGCCCAGATCACCCGGCACCGCATCGCGTCCTTCAGCGTGCAGAGCCAGCGCTATGTGCGTCTGGATGATTTCCGCTATGTGACGCCCCCGGAGATCGAAGCTATCCCGGAAGCAAAGGCCGCTTTCCTTGCCAGCATGGAGGAGGATGCCCGGCGCTACCTCGACCTTGCCCATAAGCTGGAGGAAGGGCACACCGCCCGCCTGATGGCTGAGGGAATGCCGGAAAAGCAGGCGCGCGCCAAGGCCTCCAAGCAGGCCAACGAGGACGCCCGCTTTGTGCTGCCCAACGCCTGCGAGACCAAAATGGTGGTCACCATGAACGCCCGCAGCCTGATGAACTTCTTCCAGCTGCGCTGCTGCAACCGCGCCCAGTGGGAGATCCGGGAACTGGCCGAAAAAATGTTCGCGCTGGTATACCCGGTGGCACCCCATATCTTTGCCAAGGCAGGCCCTGCCTGCCTGTGCGGCGCCTGCCCGGAGGGCAAGATGTGCTGCGGAAAGACCGCTGAGGTGCGCGCAAAATATGCTGCCATTAAAGAAGGTGCCGCTGTATGAGCAAGGGGAAACTCATCGTGCTGGAAGGGCTGGACGGCAGCGGTAAAGCTACACAGGCAAAGCTCTTGGCAGAGCACCTTGCCGCGCAGGGCGTGCCGGTGCAGAAGATCACCTTCCCGGATTATGCCAGCGATTCCAGCGCACTGGTCAAGATGTATCTGGCGGGGCAGTTCGGCCAGCACCCGGACGATGTAAACGCCTACGCGGCTTCCAGCTTTTACGCGGTGGACCGCTATGCCAGCTATAAAACCAGCTGGGGCAGCTTTTATGAGCAGGGCGGTGTGATCATCGCCGATCGATACACCACCTCCAACGCGGTGCACCAGTGCTCGAAGCTTCCGCAGAAGCAGTGGGAGGAATATCTGCACTGGCTGTTTGATTACGAGTTCCGTCTGCTGGGTCTGCCCGCACCGGACAGGGTCATCTATTTGCAGGTAGACCCGGCGGTCAGCCAGCGGCTGATGACCCAGCGCTACCACGGCGACGAGAGCAAAAAGGACGTGCACGAGAAGGATACGGCTTATCTGGCGCGCAGCCGCACCGCTGCCGAGTTCTGCGCCCGGCATCTTGGCTGGGACACCGTGCACTGCACCAGCGGGGACGCCATGCGCAGCATTGAAGAGATCCAGCAAGAGGTACAGCAGCTTGCCCGGAAAACACTGGGCTGAACAATAAAATACGATAAGAGGGGGCATCCTGAACGATGTATCGTCTGATGCAGCCGTCCGACGAGGCGGCAGTGCTGGCTTTGTGGCAGAGCCAGCATCATGATACCGAAGATTTTGCAAAAATGGTACTGGAACGTTTTGCCGGTGTGCAGAACATTTATGTAGCCGATGAAAACGACGCCATCGTGGCGGCTGCGCTGGCCGTGCCGGTCACCCTGCAGGGGCGCACGGGCAATTACCTGTGCCTGTGCGGTGAGGGCAGTCTGCTGCTGGCAGGTCTGCTGGATACCCTGTGCGCCCAGCAAAAGCTGCGGGGCGCAGGCTTTACCGTGGCAGTCCCGGCGGACGCAGCACAGGCCGCTCTGCTGCAGGATAAAGGCTTTGCAAAGGCTTTTGCCCTGCGCTGCCTGCCTCGTGAGGTGAGCCGCAACCTGTGGAGTCAGGCAGAATTCGACACGGTGACGGCCAAAAAGCTGTGCGAACTGCGGGAGCAGTTCTGGAAGGATACCGTGCAGCTGAGCCCGGAGCGCATGGCGGTGGTACTGCAGGAGCTGTACGCCCGGGGTGCCACCATCGTGTCCAACGAGCATGGCTACGGCATTTACTTCCGCAAGGAGGATACCCTGTATTTTGTGGAGATGATGGCCGACAGCGACCGCGCCGCCGAGATCCTGATGGAAGCCGCCCGCGAGAAGGAAGTCATCGTGGAAAAGGCGGTCATCACGGTAGGCGCTGCCCAGCCGCTGTTTCTGGGCGAGGGCACCCGGCAGGAATACGGCATGATCCGCTTTGACGCAGAGCCTTTTGACGTGAGTGAAAGCTATCTGCGTTTGATGCTGGAAAACTGAAAAAAGGAAGGTGCGTATGGCACACAACGATACACATGCCGCCCGCAAAAAGGGCGGCGCAGGCAAAATTCTGCTGGTGGTGCTTCTGCTGCTCCTTCTGGCAGCAGGCGCAGCGGTGCGGTTTGCCTACAATGAGATTCACGGCAATGGTGCACCCGGCAGCACAGAGGTGACTGTAAGCATCCCGCAGGGCAGCGGCGTAGCCACGATCGCCAACAAGCTGAAGGAGGCAGGCGTCATCCGCTCTGCCTACCTGTTCCGCTGGTATGTGGGGGAAAAGGGCGCTGCTGCAAAGCTGCAGTACGGCGATTTTGTCTTGCAGACCAGTGCGGTTTCCTATGATGCGATCATTGCCACCCTTTCCCAATACGCCAAGGCAGAAACAGTGCGGGTGACCATCCCGGAGGGCACCACGGCCATTGCCATTGCCCAGAAGATGGAAGCCGCCGGTCTGTGCACCGCCGAGGAGTTTTTGAAGGAAGCCAACGAGGGTGATTTCAGCGCATATACCTTCTGGCAGTATGTCCCGGAGGATAAGGATGCTCCGAACCGCTTTATGAAGTGCGAGGGCTATCTTTTCCCGGAAACCTACGATTTTTTGAAGGGCGATACGGTGCACAACTATGTGGCTACCTTCTACGCCCAGTTCGATGCACAATTTACCAAGGAAATGTACGCAGCGCTCAAAAAGCAGGACATGACCCTGCCGGAGCTGGTCACCCTTGCCTCCTTTGTGCAGGAGGAAGCGGGCAACAGTCAGGACTCCAATGTGGCGCAGGTGTTCCGCAACCGTCTGGCGGAGGGCTCGCCCTACCCCCGGCTGCAAAGCAACACCTCCAGTCATATCCAGAGCGACGCCGACAACAACTATCTCTGGAACTGGGTCGCACCCTACTACGGCGGCTGGGACGATATCCCGGAAAATATCCTTGCGGCCTACGACACTTACAGCTGCACCGGCCTGCCCGCTGGCCCCATCTCGAACCCCGGCCTTGCCGCCATCAAAGCGGCGCTGGAGCCGCAGCCCGATGAGGAAGCCAAGGACGCTTACTTCTTTGTGACCGACCTCAAGGGCAATTACTACTACGCCCACACGCTGGCAGAGCATAACGCAAACTGCAAAACTGCCGCAGCTGTGAACAAAAGCCTGAAAAACTGAGGAAAGGCCGCTGCACTAAGAAACACGGTGCAGCGGCCCCTTTCCCGTTAAAAACTGTGATACACAAGAAAGGAACCTACAAATGTTACAGATCCCGGAACTGCTTGCCCCGGCGGGCGATGCGGAACGTCTGCGTTATGCCATCAACTACGGTGCCGATGCCGTTTACTGCGGCCTGCCGGAGTTTGGTATGCGCTCTGCCCCGGCTAATTTCACCCCGGAGCAGCTGACGGAAAGCGTTATCTACGCCCACGCCCGTGGTCGCAAGGTCTACCTGACCATGAACACCTTGCCCACCAACGAGGAGGCCGACCGTCTGCCGGAGGCCATCAAGGAGGCTGCCAAGGCCGGTGTGGATGCCTTTATCGTGGCAGACCTTGGTGTGCTGGATGCCTGCAAGACCTTTGCCCCGGACATTGACGTGCATCTTTCTACCCAGACTGGCATCACCAACTGGGCAGCCGCCCGCGCCGCCTACAAAATGGGCGCAAAGCGGGTGGTGCTGGCCCGGGAGATGCCCTTGCAGGACATCGCCATCCTGCGCGATAAGACCCCGCCGGAGCTTGAAATTGAGGCTTTTGTGCATGGTGCTATGTGCATGAGCGTGTCCGGCCGGTGTCTGTTGTCCAACTACATGGCCGGACGTGATGCCAACCGCGGCCAGTGCGCCCAGCCCTGCCGCTGGAAGTACTACCTGAGTGAAGAGACCCGCCCCGGCCAGCTGTACGAGATCGGCGAAAACGAGAACGGCAGCTACATCCTTAACGCCAACGATCTGTGCACCGCACCCTTCATCGACCTGATCTGCAAGGCGGGCGTGGACAGCCTGAAGATCGAAGGCCGCGCCAAGACCTTCTACTATGTGGCCAGCGTTACCGCTGCCTACCGCAAGGCACTGGACGCCTATCTGGCCGACCCGGCAAACGATAACTTTGAACTGCCGCCGGAGGTGTACGCAGAGCTTACCCGTACCAGCCACCGGCACTACTCTCCCGGCTTCTATTTTGGCCGCGAGCAGGCCAAACAGGCAACCGACAGCGCCACCTACATCCGCGAGTGGGAGTTCGTTGGCACGGTGGACAGCTGGGAAAACGGCATCGCCCACTGCCAGCAGCGCGGCAAATGGAGCCTTGGGGATACGCTGGAGGCGCTGTGCCCGGACGGCCGCAGCATTGCACTTACCCCGGAATGGATCGAAAACGAAGCAGGGGAGCGGGTGGAAAGCACTCCTCACGCCATGGAAAAATATACCATGCCCACCCCGGAGCTGCCGCCCATGAGCCTACTGCGCCGCAAAACGGTGTAACAGCGTGACAAAAAGGAAGGAAAACGCCGTGAAGTATAATAACACTTCTGGCCGCTACGCCCTTCTGGACGAGCTGCGCGGGCTGGATTTAGTTAGCATGATGCTCTATCACGGCTGCTGGGATCTGGTCAATCTCTTCGGCATTCAGGCCGACTGGTATTATGGCCTGCCCGGGCATCTGTGGCAGCAGAGCATCTGTTGGGTGTTTATTCTGTTGTCCGGCTTTTGCGTACAGCTGGGGCATCAAACCCTGCGCCGGGGCGCACAGGTGTTTGGGGCAGGGGCGCTTGTCACGGCGGTCACGCTGCTTTTTATGCCGGAGGACAGGGTCGTTTTTGGTGTGCTGACCCTGCTGGGCAGCGCTATGCTGCTGACCGGCCTTTTGGAAAAACCGCTGCGGCGCATTCCACCCGCAGCAGGGTTTGCTATCTCCGCAGTGCTGTTCGCCCTGACCCGCAATGTTTCGGCAGGCTATCTGGGTTTTGGCAGCCTGCGCCTCTGGCTGCCGCAGACACTGTATGCAAACTACGTCACAGCGTACTTTGGCTTTTATCCGTGGTGGTTCTATTCTACGGATTATTTTGCCCTTCTGCCGTGGCTGTTTCTGTTCTGGGCGGGGTACTTTCTCTACGGCATTGTAGGGCGGCAGCGCATGGAGCCCTTGCGCCGCTCGGTCTGCCCACCGCTGGGCTGGCTTGGACGGCACTCGCTGCTGCTGTATCTGTTGCACCAGCCGGTCATCTACGGGGTGCTGCTGGTGGCGTTCCGCGTATTGGACAGCTGAAACGCACGCTCTGTGCGCTTTAGAAAAGGCGGCATTGTTGTGCCGTGCAAACATTGCGCCAATGCCTTGACAAGCGGGGCAGGGCTGTGGTATCCTGTTGATGGTTAGAAAACACTAACTACAAAAATGCGTCATGAAACATGGACGCATTTTTTCAGAACTTGAAGTTATTCCAAACTAACTACACAGAGAAAGAGGTAGAGTTTTATGAGCAAAGTAGCAATCGTATTTTGGAGCGCCACCGGCAACACCGAGACCATGGCAAACTGCATCGCCGAGGGCGCAGGCGCCAACGGCACCATCGTGCCCTGCGCCGAGATGACCCCCGCAAAGCTGGCAGAGTTTGATGTGGTGGCCTTTGGCTGCCCGGCTATGGGTGCAGAGCAGCTGGAAGAGAGTGAGTTCGAGCCCATGTTTGCTGCACTGGAAGGCTCGCTGAACGGCAAAAAGATCGCACTGTTCGGCTCCTACGGCTGGGGCGATGGCCAGTGGATGCGCGACTGGGCACAGCGCGCACAGGACGACGGCGCACAGCTGTTCAGTGAGGAGGGGCTCATCTGCAATGAAACGCCCGATGACGATGTGCAGGCTGCCTGCCGTAAGCTGGGCGCAGATCTGGCTGCTTGGTAAAACCCATGTATAAACCCTTTGTCCACAGGGTAACCTATGGACAAAGAGGTGATAAGCATGGAAAACATCGGCGTGACCTGTGATGTCTGCGCGTGCTGCCACAACGTGGACGGCTGCAAATGTGATCTGCCGCAGATCAAGGTGACGGAGCAGTGCAACTGCACCACCCAGCAGGTGGAGACCCCGCACTACTGCCAGAGCTACGAAGAAAAGTAAGTTCCCACCAACGCAAAGCAGCCCCTGCCGGAGAAAGCTTCTCCGGCAGGGGCTGCTGCGTTTTACAGCATCAATGCTCAGCGCAGCGTTACGTTACAGGTGGCAAGGCTTCGGATCAGCGTGCCTACGCTGTCTTTCATCTGAATACCGGCAAAGCCCAGCGCAAAGGCGGCCTGCACGTTTTCCAGCCTGTCATCGATAAATACGCACTCACTGGCCTTCAGCTGATATTTCTTCAGCAGAGCCTTGTAGATCTGTGGGTCAGGCTTGTTCACCTGTATCTCGCAGGAGGCTACGCCGCCGTCAAACTGGGTCAACACGCCGCGCTCGGTCAGCAATTCCAGCACATCCTGCGGAATGTTGCTCAGGTAATACACGCAATAGCCGTGGTTCTTCAGCCGTCGCACCAGTTCCAGCATCCGCAGACGCGGGCGCAGAATGTGCATCCAGTCGTCCAGCACGCCCTGCACCTCAAAGGCGCAGCCCTCGGCACGGGCACGCTTCAGCATCCGCTGGTTGCCGTCATAACGGGAAAGCTTGCCTGCGTCCAGCAGTTGCCATTCTTCGCTGCCAAAGGTCAGGTCGTAAACTTTCTCCTCCATTTCGGCATTGCACAGCCGGTCTACAAGGTATGCCTTGGGGTCAAAATCCACCAGCACACCGCCGATATCAAAAATAATGCTTTTATACATAACTGCGTCCTCGCTTGTTTTGGATATACTTCTCAGATATTTTCCATAGTATACCACAACCGGGTGGGTGCTTTCCACCCCTTTGGCATAGAAAATGCCGCTCCGGCGTATGCTGTGGCAGAAAGGGGAGAGCGCCGTGACGATCCGGGAATTGTGCGAGAAGGAGGTCGTTCAGCTGGAACAGGGAGTGTGCCTTGGCCGCGCGGATGATCTGGAGTTTGACCCCGCAACGGCGCAGCTACAAGGCCTGATCTTGCTGGGCAGACCGCGGCTGCTGGGCCTGCTGGGCCGGGACGAGAGCCTGACCATCCCATGGCGGGAGATCGAAACCATCGGCACGGATGCCATTCTGGTGCATACCGCCGTGCCGGCAGCACCGGCAGCACCTCACGGCTTCTGGCAGCAGCTGCGGGCAAAGCTGGGTCTGTGAAAAATAGGGGAATATTTTGAAAAATCAAACACTAATTTTTGTAAAATTATGAATGGACATTTTCAGCAAAGTGACTATAATAGGCAAGAAAGGCTTGTGCAAATAGCACAGCCACTTTGAAAATAGGGTTCGGGACGTGGAAAGGGACATCGACTATGAAAACATCCAAACCGCTGTTGACCCTGCGGATGCTCTTCCCGGTGGCAGCTTCCTTTATCGTGCTGCTGCTGGGCGAGTGGATCGCGCGCGGGTCACTGACCGCTGATACCTTTATTAGCTTTATTTTCCCCCATTTCGGGGCGTACCTGCTGGCATGGCTGCTGCTGTTTCTGGTGTGGGAACTGCTGGACTGGGTGCTGCGCATCCCGCCGCTTGCCACGCTGGGCATGGCGGTTCTGGGCTGTGCGCCCTGCGCGGTAAACTTCTACACCATGCAGCTGCGGGGTGAGCCCTTTCTGCCGTGGGATCTGATGCAGGTGTCCGAAGCCGCCGGTGTGGCCTCTGCTGCCGGGCTCAAGCTGCAGACCAGCATGGTGGTCTCCATTGTGTTGGTGGTGGTACTGACGGTGGCAAGCTTCTTTATTTACCGTGGACGGCTGCGTCAGCGCTGGCTGCCCAGGCTTGCGGGTACCGGTGCTTCGGCAGCGGCGCTATGCCTGCTGGTGTTTGGCGTTTACTTACAGCCTGCTGTCACACAGGTTTTGGGCATCACGCCGGATGCGTGGATGCAGGATCGCTACTACCGCTACTACGGTGTACTTACCGGTTTTATGACCAACCTCACCAATCTGGAGATCGACAAGCCCGAGGGCTACTCGGAGCAGGCAGTGGACGATATTCTGGATAACGCAGCCGAGAGCGAAAAATTTTCTACCGGCCCCATGTATGCGGGCAGTTATGCCGCCACCACCCCCAAGGAGGAGCAGGCAAAGCAGCCCACCATTATTTATGTGATGGACGAGTCCTACTGGGATGTTTCCGAGCTGGAACAGTACGGCATCACCTTTGATACCGATGTATCGCAGAACCTCCACGCTTTGCAGCAGACCAGCGCCTACGGCAGGGCATACAGTCCCAGCTTTGGCGGCGGCACCTGTGATGTGGAGTTTGAAGCTCTGACAGGCTACTCGGTGTCCTTCCTGCCCAGCGGCAGCAAACCCTACCAGCAGCACGTCACAAAGCCCATGTTCGCCCTGCCCAATTACCTCAAGCTCAAGGGCTACCAGACCGCTGCGGTGCACTGCTTCTGGGCAAAATACTGGAGCCGCGATAAGGCTTATCCCAACCTCGGCTTCAGCGATTTTATCAGTCTGGAAGATATGCACGGCGTGACCAAGGTGCGCAAGCACTACTGGACCAGCGGCCTTGTGACCGATGACTCCATGGCCGACCAGATCATTCAGCAGTACGAGAAGATGAGCACTTCCTCTGATAAGCCCATCTTCCTGCACGCGGTCACCATGCAGAACCATACCAATTATAATAGAGACAACTACCCGGACGACGAGCGGGTGCACGTTGTATCCCATCCGGTGGGGCTCAAGAGCAGCACTGTGGGCGCGCTGGAAGATTTCGCCACCGGCATCCGGGATGCGGACGCCATGCTGGGCAAGCTGACGGCGTACTTCTCTCAGGTGGACGAGCCGGTCATTCTGGTGTTCTGGGGCGACCACTATAACCCCATTGACTCCAACTACGATGTCTACACCACCACCGGCTATGCAAGCGGCTCCAGCACTGACCCCCGTCTGCACCAGACCACGCTGCTGATGTGGTCGAATTACAGCCAGCAGCAGGTGGACTTTGGCACCATTGCCGCCTACGATATCTCCCCGGTGATGATGGAACTGTTCGGGCTGGAGCAGCCGCTGTACTTCCAGTTCCTCAACCGGCAGCTGCGGGTCGCCAGCCGCAGCTGTACCCGCGGCACCACCATGAACTTAGACGGCACCACCACCCAGCAGCCCACGGAGTTCCAGCAGCGCTGGACGAACGAGCACTGGATGCTGCAATACGACCTGATGTTCGGCAAGGGATACGCCCTCAACCGTATGGGTGTTGCGGGTCTGAGTGGGATGAATACGGGCAAATAAGAGAAAAAACAAGGAATTCTTTATACAAAACAGAGAAAACTACTTGCAACCGCATTCTTTTTGTGCTATTATAACAAAGCATTACACACGCATCACTATGCCCTTTTGTGCCCTTTTGGGTTGAGGGCAGTCCGCCGGTACCCGATGTGCCGTGCAGATCATGGTGTGCGGAGGCAAAACAATATCTGGAGGTATTTTATTATGGCAGTCGTTTCTATGAAGCAGCTTCTCGAGGCAGGTGTGCACTTCGGTCAC
>OLVY01001464.1_pt1 | contig 14832 bp, 10 predicted proteins | sample 1674261 | NCBI WGS metagenome assembly OLVY01 (sample SAMEA103958155, study PRJEB25191) | human gut metagenome | biome: human-associated habitat [ENVO:00009003]; feature: intestine environment [ENVO:2100002]; material: feces | place: Germany | collected 2013/2015
CTACGCCAGTCTCAGCGGCATCGCCTCGGCGCAGCGGCTGTTCCCGGAGGTGATGCAGGTGGCGGTCTTTGATACCAGCTTTCACCAGACCCTGGCCCCGGAAGCTTTTCTCTATGGTCTGCCGTGGGAGTATTACCAGAATCTCGGGGTACGCCGCTACGGTTTCCACGGCACCTCGCACCGCTATGTGTCCCGGCGCGCCCTGGCGCTGCTCGGGTTGCCGGAGCAGGAGAGCGGCCTGGTGATCGCCCACCTGGGCAATGGCGCCTCGATCTGCGCGGTGCGTAACGGCCGCAGCGTGGACACCTCGATGGGGATGACGCCGCTGGAGGGGCTGATGATGGGCACCCGCAGCGGTGATGTCGACTTCGGCGCCATGGCGTGGATTGCCGGGGAAACCCGGCAGACCCTCAGCGACCTGGAGCGGGTGGCCAACACCGCCTCCGGCCTGCTGGGGATCTCCGGTCTTTCCTCCGACCTGCGGGTGCTGGAGCAGGCGTGGCATGAGGGCCATGCCCGCGCCCGCCTGGCGATTAAAACCTTTGTCCATCGTATCGCCCGCCATATTGCCGGCCACGCCGCGGCGCTGCAGCGTCTCGACGGCATTATTTTCACCGGCGGGATTGGCGAGAACTCGGTGCTGATCCGTCGACTGGTGAGCGAGCGGCTGGCGGTCTTTGGCCTTGCGATGGACGCCGCCCGCAATCAGCAGCCCAATTCGGCCGGCGAGCGCCTGATCTCCGCCGACGGCAGCCGGGTGCGCTGCGCGGTTATTCCTACCAATGAAGAGCGCATGATTGCCCTCGATGCGATCCGCTTAGGCCGGATCCACACCGCGGCGGCGCTGGCCTGACTTTTTATTCTGTAGAGAGACGATGTTCATGAAAGTAGATATCGATACCCAGGATGTACGATACGCCGACGCCTGGCTGGGCTTTCGCGGTACGGCGTGGCAAGCGCAGATCGACGTTCGCGACTTTATTCAGCATAACTACACCCCTTACGAGGGCGATGAGTCTTTCCTCGCCGACGCGACGCCAGCGACCACCGCCCTCTGGGAGCAGGTGATGGCCGGGATCCGCGTCGAGAACGCCACCCATGCGCCGGTGGATTTCGACACCAATGTCGCCACCTCCATCACCGCCCACGCGGCGGGCTATATCAACCAGCCGCTGGAAAAGATCGTCGGCCTGCAAACGGACCAGCCGCTGAAGCGCGCCCTGCATCCTTTTGGCGGCATCAAGATGATCAAAAGCGCCTTCGAGGCCTATGGTCGCGAAATGGATCCTGACTTTGAGTATCAGTTTACGGCGCTGCGTAAGACCCACAATCAGGGCGTTTTTGACGCTTACACACCTGAGATGAAGCTTGCCAGACACGCTGCTATCATCACAGGTCTTCCAGACGCTTACGGCAGAGGAAGAATCATAGGCGACTACAGAAGAGTTGCTCTTTATGGTATAGACTACCTCGTTGAGGACAAGAAGGATCAGCTTGCTACTTCACTGGTAAGAATGACTTCTAAGAACATCAGACTCAGAGAAGAGCTTTCTGAGCAGATCAGAGCCCTTGGCGAACTCAAGAAACTTGGCGAGATCTACGGCTACGATATCTCACGTCCTGCTAAGAACGCTAAGGAAGCTATCCAGTGGCTGTACTTCGGCTACCTTGCTGCTGTTAAGGAGCAGAACGGTGCTGCAATGTCACTTGGCAGAACTTCTACATTTATCGATATATACATCAAGAGAGATATGGACAGAGGTATCCTCACAGAGCAGGAGGCTCAGGAGCTTATCGACCACTTTATCATGAAGCTCAGACTTGTTAAGTTCGCTAGAACACCTGAGTACAACTCACTGTTCTCAGGCGACCCAACTTGGGTAACAGAGTCTATCGGCGGCGTTTCTATCGACGGCGTTCCAATGGTAACAAAGACTTCATTCAGATATCTCCACACACTTGAGAACCTTGGTCCTGCACCAGAGCCAAACATGACAGTTCTGTGGAGCACAAAGCTTCCTGCAAACTTCAAGAAGTTCTGTGCTAAGACTTCTATCAAGACTTCTGCTATCCAGTACGAGAACGACGACCTTATGAGAGTTACACACGGCGACGACTACGCTATCGCTTGCTGCGTATCTTCAATGAGGATCGGTAAGGAAATGCAGTTCTTCGGTGCAAGAGCTAACCTTGCTAAGTGCCTGCTTTATGCTATCAACGGCGGTGTTGACGAAAGACTTAAGATACAGGTAGGTCCTAAGTATCGTCCGGTTACAGGCGATTACCTCGATTATGATGATGTAATGGCTAAGTATGACGATATGATGGAGTGGCTGGCTGGTCTGTATGTAAATACACTGAACGTTATCCACTATATGCACGATAAGTATTCTTATGAGAGAGTTCAGATGGCTCTTCATGACAGAGATGTTAAGAGATACTTTGCTACAGGTATCGCAGGTCTGTCAGTTGTTGCTGACTCACTTTCTGCTATCAAGTACGCTAAGGTAAAGTGCATCAGAGATGAGGACGGAATCGTAACTGACTACGAAGTTGAGGGCGATTTCCCTAAGTATGGCAACAACGACGAGAGAGTTGACAAGATCGCAGTTGACCTCGTTAGAACATTCATGGACAAGATCAGAAAGCACCACACATACAGAGATGGTGTTCCTACAATGTCTATCCTTACTATCACATCTAACGTTGTTTATGGTAAGAAGACTGGTTCAACACCTGACGGAAGAAAGATCGGTGTGCCTCTTGCTCCTGGTGCTAACCCAATGCACGGCAGAGATACTCACGGCGCTTCTGCATCACTTTCTTCAGTTGCTAAGCTGCCATTCAGACACGCTCAGGACGGTATCTCAAACACATTCTCTATCATTCCTGACGCTCTTGGCAAGGACGACAAGGTATTCATGGGCGACCTTGATATCGAAAGCATAGCTAAGGAGCTTAACGAAGATGGGGTTTAATGTTAAAAAGGACGAGGACGAGGCTCAGGTAAACGAGCTTGTTGACGTCATTGACAGACTTATGATGGGCGGTCAGGGTCATCTTACGATAGACATTGACGAAACTGAAGAAGGTCTGAACGTTAAAACTTACAGCACTTCCGATTGTGGCGGTGACGGCAAGACAGCTTGCTGTCAGCCTACAGAAGAGGACGCTGTTGACAGAGATGAAGATTAACTCCCTATTTTAGAAAACGGCGGAGGTTCGTTCTCCGCTTGTTTTCCATAAATACTAAGAAAGGAATGTAATACTATGGCAAACTTTGAACCAACAGAGGCACAGGTAGACAACCTTATCGGACTTCTTGACGGATATGCTGAAAAAGGCGGTCATCACCTTAATGTAAATGTACTTAACAGAGAAACTCTTCTGGACGCTCAGGCTCACCCTGAGAAGTATCCACAGCTCACTATCAGAGTTTCAGGCTACGCTGTAAACTTCGTAAAGCTTACTAAGGAGCAGCAGGACGACGTTATTTCAAGAACGTTCCACAAGAGCCTTTAATTTGAGCTTTGCCGCATAGAATGAGTTTCTTTGCGGATAATATGCACACGGGCGGTCGGCGTCGTCTTACATTGAGCATCTTGTTTTATGTGGATGAGAGCTGCCGCTCGTTTGTTGCTTTTTGCGGATAGGTGTGCGGTGATATAAATTTGTGAGCGAGCAGAAACGGGACGTCGAGGGCGCCGTCCCATACAGAATGGTTTGTGCAAGCAAGAAAAGGAGGGATATCCCATGGAGGGATTTATACATTCTACGGAAAGCTTTGGTACGGTGGACGGACCGGGGATAAGGTTTGTTATTTTCTTTCAGGGCTGTCCTATGCGGTGTCTTTACTGTCACAATCCTGATACTTGGAAGATAGGCACGGGTACAAAGAGGACGGTTGAAAGTCTGCTGGCGGAATATGACTCGGTAAAAGAGTTCATGAAAAACGGCGGAATTACCTGCACGGGCGGCGAGCCTTTGGTACAGATAGACTTTGTGACGGAGCTTTTTGAAAAGGCTAAGGAAAAGGGGATACACACTTGTCTTGATAGCTCGGGCATCACTTTTACGCCTGACAGCACGGAAAAGTTTGAAAGGCTTTGCAAATGCACTGACCTTGTTATGCTGGATATCAAGCATATTGACCGTGAGGAACACAAGAAGCTTACGGGGCATTACAATGACAACATTCTTGCGTTTGCGAAGTTTTTGTCGGAGCATGGTGTGCCTATATGGATACGTCATGTTGTTGTGCCGGGTATCACGGACAAGGAAGAATACCTTTTCAGGCTGGGCGAGTTTATCTCACAGCTCAAGATTTTGAAAGCGCTTGACGTTCTGCCTTACCACACTATGGGCAAGGTAAAGTATGAGCAGCTCGGTATAGATTATCCTCTTGGTGACACGCCGCCTCTTGACAAGGAGGACGCTGTTAAGGCGAGAGATGTTATCATGAGAGGGCTTAAAGCGGCGTTGAAAAAGAGAAAATAGGCTTTGCATAAGCCGTAAAAGCGGGCGAACGCTGTTCGCCCCTACAGATTATATTGGGTCATTTTAATACGGGCAGGCTTTGGTCTGCCTGTTTTTTTGTGTAAAAGTATATATTTTTCTCGACAAGTTTTTGAAAATATTCTGCATATTTGGATAATTGACGGCAGGCTTAAAATATGGTAAAATGAATGAGTAAGAAATACAGCAATAAAATATTGTTAAGACAGGTTTATATTGGAAACGCACATTCTCTGAATGATAACGAACAACACAGCGTCTGCGAAAGGGCTGTAGGTTTGATATCATAAGGAGGATTTTTTTATGCCAAAGAATTTGTTTCAGGAGATAGTTTTTACGGTGCTGATGGTGTTTGTGATGGTATACGCCATGATATGCTACAACATTGCACTCAACATGGGCGGAATGTCAAATGCCGTATTTCTCAAGGCTTTTCACGAGCTTGTGATAATGGCTCCGATAGCTTTTGTTCTTGACTTTTTTGCTGTGGGAAAGATAGCAAAGAAAAAGGCTTTCAGCATTGTTGATGTGAGAAAGGATAATCCTTTTCATCTTGTGCTTGCCATATCTGTTATCTCTGTTATTTTTATGTGCCCACTCATGAGCCTTGCGTCTACGCTGCTTTTTAAGGACGCAGGCAGAGAAGTTATTGCGGTATGGTTAGAAACAACGGCTATGAACTTTCCTATGGCTCTTTGCTGGCAGCTTTTCTTTGCAGGTCCGATAGTGAGGTTTGTTTTCGGACTTATTTTCAGAGAACGTGAACAGAAAAGCGGGGCTGTATCTGCGGCTGCGGAATAAGGTTTTTACGAGTGGACTTCAGTCTGCTCGTTTTTTTATTTTACACTGAAAAATAAAAACTAAAAAAAGTGTTAAAAGCCTTTACAAAGGCAGGCGGTTGTGTTATAATAGTAATCGTAAAAATTTGCGTGAAAAAGGAGGAGCTTATAGTGCAGAAGGCGTATCTGATTTTGGAGAACGGTACTATTTTCGAGGGTAAAAGTTTCGGCGCAGCTGGCGAAGCTATTGGCGAAATTGTTTTTACTACGGCTATGACAGGCTATCTCGAAACACTTACTGACCCTAGTTACTACGGACAGATAGTTGTTCAGACATTTCCGTTAATTGGTAACTATGGTGTTATTCCTGAGGATTTTGAAAGTGAATGTCCTCATGTTAAAGCTTATATTGTTAGAGATTGGTGTCAAGAGCCTAGCAACTTCCGTTGTGAGGGTGATCTTGACACTTTTTTAAAGCAGCATAACATCGTTGGTCTTTACGGTATCGACACTCGTCAGCTCACAAAAATAGTTCGTGAGTCGGGTGTTATGAACGGAAAGATCGTTCCTGAGGGTTCAAGTTTCGGACTGACAGATCTGAAGAACTACACGATAGTTGAGGCTGTAAAGAACACGACCTGCTCGGAGGAGAAGACATTCGAGCCTGAGGGAGAGGTCAAGAGAAAGGTAGTGCTTTACGATTTTGGTGCAAAGCACAACATTGGAAGAGAGCTTGTTAAGAGAGGCTGCGAGGTAACTGTTGTTCCTGCATATACAAAGGCAGAGAGGATAAAGGAGCTTGCACCTGACGGCATAATGCTTTCAAATGGACCTGGAGATCCTGCGGAGAATGTGGAGATAATCGAGGAGCTTAAAAAGCTTTCTGAGATGAAGATACCTACTTTTGGAATTTGTTTGGGTCATCAGCTTTTGGCGCTTGCACATGGTGCGATGACACACAAGCTGAAGTATGGTCACAGAGGTGCGAACCAGCCTGCTGAGAACACTGAGACAGGCAGAGTTTACATAACATCACAAAACCATGGATATGCAGTAGAGAACGATTCGCTCCCTGAGGGTGAAGCAAAGGTGCTTTATGTAAATGCCAATGACGGCACTTGTGAGGGTATCAGATATCTCAACGAGCCTGCATTTTCTGTACAGTTCCACCCAGAGGCTTGTGGTGGTCCGCATGATACTGATTTCTTGTTTGATGAGTTTATTGCGCTCATTGACACTAACAAGAAATAAGCTCTGATTTTTTGAAGTATAGAAATTATTGATCTCAGTTTCTGCAACAGTAGGGGCGAACAGTGTTCGCCCGTGGCTGACGGAATGTGTTTGATATGACTATTGTAGTGTTCATTATTCGAGCGGCTTTTATATGGGGCGGTCGTGATAGTGAACGGGCGAACGCTGTTCGCCCCTACATTATGTTTTACTGAGGTCGTTAAGCTTTAACACAGAGGGCTGCTGGGTGCGGTTTTCGAGAGTGTGAGAAGGGATAACTCCTCACTCCTCACTCCTCACTTTCAGCGTTTCCCTAAACTTTTCAGAAAGGATTGAATTTAAGTGCCTTTAAATAAAGATATAAAGCGAGTTCTCGTTATCGGCTCGGGTCCTATCGTCATAGGTCAGGCTGCAGAGTTTGACTATGCAGGTACACAGGCTTGCCGTGCGCTCAAGCAGGAGGGTCTGGAGGTTATTCTTATAAACTCTAACCCTGCTACTATCATGACGGACAATGCTATGGCTGACAAGATATACATTGAGCCGCTTACTCTTGAAACTGTTAAGAGAGTTATCAAAAAAGAACGTCCTGACAGCCTGCTTTCTACCCTTGGCGGTCAGACGGGTCTTACGCTTTCTATGCAGCTTGCTAAGGAGGGATTCCTTGACAAGTATAATGTTAAGCTTCTTGGTGCTAACCCTGAAACTATCGACAAGGCTGAGGACAGACAGATGTTCAAGGACACTATGGAGTCTATCGGTCAGCCATGTATCCCGTCTAAGGTCGTTAATACTGTTGAGGACGCTGTAGACTTCGCTAATCAGCCCGGTATCGGTTATCCTCTTATCATCAGACCTGCTTTTACCCTTGGCGGTACAGGCGGCGGTATAGTTAATGATGAAGAAGAACTGAAAGAGATCACAAGAAACGGTCTTTATCTTTCACCTATCACTCAGGTGCTTGTTGAGAAATGTATCGCAGGCTGGAAAGAGATCGAGTTCGAGGTAATGAGAGACGCTAAGGGCAACGTTATCACTGTTTGTTCAATGGAGAACTTTGATCCTGTTGGTGTTCACACAGGTGACTCTATCGTTATCGCTCCTGCTGTTACGCTGGCTGATAAAGAATATCAGATGCTCCGTTCTGCGGCTTTGAAGATAATCGATACTCTTAAGGTAGAGGGTGGCTGTAACTGTCAGTTTGCTCTTAACCCTGACAGCTTCGAGTATGCTGTTATCGAGGTAAACCCTAGAGTTTCACGTTCTTCTGCACTGGCATCTAAGGCAACAGGTTATCCTATCGCTAAGGTCGCGGCTCAGATCGCTATCGGTTACACTCTTGACGAGATAAAGAACGCTGTAACAGGCAAGACTTATGCTTGCTTTGAGCCTGCCCTTGACTATGTTGTTGTTAAGCTCCCTAAGTGGCCTTTCGACAAGTTCGTTTATGCTAAGCGTGAACTTGGTACACAGATGAAGGCTACAGGTGAGGTTATGGCTATCGGCTCAACTTTTGAGCAGGCTATAATGAAAGCTGTAAGAGGTGCTGAGATAGGTCATGACTGCCTTATCTCACCTAAGATGCTTGACCTTGACGACAAGACTATCCATGATAGACTTTCTGATTGCACAGACGAAAGACTTTTCGTTGTATACGAGGCTCTCAGACGTGGCGTTTCTGTTGACGAGATACACAGCATCACTAAGATAGACGAGTGGTTCCTTTATAAGCTCTGCAAGCTTATCGACATGGAAAAGACACTCAAAAATGAGTTCAATGACGAAACTTATCTTGAAGCCAAGAAGATAGGCTACACTGATAAGGTCATCGAGAAGATAACCGGCAAGAAGATCGACAAGCCTGTTCATGCTGTATTTAAAATGGTTGATACCTGTGCGGCTGAGTTTGCGGCTATGACACCTTACTTCTACTCAACGTATGACAACGAGGACGAGGCAAGCGAGTTCATTGCAAACAGGGGTCATGACAGAAAGACTGTTATAGTATTCGGTTCAGGTCCTATCAGAATAGGTCAGGGTATCGAGTTCGACTATGCGTCAGTTCACTGCGTATGGGCTTTGAAAGAAAAGGGCTATGACGTTGTTATCGTAAACAACAACCCTGAAACTGTTTCAACTGACTTTGACACTGCTGACAGACTTTATTTTGAGCCTCTTACTGACGAGGACGTTATGAACATCATCAGAGTTGAGAAGCCTGTTGGAGTTGTTGTGGCATTCGGCGGACAGACTGCTATCAAGCTCACAAAGCATATGGCTGAACATGGTGTAAACATTCTTGGTACTCCTCCTGACGCTATCGACGCTGCTGAGGACAGAGAGAGATTTGACGAGCTGCTTGAACAGCTTAAGATAAAAAGACCGCAGGGCTTCACTGTTATGACTTGTGATGAGGCTCTTGAAGTTGCAAATAAGATACACTATCCTGTTCTTATGAGACCTTCTTACGTTCTCGGCGGACAGAACATGATAATCGCATTCAATGATGATGATATCAAGGAATACATGGCTATCATTCTCGACCAGGGAATAGAGAACCCTGTACTTATAGACAAGTATCTTATGGGCACTGAGCTTGAGATAGACGCTATCTGTGACGGCGAGGATATTCTTATTCCTGGTATCATGGAGCATATCGAGAGAACAGGTATCCACTCAGGCGACTCTATTGCGGTTTATCCTGCATGGAACGTTTCTGACAGCCTGATAAACAGAATTATCGAGTGCTCAAAGAAGCTTGCTATCGCTCTTAACACAAAGGGTCTTGTAAACATTCAGTATATTGCTTACCATGACGAGATATATGTTATCGAGGTAAACCCACGTTCTTCAAGAACTATCCCTTATATCTCTAAGGTAACTGGCGTTCCTATGGTAGACCTTGCAACTAAGTGTATGCTTGGCGAGAAGCTGAAAGACATGGGCTACGGCACTGGTCTTTACAGAAATTCACCATATGTTGCGGTCAAAGTTCCTGTATTCTCATTCGAGAAGCTTATCGGCGTTGACAACCACCTTGGACCTGAGATGAAGTCAACAGGTGAGGTGCTTGCAGTTTCTAATTCTCTTGAAGAGTCACTGTATAAGGGCCTTACTGCTGCGGGCTACAAGCTTGGCAAGAAGGGCGGAGTATTCATCACTGTCAGAGATTCTGACAAGGGCGAGATACCACAGACAGCTAAGATGTTCGCTGACCTTGGATTTAAGATATACGCTACAAACGGCACTGCTAAGGTGCTTCACGAGCACGGCATTGACGCTGAGGTAGTGGCAAAGATACACGAGAACGAGGACAACAACACTCTCACACTTATCGAGAGCGGAAAGATAGCTTATGTTATCTCAACTTCTTCAAAGGGAAGAATACCTACAAGAGATTCTGTTAAGATAAGAAGAAAGACTGTTGAGTGGAACATTCCTTGTCTGACTTCTATCGACACTGCAAACGCTATTGCAGCATCTATCAGAAGTAAATACACTGAGTCAACTACTGAGATAGTTGATATCAACAACATGAGAACTGAAAAGCAGACATTTGAGTTCACAAAGATGCAGGGCTGCGGCAATGACTACATCTACTTCAACTGCTTTGACCAGAGAATAGACAATCCAGAGGGTCTGGCACTCAATCTGTCTGACAGACACTTCGGTATCGGTGGTGACGGTGTTATCCTTATTTGCCGTTCAAAGGTCGCAGACGCTAAGATGAGAATGTTCAATCTTGACGGTTCTGAGGGCAAGATGTGCGGAAATGGTATCAGATGCGTTGCTAAGTTCATGAGAGATAACGGCATTGTTGACAAGGACGAAATGACTATCGAAACACTTTCGGGTATCATGACAGTTTCGCTTATCCGTCACTACGGCGAGGTAAGCGGTGCTACTGTAAACATGGGCAAGGCTATTCTTGCTCCTCACCTTGTTCCTGTTGAACTTGAGCCTGACGAGAACGGCAGGGTAGTTGACAGAAAGGTGAACATTGCAGGAAATGACTACAACATCACCTGCGTTTCAATGGGCAACCCACACGCCGTTGTATTCATGAACAATGTTGACAGCCTTGACATTGACAAGGTAGGTCCTGAGTTCGAGCATGACAAGATATTCCCTGAGAGAGTGAACGCTGAGTTCATCAAGGTGATCGATGACCACACACTCAAGATGAGAGTATGGGAGAGAGGCTCCGGCGAAACTTGGGCTTGCGGCACAGGTGCTTGTGCAGCAGCAGTTGCGGCTGTTCTTAACGGATTCTGCAAAAAGGACGAGGAAATATCTGTTATACTTAAGGGAGGCACTCTTAAGATAAGATACACAGACGAGGCTGTATATCTTACAGGCGACGCTGTAACAGTATTCTCAGGTCACATCGTAATGTAAATTTCGCAGCGGACACTGCGTTAAAAAAGCGGCAGCCGCAGAGCGTTTTGAATGTGCTTTGCGGCTGTGTGCGTTTTATAAGTTTGACCCGTGAAACTTCGGGTCGCAAAAATGAAAAGGAGTTGGAATTATGCCAAGTATCAACGAAAATTTTCTCAAGCTGGAAAAGAATTATCTTTTTATAAACATTGCCAAGAAGGTAAAGGCCTTCACTGAGGCTCACCCTGAGGCTGACATCATCAGAATGGGTATCGGCGACGTTACTCAGCCTATCGCAAAGTGCGTTGTTGAGGCAATGAAAAAGGGCGCTGACGAAATGGGCGTCAAGGAAACATTCAAGGGCTATGAGGACAGCGGTGCAGGATATGACTTCCTGAAAGAGGCTGTTGCAGGCTACTACAAGAGCTTCGGTGTTGACATTCCTGCTGACGATATCAGGATAAACGACGGTGCAAAGTCTGACTGCGGAAACATTGTTGACATTTTCGGTGACGACAATGTAGTGCTTATCACAGACCCTGCATATCCTGTTTATGTTGACACGAACCTTATGAACGGCAGAAAGGTAATTTATGCTGATTCAAACGAGGAGAACAACTTTGCGGCTATGCCTGACGAGAACGTAAAGTGCGACATTATTTATCTTTGCTCACCTAACAATCCAACGGGTTCTGTTTACACTAAGGAGCAGCTTAAAGTTTGGATAGACTATGCAAAGAAGAACAACGCTATCATCATTTATGATTCTGCATACGAGGCATTCATTACAGAAAAGGACGTACCAAGAAGTATTTTTGCTGTTGAGGGTGCAAAGGAATGTGCTATCGAGATGTGCTCACTTTCAAAGACAGCAGGCTTCACAGGTATGAGATGCGGATATACAGTTATCCCACACGAGCTTGTTGTTAAGGCATCTGACGGCAGTGAAGTATCTATCGCTCAGCTTTGGGGCAGACGTGAAGGCTCAAAGTTCAACGGTGTATCATATCCTGTTCAGTGTGCTGCTGCGGCTGTATTCACTGAGGAGGGTCAGAAGCAGACAAGAGCAAACATTGAATACTATCAGAACAACGCAAAGGTAATGGCTTCCACACTTGACGAGCTTGGTATTAAGTACACAGGCGGCAAGAACTCGCCATACATCTGGCTGAAATGCCCTAACAACATGGGTTCTTGGGAGTTCTTTGATTATCTTCTTGAGAATGCAAATGTTGTTGGCACACCTGGCGCAGGTTTTGGCAAGAATGGCGAAGGCTGGTTCAGACTTACTGCTTTTGGTGATAAGGACAGAACTGTTGAGGCTATGGAGAGAATAAAGAAGCTGCTTTCTAAGTAGTGAGGAGTTAGGAATTATTCTTGCTTTTACTCTGATATTCTCGGATAGGTTTTATATGATTTTAAAAGGGCGGTTTTGACCGCTCTTTTTTTTGTTCGCAAATTCTACCGTCGCAAAATCGCTTCGCTCTTTGCGTGGTGGGGTTGTAAAATGAGATAGTAAAAGCGGTGCAGATTTTTTACTCCGACACCGCTTTGTTATTTGCTTTAGTTTGTGTTTCTTCTACTTGGTAGTGGCTCTTTGCTAGGTTTGGCTATGCCAATCCTCACTCCTCACTTAGCCTACACCTTTATTCTTCGATACTCTCCCGGAGTCATATTTTCATACCGTTTGAATACCACGGAGAAATAAGATCCGTCCTGAAAGCCCGTTTCATCTGATATCTCGCCTATGGTCTTGTTGGAATACACAAGCAGATCCTTTGCGTGCTGTACCCTTACTTGCGCAAGATACTCCATAGGTCTGAGCTGAAAATTTTTCTTAAAAAGTCTGCATAAGTGCTGCTCGGATACTCCTGCGATTTTTGCAAGCTCGTTAAGCTTTATTTGCTCCGGATAATGCTCTTCAATATACTGCAATACGTCTGCCAGGGCAACAGATTGTGCGGTATAAAATGACGAGAGCCTGTTATCAGCTATTTTACGATATTCTATAAGAAAGTCGTAAAGCTGTGCTGAAGCGTAATGATTGCCATAAAGCTTATCACTTTTCAGAGTATAATAGATGCGTGTTATGATACGGCGTAATCTGTCCATATCTACCCCTTGAATGGCGGTGAACTTATTAAGCTTCCACTGCTCCAAGAGGGGAATGACCTGTGAGCCGGAAAAGGCTATCCAATCCAGATACCACGCATCGCTTAGCGCATGATACTCATGAGGACAGAATGGGGGGATATAGAAAACAGTATCGGGCGGTATTTTTGTGGTTTCTCCGTTTATTATGACCTCGCCCTCCCCTGAGCGTGACAAAAATATTTGTGGGTACTCGTAGCCATCTGCACGTTTTATTGGAAACTGCCAGCTTTCAAGTCCCAGACCTACCACATAAAAGGGCAGGTTTTTTTCGTCGCCTATGACGGGATATATCTGTTTGTACATTATTCTGCACCCCCAATTTACATATCTTTATAATACCACTGGGTTTGGGGTTTGTCAAGATAAAACTATTCTTTTGCCGAGCTTTTAAAGAAAAGCGAAAAGATAAAGGCGAATGTCATGGCTGCAGTTATGCCTGCGGCGGAGGCGGTAAGTCCCCCTGTGAAAATGCCTAGGAAGCCTATTTTATCTATCTGTTCACGGACACCGTTATAGAGAAGATAGCCGAAGCCCGTGAGAGGGACAGTTGCGCCACAGCCTGAGAGGTCTATAAGTGGCTTATAAAGTCCCAGCGCACCTAGAAGCACGCCGCCTGTGACGTATGCCACCAGTATTCGTGCGGGGGTCAGTTTTGTGAAGTCCATAAGCACCTGTCCTATGGCACAAAAAAGACCTCCTATAAGAAAAGCCCATAGATAGTCCATTAGTTTGCTCCTTTCATATCTTTTTCCCCTGACAGCCACACGAGATGTGAGATAGAGGGGATAGATTCCCCTTGCTGATTTACTGTTGGTGACATTAGCGCACCCGTGGCAGCAAAGAGGATATTTTTTATTTCACCTGCACGGAGCTTCGGGAGAAAATAGCCGCACAGAACGCTTCCTGCACACCCGCAGCCGCTTCCCCCTGCGTGGATATCCTGCTCGTCAAAGTCGTAGAGCATCATACCGCAATCTTTATGATTGTCACGGATATTTATATTTTCACGCTCGAAAAGCTCACAGAGAATACGGCTTCCAACTTTGCCAAGGTCGCCTGTGACGATATAATCAAAGTCGGAGGGGGTCATGCCTGTGTCGGTGAAAAATGTGCTTATGGTGGAAAAGGCTGCAGGTGCCATGGCTGCACCCATGTTGTTGGCGTCGCTCACGCCCAAGTCAACTATTTTTCCGATAGTACAGCCCCTGATGTAGGGGGGCTTGTCCGAGGGGGCAACCACCAATGAGCCTGAGGCTGTGGCTGTCCACTGAGATGTGGGAGTACGCTGTCCACCGTAGTTGAGGGGAAAGCGGTACTGTCTTTCAGCGGTGCAGAAGTGGGAAGATGTGACCGCCATTGCTTTTTTTGCGAGGTCGTTGTCAACGAAAAGAGAGGCGAGGAGAAGTCCCTCCGCCATGGTGGAGCAGGCTCCGTAAATGCCGAGAAAGGGCATTTCAAAGGCTCTTACGCCATAGGTAGTGCCGACACACTGATTTAGCAGATCACCGCCGAAAAGCACGTCTATATCCTCGGGGGAGAGGGCGGCTTTATCCAAAGCGTGAAGCACTGCCTGCTTTTGAAGCTGACTTTCGCCCTTTTCAAAGCTATCTGTGGATAAATAGGGATCGTCATTTATTTTGTCAAAATAGTCGCCCAAAGGTCCTTCGTTTTCCTTCTTGCCGCCTATGGCTGCGAAAGAGATGACAGAGGGTGCATTTTTCATAAGCTTAGTGGCTTTCATTTTATCACTCCTATTGATGAATATCGTCATTTGATG
>OLVY01001469.1_pt1 | contig 14800 bp, 16 predicted proteins | sample 1674261 | NCBI WGS metagenome assembly OLVY01 (sample SAMEA103958155, study PRJEB25191) | human gut metagenome | biome: human-associated habitat [ENVO:00009003]; feature: intestine environment [ENVO:2100002]; material: feces | place: Germany | collected 2013/2015
GAGGGCGTAGCGGTCGCCGGTCTTGATGAGGTTTGCGACCGGGCCGCGCACGCCGCGCAGCGTCCCCTTTTCGGCCGCGTGCATGACGGCCTTGACCGCGCGGTTGTAGCCCTCGAAGTCCTTTTCCATCTCCGTGAGCATACGGATGCGCGACTCGGTGCTGCGCAGGTCGACCGTCAGACCGGACAGCCGCTCCTGCTGTCGGGTGAGCGCCTGCTCACAGGCGGAAAGGCGCTGGGCCTTTTCCCTTTGCTCCGCGCGCAGGGCGTCGCACGCGGTGCGCGCCTGCTGCTGCGCGGTCTGCTTTTCCTGCTGCTGCGTCTCAAGCGCCGCCAGATGCTCGGCCGCTTCCGCGGCGGCGGTGGCGACGGCGTTTTCCTGATCGAGCAGCTCCTGCGATTTATCCGCCAGGAGCGTGATGCGCGTGCGGCACTCGGCCAGCGCGCTGCTCTGCGCGCTCTCTTTGGCGAGCAGCTCCGTGTACGCGCGCTCGGCCTCGCCGGAGGAGGCCGCGTTGCGGTCGATCTCGGCGAGCACGGATTGTATCTCCTGTGCGTGCTGCGCCTTTTCGGCCTCGATCTCCTGCAGGCGACGCTGCTGCGCATCGATCTGTGCCTGCAGGGCGCCCGCACGGTCAGTCTGCTCGGACACCTCCACGCGCAGGCGCGCGATGCTGTCGGCACTGTTTTGCAGGTTCGTGCGCACGACGGCCGCGGCGCTCTCGCACTCGGCAGCGGCGCTCTCGGCCTCGGAGATCTGCTCGCGTGTGCGCTCGGACTCCAGATCCTTCTCGCGCATCTTCTGCGCGATGTTCTCCGACGCTGCATAGAGCTGCTCGAGCTCGCGCTGTGCGCCGGCGAGGTTTTCCTTCGCGGTCTGATAATCGCGGTTCACGGTCTCAGCCTGCGCGTGCAGCCGGTCGAGCGTCTCCATCCAGACGGAAACCTCCGCGCTCTTGAGCTCGTCGTCGAAGTTCTGCTCATAGTTGCTGAACTGGCTCAGGTACTTTTTCTTGAGGACAAACATCCTGTGGCGCAGCACTCCGGTCTCAAAATCGATGAGCCACTGAGGGTCGAATGCGTAGCCGTTGTAGCGTGTCTCGAAATGCAGGTGCGGACCCGTAGAACGCCCGGTGCTGCCTCCGAGTCCTATCACATCACCGGCATTCACCCAGTCTCCCGCCTCGACCTTCCTCTTGGACAGATGCCCGTAGAATGTCTCCAGCCCGTTTTCGTGACGGATGACCACAACGTTGCCGTAGCCGCGCATTGTCGTCGACACACGCACCTTGCCGTTGAACGTGGCATAAATCGGTGTTCCTGTCGACAGGGGCAGGTCAACTCCCTGATGCCTGCGTCCGCGTCTCGGTCCGAACTTGCCACGCGGGTTCACCCTGCCCTGATATGGGCAGGCATAGTTGCTCAGGCTATCCACAAGCCATATTGCCGAATAGGATGGGAGCTTGTCCCAAGAAATCTTGTAGGGATCAACATTCCTGTTGTCCCAGTTTTTCGTGAAAATCTCGTTGTCCCATGCGAAGTCCTCTGTCTTTATATATTTCCATGTCCCGTTCCCATAAAGGACCACTTTCACGAAATCCGACATCGTATCCAGCGTGTCCACCGGATCCGACTCCGTGACAACCAGTGGTTTCACGGCCTGGCGCGGCATCCTTGGCACGAGTTCGTTCTCTGTTGTGGGAAATTTGAAACTCGGGTTAGCGGACGGAATTCTCTCGTCCACCACCTCAACAGGCTTCTGCGCCGCTGCCATCAGCGGCAGCAGCGCAGAGATCATTGCTGTAAAATATTTCAGGGGACTCATTTCTGCTCGCCTCCGAACTTGTTCACGAGAATGTCCTTCACCTGCGCGAGCTTGTCGGCAAGAAGTTCGTCGGAGTCGGCTTCGCAAATGAACCTCAGGTAAGGCTCGGTATTGGAAGGGCGCACGTTGAACCACCAGCGCGGGAACTCGACCCTATAGCCGTCGAAGTCCATATAGGCCGTAGGCTTTTCCTGTGCGAGGAAATGGTCACGGACAGCGTCCATCGCTTCTTTCTTGTTTTCAATCTTGAAGTTGACCTCTCCGGAATTCTTGTATTTCTCTATGTCTGCGATAAGCTGGCTGAGGGAAACACCCTTCTTTTTCATTGCCGCCACCACATTGAGAATGAGCATCGACGCGAGAAGACCGCTGTCGGAGAAGAAGAAATCCCTGAAATAGTAGTGTCCGGCAAGCTCGCCTCCGTAGATTCCGTTCAGTTCGCGGAGCTTGTTGGCGGCAAAGGCACGACCGACCTTCCATGTCGCCATCTGTGCTCCCATCGGGGTGAGATATTCTCCTACGGCCTTTGAACTGCGGATATCCTGGAGAACGATGCCTCTCTCTCCCTTCTTTTCGAGGAAATAGTGACCGAGCACAGCTATCATCAGATCCGGTGATATGAACCTTGCGTTCTCGTCAACGAACATCACGCGGTCGGCATCCCCGTCGTAAATCACTCCGATGTCGGCCCCCGTCTTGCGCACAAGTTCCTGAAGTGCCACTACATTCTTGGCAACCAGAGGGTTAGGCTCGTGGTTCGGGAAGCGTCCGTCAATCGTGTCGAAGATGTAGGTCGGCTGACCCCCGAAGATTTCTTTCGCGTAGAGGTTTGCCATTCCGTTAGAGAGGTCCATAGCAATCTTGAGGTCCGACCAGTCCTCCTTGAACTTGAGGAGGAAATTCAGATAGTCCTGATGGATGTCCTTCTGATATACCTGCCCTTTCTTCGCCGCCGGGATGCAGGGCTTGCCCTCATCAATCCACTGCTTGATGGTTCCGAGTCCAGCGTCGAATCCGACTGCCGCTGCGTTTGTCGTAGAGACTTTCATTCCGTTGTATTCCGCAGGGTTGTGTGAAGCCGTAATCTGAATCGAGGCCTTGAACCCGTAGTTTGCAGTCCCGAAATAGACCATAGGCGTAGTGCTGAGCCCGATGTCGTAGATGTCCGCTCCTGCGTCTGTCACACCGCGTATCACAGCGTCATGAATCGTGTCTGAAGAAAGACGGCAGTCCCGTCCGAGAAGAACCTTGTCCGTTCCGAGAAGTTCGGGCACAAAAAAGCCCACCTTATAAGCGACATCCTCGTCCCAGTCGACGTTCCAAATGCCTCTAATGTCGTATGCGTGAAATGCTCCCATTTCTTTGAGTTTTAATTGGTTATTTTGATCTGTATCTCGTCTGAACCTTGCGGGAAGCAATGTTCTGGAGTTTTTTTGCGATCATTTTTTTTCTTATCGGGGACAGCTCATCAACAAATAGCCTGCCATCGAGGTGAGCCATCTCATGCTGCACCATCCTGCATCCGAACTTGTCGAAGACTTCCACCTGCTTTTCAAAGTTTTCGTCATAATACTCGACTTTCATCGCCGCCGGCCTGACGACGTCCGCATATATTCCCGGAACGCTGAGGCAACCCTCTGAATATGAACACGTTTCCTTGCTTTCTTCAAGAATCTTCGGATTTATCATCGTGCGTCTGAAATCCTTGAGATACGGGTATGTGTCCGTGAGTTCCGTCCCGTCGACGATGAGCACGCGAAGCGGAACTCCCACCTGTGGAGCGGCAAGTCCGCATCCGTCCGCATTCTTCAGCGTCTCCTTCATGTCTTCGACGAGTCTCGTCAATTCTTCCTTTTTCGTCAGGTCCGCCTCATCGTCCGCACGACGAAGCACCTCTTGCCCATAAAGATATATAGGTAAAATCATATCTGTTTATGTTTGTTTTATTTTATTCATCTCAATGGAGCCCGGCTCATCTTGCCCTATCCATATAGCTCTGCAGGATGATTGCGGCGCTGATTTTGTCCACGTTTTCCTTGTCCCTGCGGTCTTTCTTCTTCATCCCGCCGTCAATCATAGCCCTGTGGGCGAGAACAGATGTGAATCTTTCGTCCTCTGTCACCACCGGAATGTCGGGAAACGCATTTTTCAGCGTCCGCAGGAATACATCCACGTCCGCGGCGGCCTCCGAAGGACGTCCGTTCATGTTCATCGGATACCCCACGACAAACTTCACAACATTCTCGTTTTGAGCGTAAGTTTTGAGATATTCTATTATCTTTGCAGAATGTACCGTGTCCAGGGCAGACGCGAAGAGCCCGAGCGGGTCGCTCACCGCGACTCCGACTCTCTTGCGTCCGTAGTCTATGCCTATAAGTCTGTCCATCGGATGCAAAGTTAACATTAAACTATGGCTCAACAAAATAAAGATAAAAAAGTTCGCCGCTATGTGCTCACGCTCGTCGAGGACATGACGCACAAGCCGCTGAATTCCCTGAAGTTCACAAGACCGTTGGCAGTGCTTATGGTCGTGAATGTCCTGATTATTTTCTGTGCCATTGTCTGGTGCATTGTCGCCTACACGCCGCTCAGGGCGTTCATCCCCGGCTATCCGGACGAACTTTCCCAAAGGGAGGCCATCAACAATGCCATCCGCATCGACTCCCTCGAAAGGGTGATTTGCCGCTGGGAACTCTATTCGGAAAATCTCCGCAAAGTGGTTGAAGGCGACGAAACAGTTGATATACAGGGAATTCTGTCGGGAGGAGACAGCGTTGTTCCTTCGACATCCGATGAGCCTGACAGCGCTTCAGACGCGGATTTCCGCGATGCCGTCGTGGCGGAAGAGCAGTTCGATCTCTCTGCCGGGCAGAAGAGGGAGCTTCCGATTGAGGGTATCCATTTCTTCTCCCCGCTCAAGGGTGTCGTGAGCAAGCCATACGACAAATATGTCCACCCTTACGTCGACCTTACGGCGCCGGCGAATTCAGTGGTGATGGCGACTCTTGACGGGACGGTGATATTCACAGGATGGACCAATGACTCAGGCTATACGATTCAGATTCAGCATCCTGACGACATAGTGTTGAAAAAAACCGGCGACAAAGTGACGGCCGGAACTCCGATTGCCCTTGTCGGCAGTGCGGAGAACCTCGCGGTGGGGGATCATCTGAGGTTTGAACTTTGGTACAAGGGAGAGTCGGTGGATCCGGCAAAATATGTCAATTTCTAAGGAAATGGAAAAGAGAAGAAGGGTCGCCATACTTGGCTCGACGGGGTCGATAGGACGTCAGGCTCTTGACGTTATAAGGCAGCACAGAGAACTTTTTGAGGTGGAGTTGCTCACTGCCAATAACAGCACGGAACTACTTGTTCGTCAAGCTATTGAATTTGATGCCAACAATGTGGTGATCTGCAACGAAGAAAAATATTCCGAGGTTGCGGATGCGTTGCAGCCCAAGATGATAAAGGTTTTTGCCGGTATGGACTCTGTCTGCGACATCGTGAAATCGGACGGCATCGACATCGTACTCACCTCCATGGTCGGTTTCAGCGGGCTTCGCTCCACTGTCGCCGCGATTGAGGCAGGCAAGACCATAGCGCTTGCGAATAAAGAGACACTTGTGGCGGCTGGCTCTGTCGTGATGAAGCTTGCGGAAAAGAACCGCGTGGCGATACTCCCTGTGGATTCGGAACATTCGGCAATCTTCCAGTGCCTGCTCGGGGCAAACCGCAACCCCTTGGCCAAGATACACCTGACGGCTTCCGGCGGGCCTTTCCGCACCTGGGAGAAGTCGAGGATTGCCGGGGCGAAGGCCAGTGACGCGCTCAAGCACCCGAATTGGACGATGGGCAGCAAGATAACCATAGATTCCGCGACGATGATGAACAAAGGTTTCGAGGTCATTGAGGCCAAATGGCTTTTCGGCGTCGGACCGGAGAAGATAAACGTCGTGGTACATCCGGAATCGATGGTTCACTCAATGGTCGAATATGCCGACGGAGCTGTGCTCGCGCAGTTGGGTTGTCCTGATATGCGGGAGCCGATCCAGTTTGCTCTTGCCTATCCTCTCCGCCTGCCGCTTGACAACAGGAAGATTGACTTCACGACACTCGGCTCGCTCACTTTCGAGGCCCCGGACCTTGAGCGTTTCCCTGCCTTGGGACTTGCCTTCAGAGCGCTGGAGCGCGGCGGGAATATCCCGTGCGCGATGAATGCTGCGAACGAGGTGGCCGTTGCGGCATATCTTCGTGACGAAATCGGCTTCTACGGGATACCGGAGCTGGTCTCCGAGTGCATGGAACGGGCGGCGTTCGTGAAGGAACCTTCGCTTGACGATATTTTCGCCACCAATGACGAAACGGCGGTTTTGGCGCGGACATTGATTGCCTCCGGGCGGTTTTGACGAGGAGGCTGACGGCCTCATAAATTTGTAAAAAATGATAGTTCTGATAAAGGCACTGCAGGTAATACTTGCGCTTTCCGTGCTCATCCTCTTTCACGAGCTCGGGCACTTCACTTTCGCGAAACTTTTCAAGATTCGCGTTGACAAGTTCTATCTTTTCTTCGATGTGGGAGGAAAGGCGCTCTTCAGATTCAAGCCCAAGAATTCCGACACGGAATACGGCATCGGATGGCTTCCGCTCGGAGGCTACTGCAAGATTGCAGGGATGGTCGACGAGTCTATGGACACGGAGCACCTCAGTTCCGAGCCGAAGCCCTGGGAGTTGCGCAGTCACCCTGCCTGGCAGAGGCTGCTCGTGATGGCCGGGGGAGTGCTCTTCAATTTCATTTTCGCCATACTTATATATATAGGTGTGCTTGCCGGCTGGGGTCAGTCCTACATCAGCAATGACGGAAGCAACATCTATGTGAACTCTCTGGCCTACGATATGGGATTCCGCACGGGCGACCACATCATCTCATACGACGGTGTCCCGGAAGAGAACTTCGGGCTTCTTCAGGCGAATCTCGCGAGGAACAATGTCAGCCGCGTCACTCTCCTTCGGGACGGCGACACTCTGGACCTCTATATGGATCAGAGTCGCATTGGTGACGTCTTGAACACTCCCGGGATGTTTGACCTTGCCCTCCCGTTTGTCATTGACAGCATTCCGCCCACCTCGCCGAACTTTGGACTCGGGCTTGAAAGGGGAGACCGCATTGTGGCGATCGACAGCCAGTCTGTCCCTTACCTTCAGGACAGCCGTGCTCTGCTCAAGGGCTACGCCGGCGGACAGGTGACGGCGCAGGTCCTTCGCGGGGAAGACACTCTTTCTCTTGACGTTGCGGTGGACTCTCTCGGACGAATCGGAGTCTTCACGACAATGCCGAACATCCAGACGAAGAAATATGGTTTCTTCGAGGCCATACCGGCCGGATTTTCCTACACCTTCACTACAATCGGTGACTATCTCAAGGATATGAGACTTGTTTTTACCCCGAGCACGGAGGCCTACAAGTCGGTCGGAAGCTTCATCGCCATTGGTCAGGTCTTCCCGTCCGCGTGGAACTGGTATGCTTTTCTGAACATCCTTGCGCTCCTTTCCGTGATGCTCGGTGTGATGAATCTTCTCCCGATTCCTGCTCTCGACGGCGGCCACATAGCTTTCATCCTATACGAGATGATCACCGGAAAGAAGCCGAGCGACAAATTCCTCATCGTGATGCAGGTTATAGGAATGATTATTATCTTTGCACTGATGATTCTCGCCTTCGGCAACGATATAATGCGGCTGCTGCAGTAGAGCGAAGGCTCTTGAAATAAATTGCCTCATATTTCAACACACAAAAAATACTATGGATATGAAAAAGTTCAGATTGATAGCGATGCTGGTTCTCTCCGCCATTCTCTGCGTTTCCTGCGGAGATCGCAAGAAGGCTCTCCTGCCAAATGTCAGCGGCAAGGCCGGCGAGGTTTTGGTAGTAATAGGCCAGAGTGAATGGGAGGGTGCCCTCGGCACTGCGATACGTGACACCCTGACTTCCGACTGCCCGTTCCTGCCGCAGCGGGAGCCTCTCTATTCCGTTGTCAACATCGTCCCGACGGCATTTACAAACATATTCCAGATTCACCGTAACATCCTGATATGCAACGTCAATCCGCATATCTCCGAGCCGGGTGTGCGTTTCCTCAACGATGTCTGGGCCCGTCCTCAATGCGTGATAAAGATTGAGGCAATAGACGAGCCGTCAGCAGTGCAACTTTTCGAAGACAACAAGGTTAAGATTACGACAATGCTCGAACAGGCTGAGCGCAACCGGGTGATTGCCAATTCTATACAATATGAAGAGAAAGGCATTCGTCCTGTGCTTGAGGAGCGTTTCGGAGGCTTTCTGCATTTCCCTGTCGGCTATGCGGTGCGTAAGGCAGCCGAGGACTTCGTCTGGGTTGCATACGAGACTCAATACACCAACCAAGGCGTGTTTGTCTATAAGTATCCAGCCGGGGAGAACCCTTTCACCGAAGAGGCGCTTGTGTCCAGGAGAAATGAGTTTCTGAAGAACTATGTTCCAGGAATGTTCGACAATACCTATATGATTACAAGCCCGATAATTGATCCTTCCGTCAAGTATCTGAAGTATCAGGGACGCGACTTTGCCGAGATGCGCGGTTATTGGGAGGTCTATGGCGACTACATGGGCGGTCCTTTTGTCTCCCATTCTTTCTATAGTCCCGACGGGAAATGGATCGTGACTCTCGACTCCTTCGTCTATGCCCCGAAGTATGACAAAAGGCATTACTTGCGCCAGGTCGAGTCGCTGCTTTATTCGTGGGAGTGGAAGAATAATGAAAATAAAAGGTAAAAATATTTTGCTCTCTTAAAAATATTACATACCTTTGCAATCCCTTTGTAAAAAGGCGGGAAATTTCGTTGAAATTTCTGTGCGGTGGGTTCGTATAACGGTTAGTACTCAAGATTTTCATTCTTGCAATAGGGGTTCGATTCCCCTACCCACTACTAAAAATATAAAAAAGTACAACAATGGCACAACATGCATCAGCAGACAAGCGCAATCGTCAGAACGAGAGGCGCCGCTTGCATAACAAGTATTATGCAAAGACTACACGCAACGCGATTCGCGCGTTGAGGGCAATGACTGTCAAAAGCGAGGCAGAGGCTTCAGCACCGAAGGTTTACGCGATGATTGACAAGCTTGCCAAAATTGGAGTTATCCACAAGAACAAGGCAGCAAACCTTAAGAGCGGAATTCAAGTTTACATCAACAAACTCGCATAATTCTCTCTTTTAACAAGAGGTTTCAAGCTATACTTTCACGGAAGCCTCTCAGAGCGCTTCCGTTTTTCTTTTTTCGGGATGTAGCGCAGTTGGTAGCGCACTACGTTCGGGACGTAGGGGTCGGGCGTTCGAGTCGCCTCATTCCGACACTGTAAAGGATAAGCCACTGAAAGTCAGTGGCTTATCTCATTTTAAGCAAATCCGCCGGGACGAAATCGGGACGGGAATTATTAACCATTTGTTTCTGCTGTTAGCAAAAACAAATAAAAAAAAATGTCCAAAATCCAAGAAATCAAGAGTTACACACCACCTATATTACATACGGGTAAAGATTGGTACATTGACTTTTACGCATTCAATCCTGTTGACGGAGTGATGAAACGGAAAAAGATCAAACTGAACTTCATCAAATCCGTTAAGGAAAGAAGGGCATACGCCAAAGGATGCATCAACAGACTATCAGAAAAACTCGCAACAGGATGGAATCCTTGGATTGAGCAAGAATGCGGCAACGCCTTTCTACTGTTCAAAGATGTAATAGACAAATACCGCACTTTTCTCGCCAAAATGCAAAGGGACGGGAGATACCGACAAGAAACGATCAAATCTTATAGCTCCTACCTTCGTAATATGGAAATCTTCAATGAAGAGAAAAAGGTCCCTATCACCTACATTTACCAATTTGATAAGGATTTTTGTGTTATGCTGCTTGACGAAGTGTATATAACTAGGGATAACACTGCATTTACGCGCGATAACTATCTCGGTTTTTTGAAGTCTTTTTCCACCTTCTGTCTGAACCATAACTATTTAACACAGAATCCAACAGCCGGGATCAGTAGTCTGGGAAGAAAAGGGAAAAAAAAGCTACGCAACATCCTGCCACCGGAAACACTTGCAAAAGTGAGCGACTACTTAAAGAACCATAACCCCTATATGTTGCTGGCAAGCTATATTCTATACTATTGTTTTATCCGACCGGCGGAAATGGTAGGATTGAGATTAAACGATATAAGTTTGAAAAAGCAAACAATATTCGTATCAGACAATATATCAAAAAATCGCAAAGATGGCACTATTACATTACCATCAAAAGTCATACATCTCATGTTGGACCTGCACATTTTCAACAATCCCGGTGATTATTATTTATTCTCTGACGGGTTTCGTCCCGGTAAAACAAAAAGATCTGAAAAAATGTTCCGGGACTGGTGGGCACATCATCTCAGAAAAGATTTAAAGCTTTCCGCCCAATATAAGTTTTATTCCTTAAAAGATACAGGTATAACGAATATGTTACGACATTATGATGTGTTAAGCGTACGTGACCAAGCTCGTCACAGCAGTATATTGATGACAGATATTTACACGCCTCATGATATACAGGAAGCCAATGATCTTATAAAAAATTATCAAGGAGATTTTTAGTAAGCAGATATCAAGCGGTTACCCGTCGCTGGGCCGCTTGATATTCTAAAAAAAGTAAAATATGAGATTTTATTTATTATCCTCAATCTTCGCTTTGATTTGTTGAAGTAATCTAAAAGCTCCGGCCATCTTATAGTTGCCCAGACATTGCTTGGCTTGCATGATACAGGATTCAACAGTAAGTTTCAAATCCGGTGTGAAAGCGGATTTGTTAATCTGCATTTCTTTGGGAAGTTCATCAGCATGGTTGTTGAACCATACGATCATTTCATTCAATTCCTCTTCGGAATAAGATTCTTTTTCAGCCATGATACATAAATTGATGTTAATAGTGTGCAAAGATAAAGGAACATATAATTCATGGGTTATCTTTTAACAGAAATATTATCAAAATAAAACCGTCCCTACTTATCACAAGCTGGAACGGTTCAGATTAGTTTCGTTTTTGACAATCTACTTTATTTTTCAAGAACAAAACAATGACGAATTTGTTCAAAGGGATTTGCCTATTTCTAAAAATATTTGTTGTCACATTATTACGTATTACAAAAAAGGAGGGCATCGTGCATCACGAGCCCCCCAGTCCAATTTATAAATTTAAAGTCTTATGATGAAGATTGTCTGTTGCGCCAATGCTTTACTATCAGTATAACGACAATCAAAACGGTTACACAAACACAGACAAAACCGATTTGTTTAGGCAGCGTGGATTCTTTTTTATCCTTTACCTCTTCAGTCTTGGTTTCCTCATGTTTGATGGAAGTGGCTTCCTTATCAGCTTTGACATTTGTAGTATCGGTTACCACCGTCTGTTTATCCTCCTTCTTGTTGAAATTACCTTCCACATGACCGTCAACAAGTAACGGAGGTTTCCCGGTCAGACTATCGGGCGGTTTTCGGGTATCATAGATACGGAAATCAATTACATAGCTGCCATTAGTGGTAATCAGTTCACTCAAAGAGGTGGTTGATCCATGTACGATGTTGACCGATTCGCTGGCACTGTCCTTCCTGATTACTTCCGTGTCGGACTTGACAGCCTTATGCGAGCTGCCACAGGCAAACAGCAGGAACAGACACATGAAGGGAGCCAGCAATATATTCCGGCTTACCCAGTTCATAACCTTATTATATAACCACATCATAAAATCTGCATGATGATTGAAGCGGACACAGCGACAGTAATTCCAATTCTCCATGCCCATTCAAGGCGAGATTTTTTAACCGCTTCACTCGTGATAATGAGTCTGCTACGCAAGTTGTCAGTATCTTTCACAAAAAATCCTGGTTCTTTTTCCATAGTGGTAGTTATTAGAGTTTCAAAACTTGTTTCCTGTTATCCCCATCAGCCCGAAAACTGACGTGCACCCAAGCGAAGTTAGACTCGTCAATCAACTGGTCATAGGGCAGGTTCTTGCGGATATATTCAAATAACAGCTTGTTTTGCTGACGGTCTCCTGTATCGATGTCGGCTGCTTCCCCCTTCATGTGTTGCGAGGTCTTACTTCCCCTAACGGCCGCATTAAGTTCCGGACAGCGATAACCACTGTTTACTGTTATAGGCTTTCCCCACCATGTGCGTAACGGGTCCAGTACGTTGTCCACCAAGGCAGTCAGAGCAGTCACATGCTCCTGTCTGCATCTGTTATTGATACCCAAGCGGTCAGCAGTTGTTGACTTGCAGAGTTCCGCAATCGTAAAAAACTTCATTTCTTTTCCTCCTTATCTTTAATTAATGTAGCCCTGCGTGGTGGAATACGACGGCCGCATTCGCTGTCGGGCCTGTCACAACGGTTATGTTCGGCATCTTTCAATTGCAGTTCCAGCTCGTGGCACTTATGAATCCATGCCAGCTTATCAGACTGTTCATTACGAAGCTCAACGTATAACGCATCAATCTTGGCGTCACGCTGGGCGATACGTTCTTCCAGCCAGTCAACCTGCTTGCGCTCGTTCTCATCCTCCATTGAATCGGCGGACGCATCCTCTTTCCGTGCGTTAGTCTTGCGGTTCACCCAGAACGTGACACCCCAACGGACAGCCTCCAATCCTCCGAAAGCCCCGATTATAGCCAACCAGTCGTTTAATTCCATTCTGTCTATTGTTTATCTGATTATAATACTACTTCAAAGATATGTCTATTTACTTGCGTCATTGTTGCAGAATTACTTAAATCCATTGCCACGATATGACAATAAAAAAAGAGCCCGATGACAATATTTATTGCCATCAAGCTCCTGGTTACACTGCAAAGATAGTGAAAACTATTCCATATTCAATCCATATTGAAAAAAATAATCAGGAGCAATATTTCGATTATCCGAAGAATTTAAAGAGTCACAATATTAATAGAAAACAAATAGGATTCATGAAATCTACCGGTTGTCTATAAAATCAGATGTTCTCAAGCCTTTATCGGGAAACATCTTTACTTTTTTCCTTTTCCTTTGAACATTTTTCAAGTCACGCACAATGGTGCTGGAAAGTACCTCCGAATAAATCTGTGTGGTCTTTACGGAAGTATGTCCGAGCAGCTTCTGGACTGTTGTAATCGCAACTCCCTGATGAACCAGCAGGGTGGCACAGGTATGACGGCTCACATGGTAGGTTATCCGCTTTTTGATACCACATAACTCGGCCAGCTTTCGAAGCTGCTTATTCACTTCCGAGTTACAAGGCAAAGCGGCAAACCTTCCGATATCCGGATAGCGGTCAAGAATGCCCAATGCCCTGCTTTCAAACAGCAGATGTAACGGCAGACGGATTTCCACCCCTGTCTTGACGGATTTGAAGTACAGCCACCGCTTGCCGTTTATCCTAATGAAATTCTCAGGTGTGAGCTGGCAGAAGTCAGAATAGCGCAATCCGGTATAACAGCAGAACAGGAAGGCATCGAGCACATGGCGCATGGATTCCTCTTCCACCTCGACCGTTTCCAGCTTCTTCAGCTCGTCCGGGGTAAGAAACTCATGTCTGCCTTTCTCCTGTTTGATTTTGTACTTTCTGAACGGATAAGCATCCGCGTGCATATATCCCTGGTTGATTGCCTCATTGACCAAGGTACGGAGCTGTCTCATGTGCTTGGCTATCGTATTGACCGCATTGCCCTTTTCTCTCAAGTATTGCTCAAAATCACGAAGGAATGTATAGGTAAGATCCTTGAAGTCCAATCCGGAACGGAAATCATGCAGGACCGCCAGTGTCGAGTGCAGGTTGTCCTTGGTGGACTGCTTCTTGTCCGAATTGTCAATGGCTGATTTGGCGAAAGTGGAGAAGCTGATATTCACGGCACTTTTCTTCTTGACAGCATCCTTCAGTAGTGAGAGTGTGGCAGGTATTCCGCGCTTCCAATACCCCAACTCTATGCCTTGCAGATACAGGATGTATTCATAGAGCATTATGTTGAGTTCGTTAGATTGGGGGTGGTTAATGACTTGTGCCCCCTCACGGCTCCAGCATTCCGGTTTGAGGTAAACATTGGTCTTCAAGTAGATTTTCCTTTGGTTCAAATAGGCTTCAACCTGTACAAGAGCCGTGCCCTGCCTGTTAAGTGTGTTCTGGCGGTTATATACAAGACGGTATCTGATTTTATCCATTTTTCCGCAAAGGTGCGAAAAGATTAATGGAAGAAAGGTATCAATGTGGAACATTTCCACATCATCCCACACTATATGAGGATTTTTTCCATTTCACATATAATTAGTAAAATATTAACCAACTGATAATCAGATTAGTTATTCTTTTGGCATAAAAATTGTCCTATCATTATCGTAAAACAATAACCATTAAAAATATAAGATTATGAAAAAATCTTTTGTTGCAGTAGCATTGGTAATGGGATTAGGAACAACAGTGGCATTTGCCGAAAATTTGACCTCAGGTGTTGAAACAGTCATGGCAGTAAATGACTTCACCCCTATTGAAGTGAAAGACCTTCCGGCAGCGGTAACGGAAGCAATCGCCAAAAATTTTGCGGAATCAACCGTCAAGGAAGCGGCGGTGGAAGCGGCAGAGGATGGCAGCAAGACCTATCAGGTTGTTCTGACAGACAAGGAGGGAGCTGAAAGTACGGTGTTCTTCAATGAGAAAGGTGAAATACTGAAATAATATATTTTGCGTCTTTCTTGATAAAGAACTGAATTTGCCCTCATAAGAAGAGAACAGTTCTTATCAAAAGATACAGGGTCTTTATAAATAATTTCATTCATAAAGATTGTCGTTTTTTACTAATATTGAACCGTTTTTACAGAAGCAACTGTCCGAGATGAACAGTTGCTCTTTTTAATTTTTATGTTGCCGTTCATAA
>OLVY01001470.1_pt1 | contig 14799 bp, 13 predicted proteins | sample 1674261 | NCBI WGS metagenome assembly OLVY01 (sample SAMEA103958155, study PRJEB25191) | human gut metagenome | biome: human-associated habitat [ENVO:00009003]; feature: intestine environment [ENVO:2100002]; material: feces | place: Germany | collected 2013/2015
CTGTTGAAGCAGCCGCAGAGGTAGGCGGCGACCGCCGCGTAAAGGTAATCCAAATGAGAAAGGAAAGCATAGAAACCAGTTACCAGCAAGTACATTTCCTTTACTCCTCCTTATCCCCCTTCTGACGAATGGAGAGAATGATGGGCGTGCCTTCCAGTCCGAACACATTGCGGATGCAGTTTTCAATGTAGCGCTGGTACGAGAAATGGAAGAGCTGCCGGTCATTGCAGAAGATGACGAAGTGCGGCGGGCACACGCCCACCTGCGTCATGTAGTAGATCTTCAGGCGCTTGCCCTTGTCCGTGGGCGGCTGGACGCGCGTCTGCGCGTCCTCGAGAACGTTGTTGAGCATTCCCGTGGTGATGCGGGTGCAGGCCTGCGAGTGAACGTAGTTGATGAGCTCGAAGAGCCGCGGCACGCGCTGACCGGTCGCCGCCGAAATGAACAGGATGGGCGCGTAGGTCATATAGCTCAGATCGCGGCGGATGTCCTCGCGCATCTTGTCCATGGTCTTGCCGTCCTTCTCGACAAGGTCCCACTTGTTGACCACGATGATGCAGGCCTTGCCCGCCTCGTGCGCAAGCCCCGCGACCTTGGTGTCCTGCTCGGTCACGCCCTCGGTAGCGTCGATCACAATAATACAGACATCTGCACGCTCAACGGCTGTCACTGCACGGATAATACTGTAACGCTCGATCTCTTCTTTGATCTTATTCTTACGTCTCAATCCTGCGGTATCGATAAACACATATTCTTTTCCATTGTACTTAATGTCGGTATCGATCGCATCTCTGGTCGTGCCTGCGATATCCGATACAATGACACGATCCTCCTGTGCCAGTTTGTTGATGAGGGATGATTTTCCAACATTCGGTTTTCCGATAATGGCGATCTTCGGACGGTCGTCCTCCTCGTCATTCTTCTTATATTCCGGAAAATACTTTACCACTTCATCCAACATATCTCCAAGTCCTAACATGGAAGCTGCCGAAACCGGGAATGGATCTCCGATTCCAAGATTATAGAACTCATAGACATCTGCCATATACTTTTCAAAGCTGTCCACTTTATTAACGACCAGCACGACCGGTTTGCCGGAACGGCGCAGCATATCTGCAACTTTGGAATCCGAATCCTGCAAGCCCTGTCTGACATCGACAATAAACATGATCACGTCTGCAGTTGCGATCGCGATCTCTGCCTGCTCTCTCATCTGTGATAAAATAATATCGTTACTGTCCGGTTCAATACCTCCGGTATCGATCATGGTAAAATTGTGATCTAACCACGACACCTCCGCATAAATACGGTCTCTTGTAACGCCCGGTGTATCTTGTACAATTGAAATACGCTCACCTGCAAGTGCATTAAATAACGTAGACTTTCCTACATTCGGGCGTCCAACAATCGCTACGACTGGTTTACTCATTGATAAAACTCCTTTTCTCATGTATCACGGAAAGAACTGGGATCTCCACTACTTTCCTGTTATAACCTTAAATGGCTTTCTACCGTTACGCTAAAAATAACAATAACAGTTTACAATAAAAAAGATGGAATAACAATATTTATTCCATCTTTTTTCTGAACTATGCGTTTTGTCTAGGAAATGTGCGGTATTCCTTTTTCCCTTACTGCCGTAACCGGATTCATCAGTGCGTCATACTCATCATAAGTCATAAGTTTTCGCTCACTGTTCAAAATCCCAAGTTTTTTCAATGTCTCAATAATGTTTGTGCATTTGCTTCCGAACTCAACATAGGCGCTGTCACTGTTTGGGAAATAAGCTTCTGCCTCTTCTGCAGTCTTCTCCCCTGTCAGCACCGCTTCTGTCTCATCAACCCCATCCACACTGTAAGAACTGTAATTCCAGATGATACCGTCCGGATTATAAAAACTGATATCCAGATTGTTAAAATAACGATCCCTGTACGTGTTATCCTCATCACCGGCACGGAGCGAATAAAGTTGATAATCCGTCATGTTTCCCGCTTCCACATCTTTTTGCACCGCCTCCATGACAGCGTCAAGCTCTTCCTGTGTAAAACGGTAATCCTCTGTTCTGCCGTTCTCATCTACAAATGAGATACTGCCGGCATAATACTCATTCGTCTTATAGTAATTGCCAAACATGTTCTGCATCATCTTATTCGGATCACTCTCTAACGCAGTCACTTTTGCGACGACAGAATCTTTGTCCGCAGCCGCAGCCTGCCCAACCGGAACTGTATAACTTCTCCGCAGCTTCTTACCATCCTTCAGGGTATATGTGATTGAGAGATAATATTGGTTCTCTGCGCTCAGGCACTCTTCTTTCTGTGCCAGGATCTCTTTCTGGAGATCTATGATCTTCTGAATATCATCCGGTTCGGTATAGCGGAGCGTATAGTCCAGATTGAGCGATACCACCTTAACCTCTGAAACATCCGGTATTTTTCCTTCGATCCGGAATAGATCCAGTTTCAGTGCACCCAGAAATGCTGCCAGAACAACCGTTAAGACTGCCCATTCCCCAACTCTCTTTTTGTGGAACACACGGAAATTCTTCTCAATAAGCATCTCCGCCACAAAAAAGCCGATCGCACCAAAGATCAGGGTGCCTGCTGCAAGTATCCAAAAATGTACCTTTGCCGAAGAAAAACTGTTTCCGATCGTGTCAGCAACGGCAGTTCCTCCAAGCAGACCGGCGCAGACAGCCACGCCCCAGCGGAACACCGGCTTGATCCCCCGCATGCTGATAAGGTCACCTGCAGTCTCCAATTTTCTCCATTTATACAACTGATAGGCTGCGATCAGGAATACCACACCTGCCACTGCATAAATCCCGAGCAGATATGCACCCTTAAACTCGATTCCAACCGTCACATACTCACTGTTTTCTACTGACTGTATCCGCAGATTGTTTGTCAGATAATAAATTGGAGACAAAATACAGGATTTCCCCGGATTCCAATTGTTTGACACCCCAAAGCAGACACTCTCTATCACCATGTTGATCAGATACCAGCATCCTACATACAGATAATTGACTACGACATAATACACCGGAAATGCCATGAGCTGTCCGGTAAACATCGCCACAAATGCGCCGAGCGCCAGTGCAAAAAACGTCATTGCGGCTTCTGCACCAAACCAGTATAAAATGTACTGGATATTGGTGATATGTGCACCAATGCAGACGAACACCGTGATAATAAAGGTCAGGATCTGCGGAACAATCATAAATGCAGACGCAGATATGATATTCGTCACAAACAACTCCCGTCTGTCCACCGGAAGTGAATGGATCATATTTGTATTCTTTGCAGAATACAGATAGGAAAACACTGCCATGATCATCACTGCTGCAAATGCAAATGTGATCACCGGATTCATGGCTGCCCGCATAGCGCCACTGATCGCATAGACCTGTCTCTGGAGCTGGCTGTAACTGTCATCCTGCAGATAATACCGCATGTTAAACCACAGTCCGACCGGAAGCGAAACGATCAGATAACAGCTGTACAATGCCCACAAAGGCCAGAAATGTGTCATATTTTTTTTGAAAATTGTTTTGTTAAAGCAGGATGTCTTTGACTTCATAATCCACACCTCCCAATTCATAAATAAAGATTTCCTCCAGTGTCAATGGAAGTACATCAACAATGGTAGGATTTTCTGTCAGAAGAACTTTCTCTGCCTCTTTCGGATCCCCTTTTACGATCAGGGTATAGACACGCCCTGTGTTTGCCATATGCAGCACCTCAAAATCATCCGGCAATTTTGGCACACCATTCTGACATGCCACCTGTATCTTGGAAATATTTCCCTGAAGATCGCTCAAAGACCGCTCGATCATAATTTTTCCATGGTGCATGATGCCCACATGGTCACAGGTATCCTCAAGTTCCCTCAGGTTATGGGACGACACTAAAACTGTCATTTTCCGCTCTGCCACTTCCGCCATTAAGATACTCCAGATCTGTCTGCGCATCACAGGATCAAGTCCGTCCACCGGTTCGTCTAAGATCAGCAGATCCGGTTTACAGCAGATTGCAAGCCAGAACGCTACCTGTTTCTGCATGCCTTTCGACAGCCGTCTGATAGTGCGTTTCACATCGATCGTCGGGAAAAATTCCTGCATTTTATAAAAAAGCTTACTGTCAAACTGTGGATAGATGCCTTCATAAAAGCGTTTCATCTCCATCGTATCTGCCTGCATAAAATAAAACAGTTCATCCGGGATATAAGCCATCCTCTGCTTGATGTTCCGGTTTTCAAATACCGGTTCACCGTCGATCAGGATCTCTCCCTCATCTGCCTTATAAACTCCGGTAAGATGGCGGATCAACGTAGACTTTCCTGCTCCGTTTGGCCCGACCAGTCCATAAATATCACCTTTTCCCACATGCATTTCCACGCCGTTCAACGCCTGAAAATCATCAAACTTTTTCTTTAAATTATGAACCTGGATCATTGTGCCTCTCCCCCTTTAGCCAATTGTTCAATACGTGTTTTCAAACTGTCCCCATCCGTCGCCAAAAACAACAGTTCTGTCACCACTTCATCAAATTCCTTCATCAGTTCTTCATTTCTGACGCCCAGCACTTCTTTCCGCTCGGCAACGAATGTTCCTTTTCCGGCAACGGTATAGACATATCCCTCTGCCTCAAGTTCCCGGTATGCCTTCTGGATGGTATTTGGATTGATGGCAAGCTTCGAAGCCATTTCCCGCACGGAGGGCAGCTTTTCATTTGCAATAAGGGAATTCGTGATAACCAGCTTTCTCAGACCATCTTTGATCTGTTCATAAATTGGTTTTGCATCCCTGTAATTTAACTGAATCAAATAACAAACCTCCCATCTGTATTAGCTGTATGATGTGTACTATCATTCTTCATACAGTTAATATAGCACGGGAGGTCTTCTATTACAATGAAGATAATCCTAGGATATTATTAAGAAATCTTTAAATTATGCTTTTTTCAAAAGCAGCATCGTTTCAGCTATCCGAGATAAGCCTTCAGAAGTTCGAATGTATTCTTCACGCCATCCACATGGCTTCTCTCATATCCGTGTGATGCATACACGCCAGAACCGATCAGTCCGTGGCGCACATCATATCCGGCGCTCAGCGCAACATCTGCATCTGAACCATAGTATGGATAGACATCCACTGCAAAATCAATGCCATTCTCTTTCGCTGCCTTCACAAGACCGTTTACCACATCATAATGATATGGTCCATGGCTGTCCTTCGCACAGATCGACACCTGTGTCTCATCACAGGCAAGTCCGTCACCGACACATCCCATATCCACAGAGATCACTTCTGTCACGCCTTCCGGGACAGAGGCTGCACCACCGTGTCCTACTTCCTCAAATACAGTGATGTGCTGGTAGATCATACGCTCCGGTGTCACATTTTCCTCTTTCAAATATTTTGCATAGCCCAATAAAATTCCAACACTTAATTTGTCATCTAAGAAACGGCTCTTAATGTAACCGGATGCTGTCACCGTAGTTCTCGGATCAAAGCAGACAAAATCACCTGTCATAATGCCGAGTTTCTCCACATCCTCTTTTGATTTCACTTTTTCATCCAGAACAACTTCCACGGAATCATAGCTTCTCTTCGTATCGTTATATTCTCCGTTTACATGAATGGAAGCGTTGATCAGCTGTAATGTTCCGTCATATTTTCCGTTAAATCTGGTGACAACTTTACAGTTTTCTCCCTCTGCATTGTTTGCATTCATACCGCCGACCGCTGTGACACGGAGTCTTCCGTTGGCTTTGATCTCTGCCACCATGGCACCTAACGTATCAATATGTGCCTCTAAAAGAACGGCGTTCTCTTTGTCCCTGCCGCCGATTGGTACGAGCACACCGCCTTTTACCGTAAGCTTTGGCTCATATCCGAGTTTTTTGTATTCTCCCATGACATAGTCTGCCACCTCTTTTGTGTAGCCGGATGGACTGTCGATTGCGAGGATATTCTTTGTCTCTTCTACCATATAATCTACATAATTTTTACTCATATCTTTTGCTCCTTTATCTTATTTTAAACATAAAAATGCCCCGAGGTTTCCGCGCTTACCGTGGCTTGCGCGGTGGGAAAAAAGTAAGTCAGGATTGCAGCACGTACAAATGTCCGTGATCTCTATATGTTCTGGCTGGACACCTGCATCAAGCAGTACAATTTCGTTTGCTTTCCAGAGGTCGAGCTGATATTTTCCATTTTCTTTTGCGATAAGGATCTCATTCTCATGTCCTGCAAATGCCTGCTCAAACTCCACCGCAACATCCCCGCTCACCTCGTAGCAGTCCTGACAGATGGACGGTCCGATCGCACAGCGCAGTTCCTCCGGTCTGCTTCCGTATTCCCTCCGCATCGCCTCGATAGTCGCTTTTCCCATGCGGTTTACTGTTCCACGCCAGCCGGAATGGCTTAACCCGATGGCACGATGCACCGGATCGACAAAATACAGCGGAACACAGTCCGCATAGAACGTTGATAACACTAAGCCCGGCACATCCGTGATCAGTCCATCTGTATCATGAAATTCCCGTTCTCTCGTAAGTCCATTTCCGGCATCCTCCGCCGTCACTTTTCTTACATTTGTCGTATGTGTCTGATCCGTAAAAACAAATTTATCATAATCCACATCAAGCGCTGATGCAAGTCTTCTGTAATTTTCCCGGACTGCCTCCTCTTCATCTCCTCTTGTAAAACTCAGATTCATGGTGGAAAAAATACCCTCACTCACGCCGCCAAGTCTTGTAGTAAAACCCTCTTTTACAATTCCTGTTTTCTCCAATAACGGAAAATGTAAAAGCGGCACTTCCACGCCAGCCCCTGGATGATGTATCACCTCTTCCGGCACTCCTGTATTGTTTTTCCGCTTCCAGCTTTTATGTTCCATATCACTTACAATTCTCCTGATTTTGTCCTGCGAAAAAGCAGCCATAAAAATGCATTCTTTCACCCTCTCAGAACCCCTGATAGTCAAATGCATTCTGAATGACTTTTATCTGCTCTCCCAAAACTGCCGCCACATCAAACCTGCAAGGTGTAAATGTTCCATAACCATGTGTCAGGCAGTAGTACGAAGCCACTTTTGAAATCGTTCTCTGCTTTGCAGAAGTCACCGCCTCAAATGGATTTCCCACTGTGCTGTCCGCACGGTATTTCACTTCCACAAACACAAGATATCCGCCCTGTCTTGCCACGATATCGATCTCTCCCATGCGGCATCTGTAATTATATTCTAAAATCTCATACCCCTGCTGTTCCAAATACGCACCTGCCAGTTTTTCATAGGCAGTTCCCACACTTCTCTTATTGATAAAACCCTCTTTTCTACAGCAGCATCCTTCTTTTGTGCCTGCTGTCCCTCATTCTATTCACTTCCTGCAGCACACTATTTGATTATGCCATTCCACTTCATTTATGATAACATATCTGCCTGCTGCAATTTTGCCTTCATCTTATCCATATCATCCACAAACACAAGAATCTCAGCGACTACTTCATAAAGTTCCGGTGGAATCGCATCCCCGATCTCTAATTTTGACAGCGTCTCCGCCAGCTTATTATCTTTATAGAAAGGGACATCATTTTCTTTTGCCTTTGCGATGATCTTTTCTGCCACCTCGCCCCTGCCGCTGGCAAGGATCTTCGGCGCTTTATCTCCCGGCTCATATGCTACTGCTACCGCTGTTTTTACTTTTTTCTTTTCATTATCCCATGCCATATCCGCTCACCACCTCTGTTTTGTATCTGATATACTAGGCTCTCACATCAAACGAATACCGATGCAATGTTCCCGTCTGTGGCATATCTTTCCGCAGGAAATCATCCCCAAAGCTGACCTTCTTTTCTTCCTTTGTCATCGTTATGGTACACTGATAACCTTTGTCTTTCAGCTTTTGTTCCAGCACAGGCAGATACTTTTCCACAAGATCATAGGACGCATCGTCAGCCATATAAAAATTTGTTTTGACATTCCGATGCTGCATTTTCACTGAGACATCGGTAGAGCCAAGGTGTTCCAGATCCAGGTGTAAAAAAGCGCTCAGCTCTGCATCCGGGTCTCTCAGATTCTTTTTATTCGTGTATACATAAAGTTCTCCGTTTGCATTCTGACCGGACATCTTCAATGGCACCTGTACATATGTATATGCCTGATTGAGCTGATTCATAAATTCAATATTACCGCGCACCTCTGCCGCAGTTTCCGGAAATCTGGTTTTCGTAACGCCTGCCTCTTTCAGCGCATCTTCCACCTGTCTCATCTGCTGCTCTAATTTTTCGTAAAGCTGGCTGATCTTTTTCTCCTGTTTCAACGCTTCCGGCTGTATCAGCCACTGCTGTTCCATCACATTCCGAAGCAGACTTTTATATGCATCACTTCCGAATAATTTTTGGATACTCTGCGATGCCATTCCATTGTTTTCAGATAAAATCTGTGACACTGTGCGCAGAAAATCAGAGACGGTCAGATTTTTGTCCAATGCCGTTTTGCCGTCCGCAGCTTTCCATGCAGCGTCCTCTGTCATCAGATTCTGTGCTACGCTTTCATCCTCCAACGTGTCGATAAAAATATCCTGTTCCATCGCTTCCGGGAAAAGTTTTGTACTTTCTACCAGTGAAGGAATATTCTGCAATAACCTGCCAAGACTTGAAAACTGCTGCTCTGATAAAACGTCACCAAGTGCCTGACCACCTGTTCCTTCCTGTATGGCTTGTCCTGCTGTTGTGGTCTGCTCTCCGTTTACAGTCTGTTCCTCTGCGCCTAGCCGTCCGTCAGTCAAAATCTGTCCTTCCGCCGTCGTCTGTCCGCCGGTCACAATCTGTCCTTCCGCCGTTGTCTGTCCGCCGGTCACAATCTGTCCTTCTGCCGTTATCTGTCCGCCAGTCACAATCTGCCCTTCTGCCGTTGTCTGTCCACCGGTTTCTATCTGTCCCTCTGCATTGACCGGTGCTCCGGTAACAGTCTGCTCCGAAAGAAGGATCGTGACAATCTTCTGATTCATCTGTACCGCCTGATCCGGTGTCAGATTGCTTGAGCCCGCAAGGTCAGCCAGTTCGTTCATCGCCTGATCCATCTCCTGTAAAATGGCATGCTCATCTGTCATATAGTTTTCGAACTGTGCTGCCATCTCCGGCGAAACCGGGATTCCGAGTTTTGTCATACTTACAACCGTAGTAATATTTACACCCGGATTCATATTTGCGATCCTTGCCATATTTAAAAGGCTTTGCTTATCAATTGGCATCTGCTCTTTCATCATAGCATCTACCATTGCAAGATTCCGCTCTGTCACAGGTACGGTTCCTTCCGTCAGCGCATTGGTAAGAATTGGGTTTCCTCCACTGCCAGCACCTGTGTATGGTTTGATCTCAATCGTCACACCATCGTTGCTTTTTACCTGAAAGAACATCGGAGTCCCCTGTGAGAGCGGCACTTTTCCGGACAATCTTGCTGTGATGGTCTGTCCATCGCTAAGCGCCAGCGTCACTTTTCCATTTTTCACAGAACTGACCGTTCCTTCAAAAACACTTCCGGAAGACAATTCTTCCATCGTAGATACCACTTTCTGCATACCGGAAGCTGCTTTTAATTCTTCTGTTCCACTTGAAATATTTCTGTTGTATTGTCCTAACAAATCGGATATGTGCATGATCCCGCCTCACTTGATACAAACTTCCTCTATAGCAAATTTTTCCTGCGATCAGAAGCATTTTCTAATATGACAGTCCGTATCTCTTAAACAAAATTTTTGATAAAGCTGACACGATGTATCGGAGATGGTCCGGCTTCCTGCAATGCCCTGATATGTTCCGCTGAACCATAGCCTTTATTGGATGCGAATCCATACTGTGGCAGAATCTTGTCATACTCTACCATCAGGCGGTCCCTTGTAACCTTCGCAACAATGCTCGCTGCCCCAATGGAAATACTTTTTGCATCTCCTTTGATAATTGGCACCTGTCTGATGGAAACTCCGGGAATCGTGACCGCATCATTTAATAATATATCGGGTTTTACGCTTAATTTGCTTATAGCCTCACGCATTGCCTCATAAGTTGCCTGCAAAATATTGATTTCATCAATCCTCTGTGAGCTTGCCATTCCAATACCTACCGCAACTGCCTTTTCCATGATCACATCATACAATTCTTCCCGCTTTGCAGCAGAAAGCTTCTTAGAATCGTTGATATACAAAATATCGCAGTCTTTTGGCAAAATAACTGCGCCAGCTACCACCGGACCGGCAAGCGGTCCTCTTCCGACTTCGTCAATACCGCAGATATAGCCATAATCTGCATATTCCCGCTCATATTTTTTCAGATTTTCAATGCGCAGCTTCTCTGCCTCTAATTTTTCAAACCGTTTCTTTGCCTGCTCTACGATTTTCACAACACCGGAACGCTCGTCTTTTTCATATGTTTCTATAAAAGAAGGCAGTTTCTCATCGTCCACTGCCTTAAGTTCTTCTTTGATCTCACCGATTTTTTTCTCTGCCATGCTGCTCACATTTCCTTTTTCTGCAATATACAAATCCTCGATTCTATCCGCTTTAGCAGGCACAGCGCCTAACCCTGCTCCTGTGTTTCCTGCCCGGAAGGTTTTTCCAACGTAATCTTTCCAAGTCTGCCACCCCGGAATTCATCGATCAGAAGTGCTGCCGCTTTGCTGTAATCCAATTCGTTTCCTTTGGAAATGCATTTGCGGTTCTCTGCAATCTGCTCTAAAATCTTCACCGGAGTTTGTGTCTCATCTACACCATAGCGGTCTGTTAAAATTCCGGCATAATCTCTTGCCAGAACTTTGATCAGCTCCAGTGACAATTCATCAATATTCAAAATTTCATCTTTGATTGCCCCGATCAGTGCAAGACGCAGTCCAACCATCTGATCTTCAAATTTCGGCCACAAAATTCCCGGTGTATCCAGTAATTCCAGATTTTTGTTCAGTCTGATCCACTGTTTTCCTTTTGTCACACCCGGTTTATTTCCAGTTTTGGCACATGCCTTTCCCGCATAGGAATTGATAAACGTCGATTTTCCAACATTTGGAATTCCGACTACCATCGCACGGACAGGACGATTTAAGATTCCTCTTCTTCTGTCACGCTCAATCTTTTCCTTACAGGCTTCCATTACTACATTTGTAACTGTTTTCATGCCTGTCTTGGTTCTCGCATCCAGACCGACAACATAGTAGCCCATCTTTTTAAAATAGGCTGCCCATTCTTTGTTCTGATTCTCATCAGACAAATCTGATTTGTTCATGATGATCAGTCGCGCTTTATTTTTTCCCAACTCATCAATATCCGGGTTCCGACTGCTTAACGGGATTCTCGCATCCACAAGCTCGATCACCAGATCAATTAATTTTATGTCTTCCTGCATCTGACGTTTTGCTTTCGTCATATGTCCCGGATACCACTGAAACTGCATACTTTTTCCTCACTTTTCTTATATAAATCCAAATTTTTTCCACGGAGATACACGGAACCATGCTTTTCCAATAATGTAATCTTTTTTCACATTTCCAATATTGGCATAGCGGCTGTCCTCACTGTTATTGCGGTTATCTCCAAGGACAAAATATTCATCATCCTCAAGTTTTAGTTCCTCCGATGCAAGCCCTGCCTCCTCGATGGCAGACACATCTACTTTCTCATCAAAAAGTTCCCCATTCACATAAACAGCACCATTTTGAATCAATACCGTGTCTCCCGGCACTGCAATCACGCGCTTTACATAGTAATGTGATTTTTCATTCCCGTTTGGAAGAAACACAATAATGTCATTCGGCTTTGGATCGGACACCTTATAAATGAACCGATTTACCAGAATTTCGTCTCCACTTTCCAATGTTTCTGACATGGACTGCCCCACCACGCTGGTCCGCAATCCGATAAAATATACAAATGTAAAAGCAATGACCAGAGTAATCAAAATCTCAACTGTCCAGCTTAAGATTTCCTTTACAATGGTCATGTTTACTTTTTTCTTTCTTCTTCCGAAATTCAGTCCACTCCGTCTTCTTCTCACTTTTGCTTTCCTCTGCTCTATCGTCTGTATACAAATACACGTTATAGATTACCACAAAGCACGTTTGTGTGCAATTCGAGAATCGGATTTTCCAGATTTTATAAATATATTATTCCGCCCCTTTACCGGTAAAGCGCCGTCTCAACAAGTACACCGATCACCAGATAACGATGATTTCGCTCACCGCTTACACAGGTGGAAAGTGTGATAAGTCTGTTATCCTCTCCGATTTCCATATCCTCCCGGACGTGTAATTTATTGTCAGAAACTTTTTCTCTGACATCCGCCAAAAACTGATCTCTGTCGTCCTTACTGCTGATCACATACTCTGACGGAATGTACACATCTGTAAACTTCGCTGCCTCGTAGATTTCATAAGTCAGACGTTCATTTTCCGTATACACATAAATATACGGATGCCCGTCAAAAAACGTTTCATCCTCAAAGCTGTGAATACTTCCAAACATGGAACCATTTTTCATGTTATGTCCATATAGTACCGTATTATAATCCGAGAAATCTTTCCGGTTACATTGATTGGTGTAAATGCAGCCCGGATATCCCTTGCTGTGGTCTAAGTTATAATCCAGATAATAATTGTCTGTCTCAGACTGTAACAGCGGATAGTCTACCTGCGTTCCCGGCACAACGATCCATGCGTAAATATCTTCATTCTGTTCATGCAACTGTCCGAAATCATAGACCGGATCACAGTAGATCACTGTTTCTTCTGTGCTCTCCTCTGTCTCCGGCTCTGCGATAACCGTCTCTGTTGCAGCACTTAACGTCTCTTCCTGCCGGAGTTTTTCGTACTCCAGCTCCCGCTGTTTCACACTCCAGTGATGATAGATCAGATAGCCTCCACAGCATACGGCAATGGCACAGAGTATCAGCACAACTGTCCAATCGGCTGTTTTTCTCCGCCTTAATGCTCTCCGTTCTTTTTTCCTCTTTTCCCGCAATGTACTCATTTTTTCTGCTCCTCGTAAAATAAATCAATGATCGTCTGCTGTACTGCCTCGTCATCTAAATAATACTCTTCATATTGTTCTCCCATCTGGATATTTCCCTGTAAAATCTGCATATTTTCCTCATCAAAATTACAGCCTGAAAGTTCTGTCGATAAATATAGCACCTCGTCCGTTGAAATATCTGTCAACATATAGTCTGACAACTGGCTCATCAGGTTTACTGCCAACGCTGGGTTCTGTGCTAACGTTTTCTTAGCCTGACTGATAAATGCTTTTAAATATCTTTTCTGTCGTCCAATCCTGCTATATGCACTGCCGCTTACCATAATATCTCTTCCCTGCACAAACTCCTGCGCCTCTTCTCCCTGCAAATGTACCGTCGCACCCTTTTTGAACTTTGCATTATATAAGGTATAATCATCATCCATCTCAACCGTAACACCGCCGACTGCATCATTCACAGTTCCTATACAGCTTAAATTCATTGCGACATATCCATTGATCGGCACTTCATTTTTTAAAATATCTGCAACCTGCCCAATAACCAGTGAACAGCTTTTTTCCTGCCCATCGGCATACGCATACTGCAATGCCAGTTGCCCGGTAAACGCACCCATTTCATTTCCATTTTCATCACACGCCACAATGCTCACCATTGTATCTCTCGGTATTGCCAGAATGCGTATATTGGAATGTTCAAAATCAAGGGAAACCAGAAAGACTGCATCCGCCTGCCCGACACTTCCACCATCATCATCACGTTCCCACATTGCCTCTTCTTTGTCCACGCCAATGCATAAAATATTTACGATATCTTTTCTGTATTGGTATGTTGTTCCATGATAATCAATCGTATTCTGAAAAGACGCCATCTCCTCAAAGACATCCTGCTGTTCTGCCGCAATATTTGCTTCCAGATTCTTTTTTCCTTTATATCTTACCAGAAAAAATAGTAACACGAATATACCTAATATAACAATTACAACCATAATTTTCCAATACTTTTTTATCAGCTTTTTCATAATTTCACCTAAAAAAAGAAAAGCTATATGCCACTATGACATATAGCCTTACTTTTACGACTTATCAAATACGATCTTATTTTGTATAGTTCATTCTACGTCTTGCATATACAACAGCACCTGTTGCTGCGATTACAACTACAAGAATCATTGCCATATTCATTCCTGCATCAGCAGTTTTTGGTGAAGTTGCTGCTGCATTTGTATCTGCTACAGAAGCAACAAATACAGGAGAAAGAGATGTAAATTTTGCATATACAACACCGTCTGCAACATTTGTTACAGGTACATTTTCCCATACACCAGCAGAGGTCAGATGGGCAACGACTACAGTATCGCCAGCTTTAATTCCTGCAACAGAAATTGCAATTGGATTGGATAAATCTGTAGCTGTCAGTTCATAAGTTCCGTATACACCACTCTTATAAGAATAGTTTAAACCTAAAACACTGTTGATCATTGTCTGGACAGTTGCTGCTTTTTTCTCAACTTTCTGTTCAGCTGTCAATGTTGTGTCATTGTCAATTGCTGTCATATCTGTGAAATATCCACCTAATTTTTCTTTCTGAACATCGTTCAATACATCCTGTGTGATTGCTTTCTGCTCAACTTTCACTTCTGTAGATGTTGTAGGCGTTGTAGTGGTAGTTGTTGTAGTGGTTGTAGTGATTGTCTGTGATGTTGTTGTACTGGAATTATTTGCAGAAGGGCTTCCCGCTGCTAATGTTGTTACGCTTGCTCCTAAACAAAGTACCAT
>OLVY01001483.1_pt1 | contig 14705 bp, 8 predicted proteins | sample 1674261 | NCBI WGS metagenome assembly OLVY01 (sample SAMEA103958155, study PRJEB25191) | human gut metagenome | biome: human-associated habitat [ENVO:00009003]; feature: intestine environment [ENVO:2100002]; material: feces | place: Germany | collected 2013/2015
ACCGTCAGCAGGATGGACTGGGGGATATACTGCACCATGGGGACCATGGCGTTGCGCAGCACGTGCTTGAACATGATCTCGCTGGAGCTCAGGCCCTTGACGCGGGCCAGCTTGATATAATCGCGGGTCAGCTCGTCCACCATGTAGCGGCGGGTCCACAGAGCGTAGCCTGCAATAGACGCCAGCGACAGGCAGACGATGGGCAGCACGCTGGACGGGCCGACATTACGGGTGGAGTACAGCGTGGGGAAACCCAGGTATTTGGAGCCGAAGACCAGCACCAGCGAATAGGAGACCAGAGAAGGCACAGCGTTGACGAAAACGGTGTAGGCAGTGCCGATCCAGTCAAAGACCTTGTCCTTGAAGGCGGTCTGCAGGATGCCCAGCATGATGCCCACCAGCAGAGAGATGCCGGCGGAGATCAGGCCGAGGCGCATGGAGACGCCGAACTTTTTGCCGATGACCTTCACGACGGAGGCACCGTTCTGGATGCGGCGGGAAGTGCCGAAGTCCAGATGGAGCAGGTCGTTGTAGAAGTGCAGCAGCTGAGTGCCGATGGGGTCGGTCAGACCGGCGGCTTCCAGCGCGGCGTATTTCTGCTCTTCGGTAAACTTCATGAGCTGTTCTTCCGTGAAGTAGTAGTCCGTAGGCAGGCAGCGCATCAGCAAAAAGACGATGGTTGCGATCAATAAGATCGTGACGAGCGACTGAGCCAGCCGCTTGACGGTGTATTTTAACATGATAACCAAACCTTTATAAAATAATCATCAGGCTTTGGTTGCTGCATCGAATGCAGCGGAGAAAGCCTCGTACTCCTCGGTGGTGTAGCCGTCGCCCTGACGGGTCTCCCAGTTGATTGCCTTGTAGTTGCAGGGACCGTACATGGCGTTGATCTTGGTGTACTCGTTGACGTGGGTCAGGCACCAGAGCACCTCGTACAGGCAGGGGATGCACAGTGCGTTGTTCAGCATGGAAGCCTCAGCCTTTGCGAATGCGGCATAGCGTGCATCGGTATCGGTGACGATGGCCTTTGCCTCGGTGACCAGATCGGTGAACTCCTGGTAATCAGCCAGCAGATCCTTCTGGTAATCCTTCGGGTCGGCCTCGACGGCTGCGATCCAGGAGGTGGTCTGAGCGTAGTAAGCGTTGTCGTCGCTCAGGACTTCCTGACCCAGGAAGTTGACGGGGTCACCGAAGTCAGCGCCCCAGCCGTTCTGCAGGATGGAGTGCAGCTGGACGTTACGGACTTCCTTATAAAGAGAAGAGACGTAGGTGCCGATGTCCAGCACGACGAAGTCATCGCCCAGGCTCTCGGAGAAGCACTGCTTCAGAACGGTGGCGGTATCCAGAGCAGTGGTGTCGCCGCTCTTGATGTAGTGGTAGCAGTGGACGGGGAAGGTGACGCCGATAGCGCTCAGCTCTTCCATGGCCTGCTTCTTCAGGTCAGCGATGTCGCCACCGTTGTCGCGGAGGCGGATCATGGTCTTGCCGTCGTAAGCCTGACCGTCGAAGCCCATCTCCTTGGCGACCAGAGTGGTGTACTCCTCACCCTTGGTGTTGTAGCAGACACCGGGCATGGTGTAGTAGTCGTTCTCGCACTTCAGGGGGTTGATCTTGTTGGTGCGGGCGTAGTAGTTGGTGAAATCGATGCCCTTGTAGAAGCACTGACGGAAAGCGCGGTTGGAAACAGCCTTGTTCCAGTTCTCGTCCAGATTGCCGTTCTCATCCTTGCGCTGGAAGTTCAGGTGCATCTGGAAGCTGAACTTGGTGGGGCGCTTCTCGCACAGGAACTTGTTGTGCTCGTTGTTGGGGTCGGAGGTGATGGTGGTCAGGTTGGACTCGGTCAGGTCGATGTTATCGACTTCGCCGTTCTCGTACAGCTGCAGGCCCATGGACAGGTCGGGGATCATGGTGATGGTGTGATGCTCGAAACGGGTGCAGTCGTTTGCGGCGTAGTAGTTGGGGTTGGGGATGAAGCTCTTGGTGTTCTGCTGGATGTACTCCTCGATGAGGTACGGACCATTGTACCACATGGTGGAGTAATCGCAGGCACGGAAGCCATCGATGCCCAGCTCGTTGATGAGGTCCTCAGAGGCGGGGTAGAAGCTGTTGTAGGCAACGACAGTGTCGAAGTAGGGGCAGGGGTTCTTGCAGGTGAAGACCAGAGTGTAGTCGTCCGGTGCCTCGACGCCGACACCGGCAGCCAGCATATCCTCGTAGGTCATGTCAGCAGCAGCGTCGCCCTTGTCCTTGGTCAGGTCGTAGTACTCGGCAGCGCCCACGACGGTCTCAGAAGGCATGGAGGTGTTGAAAGCCTCGTTCTTGAGGGCGTTCAGGACCCACTCAAGACCCACGAGGAAGTCCTTGGAGGTCAGGTGAGACTTGACCTCGCCGTTGACGTCGCACCAATCGACATTGTCGCGCAGGTGGAAGGTCCAGACGGTGGAGTCCTCGTTGTGCTCCCAGCTGGATGCGATGGCGGGCACTGCCTTGCCGTAGCAGTCGAAGCTCAGCAGGCCGTCCCAGCAGTTGGTGGTGACGTTCAGGTCGGAAGCGGACTGGCTGTACAGGAAGTTCCAGGTCTCCAGCTCACGGTTGGCAGTCTCGAAGGAGACGTAATCGGTGATGGCGTCGGCTGCGGGTGCAGCTGCGCCGGAGGCAGCACCGGAGGTGCTGGCAGCAGTGCTGCTGGAAGAACCACCACAAGCGGCCAGGATGCTTGCAGCGCCCACGACGCCGGAAGCCTTGAGGAAGCTGCGGCGGCTGATGGAATGAGACTCAAAATTTGCGTTCATTGTGTTTTCCTCCCAATTATTCTTTCGTGTCTCGGCTCTATGGCGCAGGGTACCTTGCCCTGCCGATTTCCCACTCCTACGAGATTATCTGCCCCTCTGTATTACCAGAGAATACAAAAGAGCGCAGAAACAGACCCCTCTGTCTGCGCCTGTGCTCCTCCCGTAAAATCCTTAACACGACATATATTGTACCATCGAAATAAATAGTTGTCAATGGAATGTGAAATGCCTTTTCTTTCAAAAGAAAGTTGTACTCTGCATAGAGATGAAATAAATTTACTTTACTGTGGTGAAGAGTGACGAAAATAAGATAAACAGGCCCAAAAACAAAACAACGGGAGCTGTTCTTGGGCTAAGAACAGCTCCCGTGTGTGGATCACGGGCCGGAAGCAGGAACTCCCGGCGGAAAAGATTTAAGAAAAAGTTAAGATTTTGCGGCGTCGAAAGCCTTGGCAAATTCCTCGTACTGAGCGGTGGTGTAGGCGTCCTCGCTGGTCTCCCAGTTGACGTACTTGAAGTTGCAGGGGCCGAACATGGCGTTGATCTTGGTGTACTCGTTGACGTGGGTCAGGCACCAGCGGACATCGTAGTAGCAGGGAACGGCCAGCGAGTTGTTGATCATGTAGGCCTCGGCCTTTGCGAAAGCCTCATAGCGGGCGTCGGTGTCGTCCACGATGGCGTTGGCTGCGTTGACCAGGTCGGTGAACTGCTCGAACTCGTCTACCAGCTCCTTCTGGTAATCGGCGGGGTCCTCCGCCACCAGCTGGATGTTGGAGTAGTTGACTGCGTAGTAGGCGTTGGAGTCGTGCAGGATCTCCTGACCCACAAAGTTGACGGGGTCGCCGAAGTCTGCGCCCCAGCCGTTGATGACGAAGCCGTGGAGCTTGGGGATACGGACTTCCTTGGCGAGGCTGGAGACGTAGGTGCCGAGGTCCAGCTGGATGAAGTCGTCGCCGAAGCTGTCGGTGAAGCACTGCTTCAGAACAGTGGCGTTGTCCTGAGCCACGGTGTTGCCGGCCACGAAGAAGAAGGGCGCCTTGACCGGGAAGGTGACGCCGATGGCAGTCAGCTCGTCCATGGCCTGCTTCTTGAGAGCGGCGATGGAGTCGGCGGTGGACTTGCGCAGATGGACCATGGTCTCGCCGTCATACTTCTCGCCGTCGATGCCCAGCTCCTTGGCCACAAGGTCAACATAATCGGTGCCTTTGGAGTTGTAGCAGACGCCCTTCATGGTGTAGTAGTTGTTCTCACACTTGAGGGGGTTGATCTTGTTGAAGCGTGCGTAGTAGGGAATGAGGTTCAGGCCCTCCTGGAAGCAGCGGCGGAATGCCCGGTTGGCCACGGCCTTGTTCCAGTTCTCGTTGGGGGTGCCGTCGGTGTTGAGGCAGTAGAAGTTGAAATGGAAGTCGTAGGCGTACTTGGTGGGGCGCTTCTCACAGAGCTGGTCGTTGTAGGCGTTGGAAGTGTCGGAGGTGATGGTGGTCAGGGTGCTCTCGCTCAGCTCCAGCTCGTCCAGCTCACGGTTCTGATACAGCTGGTAGCCGACGGTCAGGTCGGTGATCATGCTCAGGGACACGCGCTCGAAGCGGCTGCACTCGTCAGCTGCATAATAATGAGGGTTCGGGATGAACCGCTTGGAGTTGTCGGAGACGAATTCCTCGATGAGGTAGGGGCCGCAGCACCACTGCTGGGTGTAGTCCACGCCGCGGAAGCCCTCGACGCCCAGCTTTTCCACCAGAGCCGGGGGTGCCGGATAGCAGCAGACGTAGGAAGCCACGGTGTCGAAGTAGGGGCAGGGATTTATGCAGGTGTAGACGACGGTGTAATCATCCGGTGCATCGATGCCGACGCCTGCGGCCAGCATATCGTCGTAGGTCAGGGCCGCGGCGGCTGCGTCGTCCATCGCATAGGTCTTGTCGTAGTAATCGGCTGCGCCCACGACGGTGGTGGAGGGCATGGAGGTGTTGGCGGCCTGATTCTTCTTTGCGTTCAGCACCCACTCGAAGCCTACGAGGAAGTCTTTGCTGGTCAGGTGGTCCTGCACCTCGCCGTTCATGTCCACCCAGTCCACATCGTCACGGAGGTGGAAAGTCCAGACAGTGGAGTCCTCGTTGTGCTCCCAGCTCTTAGCCAGAGCCGGCACCGGCTTGCCGTAGTTGTCGAAGCTGACAAGACCATCGATGATGTTGGTCGTCACGTTGAAGTCGATGGCCTGCTGGCTGTAGAGCATATTCCAGCTCTCGATCTCACGGCCAGAAGTCTCGTAAGTAAACAGCTCGCTCAGGCCTTTGCTGGAAGCAGCTGCACCGGAAGAAGCCGACGAAGCGCTGGCTGCGGTGCTGGAAGAAGAGCCGCCGCAGGCAGCCAGCAGACCAGCTGCGCCAACAGCGCCGGCACCCTTGAGGAAGCTGCGGCGGGTGATGGTGTGAGACTCAAAATCGTGGTACATATTCTTTCCCTCCTGTAATGACTGGTACGGCTCTGCATTTCCCAAATCCCTGTCCTATCCATGCCAGTTTACCCTCCCACGGGGTAAAAAAAGGTAAAAAAGGGCGCAGAGACAGATTTTATTGATCTGTTTCTGCGCCATTGCAGAACCCGTATCGATTGCAAATATTCTATCATCCCACAGGCGGGAAGTTAAGAAAAACCACTCTGGTACGGATTGAATCTTATTGATTTAGCAAACACATAAAAATGAAAAGATTTCATGTGTTGGCTGAAATAGAATGACTTTTGTGCTTGCTTAGCCCTGAATAGCAGCGTCGAAAGCCTTGGCAAACTGCTCGTACTGGACGGTGGTATAGGCTTCCTCGGAAGTCTCCCAGTTGACAGCCTTGTAGTTGCAGCCGCCGTACATGGCGTTGATCTTGCTGTACTCGTTGGCGTGGGTCAGGGACCATGCGATGTCGTAGTAGGTGGGGCTGACCAGCACGTTCTCCAGCAGATAGGCCTCAGCCTTGGCGAAGGCCTCGTAGCGGGCGTCGGTGTCGTTGACGATGGCGTTGGCGGCATTGACCAGATCGGTGTACTGCTCGAAAGCATCCATCAGGTCCTTCTGGTAGTCGGCAGGAGCCTCAGCCACCCGGGCGATGTTGGAGTAGTAGTGTGCGTAGTAGGCATTGTCGTCGTGGAGGGTCTCCTGACCGAGGAAGTTGACGGGATCGCCGAAGTCGGCGCTCCAGCCGTTGATGACAAAGCTCTGGAGCTGAGGAGTGCGGACCTCCTGAGTCAGGCTGGAAACGTAGGTCTGGACGTCCAGCTTGATGAAGTCGTCGCCGAAGCTGTCGGAGAAGCACTGCTTGAGGATGGTGGCGTTGTCCAGTGCAGAGGTGCTGCTGGCGATGATGAAGTAGGTGGCCTTGACGGGGAAGGTGACGCCGATGGCGCTCAGCTCCTCCATGGCCTGCTTCTTCAGGGCGGAGATGTCGCCGCCGTTGGCACGCAGGCGGATCATGGTCTCGCCATCGTACTTCTCAGCGTCGAAGCCCATCTCCTTGGCCACCAGAGTGGTGTACTCAACGCCCTGCGTGTTGTAGCACAGGCCCTTCATGGTGTAGTAGTCGTTCTCGCACTTCAGGGGGTTGATCTTGTTGTAGCGGGAGAACCATGCCTTCAGGTTCAGGCCGCGGTAGAAGCACTGACGGAAAGCGGTGTTGGCGATGGCCTTGTTCCAGTTCACATCGGGGGTGCCGTCGGCGTTGTTCTTCTGGTAGTTGAAGTGCATGGCGTAGGCAGTGGGGCGGGCGCGCTTCTCACAGAGCTGGCTGTTGTACTCGTTGTTGGGGTCGGAGGTGATGGTGGTGATGGTGCTTTCGTTCAGGTCCATCTCGTCCAGCTCGCGGTTCTGGTAGAGCTGGAATGCGATGGCCTGATCGGAGATCATGGTCACGGTCAGACGCTCGAAGCGGCTGACGTTGGCGGCATCGTAGTAGTGGGGGTTGGGGATATAGCTCTTGGTGTTGCCCTGGATATACTCCTCGACGATATAGGGACCGCAGTACCACATGTTGGTGTTGTCGCAGCCGCGGAAGGTCTCGATGCCCAGCTCGTCGATCAGCACCTGAGAGGCGGGGTAGAAGCTGGTGTAGGAGGCCACGGTATCAAAGTAGGGGCAGGAGTGCTTGCAGGTGAATACCAGAGTGTAGTCGTCGGGAGCCTCGATGCCCACGCCTGCGTCCAGCATATCCTGATAGCGCAGGTCGGCGGCGGCAGCGCCCATATCCTTGGTCTTCTCGTAGTACTCCTCAGCGCCCACGATGTACAGGGTGGGCATGGAGGTGTTGTTGGCCTCGTTCTTGGAGGCGTTCAGCACCCACTCCAGACCGACCAGAAAATCGGTGGCGGTGATGTGCTCCTTCACCTCGCCGTTGCAGTCCACCCAGTCCACATCGTCGCGCAGGTGGAAGGTCCAGACGGTGGAGTCCTCGTTGGCCTCCCAGCTGGTGGCGATGGCGGGCACCAGCTTGCCGTAGCAGTCGAAGCTCATCAGGCCGTCCCACAGGTTGGTGACGACGTTGGCGTCGGTGAGGGTCTGGCTGTACAGCAGGTTCCAGCTCTCGATCTCACGGTTGGCAGACTCCCAGGAGATGTACTCCTTGAGGGGGGGTGGCACCGGTGGAGTTGGGGGCCTGTGCGCCGGAAGCAGCCGTGCTGCCGGAGTTGTTGGACTTGCTGCCGCCGCAGGCGGACAGCAGGCCGGCGGCACCCACGACGCCTGCGCCCTTCAGGAAGCTGCGGCGGGTGATGTTGCGGGACTCAAAATCGATGTTCATTGAGATATGCTCCTCCGAGATATTGTTTTCCTTTTTTCCTATCCTAAATGCAAAAACGGTACGCTCCGGGTGCCAAAACGCACAAAGCGCCTGGGGCCGCACCTTTCGTATTCTAACATTGTGGGCAAAAGAAGTCAATGAAATACAGCGCTGAAATAGAAACAAAATAGTAACGGATGCTTTTCTCTGAAAAATGACGGCAAAAAAACGGTAAAGAATGGAAAGAAGTCGCACTTTTACGAGATGACGAATGGATACAACGAAAGTTGGAAAACGCAAAGCGGCTATCTTTTTTCACAAAATCATGCTACAATAAAAAAGAATGTTACTTCTATAAAAGGAGCGTCCTTGGATGAAAAAGCTGGTTTCGATGTATCAAAAATATATGTTCCGCCCCATTTTGTATAAATCCGTCACCCGGGTGTCGGTGGTGGCTGTGCTGATGCTGCTGTGGGACCGCTACGTCAGCGACGGCACCTTCACGATGTGGCAGGCCCCGGCCCTGCTGCTGGGTGTTGTGCTGCTGGCGTGGGCGTGGGTGAACTACCTCCGTCTGGACGGTGTGACCATCCATCATCTGGGCGAAGAGTTTAAGGATATGGGCAAAAAGAAGAAGTTCCACTCCACCAAGTCCATCGTGGACTTTGCCGATGAACGCATCGTCTCTTTCGAGGAGCTGGAACCCGAAGAGCGCACCTATTGCAGTATGCTCTCGAATCTCATCCTGGGCGGGGCGCTGCTCATCATCGGCCTTATCGCAGGCGCAGTGTGAGGGCAGCGGACATGGCAGAAAAAAGCGAAAAACAGCTGGTGGTGGGCATCCTTGCCCATGTGGACTCCGGCAAGACCACCCTCTCCGAGGCAATGCTCTACCGCGCGGGCAGCATCCGCAAGCTGGGCCGGGTGGATAACAAAGATGCCTTCCTCGACACCGACACGCTGGAAAAGGCGCGTGGGATCACCATCTTTTCCAAGCAGGCCCTGCTGAAAACGGGAAGTACGAATATCACCCTGCTGGACACCCCCGGCCATGTGGACTTTTCCACCGAGACGGAGCGCACTTTGCAGGTGCTCGACTACGCAGTGCTGGTCATCAGCGGCACCGACGGCGTCCAGAGCCATACTGAGACGCTCTGGCGTCTGCTGCGGCGGTATCATATCCCGACCTTCGTGTTCATCAATAAAATGGACCTGCCCGGCCCGGGCAAAGAGGCGCTGCTGAGCCAGCTTTCCCACCGTCTGGGCGACGGATTCGTGGATTTCGGCGCAGAGCAGGCCGAACGGGACGAGGCACTGGCCCTCTGCGACGAGCGCCTGATGGAAAAGATGCTGGACGCGGGCAGCCTGACGGCGGAGGACATCATCCCGGCCATCGCCCGGCGGCACGTCTTTCCCTGCTGGTTTGGCGTGGCCCTGCAGAGGGAGAATGCCGGCGGACTGCAGGGTGTGGACGAGCTGCTGACCGGCCTCGACGAATACACCCGCGCCGCCCCGGCGCTGGAAGCTTTTGGTGCGCGGGTGTTCAAAGTCTCGCAGGATGAGCGGGGCGAGCGGCTGACCTGGCTGCGCGTCACCGGCGGTGAGCTGAAAGTCAAAGCCCAGCTCACCGGCGAAGCGGACGGCGAGCCCTGGGCCGAAAAGGCCAACCAGCTGCGGCTTTACTCCGGCGCAAAATATACGCTGGCAGAGGCCATCGGCCCGGGGCAGGTCTGCGCCGTCACCGGACTGACCCGGGCGAAGCCCGGCACCGGCCTCGGGGCCGAGCGGGACAGTGACCTCCCGGTGCTGGAACCTGTCCTGAGCTATCGGGTGTGTCTGCCCGAGGGCGCGGATGTTCATGCCGCATTGGGCAAGCTCCACCGTCTGGAAGAGGAAGAACCTCAGCTCCATGTCGTCTGGAACGAGACGCTGGGCGAGATACACGTCCAGCTCATGGGCGAGATTCAGCTCGAGGTGCTCAAGAGCCTGCTGGCCGAGCGGTACGGGCTGGACGTGGAGTTCGACTCCGGCGGCATATTATATAAGGAAACGATCACCGAGGCCATCGAGGGCGTGGGCCATTATGAGCCTCTGCGCCACTATGCCGAGGTGCATCTGAAGCTCGAGCCGCTGCCCCGGGGCAGCGGGATGCAGTTTGCCGCCAACTGCCGGGAGGAAGAGCTGGACAAAAACTGGCAGCGCCTCGTGCTGACCCATCTGGAAGAAAAGCAGCACCTCGGTGTCCTCATCGGCGCGCCGCTGACGGATATGAAGATCACCCTCATCGCGGGCCGCGCCCATCTCAAGCATACCGAGGGCGGCGACTTCCGGCAGGCCACCTACCGCGCCGTGCGGCAGGGCCTTATGATGGCAAACCAAATCAAAAAGACCCAGCTCCTCGAGCCGTGGTATTCCTTCCGGCTGGAAGTGCCTGCGGAGAACATTGGCCGCGCCATGAGCGACGTCCAGCGGATGGAGGGCAGCTTTGACCCGCCCGAGACGGCACCGGACGGCCAGACGGCCACCCTCACCGGTTTTGCACCGGTGGCTGCTATGCGCAGCTACCCCATGGAGGTGGTCAGCTACACCCGGGGCAGGGGACACCTGAACCTGACGCTGGACGGATACCGCCCCTGCCACAACGCGGCGGAGGTCATCAAGGCAGTGGACTATGAACCGGAACACGACCTGGACAACCCGGCGGACTCGGTGTTCTGCTCCCACGGTGCGGGCTTTGTGGTGCCGTGGGAGCAGGTGCGCAGCCATATGCACGTGGACAGCGGCTGGGGCCACACCGCCCCGACAGCAGAAGAAACAGCGGCCCGTCCCCGCCGGATGGCGGCTTACCGCGCTACGCTGGAAGAGGACGCCGAACTGCTGAAAATTTTTGAGCGCACCTACGGCCCCATCAAACGGGACCCGCTGGCGGCGTTCCGCCCGGTGCAGAAGCGGGAACGGCCCGATTTCGCCGCCGAGCAGTGGGAGATCGCTCCCGAATACCTGCTGGTGGATGGCTACAACATCATCTTTGCGTGGGACGAGCTGAACGCCCTCTCCAAGGAGAGCCTCGACGCCGCCCGCCACCGGCTGATGGACATTCTCTGCAACTATCAGGGCTTCAAAAAGTGCGTCCTCATCCTCGTGTTCGATGCCTACCGTGTGCCGGGCAGTCCCGGCAGCATCGAGCAGTACCACAACATCCACGTCGTCTACACCAAAGAGGCCGAAACGGCGGATATGTTCATCGAGCGCGTCACCCACGAGATCGGCAAAAACCGCCGGGTCCGGGTGGCGACCTCCGACGGCATGGAACAGGTCATCATTCTGGGCCACGGCGCCCTCCGCGTCTCGGCCCGGATGTTCCACGAAGAGGTGCAGGACGTGGAAAAAGAGATAAGGCGCTGCATTCAGGGGGAGGCGTGAGCATGGCACCCGAAATTACGGCTGAATTTGTCTGGTCACATATTCCAAAACGCCCGAGGGAGAGCAACAAGGGCAGTTTCGGCGCGGTGTTGGCTGTGGCGGGAAGTGCCTGCTACCGCGGTGCGGCGTCGCTGACCGTCGAGGGCGCTCTGCGCACCGGCGCAGGCATCGTCACGCTGGCCAGTGTCGAGCCGGTGCTGGCGGCGGTGTCGGCACGCCTGCCGGAATGCTGTCTCTGTCCCTGTGAGCCGGGGGCAGAAGGGGGCATCTCCCCCCAGAGTATCCCCCGCATCCTCCGGCAGAAGGCCGCCGTCCTGCTCATCGGGCCGGGATTGGGCTATCTTGCCCAGAGCACGGCCCGCGCCGCCGAGACGCGGACGCTGGTGAAGAAGCTGCTCACCGGCTTTTCGGGCAGTGCGGTGCTGGATGCCGATGGCCTCAACGCCGCCGCCAGCCTCATGAACGCGGGTGAGGAACTGCCGCGCCCGGCCAAAGAGCTGATTTTGACGCCCCACCCGGGGGAGATGTCCCGGCTGACGGGGCTTTCGGTGGAGGCCGTTCAGGCCGACCGGGAGGGTGTTGCCCGGCGGTATGCCGCTCAGTGGAATGCGGTGGTGGTGCTGAAAGGGGCGCGGACCGTGGTCGCCGCCCCGGATGGCCGCGTTTGCGTCAACCCCACCGGTAATCCCGGTCTTGCTCGGGGTGGGAGCGGCGATGTGCTGGCCGGTATGATGTCAGCCCTGCTGGCCTGCGGTCTGTCCGCCTGCGAAGCCGCCGCCTGTGCGGTCTGGCTCCACGGTGCCGCCGCTGACCGTGCCGCCCGCCAAAAAGGCGAGTACGGGATGCTCCCGCAGGATATTTTCGTACATCTGGGGCAGATGTTTGCGGAAAACGACCGTTAAAATGTGAAAAACAAAATGCAGAATGCATAAAATTTTGCACTGATTTCCGTCGATAGATACAAAAGAGGTGTTGAATATGGTTGAAAAGTTGGAAAAGATCATTTCGCAGAGCCAGAACATCGTCTTTTTCGGTGGTGCGGGCGTGTCCACCGAGAGCGGCATCCCGGACTTCCGCAGTGTGGACGGCCTCTACCATCAGAAATACGATTACCCGCCCGAGACGATCTTGAGCCACACCTTCTGGGAAGAGCGCCCCGAGGAGTTCTACCGCTTCTACCGCGATAAGCTCATCGTCAAGGGAGCAAAGCCCAACGCGGCGCATCTGCGTCTGGCGAAGCTCGAGCGGGAGGGCAAGCTGAAAGCCGTCATCACCCAGAACATCGACGGCCTCCATCAGGCGGCAGGCTCCAAGACGGTGTACGAGCTTCACGGCAGCACCCTGCGCAACTACTGCGTCAAGTGCGGCGCGTTCTACGATGTGGACTTTATCGCCAACAGCACCGGTGTGCCGCGCTGCCCCAAATGCGGCGGTATCATCAAGCCGGACGTCGTCCTCTACGAAGAGGGGCTGGATGAGCAGGTATTGTCCGGCGCAGTCTCGGCCATCCGCCGCGCTGATACCCTCATCATCGGCGGTACCAGCCTTGTGGTCTACCCGGCGGCGGGACTCATCCGGTACTTCCGGGACGACCACCTCGTGGTCATCAATATGCAGCCCACCAATGCAGACGCCGAGGCTGATCTGTGCATTGCAAAGCCCATCGGACAGGTGCTCAGCGAGGATGTTGTGCTGGACGACTGAATTATAAAAAATAAGAGGCCGCTGCAAGCAGCCTCTCCGTCACGGCTTTGCTGTGCCGGAGAGGTCGTACTTTGCAGCAGCCTTTTTATTTTACACTACTATAATATATAAAATCAATCGATCGTCGTCTTCGTCCGTCCAACACCCAGCACGGCGGTGGAGATCTTCTTCCAGCTGTTGCAGCCGCAGACGCCGTCGGCGCGCAGACTGGTGCGCCGCTGGTAGCCCTTGAGGGCTTCTTCCGTCCGGCTGCCGAAGATGCCGTCGATGCGGTTCCCGGTCTGGTAGCCCAGCGTCGAGAGGGCGTCTTGGAGGATCATGACGTAGCAGCCCCGGCTGCCCCGGCGAAGAGTGGGGTAGCCTGCCGTGGTGCCTCTGCAGGCAGGCGTGCCGTAGCGCCGGTCGAAGTGGACCCATGTGGGGGTCTGGCTCAGCGGCTCGACATAGCCCCACGCCCCGGTGGAGCGGGCGGCGTTGTAGATGGCGGTGCGCTGGGTCTGGCTGAGACTCTGCCCCACGTCGAAGGCCACGCCGGCATAGTGTTGGCTGCGGGTGCCGTGGCCTCCCTCCCAGATGCGGCGGAAGGCGTATCCCACCGGGATGCCCCTGCCGTATTTGCGGCGGGTGAGGTTCCACGCTTCCATTGCCGCGATGGTCGTCCAGAGCACCGGGCTGTTCGATTTGCCCCGGAACTCCCGCACGGTCAGAGTCCTGCCGGTGCTGTAGGGCATGGGGTCGTTCTCGCGCAGATTCGAATAGGTGTAGACTTTGTTCTCGTAGGCGTCATAGACCAGTAAGCGTGCCATCTCTCATCCCTCCTCGGTGCAGTTGTCGCAGGCAGTATGGCTTTGGGCGCGGAGTGCGGCCCAGGTGGGCCGGTCCACGACGCCGTTTGGCTCAAGGCCCGCCCGCTGCTGCGTGTCTTTTACGGCGGCGGTGTCCTCCGGGCCGAAGACAGCGTTGTCGGCGACGTAGTCCTCCTCGCAGTAGAGCTGGGAGCGGTCATTGAGCCAGCCCTCGATGAGGCTGACGTCAGGCCCTGCGCTGCCCTCCTTCATGGCCCGGTCCGGGTAGTCCGGCCCCTGCTCGGGATGCCGGTCGGGATTGGGGGTGAAGGCTGCCAGCTGTAAGCTCAGGGCTTCCACTGCTGTCCACGTTTCGGCGTCTGCCACGCCGGTGGCGGGCAGGCCCAGAAGCTCCTGCGCGCTGGCGGTGGCGTCCGCGGTCTCCTGTGTGTACTGGCTGGAAAGCGCGGGGGACGCTACACTGTCGTAGTAGTAGGCGATGCGCTGCAAAAGCAGGGTGTAGTAGAGCACGGCGCTGCTGTCGGTGCCGACGGTGAGCGGTGTGCCGGGGTAGGGGAGACGCTTGAGGGTGACCACCGGCCCGGACGAGCGGAGGGCCGACGCTTTGCCGTAGAGCGAATCCCATGTCTTCCGGCCTACGATCCCATCCACCGTCAGCCCGGCGAACCGCTGATAGGCCCGCACGGCGGCCTCAGTGGCCGCGCCGAAACGGCCATCAATGGAGACAGAGGGGATGCTGCTCTGGTAGGCGCTCATGAGGTAGAGGTAGAATTGCAGTTCTCGGACGGCGGTGCCGGTGGAGCCATTGCGCAGCACGCCCGGGTACTCGCCGGGCCGCAGGCTGGGCGAAAGCAGGCGGTTGGCGATGTCGTTGTAGACTTCGTAGAGCTTGTTCCATGTCGTCCGCCCCACGACGCCGTCGCTGGTGAGGCCGAAGTAGGTCTGGAACCGCCGCACGGCCGCTGCGGTAGACGAGCCGAAGATGCCGTCCACGGTGACATTGTTGAGACTGGAATAGACCGTCCGTGCGATCTTCAGCCAGAACTGCACCAGCCGGACGTTCTGGCCGCTGCTGCCCTGGCGCAGGGCGGTGCCGGGGTAGGCGTTGGGGGTGCCGTTGTCGGACTGGATGCTGCGGAACTGGTCGTAGACCTCGGTCCAGGTGGTGCGGCCCACCACGCCGTCCACGGTCAGGCCGTATTTGCGCTGGAAGGCCCGCACCG
>OLVY01001487.1_pt1 | contig 14693 bp, 12 predicted proteins | sample 1674261 | NCBI WGS metagenome assembly OLVY01 (sample SAMEA103958155, study PRJEB25191) | human gut metagenome | biome: human-associated habitat [ENVO:00009003]; feature: intestine environment [ENVO:2100002]; material: feces | place: Germany | collected 2013/2015
TGCCGTCGGCGGTGGTTTGACGATGGACGCCTCAAAGGCGATCTGCGCGGCGGCCGGACATGACGGACCCGCCTGGGATCTCGTGCTCGACAACAGTCTCGTCACCGATGCCTTGCCCCTCATGACGGTCAACACCATCGCCGCCACGGGGAGCGAATATGACAACGGCGCTGTGATCTCGAACATCGAGACCAACGAGGAGCTTCCGCTCGTGAGCGACCTGCTCTGGCCCGTCGTCTCCTTCATTGATCCGACCTATACGATTACGGTTTCCGCCCGCCAGACCGTTGCGGGCTCCTGCGACATCATGAGCCACTACCTGGAACGAAGGACATCTCTCCCGTCGCCGAAGGTCTCATCGAAGGCATCCTGCGTACGGTGATCCGCAACACGCCCGTCGTGCTCGAAAATCCTGCCGACCTCGACGCTCGATCCGAACTTCTCTGGGCGAGCACGCTCGGCTGCAACGGCATCGACAACACGCACTTCGAGGCCATGGCCGAGCACATCGAGAAGCACTGGTTTGCGCCGCTTGAAGCCTTTCCTGTTCCGTTCTCGAGGAAGGACGTCGTGGAGGTGCTGAAGCGCAGCCTCTGAGAAGCCTGAAGATCTGAAGAAGCTCCCGCCCTTTTGCTCGATCGGTTTGGCGGGTGAGAGCAAAGGAAACGCCGCCGGCGGAGAGTATCCACGGCGGTCTTTCTCATCCCACGCTGTTGGGCGTGCTCCTCTTCCTTCCTGACAAAGACAATCGCCCGAACGTCGTGAAACGTTCGGGCGAGGTTGGAGGGGACAGTTCGAGTTGAGCCGTCAGCTCATCCCATGGACGTCACTCTTTCGTCACGTAGATCAGAACGCGTGCCTCACGCCGACGGTGGCGCGCCAGTCTTCATCAAGGGTCGCGCCTTCGGTGCGTTCGACATCGGCCCAGAAGTAGGTGGTGGGCGTCAGGTTCAAGTTGGCGCCAATGCCGTATTCAACCCAGGAGTCCTTGCCGTCCGCTTCGATCGTCGTGCCGTTTGCGCCGGTGATCTTGCGGTCGCCCGCAAACTCATGGACAGCGGAAACGCGCAGGTAGACGTCGCCCTTGTTGTTCGGACGCTTCATGCCGGTGGCAAAGCCCACGCGGCCCATGAAGCTGTTCATGGAATCGAACGTGTAGGAGGCCGTGCCGAGGTGAAGGTCGTCCTCGTCGATGTAGGTCCACGTCAGTTCGCCCTGGGGCTCGACGTAGAACTGCTCGGAGAGGTTGTAGCGCCAGCCGAATTCACCCGACAGGCTGTAGGCGTAGTTTTCGAGCGTGCCCTTCTTCGCGGCGCCGTCGGCCGTGACGTCGGTCTCGGCCTTCGCGACGCGAGCGATCACGTCGGCGAACATGCCGTTGTCACCGTACCAGAGGCCGTAGGCGGAAAGCGACCAGGCGTCCATTTCGGCGGAACCGCGCGTGAAGTCGGCGTCACCGTTGGTGTAGCTGCCGGCAAAACCGACGCGGAAGTTCTGGTTCGGCACCAGCGTGTCGACGCCGACCTGGATCGTGTTGAAGTCGTTTTCAACGGCACCGCCCGAGAGGCGGCCGCCGTCCCAGCGTGCCCAGGCGCCGGTCGTGCCTTCAGCGGAACGGACGTCGCCCATGCGCTTCCTGATGTCGTTCGAGAGGATGCGGTTGAGGCTGAGCGTCGTGGCGCCGTTGAGCGTGAGGACGTCCTGCATCAGGGTGTTCGTCTTCGTGACGGTGTTGCCCTGCTGGTCGACGATGATTGAGCCGTTGTAGTCGCCTTCCTTCACTTCGCCCGTGATCGTGGCACCTTTAGCATTGATGCGGTCAAGCATCTTGGCGGCTTCTTCGGTCGTCACGTAGTCGGCGGTCTTCGAGGCTACTGCCTTGAGTTCCTTCACGGTGTTGGTGGTCGCCGTGAGCCTGTTCTCGCCAGCGGCGTCCATGACGATCGTGCCGTTCTTGCCCGTGAGCGAGGCAACCGTCACGTTCTTGTCCGTGGCGGAAATGTCGACCGTGGCGTTTTCAACGACGAGGGCGTCAACGGAGCTTTCGCCCTTGACCGTCCAGACGGCGTTTTCCTTGAAGGCGAGCGTGTTGTCGCCATCCCTTGCTGTGGACTTTTCGATGTTCGCCTGACCCGTGAGGAAGGAGTCCTTGCCGCTGAAGGTGAGCGGCATGGAGGCTTCCTGCTTGACCGTCACGTCGCCCGTGACCTGAAGCGTTTCGAACTTGATGGTCGAAGTGCCGGCCTTGGCAACGACGTCGCCGGTGATGGCCGTCTTCTTCGTTTCGACGTTGAAGATCGGCGCGGCGGCATCGGCTTCGGCTGCATAGACGTCGAGACCGATGACGTCGGCCTTGTTGGATTCGCTTTCCGTCACGTCGATCGTGAAGACGTTGGCCTTGACGTCGACAGTACCGGCGCCGACGGCAAAAGCGGCGACCTTGCGGTCTCCGGCGCCTTCACCCTGATCGATGTTGGCGCTCACGTGAAGCTCGTCAACTTCGAAAGTGGTTTTCGAAGTGGGAAACGAATTTTTATCGGGCGTCATGGAATTGAAGGCGGTGCGCTTGTCAGCAGAGAGGAAAACCTTTCCGCCCTTGATGTTCAAGGTGCCGCCGTTGTTGTTGATGGCGCTGCCGTTGTCAACCTCGGACGTCGTAGAAATGTGAAGTTCAGCGAAGTCGGTGATGTCGAGGGACGTTTGCGATCCGGTCATGTAGATGGCGGTCTGATCTTTGCTCGAAATGTTGATGACACCCGCCGCCTCATTGGTTGCAATCTTCATCTTCGAAGTGCTTTCAAGCCAGAGGCAGTAATTTTGGGCGCTCGAAAGCGTCACATTATCAGCCTTCAGAGACGACGTGCCAGTGGAAAAGACCACGTTGTTGCCGCTATGCTTCAGCGTGAGATTACCCTTGCCCTGCATCGTAACGTTCTGAAACGCGGATTGGTAATCCGGAGTTGCGGAAGTGTAGTTGGTATCGATTGTCAGGTTGTGGCCGTTGAGGTCGATGTTTGCCATTTTGACAATGACGGATTCCGTGCCGTTGATAGTGTAGTCACCGCCAAGCTGGTACTGGCCGTTGAGGAGCGGTTGGGTGCCCTGACCCTGAAGAATCGTGACGTTCGTGTCTGCAGCGCAAGCGGCGCCCATGGAGAATGCCGAGGCAAGGGCGACGGCGAGGATTGTCTTTTGCATAAAGCCTCCAAGTAGGTGCGAACCCTCATGTAGAATTCCGCACTCAACGTGAACGGTTTCGGGTTCGCCTGTTTCGCATACCTCTCTTTTTAAAGGAATTGCCGATAGGGGGGGGGTAAACCCTTAGATTGTTGTCTTTGCCCTACCCTGTTCGTGCCGCGAAACTTCGGAGAAGAACCCGAAAATACGATGAGAGAGGCGTTTTGGCAATTGACATCCAATACCTTCAATGTCAATTGGTCTCACCAGACGTTAGTCCAGACGAAAGGCGAATGTGTCGCCTTTTTGACACTGAGGACAACATCCGTCTCTTCCTGAAAGATGTTTGAGATGGGATGACTGTGAGGTTCCGTCTTCTCCTCTTTGCTCCGATATGTTCATGCAGGGCTGCCCGGCGTGGCGCGGGTTCTGAGGGCGAACCGTGCCCTCAGGATTCTGTGTCCGGTGATCAGAAGAGTCCCTTCGCCAGCTCGGGCTTGGCGGGATAATCGTGGATCTCGGTTCGGATCTTCGCAATCAGTGCCCTTCTCGACGCGCTGGCGTCTTCAACGTTGACATGATTTCCGAGCGAGGCGTTCACGGCGATGCGGTTCTTGAGCAGTTCGACCACCTCGATGACGAGTTCGGGCTTGCTGTTCTTCCAACCGGTTCCGCTGTATTCGTCCCGGGGCACGGTCCGGAAGAAGTCGCGGGAAGGAAGCGACGGCGCGGGCTTGTACCTTGAGCGGAGCTCGTAAATGAGGGCGTCGTGGAGGTCCTTGTCGTACTTCATGTTGACCTGGGCTTGCGCGGCGTGATTGCCGTCGAAGTGGCCCCACCCATCGTTCTCTTCCGGAACCCGAAGCACACGTCCTTGGTCTCCCACCTCTTGTCCTACCAGATGCGCTTCACCTTGCAGCCGCGCTTCTCCTTGAAGAGCTTTTCGAGCGCATCCTTGCTGTTGATGCCGAGCGTCACGGCGCCGATCCTCATGCGATAGTCCTTGCGCTTCATCAGCGCCTCGATCTCGGCCGCCTGAGCAACTGCAGGTGCAACCATGACGGCGATGCTCGTGCCGTCGACAATGATGTCGAAGGTCTCGGACAGATAGTTGGATCCCTTCTTGACGAACGCCTCGCCTCTCGACTTGGCCATCTGGTCCACATAGACGGCGACAGCTTTGTCAACCTCCGCTCGCCTGATGCCCGGCACATGGACGCGGGTGACCTCAACCGTCGGTTCGTCGGTACTCAGGTGCTTGAAGTGATACTCGACAAAGTCGGCATAGCCGTCAGGACGCAGCTTGAAGCTGTCGGAGACCTCGCGGTTGGGCCTGAAGACGTCATATTTCTCGCTCATGACGACCGTTCCGTTCTGCGTGAACGGAACGCCGAAATCAACGAGTCCCGGAAAACTGCACCATGCGTCAAAACCTGAGGTTGCGAACAGAAGAGGCCTGAACGCTTAGACGCGCGACAAAGATGGGGGCCTCTTTACCCCGAACATTTTGGACTCATAAAACCTCAGGTAGAGCAGAGGTAATACTTGTAAGATCGGAAGGTAATGGCGCTGTTATCATGCAGATAGAGAGAAATTGAGCCGAGATCCTACACTTTTGCGGCAAAAGTTGCTATCCTTATCTTTTCCCTTAATGCCCGCCAACGCCGGCACAAAATCCTGCGCCCGAGGTCCGAATGCGTTCGAGCTCAAGCTCACGCCTGGCCAGTCGGGCGCTCGTCTTTTTGGAGAACAAGAATGACCAATACCGCCGCCCCTCTCGAATCGTTTGGCAAGATCTTTCAGGGCGATTTCATTGAACGCAACGGCATGAGCCTGCTGCAGCTCGCCTCCGCCTCCGGCATCCCGGTCGCCGAGATCGAAGCCATCATCAAGGACGAACGTCCGCTCACGGACGACGATGCCGAACGCTTCGGCCGCGTTTTCGGCGTCTCCGGGGAGTATTTCAAGAACCTGTACGCCCAGTACGCCAAGTAATGGCTTGAGAGGACTTGCCGTCAACCTACCCTCTTGTTGTTATCGATGGAAACCTAAAAGGCAGGCTGTCCACCTGACCCTGCCCTTTTGTTTTCTTCTGGGTTCGGCTGCACTTTTCAGCACGCTGACGAATAGCTTGTTTGTCCGTCACATAGTCAGCAGTCTTGTGTCTCGGCCGTCGAGCTCCGAATGAACTTCAAGTGAGTCCTGATGCCAAGCGGGCTGCCTTGTGGAATCCAAGACCAGCCAACTGTTGTTCTGATCCCTGACACTTTCTTCGAGTCTGCTCATTCGCAGAGTAGCCACTTGTCTGCAGAATCCCGGAAAAGGTTTCGACAGCAATCTTGCTACGCATCATTAGGTGGTGACTGCTCCCCGTCCGATTTGAAAACAAATCGGGCGAGGCTTCCTGCTTCTTCAACATAGCCCGGACAATCGTTCGGGTCTTACATGTCTCCACAGGCTTCGGCTCGTAACGTTACGAGCGCAAGACGGTCAGCCCAGCCGCCTTCAACATTCTTATGCCTTCCTGTTTGATATTCAGAGAGGCGTTTAGGTCTCGGTCATGATGTGCGCCGCAATGCGGACACGTCCACCTGCGGGTTGCAAGGCTCAATTCCTTGAGCTTGTGACCGCAGGCGGAACATGTCTTCGAAGACGGAAAGAAGGTGCCGATCTTTGCAAAGATTCTGCCTTCATGCTTCGCCTTGTATTCGCACTGGCGCATGAATTCAGCCCATCCTGCATCGGCAATCGCCTTTGCGAGATGGTGATTCTTCATCATGCCTTGAATTTTCAAAGTCTCGAAAATCAGCGCTTGGTTATCGTTCACCAATCGTCGAGATGTCTTGTGAAGGAAGTCGCTGCGGCGGCGCTTCACCTTGCGGTGCAGTCGCGCCAGACGCTTGCGGGCCTTTTCACGATTCTTGCTACCTTTCTGCTTTCTTGAGAAGGCGCGTTGCGCCTTCTTAAGCTTCTTTTCGGCGCTCTTGAGAGCCTTGGGAGACTTGATCTTTTCACCGTCGGAACATGTGCCGAAGGTCTCAATGCCGACGTCGACGCCTACCGTCTTGGTCTGGCGAACGCATGTCGCAGGTACGGCTTCGGGGAGGCCGTCCTCGTAGAGAACGGAAGCCCAGTAGTCGCCGCAGGCATCCATCGAGAGCGTGATGCTCTTGACCTTGCCTTCGATCTTCCGATGCATGACGGCCTTGATCTTCTTCATCTTCGGCACCTTGACGAAGTCGTCGCCTGCCGAAACGCCGGTGCAATGGTAGCTGGACTGTTCGCCGCGTCGGGACTTGAAGCGCGGATATCCGGCTTCCTTCTTGAAGAAGCGCCCATAGGCTTTGTTCAGATTGCGAACTGATTCCTGCAATGCCATGCAGTCGTATTCCGCCAGCCAGGCGTACTTCTTCGACTTCTTCGCAATGGCGATGAGCTTCTTGAGGTCGTGAATCGGGTGAAGATTGACACCCTTCACCTTGTAGAAATGCGTCTTGAGATACAGCGCCTTGTTGAAGCAGAATCGTACGGCACCGAAAAGACCGGCCAGATATTTTTTCTGGTCGGGCGTCGGATAGAGTCGAATTCGGATGGCGCGGATCATTCGGACAAAGGCAGGAAAGGTATTGCTATTTGATTATATGAGGCTTCCTATTTTGGCGTATGCCTCGCATTTTGCTGTCTTTTCCGCCATTCCTCCCCGCCTCACATCTCTGGACCGCCCACTCTTGTCAAGCAAGATGTCAAGTATTTTCCGCCGCAGGCGGTGCGTGAGCGCGAAAGCGCTCTCGCAGTGGCCGCGGGCCGTACTAATTTGAGCGAGCTTGCTCGCGTGAATTCAGGAAATGAGGCCCGCCCAGGAACGCGGTAAAACGACGGAAAAAAGACTCCCTGATCCGCATCCTTTACCGAGGTCATGCGGAGTCAGATCAAGCAGATTCTATTCAAGCGAGAGGCCCATCCACCAATCTCTCAGGGCTGTCGGGACTCCGTTCGGAATTCCATGCCCGCCATGAACTTCAGAAAGCCGTCTGTGCCAAATAAAAGGCAATGCAAGTTTCTGCAATGTGAGGCGTATGGCTATTAGACGGCGCCTTTAAGGCATCTCATGAATCAATCTTGCTTGAGGTCGGACTATTCTCTTTCGGGCGGTTAAGGCTTATGCGGCTTTGGCTTGTTCAAGCTCCCACTGCTTCAGTACCGCCTTCGATATGCCAGCTTTCTCGAAGCTGAACGTCTCTCCGTATTTGAGGAGAGCTGTGGCTATGCGCACCAACTTGGCTGCGACATAGACTAGAACTTTAAACCAAGGTCTTGGCGATGCCAGGCGCTCCTTGATGCTTGCTACGAACGGGCAGTCAGGCAACCGGTCGTTGCGCACCATCAAACACAATGCGCCTGCACCCAGGATGCAGAGCGATCGGAGCATCTTGTCTCCTCGCTTCGACATCTTTCCCTGGCCTCGGGCTTCACGACCGGAAGAGGTCTCCGTGTGATGCCCGGTAATTCTGTTATTCGGGACAAGACCAATGAACGCCATGGTCTGTTTTGGGGAATCGAATCTTGCGATGTCACCCACTACAGCGCATCAACGGCTCGTCGTCAGCACTCCGAATCCCGGTATGGAACGGAGCAGGGAAGCCCGCGGATCACGCTGGGTAGCCTCTGTCAGGAGCTTCAGCACCGTTGCAATGTCATGGTCGAGATCATGCACCCGGTTGATCATGAGGTGCAGAGTCTCTACCACTTCATCACCGAAAGCCTCTCGGTTGGCATCGATCAGCTCATGCAGAGCCTTCTGGTTGAAGGAGCCTGCACGGATGGGAAATCCCCATGCATGAAGCGTAGCCTTGACGTGCACCATAGTCTTCGTTCGCTGCCCCTTTAATTGGCGATAGGAGGCCTGCAAAGCAAGCAGACGGCATTCCTCACGCGTCTTCCCGCGGATGGGCGTCAGCCAGCGGTCATAGGCCAGATTCAGGATGGCAAACGCGTCATTGAGGTCGGTCTTCTGGCCATTGCAATGATCCTTGACCCATGCCTGGACATGCCGCCCGCTGATCATCATGACTTCATGTCCGAGCTCCTGAATCTGCTCGGCGATCTGATGAGCACCGCTGCATGGCTCCATGGCAACCAAGGTCGGAGCCATGTCTGCCAGAAGCTCATAGAGCTTGTCGTAGGGGATCCGGTCAATGAGATAAGGTTCCTTGTGATCAGAGTCGAATGCGGCAAGAGCCACATCAGTCTTGGCAAGGTCGAGGCCAACAGCGTATGCGATAGAGGTGTCGAGTGTTGACAGGGTGCGCTTTCTAGCCATGATATGGACTCCATGAAGGCTTGTGATGCCACATTATCGATCTGCGAGAATCGATTGCCTAGGCATCGGGTGGGTGGTCCATGTCATTAGAGGCGAGGGTTCCTGGCGGATTTGGCTGAACTCCTCGGCCATCACGATGGTCTCCTCGTCGGTCGCGCCCGAGTAGGCGAGCCTGATCTCCTCGTCGTCGCATTCGCCGAGCGGCACGCCGTTGTCGACGAGCACCTTCTTGATGCCCCACCAGTAGGGCCCGTAGGAAAGATAGCGGCGCGGATCGGCCTCGAGCCTCTCCCTGATCACGCGAACGGCGTTGGCGACGAGATTGTCGTGTCCCTTGAACTTCATCAGGTTCGACTTGTAGCTCTTGAGACGCTTCTCAACAAATGACGGCTTGAACTTGTAGGCGGTGTATGCCATGTCTTTGACTCCAGATTCGGGAGGAGAACGCGGACCCTGACATGGCGGCCCCTGCGGATCCCCCTCCGTTTTCATCAGTATCGGACCCCATGCGTCAACTCGTGACGCAATCGGAACGGCGTTCAGGAAAGATGTTCCTGCGTCACAAACTGACGCACCGCCGCCTAACATGACGCAACTGCATCATCAAGTAAATCACCGCCATGACCGTCATTCTTCCGCACGCCGTCCTTCCGCACGCCTCTGCCGCAACGCTTCTGCCTTCCGAAAGGCATCCCGCCGCCCGTCCTGCCCGTCCCGCCCGTCCAGTCCCTCCCGCCCCGCTCTCGCCCGCACTCTCGAAGCTTCTTGCCCGCCTTCCCGTACAGGACGACGGCGAGGCCCTTCGCCAGAGCCTTTTCCATTCAGGAACGCATTTCAATCCCGACCTTCTCACGTCGGAGGCGGAGCGCCGCGCGAGGCTCGAAGGCGTGCATGCGGCGCTCGACCGAGCAGAGTCCCTCGTCTTTCTCGACACCGAATCGACGGGCGGGCGCAACGGGCGCCTCATCGAGGTGGCCCTCGTCGAGACGGACGTCGAGCAGAACGTGACGGGCGGCCTGCACTTTCGCTGCAATCCGCACCGACGCTCCCTGGCGGGCGCAAGGCGTGTGCACGGCATTCAGGACTGCGAGCTCGAGCACTGTCCCGAGTTTGCGACCCGCGCAGACGAGCTGCTTGAGGTCGTGCGCGGCAAGACCGTCGTGATCCATGACCGCACGATGGACCTTCTCTGGCTCAATCGGGAGCTTCAGGCCGCGCGTCCCGGCGCACCGAGGTTCGAGGACCGCTGCACCGTCGTCGACTCGTTCGTGCTCGCCAGGGCGATTCCGTCGGAGCGCCGCCGCAACGGACTCGACGCCCTGCTCGAATGGTACGGACTCGGCGCTCGAGGCGGACACCACGACGCCTACGGCGACGCGGCCCTCCTCTCCCGCGTCTTCTTCGAACTCTGGTGGGACCTCGACGAATGGCTCTACGGAGAATGAGGAAGGCTTTGAGCGGAGCTCAAACAACAAAAAAGCCGATCCAGAATCAGCATTCGGAATCGGCTTTTGGTTTTGGTCGACGGTCGGCTTAGTAGTCGAAGAGAACCGGCGTGCGGTTTTCCTTGGCAAACTTCATGGCGCGCCAGAAGATCGAGAAGGCGAACTTGGCGAGGGACTCGGTGCTGTAGGTCTCCTTCTTGCCATCCTCGGTGCCCGTCTCGACGTCCTTGAGCGTCTTGGCGGGATAGCCCTCGGTTTCGGTCCACGAGAGGATCGTCTCCTCCTTGGCGAGCCAGCAGATCTCGTTGATGTGCTCGAGTTCCTGCTCAAGCGCGCCGAGCGTGCCGATCATCACCTCATTGCCCGTGGGCATCGGACCGCGGAAGACCATCGTGGACTTCGTGATCGGAACCCAGACCATCACGCTGCGGAAAAGCGAGTAGACGTGCTCGTGGTCCTCGGCAAGGCGCTTGATGAGCGGATGTTCGGTGAAGTCCCAGCCCTTTTCGAGCGTTTCGGGAATCGTCTCCTCGTACGTGTGGGCGGCGGTTACGAGCAACATCGCGCCGAAGGCATCCCAGTCGGGCTTGTCCGTGTAGTAGGCCTTGTCGTTGCTCTCCTCCCAGGTCTCGGGAAGCTGGTTTTCAGGCGTCACCGCCTGAAGCATCTCGTCGCGCCATGCACAGACTATCGCCTGCACCTCCTCCGGGGAGAGCTTCTCCTCGTCCTCGGCCTCCGTGCGCTTGAAGTCGACGCCGTTGGCTTCGGCCCAAGCTTCCACGACCGTCTTCCAGTTGCGGGTGTAATAGCGGGTGAAGGTGCCCGCGTACAAGTCGAGTCCCATCTTCGGTCTCCTAAATCTGATTTCGCCGGACAACCACTATATAAGGGGTTCCTGCCGTCCGTTCTCCATGATGACGAAAGGATACAGACATTTGCGCGAATGCGCTTGAACGCCGACGGCACCCGCCTTCTCGACGCCCCTGCCCTTCCCGGGAGATCCGCATAAGGGTTTTCTACGAGAGGGACATCCCGAAACTTGAGCAGGATCACCACCCTTCCAAGGGTTTTGGTCTTCCCCGCAGCTGATGCAGGTCAAGGCGGCCCCAGAGAGGCGCTCTTCCCAACGCCTGTCTTTGGTATCCTTGCAGGTATTTGCCACTCATGTACGACACCAGGATCGTCAAACAAAGGATAAATCAATGAGCAACGCCACCTTCTCCAGGAAGCCGCTCGTCGCGGCCGTCCTGACCACGCTCGCCGTCTTCTCCGCAGGCGCCATGGCCGGCAACGAAGACCAGCCTGTCAACAAGGACGTCACGCTGACCGTCGGCACCGGCGACAACACCGTCTCGGGCACGGTCCAGAACGAGCAGACCTGGGACGAAGCCTGGGCCCAGAAGTTCAACGAAAATTTCAAGAACGCCGAAGGCAAGGTCACGATTAGTACAGGTAGTGGTAGTAACAAGATCACGATCAGCAAGGGCACGGACGACAAGACCTCCGGCAAGCTCACCAACAAACTTTCCAGCCTGACGCTCAAGGTCGGCCTTGACGTCGCTGAAGGCGGCACGTTCGTCAACAACGGCACGATCGAAGCCAACAAGGCGATCACGGTCAACGGCTCCCTTGTCAACACGGGCACGCTCAAGACCAACGCCGACGTGACGATCAACGGCCCCACCGACAACACCGACCTTGATGCCGCCCCCGCCTCCGTCGTCATGGGCGACATCACGCTCACGAACGCCACCCTGACGAACAACGACAAGGGCTACACGCTCAAGACCGAAGCCGAGAAGAAGGAAGGCGAAGCCGACAAGAAGCCCGAAACGCGCGCTCGCGTGAGCTACGGCAATGTCACGCTCAATGAAGGCGGCAATTTCGTCAACGCCGAAGGCGCTCTTGACAGCGGCTCCAGCCTCATCATCACTGAACAGGCCGGCACGGCCCAGATCAAGGGCAAGTCCACCTGGGGCACCATCAACGCCCAGAAGGGAAAGGCCGTCACCGTCGATGCCACCGGCACCCTCTCCGCCGACAACCTCGAGTACGGCTATGAAGCCGGCGAAAACGCCAGCATCGGCGACCTCGTTACCGTGACCGGAGAGGGCCAGTTCACCGTCAACAAGGGCCTCACCGTGGGCTCCTTCGCCAGCGGCGGCTCCTTCGACCTCTCCAAGGACAAAAACAAGTACCTCGCCTCCGGCGCCTCCCTCATCTTCGGCAAGGCTCAGGCCTTCGAGCAGGGTGAGAACGGCAAGATCGTTGCCGACGGCAACTACAATCAGGGCGGCGTCACGCTCTCCGACTACAAGGCCGTCTGGAAAAAAGAAACCGCCACTTCCAAGACCGGCACCGAAGGCAATGCCGACACGGAAAATCAGGGTTCTTGGGATGTCACCAAGTTCGGCGCCGTTACGGTCTACAACAACGCCCAGCTCACGATTTCCGACAACAAGGCTAAGACGGCTGACGACCTCACAAAACATGGCTACTCGGCCTCCCTGTCGCTCGGCAGCCTCACGCTCAATTCGACGTCCCTCAAGGTGACGCCGTCCTTCAAGGTTGAAAAGCTCGTGGGCTTCATCCAGACCGCCCTTGCAGAGGTCAACAACGACGTCACCGATGGAGACAAGATCGAGCTCGACACCTCCAAGTGGACTAAGGACGACTACGCCAAGAACCTCGAGAAGTTCCTCGGCACGCTGACCGAAGAACAGAAGGAGAAGTTCACGACCTCCTACGACCATTCCATCGAGACTAAAACCGCCAAGCTCGCGATCGATCAGATCAAGCACACCGACGCCACACAGACGATCACGGGCAGCGACGTTGCCATCGGCTCGATCACGTTCAAGACGGTCGAGTCCCTGAACGTCCCGGCTGACATGTCGAAGTTTGACGAGCCCGTCACCACCGCCGACGGCAAGGAAGAACCCGTTGACCGCGGCTCCGTCACTGTCGACGCCATCACCCAAGCCATGGGCACCCAGACGCTGAAGATCAAAGACAACTCCCGCGTTGAAGTCGGCTCCCTCTCGCTCGGCAACGGCACGCTCAACATCGAGAAATCCGATGTCATCATCCACAAGACCGACAAGATCAACGGCACGCTGACGGCTGAATCCGGCTACCTCGGTCTCAACGTCGCCACGACCATGGCCGACAAGGTGAAGGCCGACACGCCGTCCACCACCGGCACCACCCCGAACTTCGTCCTTGAAGTCGGCGCGCCCGTCGTGTTCGGTGAAGACGCCAAGGTGACCTTCGGCACTGCCACGAAGAAGACCGCCGACACCCCCTCCGAACCCGAGAAGTTTGGTGCCGAGCTCACGTTCGCCGGCGACACGACGCTCAAGTTCGACGCCGCCAACTTCAACCGCAACGCGCTCTTCACGGCCGAAGGAACCAAGGGCAAGATCGATGCCACCGGCACGATCAACCTCGAAGGCTCCAACCTCACCTGGGGTGCCTACAAGCTTTTCGAGAACTTTGACCAGTCCGGCATCGCTAAAGAAGAGCTCACCTTCACGGACGGCAAGCTCACCGCCGCCGACGCCTGGAAGAACCAGGTCGGCAACAATTTCGAGATCAAGCAGAACTCCGACGGCGACTGGATGATCGTTGCCGGCGGCACGTCCGTCGAAGGCTCCGGCCTCAACGTCTCCGCGAAGAACCTCGTCTCGAAGATCTTCGCCGGCGAACGCTCCACGGGTCCCGACACCCAGCTGATCAACCAGATCCTCTCCACGGGCGCCTCGCTCCAGGAGATCAGCAGCATGATCAACTCCGTGACGGGTCTCGGCGCCATCTCCGGCGTCAAGGCCATGACGGTTGACTTCCAGGGTTACACGGCCGACATGATCGAGCATCATGCCGCCACGATGCCCAAGGAAATGGGCGGCTGGTGGGTCCAGCCTCTGGGCGCCCGTCTCAAGACGGACGACCTCTCCATGGGCGGCTCCGCCTACGGCTACTCCCTTGACACCTACGGCATCATGGGCGGCTTCGACACCCATTTGAAGAACGGCTGGACGATCGGTGCCGCCGCCTCCTACCAGTCGGGTGATGCCGACGGCGAAGGCGACGTCCTCCCCGTCTCGACCGATGTCAAGAACGTCGGCCTGCACCTCTGGGGCTCCCGCATGTACGGTGAGACGAACGTCATCGGCACGCTCTCCTATGTGACGACCGACGGCGACGTGACGATGCAGCTCGGCAACCTCGAGCTCGCCTCCGAACTCAAGGCCAAGGCCCTCTCCGCCGGCATCCGTGCCGAACGCGAGTTCAAGACGGGTGCCTTCACGCTGACGCCGCACGCCGGCGCCCGCCTCTCGATCGTCGACATGGACGACTATGAAATCGCCGCCGGCACCACGAAGCTCTTCGACGTGTCCGAAGACAAGGCCACGATCTTCGAAGTGCCCGTGGGCGTGACGGTCCAGACTCCGTCCTTCATGTTCCAGACCTTCGAGGTCAAGCCCTATGTTGACGTCACGCTCCGCGGCCGCTTCGGCGACACGGAATCGTCCTACACGCTTGAAGGCTCCTCCACGACCGACACGATCGACTACGACGTTTCGGGCAGCTTCGTGGGCGACCTCAAGGTCGGCTACATGTCCACCTACAAGAACCTCAACCTCGGCATGAGCTACGGTCTCTCCGCCGGTGACGCCGGCCGTCAGAACCACGCCATCGAGGCCACGATGCGCGTCGACTTCTAATCGACCGCTCACGGTTCCGACCTG
>OLVY01001490.1_pt1 | contig 14667 bp, 10 predicted proteins | sample 1674261 | NCBI WGS metagenome assembly OLVY01 (sample SAMEA103958155, study PRJEB25191) | human gut metagenome | biome: human-associated habitat [ENVO:00009003]; feature: intestine environment [ENVO:2100002]; material: feces | place: Germany | collected 2013/2015
ATGCCCAGCGAACAGAAACATAATATTTCGTTTATACCGTTTTTCTTTTTCATTAACATATAAAATTCTGACTTGTGAGAGGACGCTTATATCTGCCTGTCACAACCTATAAAAGCACCACAGAATCTGCGACACTACGTCCGTTAACCTCCGGCTTAATATTTGAACACTGCAATTCCATAGCCGGAAAGTGGATATGCAAAGGAGAACTCTCTTCCATCGCACTCTGATTTCACAGCTTTATAAGATACCGATTTTTCGGTTCCTTCACCGCCAAATTCAGCAGCATCACTGTCCAAGACAAGTTTATAGGTCTTTTTCTTTGGCACGCCGACACGGTAATCCGGGCGGGCAACCGGAGTAAAGTTACATACAAACAGCATATTGTTCTTTCCATCTTTACTCTTACGGACAAAACTGTAAATGCTGCGGTCTGCGTCATCCGCATTGATCCACTCAAAGCCATCCCAATTTCCGTCTAATTCATAAAGACACGGATTCTTCTGGTATAAGTGGAGGAGTGCTTTTACCCAGTCCTGCATATGTTTATGATCCGGGTTCTCGAGGAGATACCAGTCTAACTCTCTCTCCTCACTCCACTCCTGAAGCTGGGCAAATTCCTGTCCCATAAACAGAAGTTTTTTGCCGGGATGCCCAAGCATAAAGGCATAACCAGCCATAAGATTCTGGAATTTGTCTCTTCCAAGTCCAGGCATCTTATTGAGCATAGAGCATTTTAAATGTACCACTTCGTCATGAGATAACACCAGGATATAATGTTCGCTCGCATTATAACTCATGGCAAATGTCATTTTATGATGATTATTTTTTCTAAAATATGGGTCTAACTTCATATAATCAAGGAAGTCATGCATCCATCCCATATTCCATTTATAACTGAAGTTCAGTCCGTCCTCTTCCACCGGTCCGGTCACTTTCGGCCATGCAGTAGATTCCTCTGCGATCATCACCGCTCCGTGGTTACGTCCCAGAATCAATGTGTTAATATGCTTAAAGAACTCAATGGCTTCCAGATTCTTATTATCGCCATATTTATTGCGGACCCACTGTCCTTCTTCTTTTCCATAATCCAGATATAACATAGAGGCAACCGCATCCACACGGAGACCATCAATATGATAGTGTTCTACCCACATCAGCGCACTGCCGATCAGGAAGTTCTTCACCTCATTTTTGCCATAATCAAAAATCTTGGTTCCCCAGTCCGGATGCTCTCCCATTCTTGGATCTGCATACTCATACAGGCATGTACCATCAAACTCTGCAAGTCCATGGGCATCTTTTGGAAAATGCGCCGGTACCCAATCCAGGATCACACCGATTTTATTCTTGTGGCACTCGTTGATAAAATATGCAAAGTCCTCAGGTTTTCCGTAGCGGGAAGTCGGTGCATAATATCCGGTCACCTGATATCCCCAGGAACCATCAAACGGATACTCCGAAATACCCATCAGCTCAATGTGTGTGTACCCCATTTCTTTTACATATGGGATCAGATAGGTTACGAGATCCCTGTAACTGTAAAATCCTTCATCATCCCTGCCCGGATGACGTTTCCAGGAGCCCGGATGAACCTCGTAGATTGCCATCGGCTGTGCATACACATCCTCTTCTTTTTTACGATTCTCCATCCACTTGCTGTCTGTCCATTTAAAATGTTCAATATCCGCAATCGCAGATGCTGTTCCCGGCCGGAGTTCTGCATAATTTGCATAAGGATCTGCCTTATAAAGACGCTTGCCATCTTTTGTCTCGATCAGATACTTATATAGCTCCCCCTCCTTCAATCCCGGAATGAACAATTCGTAAATCCCCATTGTCTCCGGTTTCAGGCGTGTCATCTCATTTGCCGTCTCATTCCATCCGTTAAATGAGCCGATCAAGAAAACTCTTTCCGCATTCGGTGCCCACAGGTCGAAGTATACTCCCTTTACTCCCTTTACCTCTGCAAAATGTGCCCCCAGCTTCCGATAAATATCGTAATGTGTCGCCTGACCGAACAGATAGCGGTCTAATTCAGTAAAATTCGCCATAATCCCTACCCCTCTTCACTTCTATCTCTAAACCGCAGACTCACTGTGGTTTTCTTCTTTAGTCAAAATCTTTCTCCCGTAAGATAATGTAATCATCCTCATCATATCTTCTGGATGTGATAATGCTGAACGCCTTTTTCAAACCACCCTTCTCTGAATGTGCTACTGCTTTATCGACGATCTCTTTTACCTCTGTCAGGGTTGTCTCCCTGTCAGCGTGCTCAATATTACTGATGCTGTTATACAACGCCAGCACACCCATCTCATCAATGGTATATCCCAATTCATTTGCGTAAGATTTTGCAAACGAAACCAGTTCATCACTGGTAAAAATAGGAATATTGATCTTCTCAGAAAACTTCGCTGCAAATCCATCATCTCTGGATAAAGCCTTCTGGATTCCATGTTTTGTATCCTCAATGATCACAAGCACTCCACTTGTATCCTGTTCTAATAAAAGAGAAAGTTTTAACGCTGTCTCGCGGGACAGATCTCCGGCTTTTTCGATGATCAGACAGCCACCGGCTACTTTTTTCAGCAATGCTGCAACATCCTTCTGATTGAGGACTGATGCTTCGATCTTGCCGATCTTGCCATTCGGCTTTCCTGTTTCTTTCTGTAATGCCTTGATCATACTCGTCGCAAGCACTGTCTTACCGCTTCCGGAACCGCCCTGTATGATCATATTTCCGGTTCCAGCCGTCGTTCCCTTCGCCAGATGCTGGGATGCACCTGTAAGTGCCTGACAGAGCTGTTCCTCCATACCCGTGATTGGAACAAAATATGTAAAGATTTCTCTTAATTCTTTGGAAAGCTTACTGATCGTATCTGGAACTTCAAATGCCTCCGGTTCCGCAATGGCAGGAAGAATCTCTTCTGCTGTTTCCTCTTTTCCAAGGTCTAAGTCCCCTGGCAGCTCAATCTCCGGTAATTCTTCTTTTTCCACTGATTCTTTTGCCATCTGGCGCGCAGTCTCTGCTAAAATAGCTGCTTCCACATCTTCCGCAGATGTGCCTGCCTCCATTGTGTCGTCCGCTTCTGCTAACGCTTCCGGTTTGGTCTGCTCTGCTGTGTGTTCTGCAAGGGATGCGGCATTCTCCTGTGGAACTTCTGCATCCAGCTCCTCGAAGTCCTCATCCTCCCACTGATTGTCAATATCATCCAATCCTTCCGGCATTGCGATTTCCGGAAGTTCTTCCTCTGCCATTAATTCCTGTACACCGGCTGCCACAACGTTCTGTGCTGCGTCTTCCGCAGCCACACCGGCGTTTGCCATGTAATCTCCAACCGGAGATGCCCCGACAGCTGCGAGCTGTTCATCCATCTGTGCATTTTCATCGCTGAGGCGGTCGATCTCCTGCTGTAAAAACTGGTTCATGTTCGTAACCATGGAGACTGCACTGTCGTTCGGCTGTCCGTCTTTGCTTAAGTATTTCTGATCCAGAAGATCCTTCGGCGTCAAGCCGGAATCAAGCATTGGAATGACATCCGCAAGCCGCCCCAGCAGTTCTTCCGCTTCCTGAAGTGCTCTCGCCTTTGCAGACTCGAGTTTTCTCTGCTCTGCTTCCTGCAAGGCTGCCTCTGCGGCACGCTTGGTCTTTTCCCATTCAGCAAGCACATCCTCAATGCTCATCTGTCCGGATACCTGCGGCTCTGCCACTCTGCCTCCCTGCATATAAAGGCTCATCTGTCCATCCTCATCCACTAACATCTCCTGGAAATTGGATTTTAAAGAATTGTCAATCTCCTCATCTGTCTCAATATGCTGGTAAACCTCTTCTTCCTGTGGCTCTTCTTCTTTCTCGGATGGAATCTGGAGATACGGAATATCCTCTACCAGTTTCTTAATGTTATCCATCGTATCATTGACTGCCTCTTTTTCCGTGGCATTCATGATCTCCTGCATACTTCTCTGAAGTTCTTCCTGCAGGTTCTGTGTGTTAAAGCGTTCCGCAGACATCTTCACATCTTTGATCTGCACCGGTTCCGGTATGATCTCCCCGGATTCTAACGGATCTTCCGGTCTCACTTCTACAACGCCGTCATGTCTCTGACGGAATGTGCGGTACTTGTCTTCCTGCTGTTTTGTCAGTGGCTGGTACAGCATCTTTAATTCTAATGCGCGTTCTACATATGGGCCATCACCAAACCATAAGATCAGTTCGTCACAGGCATCGATACATTTCTCGCTCATACCGGCTTTATGGTACAGATATGCAAGCTCATATGCCCACTCTTCTGAATACTCCTGCTCTTTGAGTTCTTCTAAAATGCCAATAAGGGTGCCGATATCTGCACCCTGCGCTTTGCTTATCTCATACTTTAACACGTATTTTAAATTATCATGAGGTGCGATCTCCACAAACTCCTGATAATACTCTTTTGCCTCATCAAAACTCTTTGTCCTGACTGCAACCTCTGCAAGACGATAAATGATCATTCTGCCGATCGGCGACTTGTCATAAGCCGTCAGCAAAACATCCTTGCTCTCATCATAACGCCCTACTTTCTCGTAGATCTCTCCTACTTTTACCAGAGCGTTAATGTTCTTTATCTTACGCCAGTTGATGGTATCCGCGATCTCAGCCGCCTCTTCGTATTTCCCCTCGGCTGTGAGTGATTTCATCTGATCCAGCTTTAATTTATATTCATATTTATCCAATTCTGCCACCTCAAACTGTGCATTTCCGTAATGATCCATTACCTTTTTCAATTTGTCTATGATACCTTTTAGTTTATCATAGGCACAATTAGATGTCAAAAATTATCATGCTTCCCCTGCCGATTTTTCATCCTGTTTTTTATTCTTTTCCGTGGTCTCATAAACCGGCTGATTGGTGTGCTTATCGATGCGGTCAAGGTTGACATAATCTATCTCCGTTGCCGGGATCCCACGCTTTTTCAGGGAATATGTGACAACATTGGAAACAATATAATAAATCACTGCCATGATCGGCACACCAAGCAGCATTCCAGGAAAGCCCCACAGACCGCCAAATACGAGAATGGCAAATACAACCCAGAAAGAGGAAAGCCCGGTGGAATCTCCGAGGATCTTCGGTCCGATAATATTTCCGTCTACCTGCTGTAAAATGATAACAAAAATCAGGAAATATAATCCCTGTACCGGATTCTGTAAAACAATAATGATAAAGGATGGGATCGCCCCGATAAAAGGTCCAAAAAACGGAATAATATTGGTCACACCAATGATCACAGCCACCAGCATGGTATCCGGCATTTTCATGATCGCAAGCACGATATAGGCAATCACACCGATAATGGCAGAATCTAAAATTTTTCCACTGATAAATCCGCCAAAGATCTCGTTGCTCTTCCGCACAGTCTCTACTACAACATTGGCTCTGACCGGTTTAAAAATAGCATAAATGATTTTCTTCGCCTGACCTGCAAACTTTTCCTGACTCGCCATAACATACACAGAGATGATAAGTCCGACCAGAATATTGATCACAAATTTTACTCCGGTGATCACTCCGCTGGTAATGGAAGAGATATAGACTTCTGCCTGTGGAAGCAGCGTGTTTTTCATCCAATTTTCAAAGAAGTTACCCGCCTGTGTGATTACTTCTTCCGCAATGTCCGCTATCTGGCTGTCTCCCTTGGCGATATCATTGATCCAGTCAACAAGCGAACGCACCTCAGCAGGGAGTGTGGATATGATGCCCTGTATGCTCTGGATGATGGATGGAACGATCGCAGCGATCAGCAGGACAATGATGCCTACCAAAAACAGCAGTGCACCTGCGATTGCCAGCCCTCTTGATATTTTTTTCGCTTTTTTCTCACTCTTCATCTTTCCTTTAAACAGGGAAAATAACTTTCCATCTATGAGTTTCATCAACGGATTCAGAAGATATGCCACAACCAGTCCGATAATGACCGGCTGTAAAATATATGTCAGTTTCTTCCAGAAATCTGTAAACCCATTATAACGGTATATGACAAAGAAAAATAAAATGCAGCAACAGAATGTGATAAAAATAGCAAGCGCTATGATCGTGATCTGTTTCAAATGAAATTCATCTGTCTTTTTTGTCTTCGGTGTCTGTATCTGTTCGTTTTGTTTTAGTTCTTCCAACTTAAGCTCTCCTTTTTCTGCCGGAAACGACTTGTGCAAACATGCGCTTCTAAGCGTAATTTATACTCTCATTCTAACGCAAAAACAGAGGTCTGTCACTAAGCAGACCTCTGTTTTTATCATCTTTTTAGATTTTTAAATTAACCACGGTAGTAATTGATGAGACAGCCTTTTAAAATGATCTCCCGCTCATCATCCGTCAGGGCATCCATATGAAGGCTGAATGGTTTTAATGCGCCGTCTTTCACTGCGTAAGCCTGAATTTCAGACTGCTTGTCCTCAACAGCTTTTCTGATTTCCGGAATAAAGAGATAATCCAGATTTTCAAATGGAAGATCACCCTTTCCGATAATAAATGGCAGCATACCCCAGTTGATCAGATTGGAACGATAACGTTTGGTTGCATACTCATTCGCAATGTTCGCCCAGCCTCCGAGTACCTTCTGGCAGGAAGCAGCCTGCTCACGCGCAGAACCGTCCCCCGGTTTCACTGCAAAAATGGTACTTCCAAATCCTGCATAGCCTTTCTCTTTTCTCGCTTTCTCACCAAAATCAGGATAAACCGTCTTGATCGTATCGATCACTGCCTGCAATTCCGGTACAGCCTCAACCGGACACTCTCCGGCTTCCACTGCCTTCTCTGCTTTCTGGATCTCTTTTGCACGTCCCACATAGAGCGGATCTTTTCTGGAAAGTGCAAACTCTGCCAGTCCAAGCGGATTGGATCGGAAGGAGGAAGTCTCTCCGGATGGGATCAACTCGTCAGTTGTCGTAACCGGATCATGGATCTCTGAAACAACCTTTAATACCATATGCTCCGGTAATGCACTCATTGCCGGCCAGTCTTTGATATTTGGTCCAAACTGGATCTCCACACCTGGATCAGCCACTCCCTTGCTGTCAAAGACGCGATTCTCGTATATCCTGCTGTCGAAGAAGTATTTCGGTTTTGTATAATTTACATCCAGATCGGTAGCTGCGGTCAAATATCCCTTATTTGCTGCAGTTGCTGCAATGGATCTTGCATCCATAAGCGCAACGGATGCAACCTGTCCCTTCTGGACCTTGGAACCTTCGCGGTTCGGGAAGTTTCTTGTGGAGTGACGGATAGAGAATGCGTTATTTGCAGGAGTATCTCCGGCACCAAAGCAAGGACCGCAGAACGCTGTTTTGACGATCGCTCCTGTCTCCATGAGGCTTGCCACTGCACCATTTTTTACAAGTTCCATGTAAATCGGGGTACTTGCCGGATATACGCTCAATGTAAACTCATCCGGTCCGATGCTTGCACCTTTTAAAATGTCTGCGGCATCACAGATATTTTCAAATCCACCGCCGGCACAGCCCGCAATAATTCCCTGATCTACATAAAGCTTTCCGTTTCTTACTTTGCTCTTTAAATCTAATTTTACAGCTCCGTCAAAGCTGACTTCTGCACGTTTCTCGCAGTCGTCCAGAATATCCATCAGATTTGCATTCAGCTCTTCGATGGTATAAGTGTTGCTTGGATGGAATGGCATTGCGATCATTGGTTTGATCTGACCGAGGTCAATCTCGATCATTCCATCATAGTAAGCCACATCCCCCGGATTCAGCTCTTTGTATGCCTGTGGTCTTCCATGGATCGCATAGAAATCCTGTACCTTTTCATCGGTTCTCCAGATAGAGGAAAGGCAGGTCGTCTCGGTCGTCATAACGTCCACGCCGATACGGAAATCAACGCTTAAGTTCGACACACCCGGTCCCACAAATTCCATGACTTTATTCTTCACATAACCTTTATCAAACACTTCACCGATAATGGCAAGGGCAACGTCCTGAGGTCCAACCCCTTTCTGTGGTGTTCCGGTCAGGTAAACACCTACAACGCCCGGCATATCAATATCGTATGTTTTGTTCAGTAACTGTTTTACAAGCTCCGGTCCGCCTTCGCCGACTGCCATGGTTCCCAATGCACCGTAGCGGGTATGGGAATCAGATCCTAAGATCATGGCTCCGCTCTCTGCTAACATCTCTCTTGCAAACTGGTGGATCACTGCCTGATGTGGTGGAACATAAACTCCACCGTATTTTTTTGCACAAGTAAGTCCAAACATGTGGTCATCTTCGTTGATCGTACCACCGACTGCACATAAACTGTTATGGCAGTTTGTCAGGACGTATGGCATTGGAAAACGCTCTAAGCCAGATGCTCTTGCGGTCTGAATGATTCCTACGAATGTAATATCATGTGAGGTAAGCTTGTCAAATCTAACCTGAAGCTTGTCCATGTTTCCTGAAGTATTATGTTTTTTCAAAATACCATAAGCGATGGTATTTTCGGCAGCCTGCTCTTTTGTGACAGCTTTTCCCGTCTTCTGCTGTACCTCTGCCGCGTCCGTCATAATTTCTTTTCCGTTTACAAGGTAAACGCCACTATCATATAATTTCATACGTTCCTCCATCCCAATCTCCGGCGAAGCTTTCTAACTCAACTCGTCTTTCGCGCTTTTATATGAATTATAAAGATACTCCCTGTAAAAATCAAGACTTTCATACACTAAATTAATAAATCAATTGTTTTATGCATTTAAAAAAGAACTCCGGGAATCCCCAAAGTTCTTTCTCTTCTAAATGATTGTTTTCAATCCGGCGAGTGTATCAAATTTTGCATACAGAAGTTTTGCTGTCTCCTCGTCCGGTTCTGCGAGATCCGGCACCATCACAACAGAAAGCCCTGCGCGGTATGCAGATAAGATTCCATTTGGCGAATCTTCCACCGCAATGCAATCCTTTGGTTTCTCCCCAATCTGCTCACATGCATAAAGGTACACGTCAGGCTCCGGTTTTCCGTTCTCTACGGTTGTGGCGCTCACAAGCTGATCAAATTTATCGTAGATACCAATCTGTGTGAGATACTGTTTTGTACGTTCCGGATCCGTTGCTGTTGCAACGGCAGTCTTGATGTTCTTTGAGCGGAGATAATCCAGGATTTCATCCACATCCGGCTTTTTCTCAATCCCATTTTTCTCAATATGTTCTTTCATGAGCTGTTTGCGTCTCGCCCGGATCGCTTCATAATCAAATTCCGGTCCAAATATCTTTTGCAGATAAGGTCCTGTATACTTTGTTGCAAGGCTGCGGATTGCAAGTCCATGCTCTCTGGTAAAATGAAATCCCGCCTCTTTTGCCGCCTGCTGCCAGTATATATTCAACCATTTTTCTGTGTCAATTAGCACGCCATCCATGTCAAAAATAACTGCTTTTATCATTCTTTCTCTGTTCTCTCCTCTGGTTCTAATTCTTCGATCACGTAATCGTCCTCGCTCACTGGATCTTCCGTTCCCGGATCACTGCCGTTCTCATCTGCATATTGTGGAAACGTGATAGATGCCTTAAACAGATCACCATCCACCTTAATGTCAAACACTCCACCCATTAAAACCGTAAGGCTCTTTGCGATGGAAAGTCCCAGACCACTTCCCTCGGTCGTTCTCGACGAATCCCCGCGGATAAAACGTTCCGTCAGATCTCCGGCATTGCTGTTCTCCCTTGCAAGGGAATGTTCTGATACATTCTTAATGGAAAAGACAACCTTTTCTTCCACATATGCAATATCCACATACACCCTTGTTTTTTCCAGTGCATACTTTGCAACATTATTATAAAGATTTTCGATCACGCGGTAAAGCTGTCTGCCATCTGCGCGGATGAGCACGGCTGTTTTTGGAAGTTTTGTGACGATCGTAAGCTCCTTCTGCTCAAACTTTTCATTAAACTCTCCACTCGTCTGATAGACAAGTTCTACAAGATCAATGACCTGCATGTCAAGTTTCACATTACCGGAACTGATCTTAGATGCCTCCACAAGATCCGCTGTAAGCTGCTTTAACCGCTGTGATTTTTCATCCAGAATCTTAATATATCCCTGCACACGCTCATTATCAATTTTTTCCAGCTTCATCAGGTTTACATAATTAATAATTGATGTCAGTGGTGTTTTGATATCATGAGATACATTTGTGATAAGATCTGCCTTCATGCGTTCATTTTTGGTGCTGTCATCCACTGCATGTAAAAGACCTTCTCCAATGTTATTAATCGCCTCCGCAAGACTTTTCTCCTCGCCGTGCAACTGTTCAATGTCAATTTTCCCGGAAAGCGCTCCATCCCTGATCTTCTCCACACCCAGCCGGATCTGATACTGCTCCACTGCCTTTCGCAGGATCATGTAACACTCTCCCGCTGAAAATAAGAGCAGCAGCACCAGTGCAGTCATGCTCCGATAGTAAAATGCACCGACCGCCAATATGAAGCAGACAGCCATGTGTCCTGCAAAAAGCAGCAGCACACGCACCGTTGTTTTCTGTCTGGCAAATACTTTGCGGATACCTCTTTCGAGCCAGCACGCAACGCTTGTCTCCCAGAGCATCTCCGCTTTCATTCTGCGCACCATGCTCAGATAAAAGATCAGGAATAAACCGTCGATCACAAGACTCACGGTTCCTGATGCTACAATGATCCCATAAACAGCCCATTCCTCACTGTTTACTTTTGTAATGAGGATCACAAGCTCCACCATCATAAAAATAAAAGCCGCCACCAGAATCTCCGTCTTGATCTTATCGATCGGATTCAGATGGATTTTCTCCTCACCTGTGCGGCGTCCGGTTGCCAAAGTCAGATACACCAGTGAAATGATCCATCCCATCAGACTGACCAAGCCACTGAAAGTACAGACCTTGATCCATGGATGAAGCTGTTCGTACTCCCGGGATGCCTCATAAATATCATCTTCTGCAGACAGTTCCGTATCGATCCCGATGATCAGCGTCATGTCATCTGCAGGCCAGAGCATCTGATTCCCACCGCCAAAGAAGTAGTCTGCCATGCCGTTAATATCAGTGCCAAATTCTTTGTCCACAAGATCATAGATCAGGTAATTCCCCATGGTCTTCGCCTCCATCAGCACAGCTTCCACGTCAAACTCCTGTCCTTCCTTCGTGTCCGGCTGATTTGTGTACCACGCCTCACCAATCCTGTACCAATAGCAGAAATTGCTATCACCGCTCTTAAACTCATTGGTGTATTGCAGATAACGCCTGTTCTCCTCTGAAGTACGGCTTTCACCTTTGATCAGCAGGCGCAGGTAATCGCTCAGGTCATCACATTTTTTTTCAATACATTTTGTGTAATACCCGGAATCCAGAAACTGTTCTGTTCCAACGTCTGACAATTCAAAAATATTTTTACTAAGCATGGATGCCAGCAAAAATACTGCTATCGTTAAAACCACTGTAAAAAACAGATGCAGGATCAGACCTGTCAGTTTTGTTCCGTAGGAATAAGGATGGCTCTCCATAATTGCTCCTTAACTCTTAATTCTTATCAATTTTGTAACCAACACCCCATACAACTTTCAGATAGCGGGGTTCTTTTGGATTAATCTCTATCTTCTCGCGGATATGGCGGATGTGTACTGCCACTGTATTATCCGCTCCGATCGCATCCTCATTCCAGATACTCTCATAAATCTGGTTGATGGAAAATACTTTTCCCTGATTCTTCACCAACAGTAAAAGAATGTTATACTCGATCGGGGTAAGCTTCACCACTTCGCCATCCACCGTCACTTCCTTCAGATCGTCATTGATGCTCAAACCGCCAACTGTATAAATACTGTCACCGGATTCTGCTGCATTTCCAAGCTGCGTATAGCGGCGGAGCTGGGATTTTACCCTTGCCACCAGTTCCAGCGGATTGAACGGTTTCTCCACATAATCGTCCGCCCCGATATTCAGTCCTAAGATTTTGTCTGAATCCTCTGTTTTTGCTGACAAAATGATGATCGGAATACTGCTGTTCTCACGGATTTTCAGGGTTGCACGGATTCCGTCCAACTTCGGCATCATGACATCCATGATCAGAAGATGTACTTCATTGTTCTTCAATATCTCAAGCGCTTCTTCACCATCATATGCCTTTAGCACATGAAAGCCTTCCTGCTGTAAATAGATCTCGATCGCTTCCACAATTTCTTTATCATCATCACACACTAAAATGGTCTGCATGTTCTATCCTCCCAATATTTTTCTTTCAACAGCCTGTCTCCCGCTTTACGGACAAACCTGTCCATTACTGCAAACATGAATAAAATAAAACTGTCCGGCGTTTATCAGCCTGAACAGTTTTATTTTAGCAGTTAATAAAGTATTTTAATAGTAGAGAAATCTTAATTGTGTCTTAATTTCTGTTTTTCTAGCAGATCTCTGCTCCGCTTGGCATCTTTTTCTCCGGAACCATCAATGCAAGTTCCCCATTCTCATCCTCTGCGCAGAGTAACATACCCTCTGAGACTACACCTGCAAGTTTTGCCGGTTTTAAGTTCACTAATACCATGACTTTTTTGCCAACCATCTCTTCCGGTGTGTAATGCTTGCGGATACCGGAAACGATCTGTTTTACCTGACTTCCGATCTTCACCTGTGAGCAGAGTAATTTCTTTGATTTTGGAACTGCTTCGCAGGCAATGATCTCTCCTACCTGAAACTGCATCTTCATAAAATCATCATACTCAATTTCTGCTTTCGGTTCAATGTCAATTACGGATTCTTCCGCTTCTTCTGCTGTTTCCGTCTCTCCGGCAAGTTTCTTCTGTTCTGCCTCAAACTCTGCTTTCTGGGCTGCTTTGATCTCCTCCACTTTCGGCATAACCTCTTTTGCATCCAGACGTGCAAATAAGATTTCCGGTGTATCTGTCACTCTGCTTCCACTTTCGTAAAGTCCGAATTTGTCCAGATCGTCATAATCGCGCAATGTAGTATTCAGCTGGTTTACGATCTTCTCTGCTGTCTCCGGCAGGAAGCTGTGCAGTAATCCTGCTCCGATCGTGATGAGTGCCAGAGGCGTTGCCATCTGTGCCACGCTGTTCACCGTCTTATTCACTATCACCGGAAAATCGATGCCAAGAAGTCCCACGATAAGTCCGGTCAAGATTCCCAGAATGATCGGATTCTTTGCGATGTTGATACAGGCATCCTTAATCTTCTGCTTCGGATCCACATCCCCGGAATGTGCCCCTTCAAACGTCAGCACAATCACGGAAAAAATATTGTAGAGCGGCACTGCACTCACGATCATGAGCGGTCCCATCGCCGAGCTTCCGTACATGTTCTGGATGAATGCCAGTCCCATCACCGCCGCACTGCTGCGGAATGATGCCTGCACAAAAGCTCCCCGCATGCTCTGATCCTTCAAAAACAGCTTCACACCACCCCAGATGATCCAGAAGCACGCCGTGCTCACGAGCGCGCAGAACAGCACATACCGGATGTCAAAGACCGCCCGGATATCTACGCCGGAAATATCGCGGAACAGCATAAACGGCAGTGTCACCTTAAAGTTGAACCGGTTTGCCACCGTGACAAAATTGTCGTTTAGCATCCCGATCTGTTTTAGGATATAACCGATCACCATGACTAAAAAGATCGGAAATGTTGCATCCACACTGTAAATAAAATTCTCCATCTCTACGCCATCCCGCCTATTTTACCCTCTCGTACCGGTAAAAATAATACTCCAGATCAAAGTACGTCTGCTCCTCGCTATCCGCCGTGATCTTCCACTCCGGTCTCTCATCCAGATTCGGGAAATACGCATCTGCATCGTACGCATAGTCAATTTTCGTGATGTGCGCCACATCGCACTCATCCAGAAGCTGTCTGTAGATCGTCTCTCCGCCGATCACATAGATATCCTCACTGTCATATTTTTTTAATTCTTCATGAAGCTCATCCATGTCATGAACGACAACCGCACCCGGAACCTTATAGGTATGATCGTGTGTCAGCACGATATTGGTGCGGTTCTTAAGCGGAAGCCCGTTCGGAAAACTCTCCAGCGTTTTTCTTCCCATGACCACCACCTTGCCGGTCGTCGTCTCACGGAAAAACTTCTGATCCGCCGGAATTCTCACCAGCAACTCATTTTTATTGCCGATTGCCCAATTTTGATCCACTGCTGCTATTAAATTCATTTTTTACGCCTTTCTATTCGTGCTTACACCGCGATCGGGATATTTTTGATCTGCGGTCCCGTCACGTAATCCTCGATCGTGATATCCTTTGTCGTGAACTGGTAAAAATCTTTGACATCCGGATTGAGGGTAAACTTCGGTGCCGGATGCTGCTCTCTCTCGATCAGTTCCCTGATAATCGGCACATGCCGGTCATAAATATGCGCATCCGCGATGACATGTACCAGTTCCCCAACCTTCATATCGCATACCTGCGCCAGCATATGCATCAGCACCGCATACTGGCAGACGTTCCAGTTGTTGGCGGCAAGCACATCCTGCGAGCGCTGGTTTAGGATCGCGTTGAGTGTCAGCTTCTCATCTCCCGGCTGATGCGTCACATTGAACGTCATACTGTATGCGCACGGATACAGATTCATCTCATGCAGATCCGCATGCACATAGATATTCGTCATGATGCGCCTGCTGAATGGATTGTTTCTCAGATCGTAGATCAC
>OLVY01001491.1_pt1 | contig 14666 bp, 9 predicted proteins | sample 1674261 | NCBI WGS metagenome assembly OLVY01 (sample SAMEA103958155, study PRJEB25191) | human gut metagenome | biome: human-associated habitat [ENVO:00009003]; feature: intestine environment [ENVO:2100002]; material: feces | place: Germany | collected 2013/2015
ATTTTCTTCTCCACCAGCAGAGCTGGTGGTTGTCGCTCGCTCAAGCTACCCAACAGAAAGCCGCCCGGAAACGTTCTCAGACGCTTCCGGGCGGCTTTTCTTGTGGTCGAGCAGAGCTGGACAAATCCGAACTATTTCCCACTGCTTCAGCAGCAGTCAAGGCATCCTCAAAGCGGATGGTTTGAGAACCATCCTTGTAGTTGAACGTAATCAGCATCCGGTCATCATACAGGAAAATCGCGTTCACAAAAATCTCAATCAGTGCTTTGCGCTGTTTTTGCTGCGATATATCGAACTTTCTGAATTTCATCAGCCAGAACCGGATGAAATCGGCATTGAAGGATGGCTTTCTTAACTTCTCGTCAGCAATTTTGGCAGTCAGTTCATCCTTCTGAGCTTCCAAGGCATCCAGACGCTCCTTGGTCGTCCGGGTAAATAAGCCCTCCTCGATTGCTTTCATCAGGTTGTCCAGTTTCCTGTCCACCTCTCGGAGCTGCTTTTCCAAGAGCGGAATCGTGGTGTTCTCTTGGTTCTGAAAATCCATAACCAGTTGAACGATCCGTTCAATCATGGCATCATCCTGAATCAGCTTCATCGTCTCTTGGACGACCAAACTTTCGAGCCAGTCTTTCTGTACGGTTTTCTTATTGCAGCCTTTGCGCCGCTTGGCAGTAGCACATTTATAGTAATAGTAGGTTCGTCCGGTGGCACTTGTTCCGCTTTCGCCAAACATCAATGCTCCACACTTGCCACAGAACAGCTTGGTGGTCAATAAGTATTCCTCATCTGCCTTTCCGCGAGCTGGTGCGCGCTTGTTTTTCTCCAGACGCTTCTGAACACGGTCAAACAGGTCTTTCGGGACGATGGCAGGAATCGCATCTGGCACAACGGTATCTCGGAAAGAAAGCTCTCCAATGTAACGGCGATTCTTCAACATGGTGTTCATGCTGCTGCACGTCAGTTTTCCACCCCGCATATTACGAACGCCTTTTTCGTTGAGATAGTTCAGAATCTCAACGATTTTTTCACCATTGTCGTACCGCTGAAAAGCCTCTAATACAAATGGAGCAACAAGCGGGTCGATGCGATAGAACTTTTCTTCGTCGATTTTATATCCAATCGTTCCGGTGCCGCCTGTGCATTTCCCTTTCAGGGCGTTTTCGGTCTGACCTCGAATGACCTTTTCGGAAAGTTCAGCCGAATAGTATTCTGCCATGCCCTCCAGCAACGTTTCCACCAGAATGCCCTGCGAACCTTCAGCAATTGGTTCCATGACCGAAATCAAGTGGACATTATTCTTTTTCAGAATCATCTTGTAGTTTGCACTGTCAAAACGATTCCGGGCAAAGCGGTCAAACTTCCAGACCAGCACAATTTCAAACAGCTTCTTATTACTGTCCCGAATCATTTGCTGGAAATCCGGTCGATTATCCGTTTTGGCAGAAAGTGCACGGTCAATGTAGTGCCTGACCACTGTGATGCCGTTTCTTTCGGCATAGGCTGTGCATTCACGAATCTGACCCTCGATGGATTCTTCACGCTGGTTGTCACTGGAATAGCGAGCGTAGATCACAGCATTCATGGAAAGCACCTCACTTTTACACATCATTGAACGAATGTACGTTTATTCAAGGCTGTTCTTCGTATAATGTATATACCATATTTTGCAAGGGAATGCAAGCTGTGTTTTTACTTGGATTCTTTGCTCTTTAATGTGCTCTTCCGATACTGCATCGGGCTCTGGCCGGTGGCCTTGGCAAAGCGGGTGGAGAAGTTACTGGCATCCCCGAAGCCTGCTTCCTGTGCGATCTCACTGATGCTGTGGTCGGTGAGCACCAGCAGCTCTTTTGCCTGTGTGATGCGGAAGTTGACCAGATAATTGTACGGCGTTGTGCCCATGTACCGCCGGAACAGGCGCAGAAAATAACTCTTGCTCATGTGCGCACTTGACAGCAGATCGGCAAGGGAAAGTTCCTGCCGGTAGTTCTTGCGCAGGGTCTCTGCCGCCTGCAGGATCAGCTGGCGGTTGGTGGTCATCTCCGCCTGCGCAAACAGGCTCTGTGCACAGAGGGCAAGCATCTCGTGCAGGGCAAGACCTGTCTGCACCATGCTGTCCACCGTGCCAAGCTCCATCTGCTCCAGAACAAGTTCAAACAATTCCTGCATCCTGACCCCGGTCAATTGGACCGGGGTCAGTTTTTTGTCCGGCAGAAGCAGCGGCTCCATGGCCGCAACACCGGCACCGTCCAGATGCACCCAGTAGTGGTGCCAGCAGCTCTGCCCCGGTGCGGTGCAGTAGCTCTGTGCCGTGCGGCAGTTGAGCAGCAGTGCCTGCCCGGTCTCCAGCACGACATGGTTCCCATCCTGCTCGATGAGACCGGCACCCCGGAGGGTGTAGAACAGGATATAGCTTTCTTTATCGGTGCGGGCGGTGGAGAACCGCTGTTGTGCATAGAATAGCCCCGCCTCGGTGCAGGAATAGGGCTGTGCACGCTCCGCTTCGCTGAGCGTCGTGCGCTTCCAGATGCTTTCCGGGGTCACATCCATGTTGTAAGTCAGCATTTTTCTCCCGCCTTTCTGCTTCCAGTATAGCGGCTTTTACCCTGTGATGCAAGAGTGGACTTTTCACAAAGAATGCGTCACCTTTGCGGATGGAATCCGCCTTTCCGGGCCGCTATACTGGTACCGGAAAGAGACAGAAGGAGGCGCACTATGCACGAAAAATTTCTCGCCATCGACATCGGCGCATCGTCCGGGCGGCATATCATCGGCTGGATGGAGGACGGGACCTTGCAGACCGAGGAAGTCTACCGCTTCCCGAACAGTGTCCGGCGGGTGGACGGCCACCTGGAATGGGACATCGACAGCCTGTTTGCCAACGTGAAACAGGGCATCAAAGCGGCTTTTGCAAAGTACCCCGCCATCAAAAGCCTGTCCATCGACACCTGGGCGGTGGACTACGTACTTTTGAAAAAGGAACAGCCCCTTTATCCGGTCTATGCTTACCGCGACGGCCGGACACAGGCCGTTCTGGATGAGGTGCACGGCATCCTCCCGTTTGAGAAGCTCTACGAGCGCACCGGCATCCAGTTTCAGCCATTCAACACGGTGTATCAGCTGTATGCGGACAAAAAAGCCGGGCGGCTGGCGCAGGCAGACGATTTCCTGATGATTCCGGAATATCTACTCTGGAAACTCTGCGGCGTCAAGGCCCGTGAGTACACCAACGCCACCTCCACCGGCCTTGTCAACGCCCAGATCAGAGAATACGACCCGGAGATCCTCTCTGCGCTGGGCTTGCCGGAAACCATGTTCCCGCCGCTGACCGCACCCGGCACGGTGCTGGGTCCGCTGAAGCCGGAGATCGCCTCCGAGGTGGGCGGGCAGACCAACGTGGTGCTGTGTGCCACCCACGACACTGCCAGCGCGGTGGAGGGCATCCCGATGGAGCAGGGGGAGGCACCGTTCCTTTCTTCCGGCACCTGGAGCCTGTTGGGTGTCAAACTGGCACAGCCGGTCACCACTCCAGAAAGCTGCAAAGCAAATTTCACAAATGAAGGCGGCGTGGGCTACATCCGCTATCTGAAAAACATCATGGGCTTGTGGATCATCCAGTGCGTGCAGAAGCAGCTGGGCATCTCCTTTGCGGAGATGGTGGAGCTGGCAAAGGCCAGCACCTACACCCGCATTTTTGATGTGAACGATGCGCGTTTCTCGGCTCCGCAGGATATGAGCGCGGAAATCAGAGCTGCCCTTGCTGAGACCGGTGCACCGCCTGCCACGGACGCTGACCTCATCAACTGCATCTATCATTCGCTGGCGTACTGCTACGGCGAAGCCTACCGTGAGATGGAAGCCGTCACCGGGCAGCACTGGGACAAGCTCTACATTGCAGGCGGCGGCGCCAAGAATGCCACCCTGAACGAGCTGACCGCCCATTATACCGGAAAACAGGTCGTGGCCCTGCCCATTGAGGCGACCGCCATCGGCAACCTGAAAATACAGATGAACATCCACTAAGGAGGACAAATTATGCTGGTTGAAACCAAAGCCCGCGTTGGCGTGTTCGCCATTGCGCTGGGTGCCTACCTGCCCCAGTTCCCGACCCTCGTGCCCGAATTTGAGCAGCAGTACGCTGCCTTCAAAAAGACCATCCCGGACACCGTGGAGGTCATCGACGGCGGCATCGTCACCACCAAAGAGCTGTCCATGGCGGCGGGTGATAAGTTCCGCGCTGCAGATGTGGACCTGGTGATCCTGCAGCTGCTGACCTACGCCACTTCCTACAACATGCTGCCTGCTGTGCGGGATCTGGATGTCCCGGTCGTGCTGGTGAACGTCCAGAAGAAGAAAGCCCCGGACTACGCCAACACCGATACGCCCACCTGGCTGGGTGAATTGTACGCCTGCGGTGCCGTGGGCGAGATGGTGGCCGATCTGGAGCGTGCCGGCAAGCGTCATGCCGTCATCACCGGTGTGGTAGAAGGCGGCGACCCGCAGGTGCAGGCCGAGATCGAGGACTGGTGCCGTGCGGCTCAGGTGCGCCGCCGTTTCCGCGACACCAATCTGGCCCAGATCGGCCGCCCGTATCCCGGTATGATGGACCTGTACATCGACGAAACGAATCTCTACAACCGGATGTGGCTGTATACCAAGCAGTTCGACTGGGAAAAGATGTGGGCCATCGCCGACAACATCACCGACGAAGCTGCCATCCGTGCCAAGGCAGAGGATATCCTGAATACCTTCGATATCGAAGGCGGCGGCACGGTGGAAAAGGTCTGGGAGATGGCAAAGTATGTCGTCGCCTTTGAGCAGTGGGTCAAGGACGAGAAGATCGCCTTCATCGCGTCGCATTACGATGGTTTTGCCAAGGGCAAGGCCGGTGTGCTGGACAGCATGCTGATCCCGGCCTTCTCCATGCTTATCAAGCAGGGCGTTGCCTGTGCCGTGGAGGGTGACATCAAGGTGGCTATGGCCATGTCCATCCTCAAGACCATTGCAGGCTGCGGCCAGCTGAGTGAGATGTACTCCATCGACTTTGACGAGGATATCTGCATCATCGGCCATTCCGGTTCCGGCGATGCCAACATTTCCGAGAAGAAGCCCACCATGAAGATCGTGCCGGTGTTCCACGGCAAGACCGGCGGCGGCTATCTGACCCAGTTCTATCCGCACCTTGGCCCCGTGACCTATCTGGGCATCACGCAGGACAAGGACGGTCACTTCAAGTTCGTGGTGGCCGAGGGCGTCAACGAGCCTGGCCCCATCTTCACCTTTGGTGACACCAACATGCGCACCCGCTTTACCTGCGGGGCACGGGAGTTCTGCAACCGCTGGAGCGAGGCAGGCCCCACCCATCACATGGCTGCTGCCACCGGCCGCCACATCGATACCATCCTGAAGGTGGCAAAGATCTTCAATATTCCGGTGGACGTCATCACCCGATAAGCTGAGAGAAAAGAGAGGTATTTTATCATGGGCATTCTGGATATTGCAATCGTCAAGGGCTACATCCGCATGTGCAACGACGGCTGGCTGCAGGGCTGGCACGAGCGCAACGGCGGCAACCTGACCTACCGTATGAAGGAAGAGGAAGTGGCCGAGTGCCGTCCCTTCTTCAATGCACAGCCCGGTGAATGGGTCAACATGGGCGTGCAGGCCGACAACCTGGCCGGGGAGTATTTCATCACCACCGGTTCCGGCAAGTTCTTCCGCAATGTGGAGCCGGACCCCATCCACAGCATCGGCATCGTGGAGATCAACGACAAGGGCGACAGCTGGCGCATCGTCTGGGGCCTGGAAGGCGGCGCAAAGCCCACTTCCGAGTTCCCCAGCCACTTCATGAACCACAGCGTCCGCAAGGCGGCCACGAACGGCGCAAACCGCGTCATCTACCATTGCCATGCCACCAATGTCATCGCTCTGACCTACATTCTGCCCCTGACCGACCGCGACTTCTCCCGTGCTTTGTGGCAGAGCGCCACCGAGTGCCCGGTGGTCTTCCCGGAAGGTGTGGGCGTCTGCCCCTGGATGGTGCCCGGCGGTGCAGACATCGCCATGGCCACCAGCGAACTGATGAAGAAATATCAGGCAGCCATTTGGGCACAGCACGGCCTGTTCGTTTCCGGCCCGGATTTTGACATCGCCTTTGGTCTGGCTCACACCATCGAGAAGAGTGCCGAGATCTATGTCAAGGTGCTGAGCATGAGTGGCGGCCTCATCCGTCAGACCATCACCGATGATGACCTGCGCGCCATCGCCCGCGACTTTGGCGTGACCCTGAACGAGGAGTTCCTCGACTGATTTTCTTAATTACAGTGATGAGCCTTTCAAGAACAAGAAACGATTGATCGATAAGAAGGAGAATAAGAGATTATGAGTGTTTTCCGCGATGATTTCCTGTGGGGCGGTGCATGTGCAGCCAACCAGTTCGAGGGTGCCTGGGACGTGGACGGCAAAGGCCCCAGCGTACCGGATATGTGTACCAACGGCTCCCACACCAGCCCGAAGTGGGTGACCACCCACATCCACCCGGACCGCCTGTACCCCAGTCATGAAGCCATCGACTTCTACCACCACTACGAAGAGGACATTGCTCTGTTTGCGGAGATGGGCTTCAAGACCTTCCGCACCTCCATCAACTGGACCCGCATCTTCCCCACTGGCATGGAGAGCGAGCCCAACGAGAAGGGCCTGGAATTTTACGACCGCGTTTTTGACTGCTGCAAGAAGCACGGCATCGAGCCGCTGGTCACCATCAGCCACTGCGAGCTGCCCTACGCTCTGGTGGAAAGGTACAACGGCTGGGCCAGCCGCGAGCTAATCGACTTCTACATGAACTACTGCAAAACCATCTTCGAGCGCTACAAGGACAAAGTCAAGTACTGGCTCACCTTCAACGAGATCAACACCGGCACCATGCCCATAGGCGGCATCCTGAACACCGGCACCATCCAGGGATACGAGGGTTCCACCGCCGATGTGCCAAACGACGAGCAGGCACGCTTCCAGGCCCTGCACAACATGTTCGTGGCCAGCGCCAGGGCTGTCAAGTATGCCCACGACAACTACCCCCAGTTCAAGATGGGCTGCATGATCTGCTCCATCACCAGCTATCCCATGACCTGTGACCCCGCCGACGTGGTGGCCAACCAGAAGCAGATGCAGATCATGAACTGGTTCTGTTCCGATATGCATGTGCGCGGTGAGTATCCCTATTATATGAAGCGTTTCTTCGCCGAGCACAACATCACCATCCATCAGGAGCCGGAGGATGCCGCCATCCTGAAGGCCGGCACCGTGGACTTCTACACCTTCAGCTACTACATGTCCAACTGCGTCACCACCCACAAGGACGCCGAGGACGTGGGCGGTAATATCGCCACCGGCAAGAAGAACCCCTACCTGAAAGCCAGCGACTGGGGCTGGCAGATCGACCCCATTGGCCTGCGCTACACCCTGAACGAGATCTACGATCGCTATCATCTGCCCATGATGGTAGTGGAAAACGGCCTGGGCGCTTACGATGTGAAGAGCGAGGACGGCAAGATCCACGACAGCTACCGCATCGACTACCTGCGCCAGCACATCGAGCAGATGGCCGAGGCCGTGAAGGACGGCGTGGATCTGATGGGTTACACCCCCTGGGGCTGCATCGACCTGGTGTCTGCGTCCACAGGTGAGATGGCAAAGCGCTATGGCTTTATCTACGTCAACAAATTTGATGACGGCACCGGCGACCTGAGCCGGGAGAAGAAGGACAGCTTCTACTGGTATAAGAAAGTCATCGCCTCCAATGGCGAGGATCTCTCCTGATTTTCTGGATCATCTCTGATATCGCGCGATTGTTGTAAAACAGTTTTTCCAAAAAAATGAGATAGACGGCCCGAAAAGAGGCTGGCCTGTCTCATTTTTTAGTCGCATTCTGAAAGTGTTATGAAACAGAAACGACAAGAACAGCATCAAATTCCACCTTTTCTGTCTGGCTTCTGACCCGAAGAAGTCCTTTTCCAAATTATAACGAGACAAACTGAAAACGCATCCTTTTCTACGAAAAAAATGAGAACGATCGTATGCGTCAAACCTTAGTTGCTCCGCAATATCCTGTTGAAAAATCTGTGGGAAGAATTTGACATTTTAAGGTTGCTTTTCAACGCGCACAGTCAAAACCACCGGCTGAGCCGGTGGCTTGAGTAAGCCCTAGAAGGGCATAATACTAGCAAAGCCCCTGCAAGGGGCCACGAGCAAGCATCTTTCATCTGCATTACTTGCCCTACTGCTCTAACGAGCAGTATCATAAAGTGCATCTTCTAAGATGACAATTTCTTTGTCATCTCGCTTCGCTCGAATCTTATAGCTAAAGCATTTTCTTCTCCACCAGCAGAGCTGGTGGTTGTCGCTCGCTCAAGCTACCCAAAACAAAGCGATGCCCCTTGTCAGTAACAAAGGGCATCGTTGATTATAGTTTTTTAGAACAGCTGTATGGTTACTTCACTCTTCAAGCCTTGTGGCTCGGTGGGCATATACTGCCCCAGAAAATCATTCATCCGGCGGCCAAGGGTGGTGTTCACCTCGATTTCCAACAAATTCTCCCCGGTGTGCAGGGAACCGGAGATTGCATAGCGGTAAGGAGGGCAGATCCGTACACCGCAGTCCGTCCCGTTCACTCGGACGATTGCACCTTCCTGTGCCGTCAGGGCCAGCACGGCGGGCCGTGCGGCCTGTGCTTCGTTCAGCGTAAAGCGGAATGCATACCGTGCCCGGCCTGCAAACGCGATGCAGCCCGGCAGACGGTGCAGAGAGAGCAGTTTTTCCAGCGGGAGCGGGGCACCATATTCGGCGCAGCCAGTGTCGGCATCGGCCAGCGAAACAGTGCATGCTGTCAAATGAATGCAGTCCGCCGGAACACCGGCAGGCAGAGCCGCCACCGCCTGCACCTGCAATGCAGTCGGGTCATCCGGCACCAGAATGCAGCGGGATTCATAAGGAGCCAGTGTCAGAGCAAAGGCATCCGGTGCTGCCGTCACAACGTTGGCAAAGGCATCGTATACAAAGGCTGCACCGGGCTTTGCACCAGTCACAGTGGTGCAAAGCGGCTGCGTGCCCTCATTCGTGAAGAAGTAGACATCACCGTCTGCCTGCCGAGCGTGGTAGTATCGCAGATATGGTGCCGCTGCGCTCAGATGCAGCGCAGGGATACTGTCTGCCGTAAGCGTCTCCACCAGCGCATCCAGCGTGGTGACGACCGCATGTTCCAGTACCGGTGCCGGACCGCCTTCACAGCAGCGAATGGGCAGACCGCCCACAAAATAAACTTTGACCCCAGCATCCAGATAGCGCTGTACATTCTCCAGCAGTGCAACAGGCAGCGCCTCGGCGTACGGGATGACCAGCGCGCGGAACTGCATGCCGTTCAGGTGCAGCGCACCATCCTTCGCGGTGTCCGCTTTCAACACCTCACAGGGCACCAGCTCATAGTCGATACCATTGCGGGCCAGCCGGGCCGCTGGTTTCTGGGTGAGCATAAACTCGCCGCTCCATTCGGCTTCGGCCTGATACAGCAGCGCCACCGGAGCCACATGGGTGCCAGACAGCACTGCGGACATCCGGTTGAGGTAGTTGGCTACCTGCCGGAATTCCGGATATTGCGGATTATGGCCGTGGGCATAGAAATGCGGCGGGCAGTCCGGGTCCGGGAAGGGTGCCGCGTTGAAGGCGTGCGGCACAAACTGATTGATGCCGCGCACCAGCATATAGTCCGACAGCCACTTGCACAGGCGGTTGCCTTCGCCCCAGCCATAGGCACCGAACAGCTCACACATGGCACGGCCTTTCTTGGCAGGGTCCAAGTGGGCCAGACTTGCCCCCAGCTTGCCCAACATATAGGTAAAAAACTCGCCGTCCCAGCCGGGGCTGTGCATGCCCTTGAACATTCCCTCATCCATACCGGGCAGCAGTTGCTGGATGACCACATCGATACCGGACATATCCTGATGCGCCATGGCGCGGTAGAAGTGCCCTGCACCATAGCCCAGACGAGCCGTGGCATTGTTGTCCTCGATGGTATGGCCGATGTGCTCGCAGTGGTGGGCATGGCACCAGGCCGCCAGAACACCATCAAAGTTGTCGCTGTACAGCTGGCTGACCAGATCCATATAGGTATACTGTGCCACATGAGCGCTCTCATCGCTGCTGTGCAGGAACAACAGCGGCAGCAACGCACGGATGTTCCCGGCAGCACGGTCTGTCAGAGCCGTTCCGGCCAGCTTTCCGGCCAGCAGGTTCTCCATGCCATCCCGCCAGGGCAGGTTCATGGCGCTGTTGTGGCCGATGGCGGCATCCTCCGCCCCGTGGATGTTGCCAAGCCGCGGCTCATCCGAGAAGAACCCGCACAGCGTTTTGCCAAACTCCTCCCCGAAGTGGGCATAGATCGGCTCATAGACGGTATCCAGCAGTACCTTGGTCGCCGCCGAATCCAGCGGGTTCAGATAGCCTTCCGTCTGTTTCTCGCCGCCCTTGTAGCTGACAGTGATGACGTTCAGAGTCCACTGTCCATCCGGCAGGTCAAAATCCACGGCCACGCAGGGACCTTCCTTGGGGTTGCCGGGCAGCGGCTGGCCCATGGAGGAAAGCATGATCTCCCCCGTACGGGCATCTTCAAAAGTATAAACTTTGTCCGTCAAGTCGATGGTTGTGGTCGGGTCAATGGTTTCAAACGCGGTTTTGCGGCTCAGGGTCACAGCCAGGATTTTGTCACGCGGGTCGCGGAGGGCATACTTGAGAACAGCGGTCATGTTCTCCATCGGGCCGGCATAATCCAGCGTTTTGCAGCAGAGAAACTTTTTGCACAGCTCCGGGTGCTCCCGCTTGACCGCACCATCCGCAAAACCGGTGGGAAAGTGGCTGTCATCCAGGATCCACATCTCCATACCCGTGCGCTTTGCTTCGTCCAGCAGCAGGGCCAGATCCCGGAACCAGCCCGGACCGTTGAAATCCTTGTGCGGACGGGCTTCCACACAGAAGCCGCCGATGCCGCTTTCGCGGATCTTCTGCACCTCGCGGCGCAGTTCTTCTTCACTCTCTACGCCATGCACCCACAAAAAGGGATACAGGGCATTGGGGGTCTGTCCATGCAGGACATCACAAACGCTTTTCATGCTCGGGTCCTTTCCTTCCGTTTCACTCACTCTGAACATAGCACAGCACCCGTCCCTTTTGCAAGAGGCAGGTGCCATGCGGGAAATATTACGCTTTTTCGTCCGCGCTGGTCACAGCATAACTGCCGATTGCAGAAACCACAAACGCAATGGCTGCGCAGATCAGGAAGCCCCAGAAGCTGATATCCAGACCTGCGGGGTTGATCATGGACGGGATACGGAAGATGCCGTCACCGCCCCAAGTGTAGAACTTGATGCCCAGGATACCACCGATGACACCGGCAACGCCGCCACCCACGAAGGCGCAGATAAACCGCTTGAAGTTGGTCAGGGCCACGGTATAGATGACCGGCTCGGTGATGCCGCACAGAGCAGAAGCCATGGTGCCGAATGCCGTTGCGCGGGTCTCACCATCCTTCACCTTGAGTGCGTAGCCCAGAGCCACACCAGCCAGTGCCCAGACGGTCAGGCCCAAGATGGCGTTGACCGGGCAGTAACCCAGGGTGGTAAGGTTGTTGAGGATGATGGGGAGTATGGCTGAATGGACACCCATCATGACGAACAGCTGCCAGAACGCGCCCAGAACACCGCCGCAGACCACAGGCACCGCATTGTACAGCGCGTTGACACCGGTAGCCAGAGCATTGGAAACGCCTGCCATGACCGGGCCGACCACCAGCAGGGTGAGCGGCAGCGTGATGACCAGCACCACAGTCGGCACGAACATCAATTGCAGCATCTGCGGGATGATCTTTTTCGCAGCCTTTTCGATCCAGCTTGCCACAAAGACGGCCAGCAGGATGGGCAGCATGGTCTGGGAGTAATCCAGCATCGTGACCTTGAGGCCGAAGAAGGTAAGCGTTTCCTCCGCGCCCACGAAAGCAGCCAGCTTCGGGTACAGCATCGCTGCGCCGATGACAGCAGCGGTATAAGGATTCATGCCAAAGACCTTGCCGGCCGAGAAACCGACGATGATGGGCATAAAGTACATCAGCGCATCGGCCGCTGCATACAGGATCAGGTAAATGCCGTTGTCACTGGTGAGCACACCGAAGGTGGTCAGGATGGTCAGAAAGCCCTTGATGATACCACCGGCGGCCATGGGTGCGATCATGGGCAGGATGCAGCCGGAAATGGCCTTGAAGAACTTGTTGAAGAAGCTGTCCTTCTTGACCACACGCATGCTTTCGGCCTTGGCCTTGCCGGCAGCCATGGCATCCTCCGTCAGGCCCAGCTTTGCCTTGACGACGGGGCACAGGTCAGAGACATAAGTACCGATGGGGATCTGGTACTGTCCTGCACCGTGCACAACGCTCATCACGCCTTTGATTTTTTTGACCTCGTCATCCTTGACGATGCTCTCGTCTGCCAGCACAAAGCGCAGACGGGTCATGCAGTTCGTCACACTGACAATGTTCTCTTTGCCGCCGACTGCCGCGATCAGCTCATCGGCAAATTGATCGTAGTCTTTTCTTGCCATGATCTTGTTCTCCTTCTCTTTGACATCTTCCAAAATACGCACAAAAACTTGACACAGCTGGCATTTCATTGTATGCTTGTGTCCAAATCGTACCTGTATTGTACCGTATCCGGCACGGTGTCACAATCTCAAAAGCAAACTCCGGTGCTGACAAAATCAAACTTTTCGTCGAACGATACTGGCAAAGTTTAAGACACTCACTGACAAAATCAAACCTTTTGGGAGGTATCTGCCATGCTGGCGCGTGAGGCATTCCGGGAAATGCTCTTTCCCCTCAGTGAAAAAGAACTGCACTACCGGGAGCACCCGGAGGATTCTCTGATCTATTTCAAAAATTTCCGGTATGAGGGCGAAGCGACTGTTGTGACGGGTGCGGACAACAGCGATGAGATCCTGTTTTTTCCGTCCCCTAAAAAACAGGCGGCCTCCAATCTGCATGGTGTGATCTCCCCAAAAATTGCGCCCCGCGTGCTGGAGGGAGGCAATCTGGCCTTTAACAAGCAGACCCGTTTTGGCATGGTGCCGCTGCACCGCCACAACTACTACATTGAAATGAACTATGTGTACTCCGGCACCTGCGTGCAAGAGATCAACGGCCAGACGGTTGAGATGCACACCGGCGATGTGACCATTCTGGACCGGGATGTGGTGCACCGGGTGTTGCCCACCGGCGAAAACGACATCCTGCTCAACTGCCTGATGGGGCAGAATTATTTCAAGGCAAGCTTCATCGAGCGGCTTGCCGCCAGTGGAGCGGTGCCGCGGTTTCTTTCCAATGCGCTGAACGAGCGCAACGATCACGACCATTATCTGCTGTTTCATACGGAGCGGTCGTATATTTTCCGGGATCTGTTTGAGTGTGTGTTCTGCGAATATCTGGACCCTACCACCTGCACGGCGGGTGCGGTGGAGAATTATATGAGCCTGATCTTCATCGAGCTGGCACGCTGCTATCAGGGCAATCAGGAACACGAATACCACAAATCCAACAAGAACTACCTCACCGAAGTGCTGCAATACATGGATGACCACTGCATCGACTGCACACTGGAAAGCACCGCAGCGCATTTTGGCTTCCACCCCAATTACCTTTCTCGCATGGTCAAGGAGGGCACCGGCAGTGCCTTCAAGGATCTGGTATCGGATGGGCGGCTGTCCCGCGCCGCCTTCCTGCTGTTGACCACCGAAGCACCTATTAGTCAGATCGCCAACCAGTGTGGCTATTCCAACCAGAACTTCTTTTATAAAAAGTTTCAGGTGCGCTACGGCTGTACGCCAGCTGTATATCGTGCCACTGGCGGTGCCCTGGCAGAAGATATACGTTGAAAAGCAGAACAGTTTTTTATCCGAAACATAGACTTGAAATTTCAGTATGAATGGGTAAAAACTTATGGAAGTGTCCGCTATGCTGAAAGCTTCCAATTTTTTCTATAAGTCCTACTATTATTGCTTTACCACAATAAAATACTCAAAACCATCTTGACGCACCTTGCAAACCATGATACCCTTTGTCACAAATCACATTATCGCAAGATAAGAAATTGGCTCAACCGAAACTTCATATTTGCGATATGCAAGCCAACGATGTTGCCGATGCATTGAAAAGTTGGCTTGCTATGAAAAGTGGTGGTTCTTACCGTGATAACCACCACTTTCAGTGAGTGATTGCCCCCAAAAGAACGTACCGCCCCACAACACACCCGATCGTTTTGCCGCCGTTTCACCCGACAAAATCCTTCGCCTGTACTGCGTGGGCGGTCTTTTTCTTTTCCGGGAAGCTGTACCTTGAAAATTTCATGAGCCGTCCGAATGTGATACCGGCTTTCCGGCCAACGCCGCTGCAAAACAGGGGCAGGAACTTCGTTCGGGTCAAACGGCGATCAACATACACGAGCAGCGGAACTCTCTACTTATTTTTGTGTCTTAACAATTCGGAAACAATTTTCGGAAATACGTTTTGAGCGCAGCGGTGGAGGGCAAGAACCGTCCCGTGGCCACAAATTTTCAATTCTTGAAAATGTTGTGCT
>OLVY01001493.1_pt1 | contig 14655 bp, 18 predicted proteins | sample 1674261 | NCBI WGS metagenome assembly OLVY01 (sample SAMEA103958155, study PRJEB25191) | human gut metagenome | biome: human-associated habitat [ENVO:00009003]; feature: intestine environment [ENVO:2100002]; material: feces | place: Germany | collected 2013/2015
CTCTCTTTTTTCATCCTTCTCCCATCCGCAATGACCTTTCTATATGGCTTCTACAGCTTTCTTCTTTCTCCGCACCCGCGAAACAGGACAGCAAAGGCGATGGAGATCCCAGCTATCATGAGAAACAGATCCGAATACACCCCAAAGGCCGCCGACACCTTCTCCCAGGAGTCCCCAGCGATCCTCCCGGCATAGACGAGGACCGTGTTCCACAGAAGACTTCCCGCCGCCGTAAAGACAAGAAACGGCACAAACGGCATCCTGGCAATCCCTGCAGGGATGGAGATCAGGCTGCGGACGATGGGGATCAGCCTGCACAGGAACACCGCCGATCTCCCGCGTTCCCTGAACCATCCTTTCGCGAGATCCACATCTTCCAGGCGGAAGTGAAGCAGATGTCCGATCTGTCCGCAGAGCAGTTTCCGGAACACCTCATCCGGCAGAAACCGCCCCACGCTGTATAGAATGACAGCCCCCGCCAGCGATCCGGCAGTGGAAAACAGGATCACACCGACGGGCGTCATGTCCGTGCAGACCGTCATGACGCCCCCAAAGGTCAGGATCACCTCCGACGGGATCGGAGGAAAGAGATTTTCAACTAAAATAAGGAGGAACACAGCAAGATTGCCGTATTCCCCCATCAATTCCAGTACCAGCTCCCGCATACAGACACCCCCGCTTTACCATGGGTATAATATATGCAGCATCCAGTCTGTTTTATTCACTTTTCCCGAATCCATTCATCTGCAGATTCAGCTTTTATATTAACCGTTATACTTCTTACTCTGCTCCGCAATCAGCGCCGCATCGTCAAAGTAGTTGATCTTCATAGCCGCACGCATCTCCTTTAATGTCTGTGCAGCCACGCGCTCTGCCTTCTCGCTTCCGCTCTTTAAGATCTCGTATACAGCCGGGATGTCCTGCTCCCATCTCTTTCTTCTCTCGCGGATCGGACGGAGCTCCTCCTCAAGCACACGGTTCAAGAACTTCTTGACCTTTACATCGCCAAGTCCACCGCGTTTGTAGTGCTCTTTCACCTCGTCGAGGTTCTTGTAATCCGGCCAGAACTCTGCGAAGTATTCGTCCTTGCAGAATGCGTCCAGATATGTGAAGACGGTATTTCCCTCAACCTGTCCCGGATCGCTTACCTTTAAGTGGTTCGGATCTGTGTACATGGACATGACTTTCTTCTTTACGTCCTCCTCTGTATCGGAAAGGTAGATGCAGTTTCCTAAGGATTTGCTCATCTTTGCCTTTCCGTCGGTGCCCGGAAGACGGCGGCATGCGTCGTTTGTCGGAAGAAGAATATCCGGCATAACAAGGGTATCTGTATTGTATACCGTATTGAATTTGTGAACGATCTCTCTCGTCTGCTCAACCATCGGCATCTGGTCCTCACCAGCCGGAACCACATTTGCCTTGAAGGCTGTGATATCTGCTGCCTGGCTGATCGGGTAGGTGAAGAAGCCGACCGGGATGCTGGCCTCAAAGTTTCTCATCTGGATCTCACTCTTTACGGTTGGGTTTCTCTGCAGTCTGGAAACCGTAACGATGTCCATAAAGTAAGCGGTCATCTCGTAAAGCTCCGGCACCATGGACTGGATAAAGATCGTGGATTTTTCCGGATCAAGACCTGCAGACAGGTAATCGAGCGCAACCTCCAGAATATTCTGGCGGACCTTCTCCGGGTTATCGGCGTTGTCCGTCAGGGCCTGCGCGTCAGCGATCATAATATAGATCTCGTCGAACTTTCCGGTGTTCTGCAGGCGCACGCGCTCCTTCAAAGAGCCAACATAGTGGCCAACATGCAGGCGGCCCGTGGGACGGTCGCCGGTCAGAATGATCTGTTTCATTGTGATTTCTCCTTTTCAGGCAGCTCACCCTCTCAGTCATTGCTTCGCAATGCCAGCTCTCCCGATGGGCGAGCTTTTGGCGGTGAGGACAAGTTTCCCTTCTCGGTCTAAGCTCCCCCCTCGGGGGAGCTGGCGCGTCAGCGCCTGAGAGGGTTTCGGCGGAGACAGACCGTGACGGGAGAGGTTGGAGAGGTGAGTGGATATGGCACAGGAAAAGCGTGATTATTACGAAGTGCTGGGGGTATCCAAGGGCGCAAGCGATGCCGAGATCAAAAAGGCATACCGCAAGCTTGCCATGAAGTACCACCCGGACTATAACCCCGGCGATAAGGACGCCGAGGCAAAGTTCAAGGAGATCAACGAGGCAAACGAGGTGCTTTCGGATCCGAAAAAGCGCCAGCTGTACGACCAGTACGGCTTTGCCGGTGTTGACCCCACCTACGCAGCACAGAACGGCGGCGGCCCCGGCGGCTTCAGCGGTTTTGGCGGCGACGGCGTGGACTTGGGCGACATTTTTGGCGATATCTTCGGCGGCGGCTTTGGCGGCTTCGGCGGCTCGTCTCGTCAGGCAAATCCCAACGCCCCCCGCAAGGGGCAGGACATCCGGGTGCGCATCACCCTGAGCTTTGACGAGGCCGTGCACGGCTGCAAGAAGAACATTACCATCACCCGTCAGCAGGAGTGTACTGCGTGCCACGGCTCCGGCTGCGCCGCCGGTACTAGCCCCGAGACCTGCCCGGACTGCGGCGGACGCGGCTTTGTCATCCGCCAGCAGCGCACCCCCTTTGGCGTGATGCAGACCCAGCAGCCCTGCTCCCGCTGCGGCGGCAAGGGCAAGCTGGTCAAGAACCCCTGCAAGATCTGCCATGGCAGCGGCAAGGTGGCCACCAAAAAGACGCTGGAGGTGTCCATCCCCATGGGCATCGACGACGACCAGAGCTTTGCACTGCGCGGCATGGGCGATGCCGGTACCAACGGCGGCCCCGCCGGTGATGTCATCGTCATGGTCAGCGTGCGCCCCAGCGAGGTGTTCCAGCGCGATGGCTACGATGTGTGGGTCACCGTGCCCATCACGTACAGTCAGGCTGTGCTGGGCGACAGCGTCACCGTGCCCTCCATTGACGGCAAGGTGGAGTACACCGTGCCCGAGGGCACCCAGAGCGGCACCACCTTCCGCCTGCGCGGCAAGGGTATCCAGTACCTGAACGGCCGTGGCCGCGGCGATATGTACGTCAAGTGCGAGGTGGAGATCCCCAAAAAGCTGAACAAGACCCAGCGCGATGCCCTGAAAAAATTTGAGGGCACTTTGAAAGAAGAAAACTACGAAAAGCGTAAGGGCTTCTTCAAAAAGCTGAAGGATATGTTCAACGCATAAGATATGAGATCCCCTGAACTGCCGGGAACAGCAGCTCAGGGGATTTTTGTTTTTGTTGAAAATCTACACAGAATCGAGTATAATATAACTGATGATTCGGGACGTCGCATTTGGGAAAGAGGTTTATATGGCAAGGTTTATACCGTTTATTCTGAAAACAGATGATGAACAGAAAATAGGTGTGCGGATCACACGCATGAAAAAAGCAGATGCGGCACAGACGGAAAAAGAGCCTGTATGGCAGACGAGTTGGATGTCTGCCTATATCCAGAAGGATGCTTTTGAAAAGTATGCGTTAAAAACAACGGATGGCGAATTGGTTGCACTGGCAGCGTATGAAATACTGGAAAATGATGTGATGGTGCACATCACCTATATTGAAAGCCAGCCGGAAAGCAACCCGACAATTGTTGGTCATTCCAAAAGATATCAGGGAATCGGACGGGTTTTGATTGCCTACGGTATCAAGCTGTCGATCGATCATGGATGTGGCGGGACGGTCACATTTGAAGCAAAGGTTCCGGAATTGGCAGAACACTATATCCGGGATTATGGCGCGTGCCCACTGCCGAGTTTTGGCGGAGCGCCGCGTTATGAACTGTCTGGCGAGGCGGCTATGAATATCTTTGTGACGTATTTGAAGTGAGGTGTTTTCGATGGATGCAAAAGAGTATTTCCAGCGTGACCCGGAACGGGAGGCGTTTTATCGCATGTTTTATCAGATTTGTCGCCGTTTCAATGTTACATGGTCTACAGCAACGCCGGAGGTCAGAGCCTTTGTGGAGGAAGCGACCCGTGTGACCTACGAACAGGAGAAAGCACAGCGCAGCGGGCTTTCGCCCAATACAGTAAAACCATTTTTTGGAGATACCGCTTGCTGAAAAAAGGCACGATACCCGGGTCGATTGTATTATAAAAAACCAAACGGCGGCGCGTTCCATCGGAGCGTGCCGCCGTTTTTTGCGTTTGAAACCACAAAAACAGCGGAGGCGCTGCCCTTTCGGGCAGCGCCTCCGCCTGCTTTGTTCTTTGGTCTACTCCGGGAAATCAGGAGCCGAAGACGATGAGAGCATTCGGGATCAGCCACACAACACTTGCGCAGGAGCCGACAACACTGGCGGCACATGCAATGTCATACAGCAGGTTGGCAGTGCTCTTCTCCATGTCCTTGCTCAGGGCGTCCAGACCGGTCTCGGTCCAGTTGTTAGGATTCTTCTTGCGGTAGTCGCGGACAGCAGTAATGCCCTTGAACCAGCCGTAGAAGGGGATGAACCATGCGCAGGCTGCCTGAACCATGGTAGCGCCGCCTTCGGTGTAGGTCATTTCCTCAGTGGACAGGACGTTGTAATACGCGGGCATCATCATTTTTTCCATAATAACACTCCTTTTGAAACAAAGCTATCCAAAACGGTGCACCCAAAAACGCACCGCTTTTTCTGAATAAAGGGTCTCAGCGCACGACCAGCAGAATGGCGCTCAGGGGAGCCAGTGCCACTACCATGGTGGCGGAAACGGCGTCCCGTACAAAGTTGCCGGCAGATTTGCCCATATCGGCGGCAATGGCATCGGTGGCACGGCCCATCACGGTAAAGAAGTTGCCGTCCTTGTTGCCGTCCTGCTGCAGCCAGGTGCGTGCCTGCTTGATGCCCCAGATATAGCTGGAGGCCAGCACCACAGCACCTACGACCGTTGCGGCGGTAGTGGCGAGACCGGCAGCATTATCCACTGCGCCGCCGCCGGTGGTATAGGTCATTTCTTCGTTGGAAAGTACCGCATAATCTGCGGGATAATTCATCTTTTTCATCTTCAATACTCCTTTGTCAAGGGGGAATGCCGCATTGCATCCCGATTCCCCGGCGTCCATACCCAAGGCCGATAGAGCATTGTTCTCTATATGGTCATTCTACAACAGTGGTCGGATTTTATCAAGGGGTTTTGGCACATCTGTGCAAAAACTGGCGGGACGCATGAAATTGCAGCTATAAATTTGTGAAAATAGACTGCAATAATTTCGGCATTTGGTTATTTTACCCCGTCACCCCGGCGCGGTAGAGGTAGGGGTCGCTCTTGAAGCTGTCAAAATTGTACAGCACAAGGATCTGGTCGTAGCTGTTATCGGCGATCAGCTTGTCTAGGCCGTAGTTGTAGTTGCGGAAATCCACCACGTCAATGTCGGCGTAGTTGGCGGTCAGGTAGGGCACAAAGCAGTTGGCGTAGCTGTCCTTGATGACAAGGATGCGCCCGCTGCCGTTGCCCTGCACCCGGCTTAAACCGTTGTTGCCGTGCAGGAACATGGCGTATTTATCATAGACGGCGAGCTTCTCCGTGTCGTACAGGCCGGTGGTCTGCCCCTCGGCGGGCTGGCCTGCCGCCGTCACGTTCCATACCGTCAGGGTGTTGGCAAGGTCGTAGTAGGTGATCACGTCCGGCACGGCGTTCCATGTGCGCGCCTTGGCGTAGTGGGTGCCGTAAAAGCCGTCGGCAGTCAGCGCAGTGTGGGCGGCGGTATCAAAGGGGGTAAGGCCAAGGGTCTGGCACAGCTGGCTGTAAGCGTAGTAGGCGCCAAGGCTCGTCCAGTGGTGGTCGGTGCGGTAGTAAATATACTCGCTCTTGTGGGCGGTAAGGGTCTGGCGCACGTCCACAAAGCTGCCGCCGGCCGCCTGCACCGCAGCGGAAAGCTGGTCAAGGTAGCCGTCCTCGTCCAGCAGAGGAGCGTTTGCGGGCACATTCTCTTTATAGATATCGCTGGCGGCGGGTGCCACCAGTACATTCACCTTGCCCGGGTAGCGCTGGCACAGGCTGGTGAGCGCTGCGGTGTTCTTGGGCAGGGTGCGCTCCTCGCTGGAAAGCAGCCCGTAGGTGCGGGGGAACATCATGTGCTCCTTGCCCAGCAGGATGCCGCCGCTCTGCTGCTTTTGCAGCAGGGTGGTCTCCACCACGCTCTGCAGGCTGATCCACTGGTCGCGCCCCGCCACCTGATCCTTGACGTATTTGGTGTAGGCAGTAAAGTAGCTGTTCAGCCCCTTGGCGGTGAACTGGGTCAGCGCCGGGCGCTGGCTCAGGGTGGTATTCTCCAGCTCGCTGTAACTGCGATCCGGGGTGACCATATCCAGCGCGAACAGCCCGATGAAAAACAGGCTGAACACCACCAGCACCGGGTAGTGCAAAAGGGAGGAGGTCTTTTTCTCGTGTTTGGACATCTTCCCGCCTCCTTAAAAGTTAAAATACAGGAACGGGCTGTTGGTGCTGCCCACCACATAGGCGGTGGAGACCACCAGCAGCGTCAGGATGGCGGCGCAGCGGGTGACCACGTTTTTGCGCAGCACGTCCCACAGCTTTTCGATCAGCGGGGTGCAGCACACCACGCTTACCGCCAGCAGCACGCCGTAATTCCGCAGGAAATACAGCGGCGACACCCCGCCGGAGGGGATGAAGAGCTTTTGGAACAGCAGCCCGAAGGACACGCCGGTGTCGTTGCCCACGAACATCGCCCAGCCTACCACCACGAGGAACAGGGTGTACAGGTGCGGCCACACCCTGCCCTTTTTCAGGTAGGGCAGCAGGAACAGCTTTTCGACCGCCAGCAGCACAAAGTAGTAAAGGCCCCAGCAGATAAAGTTCCAGTTCGCGCCGTGCCAGATGCCGGTGAGCAGCTCCACGATAAACAGGTTCAGGATCTGCCGCTTGAGCCCCTTGCGGTTGCCGCCCAGCGGGATATACACATACTCCCTAAACCAGCCGGACAGGGTCATGTGCCAGCGCCGCCAGAACTCGGTGATGGAAGCGGAGATATAGGGGTAGTTGAAGTTTGCAGGGAAGTCGAAGCCCAGCATCTTGCCCATGCCGATGCCCATGAGGGAATAGCCGGAGAAATCGAAGTACAGCTGCAAACTGTATGCGATGATGCCCAGCCACACCAGCGGGGTGGAAGCGTTTGCCAGTCCCACAAAGGTAGTGGAGGGGCTGTCGGCTACCCCGATGATGTCCGTCCACAGCGCACCCACGGCGTCCGCCAGCAGCACCTTTTTGGCAAGACCGAAGGTGAACAGGGTCATGCCCTCTTCAATCTGCTTGAGGTTATAGCGGTGCCTGTAGACGTGCAGCTGGTCGGAGACGTCCCGGTACTTGACGATAGGCCCCGCGATGAGCTGCGGGAACATGACCACATAAGCGCCGAAGTCGATGATATTGCGCTCGGCTTTTACATCCCGGCGGTAGACGTCGATGGAGTAGGAAAGGGTCTGGAAGGTGTAGAAGCTGATGCCCAGCGGCAAGGTGCCGATGCCCTGAATTTCGGCAAAGGCGGTGCCCAGCAGGGCATTCACGCTGCGCAGCACAAAGTTTGCGTACTTGAAGTAGAACAGCATCCCCAAGCTGCCAATGAGCGCCACCAGCAGAAAAAAGCGGCGCAGCGCGGGCTTTGCATCAAAATGTTCGATGGCAAGGCCGCTGAGATAGTTGATGAGGATAAGCGCCACCATGACCGGGAAAAAGCGCACCTCGCCCCAGCAGTAGAACACCAGACTGCACAAAAACAGCACGGTGTTTTTCAGTTTTGCGGGGGCAAGATAGTACAGCGCTAGCGTGATGGGCAAAAAGCGGAACAGGAAGATGATGGTGCTGAAAACCAAGGGGTCAGCCTCCTTTTTTACACGGAATTACAAACTCAGCCTTCCCCCGGCCGGGGGAAAATGGCATGACGGATGCGGGCGCATCTTCAGCAGAAATGCCCCTCATCAGGGGTTTTCTACTGAAAAAAGCCGATGCCGCAGATGGCACCGGCTCAGAAGATCAGATTCAGCTGTTCAGGGCGCTGTCCACAGCACTGTTCAGGTCTGCGGAGCACGCGTTAGAGGCGATCACCATGACCACTCGGTCGCCCTTGGAGGAGATGATGGCGTTTTCCACATTGCTCTGTGCCTGTGCAAACTCGGCGTAGTTGCCGTAGAAAGCCACCTGATCCTGCTTGTAGCTTTCCAGCGCGGTCACCACGTCCTGTGCCTTGCCGGAAGCAGCTTCCACCACCAGCACAAGGCCGGCGTCGCCGTTGTCATTGCTCTTCACGCCCTTGTAGGCGGCTACGTCCTCCGCCTTCAGGCCGAAGTCGTACTCGATGTTCATGGCGGCGATCTCGAACTGGTTGGAGATGGGGTTGGCAGCCAGCAGGGACTCCACGGCGCTGTCCAGATCGGCGGTGCCGTTTTCGGTGGTATCCGCCGCCGGGGCGGCAGTGCTGGAAGCCGGTGCAGAGGCGGAGGCGCTGGACACGGAGGACGGCGCGGAAGAAGCGCTGCCGCCGCAGCCGGTCAGGGCAACAGCCAGCACGGCACTGACGGCGATCACAGAAAGTTTTGTGCGGTTTATCATAAAATATTCCTTCTTTTGTTGAATTCATTTGTCACAGCCCGGGGCGGTATCGCGCACACGGGCAGACTGTACTTATCTTACCATAACAGCAGGTAAATTGCAACGCACCCCACAGGGTTTTCCGGCAGTTTTCATCGGATTTTAACCGGTCACGGTCTCCCCGGCGGCAATGCGCTGCAAAACGGCGACTGCGTCCTCCAGACACAGGCCGCTCTGGTTGAGCAGGGCAGCGTTTTCTGCGCCCACATAGCGCCAGTGCCACGGCTCGTAGGTGATGCCGGTCACGCTTTCGGCTTCCTTGGGGTAGCGCAGGATAAAGCCGTACTGCTCTGCGTTCTCGCATAGCCAGCGGAAAGCGGCGGTGTCGGCAAAGCCGGTGTCAAGGGTGGTGTGCTCCGGGCTGTTCAGGTCGGCGGCAAGGCCGCAGTTGTGCTCCGAGCAGCCCGGCGGGTTGACGATGGCAGCCGCCTTTTCCCGGGCGGCGGCTTCGCTCAGACCCTTATTGCGGTAGTACTGGGTCTTGTTGTCGTACAGCTTTTTCTGGTAGCTGACGCTGCGGTAGCCGCTCTGCATCCGCACATCCACGCCGTCCTTGGCGGCAGCGGCCTGCATGGAAAGAAAGGCATCGGCGGCTTCGGTCTGCAAAGTCTTGTTGATGGCGGTAGCCGAGCCGCATTCCTTGGTCTCGACAGGATAGTCCTCCGTTATCGGGTGGGTGCGGCTCACAAGGATCATGCGGGGGTCGTCCAGGATAGCCTGCGCCTGTGCGGCGGTAAGGAGGCTTTCCTGCGCGCCGTTTTCGGCGGGCTGCTCAAGGCTCTCGGCAGGCAGCTCGGGCAGCTGCGGCACCGCAGCTTTGCGGGTGCAGGCGTAGGCAGTGCCGCCCGCCACAAAGCAGGCCAGCGCCGTCAGGCAGAGCAGACGGCGGGCGTGATGGTTATGATGATGGGAAGAACGCATAGAACCTACCTTCTTTCACAAAAAAAGGATAAGCACCCGCCGCCCCGGGCAGACTATCCGCAAAAGGGGGCGCGGGAAGATGAAGATGACAGCGCAGGAATACGCACGCCGGGTGCAGAAGGCGGGGCCGCATTCGCCGCTTCTGGCAGACTGCCTGTGGGCGTTCTGCGTGGGCGGCGGCATCTGCCTGCTGGGCGAAGGGCTGCGCCAGCAGTTTTTGCGGCAGGGCGCGGACGCCGAAACGGCGGGTACCCTGACCAGCTGCACCTTGATTTTGCTCTCGGCGGTGCTGACCACGCTGGGCTGGTACCAGAAGCTGGCAACAAAGGCCGGGGCGGGGTCGCTGGTACCCATCACTGGCTTTGCCAACGCGGTGGTCAGCGCGGCCATCGAGTTCAAGGCCGAGGGACGGGTGACGGGCACGGGAGCTAAGATGTTCCTCATCGCCGGGCCGGTCATCGTGTACGGCACGCTGGCAGCGGTGGTGTACGGCGCGGTGCTGTGGCTGCTGGGGGCTTCTATCCTATAATACGGAACAGCCCCGCCGGATATTGCAGCGCCGCAGCAACAGTATAGCACGTTCCGGGGCATTTTTTGCAGAAAGGGAGAAATTTTTATGACAGAGCGTCGGGGCGATACCCTGTTGTTCCACACCCCGCCGGTCATCGCCGCACAGGCGGCGGTTGGCGGCAAAAAAGAGAGCGATGGCCCGCTGGCGGCGGGCTTTGATGAACTGACCACCGACAACCGGCTGGGACAGTGCAGCTGGGAAGCCGCCGAAAAGCAGCTGCAGCTGCGGGCGGCACGGCTCTGCCTGCAAAAGGCGTCTCTGCCCGCAGAGCGGGTGGACCTTGCGCTGGCAGGGGATTTGCAGGCGCAGTGCACGGCCTCCGGCTACGCGCTGCGGGAGCTGGGCGTGCCCTTTGCGGGGCTGTTCGGCGCGTGCAGCACCATGGCCGAGGCGCTTGCGCTGGGCGCGGCACTGTGCAGCAGCGGGGCGGCACAGAACCTGCTGGCCATGACCTCCAGCCATTTCTGCGCGGCAGAACGTCAGTTCCGCACCCCGCTGAGTTACGGCGCGGTGCGCACCCCTACAGCGCAGTGGACGGCTACCGCCGCCGGGTGCTGCCTGCTGCGTCCGGCAGGGCAGGGGGTGGGCATTGCCGCCGCAACCCTTGGCCGGGTGCAGGACTATAATATCAAGGATATCAACAACATGGGCGCAGCTATGGCACCGGCAGCCGCCGCCACGCTGCTGCATTATCTTGCCGATACTCATGCAGAACTGCGGGATTTTGACTGCATCTACACCGGCGACCTTGGGCTGGTGGGCAGTCAGATGCTGCGGGAGCTGTTGGCAGCAGAGGGGCTGCTGCTGAAAAACCACGCGGACTGCGGCTGTCTGCTTTACGATGCCGAGGAGCAGCGGGTAAAGAGCGGCGGCTCGGGCGCGGGCTGCTGCGCCGCCGTGCTCTGTGGGCATATCCTGCCAAAGCTGCTGCGCCGCGGCAGTCGCCGGGTGCTGTTCATCGCCACCGGGGCACTGATGAGCCAGACCACCTTTTTGCAGAAGGAGAGCATCCCGGCGGTGGCACACTTGGTAGAGCTGACCGCACCGGAAAAGGAGAGCTGAAATGAACTATCTGTGGGCATTTTTAATAGGCGGTGTCCTCTGCGCGGTGGGGCAGCTGCTCATCGACATGACAAAGCTGACCCCGGCACGCATCCTGACCGGCTATGTGGTGGCGGGAGTGGTACTTTCGGCGGTGGGGCTGTATGCGCCGCTGGCAGAGTTTGCCGGTGCGGGGGCGAGCGTGCCCCTGCTGGGCTTTGGGCATCTGCTGGCAAAGGGGGTGCGCACCGCCGTGGCGGAAAAGGGGGCTGTCGGCATCCTGACCGGCGGGCTGACCGCGGCCTCTGCGGGCATCACCGCAAGCCTTGTCTGCGGTGTGGTGTGCAGCCTTGTGGGCAGAAGCCATGACCAGAACTGAATAATGGGATGCATTTGCGGTTTGCGGGAAAGTGCTGCTTGTCTGCGCTGCTTCGCTATATTTTGCGCCCGGCGGCTGGTAAACTGGGGGCAAAACGGAGGTGAGGCGCATGAAACACAGCGGACAGACCGTATTGTGGGAGCTGTGGGCAGCGCTGTGCCTGTGCACGGCGCTGGTGCTGCCGCCCGGCAGCCCGTGGCTGCACGAGCCGGCGCTTTTATACCCGGGGCTTTCGCTGGCGGTGCTTGTGCCCGCAGCGTGGGCGGCGTGGTGGATGGCGTTGCCGCCGCAGCCCCTGCCGCCGGAGCAGCTGCTACAGCCGGTGCAGCGGCAAAGCCTTGCCGCGCTGTGCGGGGCGTAAGGCCCGGACAAAAAACAAAAACCCCTGTGCCGGGTACCCGGTACAGAGGTTTTGTTCGTCAATCAAACTGCGCGATCAAGCGTTCTTGTTAGCACGCTTTGCCATACGGCTGATCTTGCGGCTGGCGGTGTTCTTCTTGATGACACCCTTAGCGCGAGCCTTGTCGATCGCGGAAACAGCAGCCAGGACGGTTGCGTCCTTGTCAGCGGCATTCGCATCGATGGCAGCGTCTGCCTTCTTGACGACTGTTTTCAGGTTGGTCTTAATGGCCTTGTTGTGAGCCTGCTCTGCAGCAGCCTGCACGACGCGGTCCTTCTGAGATTTGATGTTAGGCATTCGTTCCACCTCCTTGGCTACCTATAACAGCGCACCCTATGATACCATATTTCGCGTACCAGCGCAAGCGTTTTTTTGATTTTTGTTTGGAAAAGTTTTATTTTTCCCATACTTTCCGGCAAGAAAGCGGGCTTTTGCCCCAAAAAGGAACGGAGAGTGTGGAAATGCGTACTACGGATATGGCCGACGAGCTGTTCAGCGGCACGGCGCAGCCCCTGCCCGCAGGGGTGCGGCTGGCCACCGCCCGCCACGGCGGGGTGACAGTGACGCGGGTAGAAGTTGCCCGCGAGGGGCTCAGCCGCCCCCGGGGCAGGTATGTCACGCTGGAAATGCCCAGCGTCAGCGTGCTGGACGAGCGGGACGCCGCCGTCATTGAGGTGTGCGCCCGGGAGCTGCGCGCCCTTTTGCCGCCCAAAGGCCCGGTGCTGGTGCTGGGGGTGGGCAACCGCCGGGTCACGGCGGATGCTCTGGGCCCCCGCACGGTGCAGAAGGTGTTCGTGACCATGGGGCCGCACACCGTACCGGTGCCGGGCATCCGGCCGGTGGCGGCTGTGGCCCCGGGGGTATCGGCGGCCACGGGCCTGAGCTTGCAGCAGCTGGCCGGGGCGCTGGTGCGGGAGCTGCGCCCTGCCGCCCTGCTCTGCGTGGACAGCCTTTGCTCTGCCGAGCCGGAGCGGCTGGGCCGGACGCTCCAGTTTTCAGACACCGGACTCCACCCGGCCCAGCCCGACCACTCCCGGCATCTGGATGCCGCCCGGCTGGGTGTACCTGTCCTTGCGGCGGGCATCCCCACCCTGATGCAGGCCGAGGAGGGCCGGGATCTGGTCGTCACGCCCCGGGATCTGGACGGGGTCATCGCCCACGGCGCGGCCCTGCTGGGGGCTGCCGTCAACCGGGCCCTGCAGCCAAAGCTGAGTGTGGCGCAGTTGTGCTGGCTGGTGGGGTAACCCTCTCGGTCTCGCCTTCGCTTGCCTGCTCCCCTGATAGGGGCCAGTTTTATGCTGCTGTCGGCCTGCCGTTCCTGCTGGGAGAGGCAGCAATCCGTTCGCATTGACGGAGCGGTTCTCTCATATCTATTTTGCAGAAGGGGGTGAGGTTCCATGCGCAGGCGGGAAATGGCAGGGTGCGGGCATCCCCTGCCTTTTGCAGCGGCGGCAGGCCTTGCGCTGGGGCTGGCACTGTTTGCGCACCAGCTGCTCCTCACGCTGGCGGCGGTGGTCATCGGGCCGCTGCCCGCCGTGCAGACCGCCCTTTACCTGAGCCGGAAAGACCTCTCCGAGAATGCCGCACAGGCCGTGAGCGAACCCGCGCAGGAAACACAGGCAGAGCCTGCACAGGAGGCTCCCGCCCTGCCTGCCGGTGACATTGAAGCCTACCTTGTCCCGCTGGAAGGCGATGAGGCCCGCCCGGAGGGAGCCGGTGCCATCCTGGAAAAGAATTATCCGCAGGGCAGCGGGGAGAAATACATTCCCTGCGGCAGCGGCAGCATCAAGAACAACACCAGCGTCTCCAGCGCCGACATTGCCGCCGAGATCACCAACCCGCTCCCCTTTGCGGTGGAGTGGAACAGCCCCGACCCGCAGATCCTCATCATGCACACTCATGCTACCGAGGATTACCGGCTCTCGGCAGGGCTGTGGTACCGCCCGGGGGACGGTTCCCGCACCACCGACCGGGACCTCAACATGTGCGCCGTGGGCCGGGTGATGGCCGACACCCTCAACGCCGCCGGGCTCAACACCCTGCACGATGAGACCCTGAACGACTACCCAAGCTACACCGGAAGCTACGCCAACAGCCGCGCGGTGGTGCAGCAATACTTATCGCAGTATCCCAGCATCAAGATCGTGCTGGATGTCCACCGGGATGCCATCGAGACTGAGAACGGCTCCCGCATGGCCCCGGTGTGCACCGTCAACGGGCGGCAGGCGGCGCAGGTGATGATCATCTGCGGGTGCGACAACGGCACCACGGTCAGTCTGCCCAACTATCGGCTCAACCTCCGTTTTGCCGCCGCCTGGGAAACCGCCATGGAGGGCCTGTACCCCGGCTTCACCCGCCCGGTCCTGTTCAGCTATCGGTTCTACAATCAGGATCTGACCCCCGGCAGCCTGCTCATAGAGATCGGCGGGCACGGCAACAACCTGAACGAGGCCCTCTATGCCGGGCAGCTTGCCGCCAATGGGCTGATCCAGGCAATCAAAAATGCCGCTGGCTGACCAGCGGCATTTTTGATTGCTTATTCGTATACGATGCAGCCCAGGATCTGCTTGCCCAGCCGAACGATCTTCTCATTCTGCTCCCGCACGGCATCGGTGCGGGTGACCGTGCAGTCGGCAGCCAGCACAATGGCATCGGCAGCCACCACATGGGGCACGGTGGCAGCGGCCTTGAGGATGCTCTCGGCGGCGG
>OLVY01001501.1_pt1 | contig 14612 bp, 10 predicted proteins | sample 1674261 | NCBI WGS metagenome assembly OLVY01 (sample SAMEA103958155, study PRJEB25191) | human gut metagenome | biome: human-associated habitat [ENVO:00009003]; feature: intestine environment [ENVO:2100002]; material: feces | place: Germany | collected 2013/2015
ATTAGAACCTGAATCTAACGCGTCTGCCAATTCCGCCATATCCGCATATTCTGTTGTGTTCGTGAGCTGTGACGCTCGGAACGATAGTTATTATACCAGATGCAGCAGAATTGTCAAGCACTTTTTTGAAAAACTTTTCGTATTTCTGGAAATAATCATACTTTCGTAAAAAAGCTGTCGTAGGCTGTGGTTCCGGTCAACATAGTGTCGCACCGGGTATCCTGTAAGCGTTTTTGCGGTGCATTGCGTGTACCGTGCGCCGTTTTGGGTTTGACAGGGTTTTCGCGGCGATGTAGAATAGAGGTACTGTTTTCTTACAATTATATAGAGGAGCGTTTTGCCATGCTGTATTTTGAAAACGACTATTGCGAGGGTGCACACCCCGCCATTCTGCAAAAGCTGACCGAGACCAACTTTGAAAAGGTCTCCGGCTACGGCACCGACCCCTACTGCGCCAGCGCCCGGGAGAAGATCCGCGCCGCCTGCGCCTGCCCGGAGGCCGACGTGCAGTTCATCTCCGGCGGCACCCAGAGCAACGCCATCGTCATCGCGTCCATGCTGCAGCGGTGGCAGGGCGTAGTGGCTGCTGCCACCGGCCATGTGGCCGGGCACGAAGCCGGTGCCATCGAGTACACCGGCCACAAGGTGATCAGCCTGCCGGCCCACGAGGGCAAGGTGTCCGCCGCCGATGTACGGGACTGGTGCGCCACCTTCTATGCCGACGCCAACCACGACCACATGGTGTTCCCCGGCATGGTGTACATCTCCCACCCCTCCGAGTACGGCACCCTGTACACAAAACAGGAGCTGGAAGATCTGCACACCGTCTGTCAGGAATACCGGATGCCGCTGTTTCTGGACGGTGCCCGGCTGGGCTACGGCCTGATGGCCGAGGGCACCGACGTGACCCTGGCCGACATCGCCCGGCTCACCGATGTGTTCTACATCGGCGGCACCAAGGTGGGTGCCCTGTGCGGCGAGGCCGTGGTGTTCCCCCACGGTGCCCCGGCCCACTTCATGACCATGGTCAAGCAGCAGGGTGCCCTGCTGGCCAAGGGCCGTCTGCTGGGCATCCAGTTCGACGTTCTGTTCACCGATGATCTGTACACGAAGATCAGCAAAAACGCCATCGACACCGCCAACGCCCTCAAGAAGGGTCTGGCCGCCAAGGGCTATCGCTTTTTTATGGATTCGCCCACCAATCAGGTGTTCGTGATTCTGGATAACGCCCAGCTGGCCGCACTGGAAGGCCGGGCGAAGTTCGGCTTCTGGGAGAAATTCGACGACACCCACACTGTGGTGCGCATCGCCACCAGCTGGGCCACCCGCATGGAAGAGATCGAGCAGCTGATTGCGCTGATGTAACAGCAAACCCCGCCGGAGTTTGTGCAGGATTGCAGTTGCATTTTGGGGCGCAGTATGGTATCTTTTGAATATACCATATGGATTTGGGCGCAGCAGGCCTGCGCGGCGGCCGCGCCCCTGAATAGGATTAGAAGGAAGGATTATTATCATGGGCTTTTTTGACAAGCTGTTCGGCAACAAGGCCGAAGAAGAAGAAACCGCCAAGTTCTTTGGCCAGAGCAAGACCGTTCTGGCCCCCATCCGCGGCAAGGTCCTGGCACAGGCCGACATCCCCGACGAGACGTTCGCACAGGGCATCCTGGGCCCCGGCTGCGGCATCGAGCCCACCGGCAAGACCGTGTACGCCCCCTTTGACGGCACTGTGAACCAGGTGGCTTCCACCCTGCACGCCGTCGGTCTGACCAGCGAAGACGGCATCGAGATCCTGGTGCACGTCGGCATGGACACCGTGGAGATGAACGGCAAGGGCTTCAAGGCTCTGGTCAAGGAGGGTGACAAGGTCAAGGCCGGCACCCCGCTGCTGAAGGTGGATCTGGACGCCATCCGCGCCGCAGGCCATCCCACCGCTACCGCCATCATCGTGACCAACGGCGACGATCTGGGCGAGCTGAAAATGCTGGCAGAGGGCGACATCCTGGCCGGCACCCCGCTGTTCAAGTTCTGATTTCTGCACAGCAAAAGGCGTGCACTTCCGCAAAGGAGGTGCACGCCTTTTTGATTTCCCGATCTTACTGGCCGCCCGGCTTGTAGTGCAGCACACGCTCCGACACCAACCCGTTGAAGAACTGGATGAAGGGCCCCAGGCAGAAGGCACAGATCAGCGTACCGATGCCCACAAGGCCGCCCAGCAGCCAGCACAGCAGCGCACACAGCGCATCGGTGAACACGCGGCAGCCGAAGTACGGCACCGGGATGTAGTCCCGCAGGCCCAGCGAGAGGTAATCGTACGGGGCGATGCCCAGATCTGCCGTCTGGTACAGCGAAGCCCCCAGCGCCGTGACTGGCACCGCCAGCGCCACCCACAGCAGCTGCACCGGCAGGCCCAGCGCCTCGGCCGGGCCAAAGTGGGCCGCAATGGGGTCGTAGAAGGCCGTGACAATGAACCCGACGCCGATGCCGTTGACAAAGGTGCCAAGGCCGATGTACTTGCGCCCGAACCAGAACTGCAGTGCAAAGAACAGGATGTTCGTGCACAGGTTCTGCACGCCCAGCGAGATGCCCAGCATCTCGGCCAGACGCATATTCAGTGCGCTGATGGAGTCGTTGCCAAGGTGAGACTGCTTGAACAGTGCAATGCCCAGCCCGATGATCACAATACCGACCACCATGCCGAGGATGCGCCGCGCCGAGGGCCTCTGCGGGTTCTTTTTCATGATCCTGTTCTCCTTTTTTGCACCAGTTTTACAACGTTCGTTGAAAACTCAGCGGTGAAGCTGCATTTCGATCCTTGCCCTGTCCAGCCCCTCGCCGATGACGATGAGCACATCCTGTCCCTGCGGGATGGGGGCCAGTGTCTGCCCGGCGGCGGTGGCGTTCAGCTCCAGCCAGCCGCCCTGCGTGGGGGCAAAGCCCTTGACCCGCAGCACCTGCCCGCAGGCCGGGTCCCCGAACAGCCGGACTGCCGCCTGCTGCATCTGCTCCACCGTGAGGTGCTGTTCCAGAAAGCACAGGGAGCCGAAGGTCTTGTGCTCATCAAAGTGCAGCTTTTCGCAGCTGGCCTGCCGCATGCCGCAGGCGGCGATCTGTGCAAGGTCGGCGTCGGTGAGAGCGGCCCAGTCCCTGGTGAGGATCTCGTCCGGGGCAAAGCGGCGGGAGCACTTGCAGGCTTCCAGCGCGCGGTCCAGGTGGGCAATGGCTGCCCGGCACTGTTCCGGCCCGGCCTGCGGCGCACGGCTCAGCAGCACCCGGCCTGCATTGGCCGTCTCGGAGGCCAGCAGATATTCCGCCTGCGGCGACAATGCTTCCGGCAGCATGGCGTCCACAATGGCGATCACATTGCCGATGCGGTACCAGCGGTCCAGCGGGTCGTCCCGCAGCACGTCAAAGAATTCGTCCACATCAAAGATGCCGCTGGGTTCCACCACCACCCGGTCAAAGCCGCGCATGGCCATGGCGATGAGCTTGGTGCGCATGCGCCGCTGGTGGGTGTCGCAGTCACACCCGCCGCTGATGGTCTCCAGATCGCACCGGTCGCCCAGCAGGTCCTGCACCAACATGGCATCCACGTTCACCGCGCCGAAGTCGTTTTCCAGAATGCAGACGTTGTGCCCCTGCTCCACCAGATACCGGACGTACCGGCGCAGAAAGGTCGTTTTGCCGGCCCCCAGAAACCCGGTGATCAGATCCACCTGTACCATTTTTTCAAAGCACCTCCCGTGCCGTTTTTCGTTCCACCCCAGTATACCGCAGCGCCCGGCCAAACACCAGAGGTAAATTGGCCGGGTGCCAAATTGCGTTCCTCACCGTATAAAAAGAGCAGGATATTCCAGTTCTACATGGAATTTCCTGCTCTTTTGGGCGGTTCAGAAGCGCTTCCGGCGGTTGCTGTCCTAGATAGCTCGGATGATCTCCGCTGCCTCCGGGGCAATGGGGTCGGGCACAGCGGCCGGCCGCGCCAGGAAGTAGCCCTGCAGCAGGTCGGCCCCCAGGTCGATGACAGTGCGCAGCTCGGCGGCCGTTTCCACACCCTCGGCAATGATCTGCATGCTGCGCGGCTGGGCGTAGCGCACCACGTTGCGCAGGATCTGCTGCTTGTCGGGGTCCGAATCAATGCCGCGGATGATGCTGATGTCCACCTTGATGAACCGGGGCGCCAACTCCAGCAGGCTGCCCTCGTTGGAGTAGCCGCTGCCGTAGTCATCCAGCGCAAACATGCCGGAAAAACCCGGTGCATGGCGCTTGATCTCCAGTGCCTCCCGGTTCATCTCCTCTTCCTCGGTGATCTCAATGACCATCTGGCGGCGCAGCTCGTGCCAGCGCTGGTCCATATACTCGCTGTCCTCCCGGCGCAGGCAGACGCTGGCAATGGAGTTGATGAAGATCAGGGCCTGCCGGTCCACGAGATTTTTGCTGCGCAGCTTGTCAAAGCCTTCCAGTGCCTTGCGGAAGGTCAGCCGCTCGATCTCATACAGCGCGCCCTGCTCCCGGGCCAGCTTCATGATGGTGGCCGGAGAACGCAGGGTGGGCAGGTCCGACCGCATCAGTGCTTCGTAGGCGTGCACCCTGCCGGTCTGTGCCGAGAAGATGGGCTGGAAGTAGTAGTACATCCGCTCTTCGCTGATGAGCTGGTGGAACTCCCGCCGGGTGCGGGCGATGTAGGCCTCCTGATTGTACACGCCGATGTCAAAGTCCTTCATCTGCCCCTTGGTGGAGTGCTTGACCTGATACATGGCAAAGTCTGCATATTTTTTCAGGGTCTCGATGTCCCGGCCATCCTCCGGGTACCAGGCCACGCCGCCGGAAATACTGATGTGCAGGTCGCTGCCGCTGGGCAGTACCACCACGGCCTGCTGCATGGCGCGGGTCAGTGCTTCCAGCTTTTCGCGCAGCTGCTCCCGGCCGGGATAGCCGTAGAACAGCAGCAGGAACTCGTCGCCGGACAGGCGGGCGCACACGGTGCCCGGCGGGCTGTGCTCCGCAATGCAGCGGCCGGTGTTCTGGATGTAGTGGTCGCCCCAGTCGTGGCCGTAGGTGTCGTTGATGTGCTTGAGGTCGTCCAGGTCCATCATCAGCAAGGCTGCCACGCCCAGCCGCTCCGGATTCTGGAACAGTTCATGACTCACGCGGTGGAATGCCTGCCGGTTGTACAGGCCGGTGAGGACGTCGTAGTCGCGCTCCCGCTCGATGCGCAGGCGCTCCTGGGTAGCGGCGGTCACATCCTCGGCCAGACCCACCTGCACCCGGTCCTCGGTGGTGACCCGCAGCATGATATAGCGGGTGCGGCCGCCCTGCACCACAGTCAGCACCTTGTCCCCCTCCGCGTTGACGGTGCAGGGGCGGGCCATCTGGATGTGCTCCAGCAGTTCTCCAAAGGTGCGCACGGTCAGGCTGCTGCCGTCCACCTCCGGGGCACCCAGCAGGGCAAAGAAGTTTTTGGTCACATACACACTGCCGGTGTCATACCGCAGCTCGTAGCCGCCCAGCTCCACACTGGCCATGTCCATGATGCGCAAAAACTTGGTGGAGTTGGTCACAAGGCTTCTGTTCAGCTGGGTGATGGCCTCCGCAAAGCGGTCCAGCTCCCGGATGCCGGTGTGCGAAAACTTGGGGAAGGTCTGTTTGCCGTTGGCTGCCAGCACCTCGCAGTAGAGCTGCTCGGCGGGGCGGGCCAGACCGCGGGACACCAGCAGGCTGCTCACAGCCCCCAGCAGCAGGGTGAGGAGCACCGCAGCGGTGATGACCTGCTGCACGGTGCGGGCAAAGCGGAACAGGATGCTGCTGCGCACCGTGCCCACCAGCAGCCACTTTTCGTTGGAGAAGGGCGCGTTGCGGCTGTACAGGTCCAGGCTCTGGACCGCCGCATAGCCGGTCTCGTCGTTCAGCGTCAGCCAGCGTTCGCCGTCCGTCTGCCGGCAGGTGATCTTTTCCACGCCCGCGTCGATGACGTTGGCATCCAGTCCGTCGCCCGCCGTCAGCGTCAGGAACAGTTCCGGGTCCGACAGGCCCGACGTTGTGGACACCAGCAGATAGGTGCCCTGCCCGCCGTCCTGCAGCTCCTGATACGGCATCTTGGTTTCCAGATAGCTGGTCAGGATCTCCACACCGATGACGCCGTACACGGTGCCGTCCGGCAGGATGAGGGGCTGGGAGTAGGCAATGGCCGTGCGCTCGTCACCGGTGAGCTTGTAGGTCTGGGTGAGCCAGCGGCCGTAGTCGGCGGCGTCCAGCTTTTCGTCATCCTCCCAGGCGGTCTGGAACACGGTGCGCACAAAGCCGCCGTTGGTCAGGCCGCGGCAATTCAGGGCGGTGCTCCAGCTTTTGTCGGTGGTGATGCCCAGCGCCTTGACCACCGCCGCGCTGGAACGCTCCAGCATCAGGTCGGTGTTGCGGTCCGAGGGTCGGGCGTCCGGGTCCAGGTCCCGCAGGTACACGCTGGGCATGGGGCTGCCCACTTCCTTTTCCGCAAGGTCGTGGGTGTTGATCACAAGAAAGATGCCGGTCACGGGGCGGGCGCGCAGTGCACTCACCAGATAGGGCGCGGCGGCTTCCATCAGGGGGTCAGCGGCCTCGCTGCTCTGGTCCATCGTGTCCAGCGAAATGGTGCCGTCCTGCAGCATCTGCTGGGTCAGGTTGTTGATGGTGGTGGAAATGTCGGTGAGCTCCTGTGCCTTGATCAGCATATCCTGCAGGTAGCTGGCGCGGTTGCGCACCTGCATGTTCACGATCTGCTTGGCGTTCTGGTTCAGCCGCCCGGACACATTGGTCAGGCCGATGCCGGTCGACAGCAGGATCACCTCCGCCAGCAGCACCGCCATCATGGAAAAGAGGATGGTGCGGAAGATCGGCTTCTCGGGCCGGTGCGCTTTCCACGCACGGTACTTTTCGGCAGGCTTCATGGCACTTCCCCCTTTTCCTGTCGGTTTCCGGTCGTTACGCTCAGCCGGCGTACTTCTCCAGTGCAGCGCAGATGCCCCCATACCAGGCATCAAAGTATTCGTCGGTGAGGAACTCCGCTTCCGCGTCGACGGCGGGCTGGCCTGCAGCCACCCGCTCCTGCACCCTTGCACGGTCGGCAGAGGCAAGATCGCTCAGGCTGTATTCCAGCACATTGCGGGCCTTGTTGCCGCCCGCAAAGGCACTTGGCGTATAAAGGGTGTTGTTCTTTACGCTCTGGACTGCATTCGAGAGGATGCGCTCCATCTTCGGGCTCAGTTCCAGGCCGCTGGTCTTGATGGCCTCCATGTCGTTGGCAGCCGTGGTCACCGGCAGGTAGCCGGAGTCCACCGAGAAGGAGATGTTGTGTTCCGGCTGGGTGAACCACTTGAGGAACTCCACCGAGGCATTGATCTCTTCCTCCGTACCGGCGGTGACCACCATACCGGCACCCTGCTGCACGGCCACATCCTCGCCGCCCGCAAACTTCGGGCTGGGCAGCACCGTCATGTCGATGTCGTAGCTCTCGGTGTCGTTCACCATGACCTGCGTGGGGAAGAAGGTGGCGCTGGAGTTGGAACCCACATAGGCCAGCACATTGCCCACCTTGATATCATCGCTGCGGAAGCGACCGATAGCGGCAAACCACCCCTTGACGAAGGGCACATAGTAGTTGTCCCACAGCTTGCGGGCTACGTCCTTGTCAAAGTTCAAGGTCATCTTTCCGTCCTGCACCTCGAACAGGGTGTCGCCCAGCTGCCGGGCCCCCACCAGCATGTAGTTGGCCATGGCGTCGCGGCCGAACAGAGCCTTGCCGTCGTCCGGCTCCGGCGTCTGGGCGTCGGTCCAGTCATAATAGGCACCGGCAGTGGCCACCAGCCCTTCCACGGTGGAAAGGTCGTCGTAGGCGGCACCGGTGGCCCGGGCAAACTTCTCCCAGTCGGTCTCGTTCAGGAACATCAGCTCGGTGGATTTTGCCACCGGGAAGATCTTCATGCTGCCGTCGCCGTCAAAGTCGCCTTCGTCCAGGTAGTCCTGCACATACTGGGCGCGCTCGTCCTCGGTAAGGTACTGGCTCAGGTCCACCAGCATGCCCATCTGGTCCAGCGCATAGGCGGTGTCAGCATAGGCCGAGAAGATGTTGGGCATGGCCGCAGCACCCACCTTGCCCTGGGCCGCATCCATCACGTTGGTCTCCAGGTCGCTCATGCTGCCCTGGCTGGCACTTTCCACCCGGATGCCCTTTTCGCGGCCGGTGGTCTCGTTGAACTGGTCCACCAGCTTGTTGAAGCTTTCCAGCTGGTCACCATTGTAATAGGTCCACACGGTGATATGGGTCACCCCGGCGGTGCCGCCGGATTTTCCGGTGCTCTGCGCTGCGCCGCCGCAGGATGCACAGCCCAGTGCCAGCGCCGCAGCGCACAGCAGACTGACGAATGCTCGAATGTGCTTTTTCATCGTAACGCTCTCCTCGCTTTTCCCACAGCGGCCCCCACTGCTGCTTATCCGTTTAACTATACCACGCTTTCCGGGGCGGTGTAAACCAAGCGTCCCAAAATCGTACCAAAATCGTCACATTCACAACAATCCCGCTCAAGTTTCAGGCATTATTTTCACTTTTTCCCGGCAGCAAAAAGCCGCCGGGCAGGAAACCTTCTCCTGCCCGGCGGCCTTCTTCTTTTATGGTGTTATTTCCTGCGGCTTACTTGCCCATGGCGTGCTTTGCGGCCAGCATGCCGAAGGTGTAGCAGCGGCCCAGGGACAGGCCGGTCTGGTGGAACGGATAGTCCGCGCCGCCGTAGAACACGCCGCCCACGTTGCCCACGCAGTACAGGCCCTCGATGACCTTGCCGTCAGCGTCCAGAGCCTGACCGTTGGCGTTGGTGTTCACGCCGCTGTCGATGGAGGACACGCGGATGTGCTTGCGCACGCCCCAGAAGGGAGCCTTCTCGATCTTGTGCATGTAGGCGCTCTTCTTGCCGAAGTCCGCATCGGTCCCCTGATCGCACAGCTCGTTGTAACGGTCGATGGTCTTTTGCAGCTCATCGGCGGGCACGTCCAGCAGGGCGGCCAGCTCCTCGATGGTGTCGGCCTTATAGGTGTCGATCAGGTTGGTGAACACGCCCTGCGGGTTCTCCACGGCACCGGGGATGTACTTGGTCATCACCTGCTCCGGCACGGGGCTGTTGGCGTAGCTCATGTAGTCGCTGTCGTAGATCTGGCAGTACCAGCCCAGAGAGCCGTCCGGGTGGTTGGCATCCACGTTGGCACCGTTGTAGCGGGGCAGATACTTGGTGACGTTGCCCATGTAGACAAAGCCGGTGTCCTCGTTGCAGAAGCGCTTGCCCTCCATGTTGACGTACAGGAACGGCTCCTCGTACATCAGGCCGGAGTCGAAGTCGTGCATCATCTTGGTGTGGCCCAGGTTCTCCATCTTGGCGCCTGCGTCGATGGCCATGATGTGGCCGTCGCCGGTCTTCTGGTACTGCTTCTTGTCGTAGCCGTCCACGTCCGGGCACCAGCGCTTGACCATGGCCTCGTTGTTCATGTAGTCGCCGGTGGCCAGGATGACGCCCTTGGAGGCGTTGAACTGGATGTACTTGCCGCTCTCATCCTTGGCGATGACGCCGGTCACCTTGCCGTCGGCGTGCACCAGCTTGACGGCGGGGGTGTTGAAGAAGGTCTCCAGATTGGAGTTCTTGGCCTGCACATTCTCCAGCACGGTGGCCAGCACGTCGCCCACGTTCTTGGGCTTGGGGCCGATCCACGGTGCAAAGAAGTAGCAGTGCTCATCGCCGAAGTCGTAGGTGTCCATGCGGTCCTTCCACACACCGGTCAGGTCCTGGCTGGTGCACATGTAGGCAAAGATCTCCTTCTCGTCGTTGTGCAGCAGGCTGGAGGGATCCTTGTTGCTGTCCACAAGGCTGCCGTCGCCGTACTCGGTCTGGTCGGTCAGACCGGCGCGGTTCAGATACCACATCAGGGCCTCTTCAGAGTTCTCGACGTAGGCGTTCAGCAGGCTGGTGTCGGCGCGCCAGTCGCACAGGCCGTTGGTCATGTGCACCCACATCTTCTTGCCGGCCTCGGTGGACTTGGACTTGATGATGGCGGAGCCGCAGTTGCCCTGGCTCACCACGATGTTCTGCTTCTGCAGCAGGGCCACATGGCCGCCCAGCTCGGCTGCCCAGCCTGCTGCGGGCACACCGGCTGCACCGGCACCCACAACGACCACGTCAAAGTCCTTGGTCTCGTCCGGGGTGATGTCGCCCAGCTCCACCACAGAGGACTCCACTTCCTCGGTGGTCAGGCCGTCGGGCACCACGGTCTCGGCCTTGCTGGCCTCGGTGGGGGCCACGGCCACGCCCTTGGCCTGGTTGATGCAGCTCTCGGCAGCCTTCTTGATGGCACCGGAGGTGATGGTGGCACCGGAATGGCCGTCCACCTCGCTGGACTGTGCTTCCAGGATCTTCTTCACCATCTCGTCGGCGATGTCGGCACCGTAGCCCTTGGTCTCGTTTGCCACGTCGATCTGCACGTCGGTGATGGCATCGGCGCTGAAGGTCATGGTCACGGTGACCGGGGTGGTGGTGTTGATGCCGGTGGCGGTAGCGCTGTAGGTACCGGCGGTGTAGGTACCGGCGGCGGCGGCGCTGGAAGCCACGCTGCCGGAAGCAGCCTTGTCGCCGCAGGCGGTCAGCAGACCGGCAGCAGCAGCGCCCAGGGTGCCCAGACCTGCAGTGTGCAGGAAGTTGCGGCGGGAGATCTTGTTGCTCATAATTCTTCGCTCCTTCTGGTTTTCTTCTCTTTTTCTTCCGTTGGCAAAGCCCCGTCTGCACAAAAAGACGGGCTTTGTCAATTTCCAGTCAAAGTATAGAGTTTCGAGCAACGCGAAGGTCAACGGTCATTCTGACAAAAAAATCACAAGATTTTGGACAGTCTGCTCAGGTGTAGATCTTCGTCCGGGTCAGGTGGTAGTTGATGATGCTGCCGTCCGGCTGCTCCCGGCTGGCCAGGATGCTGCTGAAGGTGTCGCCCACCGCGCGGAAGCCCCGCCGCAGGATCTCAGCGTGCAGCACTTCCAGCGAGTCCCACCCGAAGGAGCCCCGGTAGTCCTTTTTCCACACGGTGGTCAGGTAGTCGCCGCCGCACACCAGCTCTACATGGTCGGTGCGGCGCAGGCCCAGCTGCCGGGCGGCATCGGCCTCCACCAGCAGGCCGTAATCGTACTCGTTGCGCCCCACCCGAAACTGCTCCATCACCCGGCTGGGCAGGCGGCTGACCCAGTGCACCGCCGGCATGCACTCCAGCCACTCGGCCTTTTCGGCCTGCAGGGCGGGGTCATTGCGGGCTTCTTCCTCCTGCGAGAGCACCAGCCGCCACATTTCCGGGAAGTTCTGCACCCACACCCGCCCGGCGTCCTGCTCCAGCGTGTGGTAATACTCCCGCGTCCTTTGCAAAAAGCGGATGCTCATCCGGTTGAGCACCTGCCGGCGCTCCAGCTGCCGGATCTGCCGGTCGAGCATGGCATCCGTCACGGCGGTGGAAGGTTCGTCGAGAAAGTCCTTGCATTCCTCCAGCGTAAAGCCCGCCGCCCGCAGCTCCCGGCACAGGTTGAACCGCCGGGTGTCGGTGACCGTATAATAGCGGTAGCCGGTCTCCCGGTTCACTTCGGGCTGGATAAGGCTCATTTTCTCGTAGTAGCGCAGCGTGTGGGTGGTAACACCCAGCAGCGCCGCCATTTCACTGATGGTATAACGCATGGCACCGTGCTCCTTTGGCCTGTAGTCACCTCCGCCGGGGCAAACCTTAGAGCCCCTCGAAGGTCTTTGCTTCTATTATACCGGATGCGCCGCCCGGCGCAAGGGCAAAAAAAACACCCGCAGCAGGCCGGTCCGGCCCAATGCGGGTGCTTTGCTGTGTTTACAGGGATCAGCCCTCGTAGCCCAGGGTGGCGGCCATCACGGCCTTGATGGTGTGCATGCGGTTCTCGGCCTCGTCGAACACGATGCTCTGGGGGCCTTCAAACACTTCGTCGGTCACCTCCATGGCGTCGCGGCCAAAGCGCTCGCCCATCTCCTTGCCCACGATGGTCTTGTGGTCGTGGTAGGCGGGCAGGCAGTGCATGAACACGGCGTGGAGGCCTGCAATGTCCATCAGCTGCTGGTTGATCTGGTACGGTGCCAGGTCGTGGATGCGCTCGGCCCACACCTCCACAGGCTCGCCCATGGACACCCAGACGTCGGTGTACAGCACGTCGGCGCCCTTGGCGGCCTTGGCGGGGTCCTCTTCAAAGGAGATGGTGGCACCGGTCTCGGCGGCGATCTTCTCACACTCGGCCACCAGCTCCGGGTCCGGCTGGTACTTCTTGGGTGCGCAGGCGGTGAAGTGCAGGCCCATCTTGGCGCAGCCCACCATCAGGCTGTTGCCCATGTTGTAACGGGCGTCGCCGAAGTAGACGAAGTGGATGCCCTTCAGCTTGCCGAAGTGCTCCCGGATGGTGAGGAAGTCGGCCAGGATCTGGGTGGGGTGGAACTCGTTGGTCAGGCCGTTCCACACCGGCACCCCGGCGTAGTGGGCCAGGTCCTCCACGATCTGCTGGCCGTAGCCGCGGTACTCGATGCCGTCAAACATGCGGCCCAGCACCCGGGCGGTGTCGGCGATGGACTCCTTTTTGCCGATCTGGCTGCCCGACGGGTCCAGATAAGTCACCTGCATGCCCAGGTCGTGGGCGGCCACTTCAAAGCTGCAGCGGGTGCGGGTGGAGGTCTTTTCAAAGATCAGGGCAATGTTCTTGCCGTGGAGCCGGTCGTGGGCGATGCCGGCCTTCTTTTTGGCCTTGAGGTCTGCGGCCAGGTCGAGCAGCTGTTCGATCTCGGCGGGGGTATAGTCCAATAGTTTCAGGAAGCTGCGATTTTTCAGGCTCATTGTATATTTCCCTCTCTATGCAAATATTTATGAATATTTATGCGAACTATGATCCTATTATAGTACGTTGCCCCGGCAAGGTCAAGAGGGAAAGGGCGTTACAGTTCCAGCTCGGCTTTGCGGCCGCTGGGGGTGTAGGGGGTCAGTTTCACGCCCGCCTTCTGGAACATGAACCGTGCCGCGATGCTGGAATCGCTGTCGTGGTACTTGTCGCCGTAATACACCACCTCGGCAATGCCGGACTGGATGATGGCCTTGGTGCACTCGTTGCAGGGGAAGAGGGTCACATACACCCGCGCGCCCTTGAGGTTGTTGTGGGCGCTGTTGAGGATGGCGTTGAGCTCCGCGTGGCAGACGTACATATACTTGGTGTGCAGGGGTTCCCCCTCCCGCTCCCAGGGCATCTCGTCGTCGCTGCAGCCCATGGGCATGCCGTTGTAGCCCAGGGAGAGGATCTTGTTTTCCGGGCTGACGATGCACGCACCCACCTGACTGTTGGGGTCCTTGGAGCGCATGGCCGTGAGCAGGGCAATGCCCATGAAATATTCGTCCCACGACAAATAATCGTCACGTTTCATCAGTCCACCGCCTTAGCTCGGGAATCCGCTGATTGCCTTTGACAGTACCTGCCGGTACAGAGCCAGATCCAGACCGTTCAGTGTGTCGTCGCCGTTCACATCGCCAGCCTTGAAGTCCTTGCCCTTGCTGTCTACCTTTTCTCCGGACAGATACTGGATCAGCAGGATCATGTCCTTGACGTTCACTGTACCGTCCAGCGTAATATCGCCGACAACCGTTTCCGGTGTGGTAGTTGTAGTGGTTGTTGTGCCGGCACTGGTCGTGCCCGACTGTATCGGCTTGGTATCGCCGTGGCTGCCCTTGCTGCCGCCGTCAATATTGCTGCCCTCCGAAGCATCGTAAGAGCTGTAGTAATCACTCAGGGAAATACTGGTGGAGCCGGTACCCAGTGCACGCTTGTGGTCAAGGCTGATGTACTTGCCGCTTTCCTGTGTCTGCCAGAGGGACGGTTCAAACAGACTATACTTGTCATCGTCCCATGTGGAGAAGTCATAGCCCAGCAGACCGCCGGTGTCGCCAGAGTTCGGGTTCAGGCACCAGAAAGTGTGGTTGATGTGGTTGTTGATCATGTAATCACGGAGCAGTTCCATCCACTTCTGGTTTTTGCCACCGTCCATGTGACCGCCCCATTCGCCGATCAGCAGGGGAGCGATGTTCTGATCGTTGATGTATGCCCATGTGTCATACCAGTAGTCGTCCAGCAGGGTCTGCGTGGTGAAGTCCTTGTCAAACCATGTCTGGTTATAAACCGACGGGCCGTAGTCGTGGGGAGAATATACGATCTGGCTGTTTCTGGAACTGGAGCCGAAGTCGATCGGATAATCCTTGACACCGCGGAGGTTGCCGCCCCACCATGCACCATACCACGGGGACTGGTCTGCCGGAGCCTGCCAGATGTCCGCAGTATCATAGGTGTAGCCCTTTTCTGTTTTCGGATACTGTTCCACACCCTCAATAAAGATCAAAGCGTTGGGGTTCACATCCAGAATAGAGTTGCCGCATTCTGTCGCAGAATATGCCCAGTTGTTCTGGTCGGTAGAATTGTCCCACTTGGCAATATCTTCAGGGCACTTGTTTCCGCTGTAGCCGCGTTTACCGTGCGGTTCATTTTTCAGGTCGTAGCCGATGATGGTATCGTCATTGCTGTACTT
>OLVY01001514.1_pt1 | contig 14474 bp, 16 predicted proteins | sample 1674261 | NCBI WGS metagenome assembly OLVY01 (sample SAMEA103958155, study PRJEB25191) | human gut metagenome | biome: human-associated habitat [ENVO:00009003]; feature: intestine environment [ENVO:2100002]; material: feces | place: Germany | collected 2013/2015
AAGTGCAGCAAGGCTCACGAGATCAGTTGAAAGCCCCCAGCCGCCGGAGTTCCCCTGAATGAAAGAAAAGCGCTTCCGGAGGCCGTAGGAAGCAAGCCGGAAGCGCAGCCGAAAAGGGCTGCTTGCAGTATAGCACAGCCCGCCGAAAAAGGAAAGGGGTTTCCACATGAGCAACACAGAAATTCAGAGCAAGGTCAACGAGCTTCGCGAACTGCGCCGCATGGCCGACGAGCTGACAGCCGAGATCGAAAGCATTCAGGACGTGATCAAGGCGCACATGACCGCCATCGACGCCGACACGCTGACGGGCGCGGATTACAAGATCACATGGAAGACCGTGACCAGCCGCCGCTTCGACAGCACGGCGTTCAAGAAAGCCATGCCGGAATTGGCCGAGCGCTTCACCAAGCCCAGCACCAGTCGCCGATTCACTGTGGCGTAAGGGGGCCTAATCACTATGGACAATCGTCAAAACAACGTAGACCAGTTACGCGAAGAATTTAAGGCTGCTATATTGGAATTGACGCCAGACGAACGGAAAGAATTGCTGAAAATGATCCGGCAGCGAAAGGCTGAAAAAGGACAGAAATATGCGACGGAGACAAGCTGCAGCATTGGGAGGGGTTGAAAATGAGCGATATCAAAGACAATCTGTATAGTCAGATTCTTTCTCTTAACGAAAATGAAGTACGCATTTTCCTTGCTCTTATGCAGGACAAGTTGCTCGAGGAATCTGCTGCTGTACCGGACATAACTCCACCGGAGGGAATGACAAAAGCCGACTGCAAGCGCCTCATTAAGTCAATACGCACAAAACAGCCCTACGCCGATGCACGCACACAACAGTACAGCCTGCGGGTAATCTCCCACATTCGCAATGTGTGGGTTCCGCAGATCAAAAGCCATGACCAACAAGCAGGCTGAACGCCCGCTGCGCCCACGCAGGAAAAAGGGACGGCCACGCAAGCGGGACGAAATATGCCCATACTGCGCAAGCTGCTTTCGCTGCCCGCTCCCGGATTGCGTGATCCCATACCGTCAGATCGTCAACCTTCTGACAGATGACTTTGTGTATCGCCCATACGATTAAAAATCATATGCCGCTGTGAGGCCGTACAAGCCCCACAGCGGCGTTTTTTATTCTCCCGCATAAACCGAGCGGGTATATGGCTTCTGGCGGCGTGTGCGGCGTTATAACAGCCACACAGCAAGCGAACGTTCGTGTTTCTTCCGGGCTTCATCAACGAAATTTCGCTGGTGAATAACACAAGGGACGGAGGATTTCCCCGTCCCTCTATGTATTGGGCTAAGAACAGATGGTCAGCACGCCGCAGGTGCTTTAGCGGCGTACCTGCGCAGTACCTCGCGCAAGATTTTGCAAAGCTGCAAAGGGTAGGCAGCCCCGCGCGCTCTGCCGACGGACACCGGGACTTTCTCCCGGCTGGTGGCCTGTGTCAACCTCCTTCTGCTATTTTAAGCTGCGAGTTTACGCAAGCGATACACCCCTTTGCAGAATTTCGCCGCGCAGCGGATCAAACAGCACCCGCGCCAGCGTCTGTCCGTCAACGACAAGATTTACCTGTGTCAGCCCGCTCGGCTGGTTGTTGGCAAGCAGACCGTTCACAACACCGACAGAGGACTTTGCCGCGCCAGACACGGAGAATGACGTTGTTCCGAAGGTCATCTGATCTTCGATATCTTTCCGCACCCCGAGCATTTCCATGTCAAAGCCCTGCCCAAGTCCCTCGGCCATGTAGCCGCCGATTCTGGCGAAGACTTTGGACGGAGACGCGATGCCGAGAATGCTTTCCACGCCGCCAACCAGCCCATTCACAGCCGTTCCTACGCCAGACTTTAGGCCGTTCCATGTATTTGAGACGCCGTTTTTAATGCCGCTCACAATATTTCTGCCGATGCTGCCCCAGTCATAATTGAGGAACGTATCTACAATCGACTTGATCAGTGTTGGCACGGCCTGAACGAGATCCGGGATCGCGCTGATAAGCCCCTCTATCAGAGCCAGGATGATTTGCGGCCCCGTCAAAATGATCTGCGGAAGGTTCGCAATGATCCCGTTCACAATCCCGATAATGAGTTTTGGCACAGCCGCAGTAAGCTGCGGAATGGATTTAATCAGGCCATCGATCAGCGATTTAACAAGTTTTGCGCCGGATTCGATGATTTTGGGGAAGTTTTCAGTAAGCGCGGTGATGAGATTTGTGATAATCTTGGGAGCCACCTCAAGCAGCCTCGGGACGGCATCAATGATTCCGTCCGCCAGAGTAAGAATGATCTTAAGCGCGGCGTCGACCAGTTTGCCGATGTTGTCTGGGTTCGTAAGCGTATCAACGATTTCAAGTATCGCCTCCGTCGCTGCCGGAATCAGTTCCGGCATGGCTTCGGAAATGCCCTGTACCAGTGAAGCGATAACGTCAATGCCCGTTTGCACGATCTGCGGCAGGAGATCAATCAGCGCCGGAACAAGGATTCCAATGACTGTCGGCGCAACATCGCCAAGCACGGCGAGAACCGCAGGAAGCGCAGCCATCAGCCCAGCAATCAGGCTTGTCGCGCCCTCGATGAGCGAGGGAAGGACGGATTCAAGCAGTGCGGGCATCTGCTCGCTGACCGTTCCAACAAGAGACGTTACAGCCTCCACGATACGCGGCAGTAATTCCTGAATGCGCGGAATCAGGTTGTTTCCTGCGACAACAACGGAATCTGTAAAATTCCCGACGAGGGCCCCGAGATCCTGATCCGGGTCTGCAAGTCCGGTCACGAGGTTCTGCCATGCGGCTTTTACCATGCCGAACGAACCCTGAATCGTGGACGCAGCTTCTTTTGCGGTCGTGCCGGTGATGCCCATTTCAGTTTGTACGATGTGGATTGCCTGAACAATATCTGAATAGTTCGCCTCAAGATGCCCTTTTTCGTCGAGTGAAAAAACGGCGTCAAAGGTTTCATCAATTTCTTTTGCGTCGCTAAGAAGTCTGTACATTTCTTTGGCCGTACCGCCGTAGCCGAGCTTCAGGTTATCGAGCATGGAATAGTTTTGTTTGGCAAAGCCCTGATATGCGTTTTGAATGGATTCCATGCTGGATCCCATTTTGTTTGCGTTATCAGCCATATCGGTAATAGCCAAGTCTGCCCGCTGTGCGGCGGCTTCGGTATCGCCTCCCATGCTTGAAACAAGAGCCGCTGCAAAACTCGTTACTGTCTCCATGTACTCGTTCGCGGAAAGTCCGGCAGTCTTAAAGGCGTTTTGCGCTCTGTACATGATAATATTTTGCGCTCTCGATAGGGAGGCCCATTTCATGCGAACATCGTCAACCGCTTCACCCGTTTGCGCTGCATACTCTTCGGCAGATCCCGCAGACGTTCCAAACAGCGTCTCCACGCCGCCGACAAGCTGCTCATAGTCTGCGTATGCCTGGATCGCCTTTGTGCCGATTGTGCCGATTGCCGTCGCCGCTGCGGTCACGCCGACAACCGCGGCCTTTCCGACAGTTGCAAGCCCGCTCTTTATTTTTTCGCCGAGGTCGGACGTTTTCTTTCCGGTTTCGTCAATGCCCTTGTTTACGTCGGTAACATCTGCGCCGATCTTTACGCAGAGTTCAAACAAATTCATTCTTTATGCACCCTCTTTCCCGCTCTGTATCCCATGATGTATACTTCTCGGGCGAAAGACACCGCCGCATATGCTGCGGTTCCCGGCTTTATGCTGTCCGGGCATGGGGTGGGGCGCTGATCGCGCCCCGCGTCTGCATCGCGAAAGCCCATTTCCCACGCTTTCAAAAAGTTCTTATTCATCGTGTGAAGGTACTTCTTCGCAGCTGCAAGATTTTTCGCAGGAATCCCCATGCAATCACCGCTTTCTGCGTTCAAGGGCTTCGCCCGTCGCAACCAGAACCGCGCCGCAGAAGCAGCCAACCGCAAAAATGATCGCGCCAATTACAATCTGCATACGAACACCCCCTCAGAAATTCTCGATAGCCTGTCCGGCCAGTTCTTCCCACCATTTTCCCATGCTGATAATATGCGTTGGGTCAATTGCGGCGCGGCTGCCTCCGCCGCGTCCGGAACAATAGGACGCCACACCTTCCAGTTCGTTCCAAGCCCGCAAAACTGTCCCCATACCCGTTTTGCAGTTGTCGGAAAGAATACGCAGCGAAACCACATCTTTGGTATCATCCGCGTTTTCAGAAGCGTCCAGCGCGTATTTTGAAATCACGCGCAGCATGGTCGCGTTGCTCTCGTACCGCTCCGCAAACGAATAGTAATCTTCCACGGTCAGCGCTCCCGATTTCAGAAGCTCCAATGCGTTCGCGTCGATTGCGTCTGGGTTCGCGAGGCTGTTTTTCTGAACGTCCTTTTCGAGTTCTCTACGCAGTTCCTTGCACTTCGTGTCAAACTCCGGCCAGATTCGGCCATCTGCAATTTTGAATTCCGCCTCTGCTTTGTTCAGATCGAGCGCCGCTGTTGCGGTTCGCAGCTGCTTGTCTTCGGCGGTGTCATTGGGCCTCCACGCCTTTGCGTCGGTGTCTGCCTGCCGTGCCTGCTCAAGGCTGCTATAAGCCTCAGCGTATTCGTCTCGGGCTGTCCTGAAAGCAGCGTCAAGCTGCCGTGCGTATGTGTTGTATCTGCTCATAATTTTCCTTTCTGCGGTCTTTCCCGCCGTCTATCAATTCAAATTTGGACAGTTTTCATAGCCGTTGCGGAATACGCTGTCGGCCTCATAGCTGACCTCGAAAAGCGGGGTATGGTAGCCGCTGCTGTCCTTTACAAGTTCGCGGTTTGCATCGTCCAGCTTTGTTTTAACTCCATTCATTTTGTTTTTTCTCCGTATTGTTCTTTTGCCGAAAAAATCCGGAAAAACATAGTCGGCGGAGTGTTCATAAATAGGAAGAAAAGGCTGGTTTTGATAGGTTTTTATGCGACAACCCTGAATCCATATACGAGAAAATTACAGGTTTTCTAAGGTTTTCCGGGTGCTGGTTTGATGCGGCGCGTATATATGCAAAAAAATTTAGGTTTTTTAAGGTTCTGTACCGTGTATGGCCGACAGAGATCCCTCGCGCGCGTGCGCACGTAGTCGTGTCAAGAAACCAAAAGTACCAAGCCGGTATCTCAGACATACGTCCGCAGCGTTTGGCAGACTGCGGGCTTTCTGAGCGCTTTCAGGGCGGTATCGCGCAGCCTTGCGTCGACTGGCCTGTCGAACCAGAATGCGTCGATCAGCGCTTCGCGCAGCTCGTCCGGAAGCTGCTGTAAGGCTGCTTGTACTGCCTCCGCCAGTTCTTCCCGCTCGATTTCCAAAAGTCGGTCTTCCGCCTGCTCATCCTGCACAAAGTCTACCAGCGTGTTTGTTCCCTCGCCGTCCTCGCCCACCGGCGTATCGAGGGAAACGGCGGTCTGCAAGGGATCGTTTCTATCCCGCATTGTTCTCAGGCCGCATACGTCCGCGAATGCAGTCCGAAGCGTCAGTTCATAGATGCCGATGAAGCCCGTGCCGCCGTCCGGCCTCCACAGTCTGACAGCCCGCAGCATGGCAAGGTAGGCCTCCTGCGCCAGATCGTCAAATTCCGTGCCGCAGCGGTGGTTCAGCGCAGCTGCCCAGCGGCGGGCCTTCCTCGCGGCGTAACCCCGGACAGCCGCCCAAAGCGTCAGACTATCCAACTGCCCGCGCTGCACAGCCTCCGCGATCCGGTTTGTTTGTGCGGCGCGTTCCGTTTGTGCTTGCAATGTCCTGTCCTCCTGTGCTACAATGATTTTATCAGGATCACGCCGCACAGGAGCCGCCCGGAAGGGCGGTTTTTTATGTGCGCGCAGACGGCTTCAGAAGATCGTTTGCAACCGCAAGCCGCTGCTGCGCATTCTGTGCGCGTCGGCTCTCGCCCTCCAGCTTGATCCGCACAGGGCAAAGCTCCAGCACGCGGTCGTAGATGCGCTTAAGCTGCATGGAATCCGCTTCCTGCATTTCCTTGACTGATAGATTGGTGGTTACGACGAGCGGCAAGCCGGTCTGCACACGGGCGTCAACGACGTTAAAAACCTGCTCCGCAGCATACGCCGTATCCCGCTCCGCGCCGAGATCATCCAGAACCAGCAGCGAATAGCTCTGCATCCGGTCAAGCAGTGCCTGCTTGTCCTGCGTGGATTGCAGCAGATTCAAAATCCGGGGAAAGCTCGTGATGACAGCGGAATCAAGCTGCGCCAGAACCGCGTTTGCAATCGCGCAGGCATAAAAGCTCTTGCCTGCACCGACAGCGCCGAACAGCAGAACGCCGATATTTTCCTGCTTCATCTTCGGCCACTGTGCCGCATACCGGCGGCAGACGTCCGAAACATTTGCCGCGTGCCGGTCGTCAATATCGAAGGTCTTCCGCAGGCAATTCGGGATTTGCAGCTGATCCGCCGCCCACATCTGTTCCATCGACGCCATAAACTGATTGCGTTGATCTTTTTGCTTCGCAGCCTCATCCTTCGCGCGGACGCAGGCACAGGAGATAGGAACGAGGCGTTCAATGAACCCACCCTTGCCGTCCGGCAGCTGCTTGCGTGCCTGCTTCGGCTCACCGCAAACGGCGCAGTGCAATAGGCCGTTTTCCCGGTAGTCTCCAGGGCCATCTGTTTTGACCGGCTCCCTTGTCAATCGGTTCATCATGCTCGATACGTTCATATCTTCGTCCCCCTTACACAAAGGATTCGTCCGCATCATAGCTGCGGATCTTGTCTTTATTTGTCATCTTCTGCTGCGAATCTGACCGCTCCCAAGACCGCACAGCGGCCCGCCAATCCTTCATCCTTGACTTTCCGACAAGCCACCCTTTTGAAGCGTAGAAGTCGACGAAGCGTTCCGGGTCGACGCTGTTCTTTCGTTCCGCACAATAAACCCTGACTTCTTCAACCGAGGGCGGGGTGAAGCGCGAAGCGCGCGGCGGCGAAGCCGCCTTAACACTCTTACTCTTTACTCTCCTATCCTCTACTACCCTTCCCTGTGTATCCAACTCGGGTACACTCTGGATACATGGTGTATCCGAATAGTCATACTGGCCCGATTTTTTGCAAGAAAGATGCTTCTTTTCCTCCATGTAGAGCGTCGGGGTATATCGATCGCTCTGAATGTAATTGTTTACCTTCCAGTCACGAATGACGCACACCCCGGAATCAAACGGGATCACAAAGCCCTTTGCCATCAGCAGCTTCAGGTCATCGCCCGACGCATTTACCATCGCCGTGATCCGCTTTGGAGACGATACAAAACCATCGTCGTCTGCTCGCATACCGAGGTGGAAATACAGGGATTGAGAACTTGCTGGTAAATCGAGAAACGTATCTGTATCTACAACGTCAAGGGAAAACATTCTTCGTTTAGCCATCGTTCCACCCCGCGATCCGCTCTTGCCCGGCCATATCCGCAAGCGCCGCTTCTGCTGCACGGGCAATTCCGGCAATCTCAGCCGCCCGACGGCTCATGGAGCGGGCAAAGCGCTGCACGTCTTCCGGACATTCGGGCAGGAAATATCCGTGCAGGCAGTCCGACAAAATCAGCTTGCCGTCCTTCCGCTCTGTCTGAATCCGCCGTCTGACCTCCCGCTCGTCCTGATTGGTGAGGGCGGCAAGCTCCGACAACTTGATTCCGTTCTCTGCGCCGGGATGGAGCAAATCAGAAATATGTAGCGTTTTTCCTGCACTTGTGGTAAAATTCTTTGTGGGATACATGGTCGGCAAACCGTCTCCCGCTGCCCTTGTCGGTGTTCCAGCACCGGCAGGGGCTTTTTCTTTTTCAATTCGCATTTTCTCGTACCCCCGCCTGCCGGTTAAGCCACTCCCGGAACGCTTCCGCCGGAATCCGTGTGCAGCCGCCAATGCGCGCAACCGGGAAGCCGTCAAGCCGCATCCAGCGGTAAATCGTCGGGCGGCTGACGCTGGCCGCCATTGCCGCCTGAGAGGGCGTGAATGCTAACTGTTCCGTGCGTTCCATTACCCTGCCTCCTTCGACAGTTTTTCGATGATTCTGAAGATTTTTTGTTTTTCCTCCGCAGGTAACTCCATCCGCAGTTTTCTGGAAAAGTTACCGTCATTCAGTCCGATTGCAGCCGCGATCTGCCAGAGACGAACCCCTGCATTCGCCGCAGCCTGTCTGATATCCCTGTTGCACATTTCTGATACCTCCATAAAAACTTGTTGTTGACTCTGCACATGTTTTCTGCTATCATGATTTTAGCAAACAACAAGAGCAAAAGCAACTATCGAAGAATTTTTTCTTCAAAAGATAACTCATGAAGAATTTTCAGGCATGGAGTGATAACAAATGGAACGTAGGATGCCCGTTTTCGCTGATCGTTTTATTGAATTACGTGGCAAGCGCACACAGGAAGAGTTTGCAAGGTTTCTCGGTATATCGCGCCCGACCGTCGGGTTTTATGAATCCGGGCAGCGTATTCCGGATGCGCTTGTTCTCCGGCAGATTGCTGAAAAATGCAATGTCTCCGCTGATTATCTTCTCGGTTTAACTAATGAAAAAACGCCAGAACAAGATATTCAAGCGATTTGTAAAAAAACCGGGCTAAGCGAAAAATCTGTGTCTCGAATTATTTCTGGAAAAGAATCCGGCCTTAACTGCGACGGCTCCTTTTTCGAGTTATTAAACGAATTGATCGATGATTCGGCCCAAAAAGGCGATTCACCGTATATTGTTGGATATAGTTTTTTGATGAACCTTTTTGGATGTATATTCGACTACAAGAGCGCCCTAGAAGCAAGGCATGCTTTATGGGAATTAGGCAATCAATTATTCGAAGAAGAATTAAAAAAACTCGGTGAGGGCAATGAAGAAGAAGCAGACGAACGTGCTGCCCAACGATTTGAAATTGAATGCAAAAAAATAGAAAATGATACACAATTTACTGAAGCTGTTCGCCGTATGATCTTCATTCAAAACTGTATTGATGATGCACCCCGACTTTATGATGATTGGGATGGCGGACCGGGTATTAAAATTACTGACATTTATAAAAATCAGGTCATTCAATGCATTATTGATATGCTTAATCGTTATGAACGACCATACAAGAATGAACCATAATGTAAAATTAGCCGCCTCCAGTGCTGCGAACACCGGGGGCGGCTATAGGGGCAGTAAACTTTGCACGGCCTACTGCCCTCTCATCATACAGGAAAACGGGAGGAATTACAATGCCAAGAAAGAAAAATACCCGTGCCGCACAGGGCACGGGCAGTATCCGCAAGAAGACCGTTCTTCGGGATGGCCGGGAATATACATATTGGGAAGCAAGGGTGACGGTCGGCGTTGACCCCGGCACCGGTAAGCAGATCCGCCGCAGCTTCTCAGGCAAGACGCAGAAAGAGGTACGGGAGAAAATGCAGGCCGCCGCTGTCGCCGTCAATGACGGAGACTATTTCGAGCCGTCAAAAATGACCGTCGGACAGTGGCTCGACACATGGGCGGCGGAGTATCTGAACAGCGTAAAGCCGCGCACAGTAGAAAGCTACAAAGCCAACATCGAGCAGCATCTGAAACCAGCCATAGGTGCAAAGCGGCTGTCAGAACTAAATGCGGTCGATGTTCAGCGGCTTTATAACAATCTGACGAACAAGCGCACGAAGCAGCCGCTTTCCGCAAAGTCCAAGAAAAATGTACACGGGACGCTGCACAAAGCACTGGAAAAGGCCGTTTCGCTCGGATATATCCGGCACAATCCAGCCGATAAGCCAGATCTTCCAAAGGTTCAAAAGGCCGAGATCAAGCCGCTTGCGGACAGCGAAATGATTGCGTTCCTCAATGCAATCAAAGGACACGAATACGAAGCGGTCTATCTCGTGACGCTTTTCACAGGAATGCGTGAAGGTGAAGTATTGGGCCTGACATGGGACTGCATCGATTTCAAGAGCGGGGCAATTACGATCAAGCAGCAGCTTCAGAAGGTGCGCGGTACCGGCGGCGAGTACATCCTTGCTCCGACCAAAAACGGGAAAAGCCGTATTGTTGCACCGGCGAAATACGTCATGCAGATTTTGACCAGGCAGCGAAAGACGCAGAACGAGCAGCGGCTGAAAGCCGGCCCTGCATGGAGTAACCCACTTGACCTTGTTTTTACAAATTCACTCGGAAAGAATCTGTGCGCACAAACGGTTTATTTGCATTTTAAAAAGCTGGCTGCCGAAGCAGGCGTTCCAGACGCGCGTTTTCACGATCTGCGGCACAGTTATGCAGTCGCCGCGCTCCGCTCTGGTGACGATATCAAAACCGTTCAGGAGAATCTGGGACACCACACGGCAGCGTTCACGCTGGATACCTATGCGCATGTGACCGACCAAATGCGGAAGGAAAGCGCCAAGCGAATGGACAGCTTTATTGAGGGGATTCAGACCGTAAGAAAGGCATAGAAATTCTGTAAGGGGAAAACTTAGGGGAAAACGCCTATTTCAGCATAAAGAAAAACCCTCGAAAACGTAGTGTTTTCAAGGGTTTTCTATGTGGTGCGCGAGGCGGGACTTGAACCCGCACGTCCGGAGTGGACACTAGAACCTGAATCTAGCGAGTCTGCCAATTCCACCACTCGCGCGTTTACAGTCTTCCAACTGCTCGGATATATTACCACAGATATTCCCGCTTGTCAAGCAGATGAGACAGAAAAAGTTGCAAAAAACCTACCGGCATTTTTTGACGTGTGCAACCGAATGTGCTGTGCTGGACTGTACATACAGACTGTAATTAGACAGCTGTGCATATGCCAGAACATAGGCATCCTATCTATACCGTGGCCGCATTTGGATGGCACAAGTCTGTTTCCAATATGCCTCAGGCAACATTGGCATCCTGTGCGCGTTTATCGCGTACAGCGGGACTTGACAAAAGCGGTCTAATGCGTTAGACTACAGTTAGAGTCTAACGCATTAGACAAGGAGGAACAACCTATGTCCACCCCGTAAATTTTTGAAAGTGAATACCGGTTCTGCCTGATTTTATGGGAGCATGAACCGCTGCCCAGCGCAGAGTTGGCGAAGCTGTGCCGGGAAAGGCTTGGATGGAGCCGGACGACGACGTATACGGTCATCCACCGATTGGCCGAGCGCGGCGTCGTGAAAAACGAAAATGGCTTCGTCTCCTCGCTCGTCTCCAAAGACGAGGCACAGGCGGCGGAACTGGACGAACTGGTTGAAAAGACGTTTGAGGGTTCGCTTCCCGCATTTGTTGCAGCGTTTGCGCGCAAGACAAAGCTTTCGCAGAATGAGGTTGACCAACTGCGCGCCATGATTGATGGCTATGAGGAGAAGCGGCCATGACCGATGTATTTCTCGGCTTTCTCAACCGCAGCCTGTCTGCGGCAATTCTGATTTTTGCGATTGTACTGATACGGCTGGTATTCAAGAAAGCACCGAAGTGGCTGCTATGCGCCCTGTGGGCACTGGCGGCAGTGCGGCTTTTGTGTCCGGTTTCGGTCGAAAGCGTTCTGAGCCTCATCCCGAGCGCGGAGACTGTGCAGCCCGAGATCGTGTATTCCGCCGCGCCAGCCATCACGAGCGGCATCCCGGCGGTCGACGCCATTGTAAATCCGCCCTTACAGGGCGCGTTTACACCTGACCCTGTGCAGAGCGCGAACCCGCTGCAAATTCTGACGTGGCTTGCCGCGTGGGTCTGGCTCGGCGGCTGCGCGGCGCTTGTCCTGTACGCGGCCATTTCCGCGCTGCGCCTGCGGCTTCGCGTGCGGACGGCAGTGCGGCTGGAGGGGAACGTGTTCCAGTCGGAATTCGTCCCGTCCCCGTTCATCCTCGGCGTGTTCCGGCCGAGAATTTATCTGCCCTTCGGGCTGGAGCCCGGCGCGCAGGACATGGTTCTGGCGCACGAGCGCGCGCATTTAAAGCGTGGCGACCAACTCTGGAAGCCGCTGGGCTTCCTACTCCTGACGGCGTACTGGTTCAACCCCGTCTGCTGGCTGGCGTATATCCTGTTCTGCCGCGATATCGAGGCGGCCTGCGATGAAAAGGTCGTGCGCGAGCTGGGAGAGAGCTGCAAGACGGCCTATTCCCGTGCGCTGCTGCAATGCAGCGTCCCGCGCCGGATGATTACGGCCTGCCCGCTGGCCTTCGGCGAAACAGGTGTCAAGGGGCGCATTAAGTCTGTTTTAAATTACAAAAAGCCCACGTTCTGGGTCGTGCTGGCGGCGGTACTTGTGTCTATCGCCGTGGCCGTGTGCTTCCTGACTGACCCGAAGACAGACACAGAGCAGCCGGAGGAAGACACACCGGCCTCCACCGCCGCAGACGGCCCCGCAGAGGCAGACAGCACGCTCCCGACAAGCGAGTTCTTTTCCAGCATACAGGACTACGCCGAATATTATATCGCACAGGTCATTTTGCCGGAGCCGATTGAATACAAGGTGCTGACCGACGGCGGCTTTGAAACTGTAACAGATACGGTGCGAGACGCGCAGATGGTGAATCTGGAACAGCTTGCTTCCCTGTCCGACCTCGACCCGGAGGGAGATTTGCAGCTGTGGAGTTACAAAATTGCGATTGCGCCGGAAAATGCCGACGGGCGTACCTTCATGCTGGGCACCGATACCGGCCTGTCGTATATCGACGGGCAGGAATATCTGGTGGACGGCACCCGCTACCTCGTGACCGTCACCTATCGCAGCGAAACGCAGGACTACCGGCTGCTCGGCTGGACAAAGGACACGGATGGCACAGCGCTGTCCGTCTATGAGCAGTCCGGGCGCCTGAAAGACTATCTGCGCGACATTTACGCCGCGACGCACGGCGCGAATAACATTCACGGCTATTTCTATCCAAGCTTCTACAACGGCATGGACGGCTACGGCAGACCCGTTCATATTGACGCGTACTTCTCCACCTTCCCGGACGAAGCCGGCGGATGGGGTGTATACCTGCCCACGACCGGCTGGGAATACGACGAGCAGGACGACCTCTGGCGCAGCACCTACAGCACCGGCTCGACGTTCGCCGTCCGCTATGTTGAAAAGACGATCACCGAATGCTCCGCCGGCTATACCGCGCGCGGCTGTCTCAGCGAGGTGACGCAGCGTGGCGAGACGATCTCCGTCGAGTCGGGTGAGCAGAACGAGATGGTCTATCTCTGCGGCGTAAAAGATGGCTGTTACGAGGTCACGATCCACTGGCCGCGCGGGGCGGATGAAACCGATGCTTCCGGCTATAACCCGTATCTGCAGGCACGCTATGAAGGGCAGCTGCTAAAGCAGATGGCCGCGAGCTTTACCGCCTGCGCAGGCGCTTCCGTGACGCTGGGAAGCGCGGACGGATACACGTTCCGGCTCGAAACGGAAACGGCCTCCTGCCCGGAGGGCAGGACTGACTGCACGCTTGCGCACACGAAAACGCAGCTTGTCTGTGAGGAAAACGGGCAGGTGCACCCGCTCGGTGCGCCGCTGCTGGACGGTGCGTGGTGGCTGATCGACATCAACGCGCCGAAGGCCCGCTTCGGCTATCTGGAACAGGATCTGCACACAGGCCGCTTTTCAAGCGGCAGCGACCGGTTCGATCTGACACGCTGGCGCTCTGACGACCGCGTGGAGATGTATACGGACGCATCGCTGTCGGGCGACCCCATCGCGCTTCCCGATGCGGCAGAGACAGACCGTTCTCTGCCGGTGCAGCGCTGTGATCTTGTGCTTCCGAACGGGGTCTTCCCCGGCATGGATTACGCAGCCGTTCTGCAAAGGGCGGCAGCCTATCAGGGCAGTCCCGTCCGGAAGGGCAAAATGCGCGGGGACAACTTTACGGTCGACGGCGTGAGCTATCAATTTACACAGCACAGCGACGGCACCGTCCGGCTGGACGCATGGTACTGCGAGGACGAGCTGCTCTACGGCGGGCCGGGAATCGGCTCCTCGCCAGACTTCCTGCGCGGCATTCAGCTCGGCGACAATCTGGACCATGTTCTAGCCGCGCTTCCCGCTGCCGATTGGACGCCGGAGCAGGAGCGGGAACAGTTCCTCTACGGCAGTTCCGGCGACGCGCTCTGCGCGTGGATCTGGTGGGATCATGACGGCTTTTATACGATCGACATCGGCTGCGGGGAGCTTTCCTGCATCATTCGCACCGGCACGGACGGCCTTGTCCGCAGCATCAGCGTCAGCGGCTGAAACGATTCCGCTTGCATTTCGCGTCTCCTGCGGTATAATAGAGAAAAAACCGCAGGAGGAATACCCCTATGATCGCTCTCGCATGTGACCACGGCGCGCTTGATCTCAAGAACGCCATTATGAAGCATCTCGAACAGCGCGGCCTTGCCTATAAGGATTTCGGCTGCTACACCAAGGACAGCTGCGACTATCCCGACTTCGCAGGCCCGGCGGCGCAGGCTGTCGCCAGCGGCGAATGCGACCGCGGCATTGTCTGCTGCACGACCGGTATCGGCGTGTCCATCACGGCCAACAAGGTCAAGGGCATCCGCTGTGCGCTGCTCG
>OLVY01001521.1_pt1 | contig 14399 bp, 12 predicted proteins | sample 1674261 | NCBI WGS metagenome assembly OLVY01 (sample SAMEA103958155, study PRJEB25191) | human gut metagenome | biome: human-associated habitat [ENVO:00009003]; feature: intestine environment [ENVO:2100002]; material: feces | place: Germany | collected 2013/2015
TTCGCCTTTTTTAGCGTTGGAAGTAGTTTTTGGAAGGTTTATTGTATCATCAAAAACAAGGTCAGTACCCTTACATTCCTTGTCAAGACACAGCAGCCACTCGCCGCTGAGGTCAAGCTTGTTTATCATTAAGCAACTATCCTTTCAAGTTCAAATTTTCAATATCCATTATAACATATGGTATTGCCCATTTCAACCGAAATCGTTTGATTTAACCAAAATGCTATAAAATTTTGTTGTTTTTAACAATAAAATATGATACAATAAGATTAAAAGAAATCTGCCAACTGGAGGTGCAGGAAAAATGCTTGAAAATACAGACAGAAAGCTGTTGTGGCTGTGGCTCGATGTTGCGTTCGGACCTGCGGACAAGCGTTTGTGGGACGTTATGTCATATTATGACAGTGTTGAAGAAATGTGCGATGATCTATTGTCACTGCGCTGTGGATATGTTACTCAGCAGGAGGCTGAAAAGATAGCCTGCTGTACGTTCTTTCAGGCGAAACAGGTGGCTGAATACTGCGAGAAAAAGGGTATATATATCCTCACCCCTGACGATCCTCTTTATCCTGAACGGTTGAAACAGATAGAATGTCCACCTGCTGTGCTTTTCTGCCGTGGTGATGTAAGCTGTCTGTCTATTGAAAAGAGCGTTGCCATTATCGGCACTAGAGAACCAAGCGATTATTCTGTAGCTGTGGCGGAGGAGTTTTCAAGTTTTCTTGCAGAGCGAGGAGTAAATATCATAAGCGGATTTGCTATGGGTATCGACACTGCCGCACACCGCAGTGCGATGCGTGCAGGTGGAAGCACTGTAGCTGTTATGGGCTGTGGGCTAGAATATGATTATCCTCGTGGCAGGACGGGCTTCAAGCGTGAGATAGCAACACATGGGGTAGCCATATCAGAATTTTTCCCGCAGGCAAGACCTGTTCCTGAGAATTTTCGTATAAGAAACCGCATTGTTTCGGCACTTTCACATTGCGTTCTTGTGGTTGAAGCAGGAATTCGCAGTGGCACGCTGAATACTGTAAATCATGCTTTATCTCAGAATAAAGACGTTTTTGTTATACCGCCTCATGACATTTTCAGCGAGAAATACGCAGGACAGTGTGCGCTTCTTCGTGACGGAGCGGTAGAAGCTTATTCTCCAAAAGATATCCTCTATTTTCTCAATAAAGCCAAAATGTAGAACTACGCTTAGTTAGTGTTTAATATCATACCTGTACCAAATCAACGATATCTACGTTATTTGTAGGGGAGCTGCTCAATTTCTGCTTTGCAGAAATGCGGCGCGCCGATCATTCGTTTTTTTACACTCTAAATGAAAAAGGCTGCGACTTTTTGCCGCAGCCTTTTGTGATATTTGAAATTACTTTGAAAGTGGGCTTTCTCTGTAGATGATGTCCTCTCTCTTTGGTCCGTTTGAAACCATTGTGATAGGGAAGCCGATATGCTTTTCAACGAAGTCGATATACTTCTTGCAGTTTTCAGGAAGATCTTCATACTTCTTGATTCCCCTGATGTCTGACTTCCAGCCGTCGAGAACTTCAAAAACAGGCTTTGCCTTTTCAAGCTTTCCTGTTGTAGGGAAGTCTGTTGTTACCTCACCATCTATCTCATAGCCTACGCATACAGGTATCTTGTCAAGATAGCCAAGAACGTCAACTACTGTGAAAGCAACGTCTGTTGTGCCCTGGATACGGCAGCCATACTTAGTTGCAACGCAGTCGAACCAACCCATTCTTCTAGGTCTGCCTGTTGTTGCACCGAACTCTCCGCCGTCGCCGCCTCTCCTTCTCAGCTCGTCAGCCTCGTCGCCGAATATCTCAGAAACGAATGCGCCTGCGCCTACTGCGGAAGAATAAGCCTTAACAACAGTTACGATAGTCTTTATCTCATAAGGAGGTATACCTGCACCGATAGCACCGTATGCTGCCAGTGTAGATGAAGATGTTACCATTGGATAGATACCGTGGTCAGGATCCTTCAGTGAGCCAAGCTGACCCTCGAGAAGAACGTTCTTGCCTTCTTTGATAGCGTTCCAAAGGAATGCAGATACGTCGCAAACGTATGGTGCTACCATTTCCTTATACTCCATAAGAGTATTGAAAAGCTCATCAGCGTCGATAGGAGGCTTATGATAAAGGTGTTCAAGAAGAATGTTCTTAGTTTCAAGAACTCTCTTGATCTTTGTCTTGAGAGCTTCCTCGTCGAACAGCTCCTGTACCTGGAAACCTATCTTTGCATATTTATCAGAATAGAAAGGTGCAATACCCGATTTTGTTGAGCCGAAGCTTGCCTTTCCGAGTCTCTCTTCTTCGTACTGATCGAACAAAACGTGATATGGCATTACCATCTGCGCTCTGTCGGAAATAAGTATCTTAGGCATTGGAACGCCCTCGGAAGTTACCTTTTTAAGCTCATTGAAAAATACAGGGATATTAAGTGCAACACCGTTGCCGATAATATTTGTTGTGTGATCATAGAATACGCCAGAAGGCAAAGTGTGCAAAGCGAACTTTCCGTAGTGATTTACAATAGTATGTCCTGCGTTAGCACCGCCCTGAAATCTTACTACTATATCAGACTTTTCAGCAAGCATATCGGTAAGCTTGCCCTTACCCTCGTCGCCCCAGTTTGCGCCGACAATCGCTCTAACCATTTAATTTTATCCTCCTTGCCATAAAACAGCAAAATTAGTAGCAGATATTTATCAATATTAATACTGCCACTAGGATATTATAGCACAAAACATTCTATATGTAAAGGCACTTTTAAACATTTAACACTTTTATAACATTTAGCGTATTACCATACTGCTATGATAAAGAATAAAAAGTTTTAATATATCTTGCAAAAATCAGATTTGTGTATTATAATATAGTGTAACGGCTCGTGCTGCGAGATAACAAAATAAAATACGAGGGGATAAGGATGACAAAAAGAAAACAATGTGCGGCTCTTGCGCTTGCATTGATGCTGACAATTTCTATGTTCGGCTGTGAAAAAGACAAAGAAACAACACAGTCGTCTGCGGTGTCGCAGATAAAGACAAGCGACTCAGCTCAACCAAGCAATGTGAAGGTCAAGGAATACAAATTTCCGGAATTTCTGAATAAAATAAAAAGCCTTGACGAGCTTTCACGAAAGCTTTATACAAGCTTTGACAGCACTCAGTATGTTGCCGAGGTTGAGGAGCAGCCTTTTGAGGAATATAAATGTGAAAAGCTTCTTGCAGATCTTTTCTTCACTTATCGTGACGGCAGAGCAGTGGGACTTCTTGACAAGTCGGGAAACGTTGTGCTTGAAGCTGATGAGTACACTGAAATAACAGTGGTTAGCAATGGCATTCTACAGCTTTCTTATGATAAAGAGCGCAACGCTCCTATGCAGTATATGAAATATGACAGCGACGGAAATTTAAGTGACTATAAGCATAAGAAATTCTCCGCTGACAGCCTTTATACATATGAGTCGCAGGCTGATGACAGCGGCACGGACGCTGTTTATTCACTTATGTTTCCTGACGGTAAAAATGTTGTGTCATCAGACGGCTCGGATAAGTGGGATTCTGTTGAGAAGATATCAGCCGACAGCATAGATACAAATAAGGCGTACAAAGGCTTTTACAAGCTCACAAAGAATGGCGGCATATACTATGCTTGCTTTGATGACTTTTATAATTATGATATCTACGAGGGCGCATATGCAAAGGTTTGTGTGAAAGTAGGCGGAGAATACGGAGAATGCTATCTTGCCGATCATGATGATTACAATGAGCTTGTGAAAATGATAGACAGCTTCGGAAACGCTTCATACAGGACGGCTCCGTCTAAAGATCCGGGACTTGATTTTATACAGATAACTCTAGGACTTAAAGAGAACACCAAAACAGAGATAACTGTTTCCTCTGACGGCTATTGCCTGACGGACACCATAGAAGCTGCTGAGGGTGAGGCTGTGAACAAGTATTTCTCCTATCTTGACAAGGAAGATTTCGCAGATCTTATACTTTGGTGTGAACAGGTGCTTGCGGAGGAGTATCAAAAATAGATTTAAACTTTTTATAAATAATTTGCAGGATAGCGTAAATTTCCTGCAAAAATTGTTTTTTTTAGCTCTTGCAAGTTGTTGACATTAGGTAGAATTTGTGCTATCATATTAAAGGTGTGGCGGTTTTCCTGCATATTTTCAATGAACACTGCAAATACTTCTCTTGTGACGAAAGTTACTAATGAAGAACGGGAGGTATCTGAGTGTCTGAACAAGAAGAAAACGTAGAGAGCGAAAAGCTTGCTGAGGATATAAGGCAGATAAAGGAAATGGGTTCTGTCACATTGCCAGACGCAAAGCACGTTATACACTGCCTGAACATTATCGGTCAGGTGGAGGGGCATTATATTTTGCCTGCACAAAACAAGACCACCAAGTATGAGCATATCATACCTGCCCTTGTTGCTATCGAGCAGGATAGGAGCATAGAGGGGCTTGTGATAATCCTCAACACTGTGGGCGGAGATGTGGAAGCAGGACTTGCCATTGCAGAGCTTATTGCTAGTATGAAAACGCCTACTGTGTCAATGGTTGTGGGCGGAGGTCACTCCATAGGCGTGCCGTTGGCGGTGTGTGCGAAAAAGTCATTTATAGTGCCAAGCGCCACAATGACCATACACCCTGTTAGAATGAACGGGCTTGTGCTGGGAGTACCTCAGACGCTTTCTTATTTTGATAAAATGCAGGAAAGGATAGTTCGCTTTGTGTGCGATAATTCAGCCATAAAGCCTGAGCGTTTCCGTGAGCTTATGATGTCAACGGGTGAGCTTGTAATGGACGTTGGTTCTGTTATCGACGGGGAGCAGGCTGTAAAAGAGGGGCTTATCGACAGGCTCGGAGGGCTTTCCGAGGCGATAGACTGCCTTTATGATATGATAGAAAACAGTTCTGAAAAGGAGAAAGCTGAAAATGTTTCAGACAATAATCGACCTTTATGACGTATTCAGGACTGACGTAGATATCGGAGAAGAGTTTGAGGGTGATGATACTGCTGTGGACACAGACCCGGCACATTATCTCAGCCGTGACGGCTTTTATCTCTGACAAATAACAAAATTTCGGAGGACAGCAATGGGTATCATCAATGCGATTTTTCAGGCTATAATTCAGGGCTTGACAGAGTTTCTTCCAGTTTCAAGTTCAGGACATCTTTCACTGTATCAGCATTTTACAGGAAACAGCGGAGAGGGAGCTTTGTTTTTCTCGGCGATACTTCACCTTGGCACGCTGGTAGCGGTATTTGTGGCTTTCAGGAAGACAATATGGGATATGATAAAAGAGCTTGGCGTTATGATAAAGGATATTTTTACAGGCAAGTTCACTCTTAAAAATATGAATCCTCCAAGGCGTATGATAGTTATGATAATTGTTTCCTGCTTCTGCCTTGTACCGTTCCTGCCATTTAAGGGCTGGTTTGAGGGCATTGCAGAGGATTCAAGCATTTTTGCAGAGGGCCTTTGTTTCCTTTATACATCGGCAATACTTTTTATGTCAGACCGCTGTGTAAAGGGTAAAAAGACTCAGGGAGATATAGCTTATAAAGACGCAATAACGGTCGGACTTTTTCAGGGAGTTGCACTGTTGCCTGGCGTTTCAAGATCAGGCTCGACTATCTCAGCAGGACTTTTCTCAGGCATGAACAGAGAAACATCGGTAAAGTATTCTTTCATTCTGGGCATACCTGTTATACTTATGAGCTGTCTGCTTGAAGTCAAGGATGCAGTTTCAACACATGCTGATATAGATTGGGTTAGCTGTGCAGTTGGATTTGTAGTTGCCGCATTTGTGGGACTTTGTGCTATCAAGCTTGTAAACTGGCTCGTTAAAACGGATAAATTCAAGGTGTTTGCTTATTATACCCTTGTGCTTGGCGTCATAGTCCTTGTTATCTCATTTATCGAGATGTGCATGGGTCACCCTATATCCTTTGCAAAGTAATGACATAAGATAATACAGTTTCTGTGAAAAAGCTTGAAATTCTGTTTTCAGGCTTTTTTGTGGGTTATAAAGGCAAATAACATTTTGCCTTTATTTGCTTAAATAAGACAAATACCGAAAGGAATGGTAAAATAAATGGCAGCTCAAAAGAAAGGCTCAAAGCCTGCGCCAAAGCAGACAGCGGCAAAGAAAAAGCCCGCACAAAAGCCTGCGCAAGCTGCAAAAAAGAATACAAAACAGCAAAAGCCTCAGAGCAAGCCGCCACAGTCAAATTCCATGACAGCAGTGAGAGAAAGAGAGAACAGACGCTTCTGGTCTTACTTTTCTTTTTTGGCATACTTGAATTGCTTATCACGTTCGTGGAGGGGGACGGCTTGTGGAAATGGCTCCATGAGCTGAACCGAGGACTTTTCGGCGTGACAGTATTTCTGTTTGCACCTATGATAATCTATGTTGCCCTTATGATAGCTTCAGATGTGACCCACAACAAGGTCATAGCGAAGGTGGTGGAGGGAAGCGTTCTTATGCTTCTTATAAGCGGCATGGCTCAGATAATCCAAGTCGGCTCTGTGGACGGAAGTTCGTTCTGGCTTAAACTTGTGGGGCTTTTCAATGATGGAAAACAGCTCCGTGGCGGCGGACTTGCAAGCGCATTACTTGGCTGGCCTTTGCTTTCGCTTTTCAAGAGAGTTGGCGCAGGTATCGTTATCGTGCTTGTGGCGTTCACTTTTATAATGCTGCTTACAAATGTTACGCTTCCGCAGCTTCTAAAGGCAGTTTCAAAGCCTTTTATAAAGAGTTATGAAGCGGTGAACGAGGAGCGTATCGAGCGTGCGGCTCAGCCTCCGAAGCCTCCAAGAGAGAAGAAAGAACCAAGGCGTAATGGCAGGGTTGATATTGCAAAGTTCTATCCTGATGATGGCCCTGACACTGCGGCGGAAGCCTTTGTGCCTGTGGCTGATGAGGAAGAGGCTGCGGATAAGGTGGACGCTTCAAAGATAGATATGCCGGTACACCCTGTGAAAGCCCCTGTGATAACACATGAAAAGCTTGAAGAAACGGCTAAGACTACCGATAATGAGGAGCTTAAAAAGATAATAGAAAACGCCATAGGCGACAGCAGAGAAGAAAAGAAGTCCAAGGACGAGCCTGTTAAGCCACCAGTAGTGAATGTTGATAAGAACGGTCAGACAACGTTCTTTGAGAAAGATAATAAAATATCTGCTTACGTTTATCCGCCTGTGGATATACTCAAATATGCTAAAAATCCTGTGGCTTCCGAGATAGTCCAGCAGGAGATACAAGAGAAATCTGCTAAGCTTGTGGAAACGCTTGAAACATATGGCGCTAAAACAAGGATCGTGGGCATACACAGAGGTCCGTCCGTTACAAGATATGAGCTTCAGCCTGCGGCAGGCGTAAGAGTGTCGAAGATAACGGGTCTTGCAGACGATATCGCACTTAACCTCGCGGCGATGAGCGTTCGTATCGAAGCTCCTGTGCCGGGCAAGGCGTGCATAGGCATAGAAGTGCCGAACGATCATAGAGATACGGTTTCTCTCCGTGAGCTTATCGACAGCGATGAGTACAGAAAAGCAAAGGGCAAGCTTACCTTTGCAGTGGGCAAGGATATCGAGGGTAATATCATTATCGGCGATATCGCCAAAATGCCGCATATGCTCGTTGCAGGTACAACAGGTTCAGGTAAGTCTGTTTTTACAAACTCTATCATACTTTCTATACTTTACCATGCGTCGCCTGATGAAGTAAAGCTTATTCTTATCGACCCTAAGAAAGTCGAGTTTCCTATTTATAATAAGATACCTCATTTGCTTATCCCTGTTGTTACCGAGCCTTTAAAGGCGGCTGGTGCGCTTGGCTGGGCGGTAAATGAAATGAACAAGCGTTATCTTATGTTCGAGGCGAACAATGTAAAGAACTTGCAGGAGTTCAACGACATGGTTCTTGAAGAACGCAATAAGCCTGCCGAGGAGCAGGACGAAGTCCGTGCAAAGATCGACCTGCTGCCGCAGATAGTTATCGTGGTCGATGAGTTCGCCGATCTTATGATGGCTGCGAGAAGCGAGGTAGAGGACTCAGTTTTAAGACTTGCACAGCTCGCTCGTGCGGCAGGAATACACATGATAATCGCAACACAGTCCCCTAGGGCGGACGTGTTGACAGGACTTATCAAGTCGAATATCCCATCGAGAGTTTCTCTCAGTGTATCCAGCAACGTTGACTCACGAGTTATACTTGATGAAAGCGGTGCAGAGAAGCTTCTTGGAAACGGTGACCTGCTTTATAAGCCTGTTGGCGTTAAAAAGCCTATAAGAATGCAGAGCGGTTATGCAGCGACTTCTGAGATAAGAGAGGTTGTAAACTTCCTCAAGAACGAGCATACCGCAGAATACAGCGACGAGGTTATCGCAGAGGTGGAGGAGAATACTCCACAGCCAAAGGACAGCGGTTCGGCAGGCAGCGATAATGTTTCCGTAAATCCTGATGATGACCTTGTAAATCAGGCAATATCCATAATCGTGCAGACAAACAACGCTTCCACTGCGTTCTTGCAAAGAAAGCTAAAGCTTGGTTTCCCTAGAGCCGCCCGTATCATGGACGAGATAGAGGAAATGGGCATAATAGGACCACAGGAAGGTTCTAAGGCACGAAAGATAAACATAACAAAAGAAGAATGGGCTGAAATGCAGGCAAGAAGATAGCTCAGACGGAAAGGGATAACATGGCAGGTAGATCTGCGAAAAAGAAAAATTCGACAGCACCGCTTAAAAAGGCGGTAACGCTCATAGCGGTTTTTGTGGTGCTGCTTTTTACAGTGCTTGACCTGACGGGGTTAGTTTCTTTCGACAGCTTGCTTATCAAGGCAGGCGTTGAGGATAAGCCGGCGGAACACGCTCAGACAGAGGTGCATTTTATCGATGTTGGTCAGGGCGACAGCACCCTTGTGATATCACAAGGGGAGGCTATGCTCATTGACAGCGGCGATAAAGATGACAGCAATAAAATAGAAAAATATCTTGAAAAGCAGGGAGTGACAGAGTTAAAATACCTCATTGCCACCCACCCTCACGCTGACCATATTGGTGAAATGAGCGAGATAATAGACCAGTTTCAGGTGGATAAATTCATTATGCCGAAAGTCAAGGCTGATATGACGCCCACCACAACGATATATGAGAAAATGCTCAAAAGCATAAAGGCAAAGGGCTTGAAGATAACACAGGCAAAGCCTATGGAATTTGAGCTTGGAAGCTGTAAGGTGAAGCTTTTCACACCCAAAAAGGATTATGATGATCTTAATAACTATTCCACACTTGTGAAGATAACAGACGGTGAGAACAGCTTTCTTATCACGGGGGATTGCGAGACCACTGAGGAGAAAGATATACTTTCTCAGGGTTATGACGTTTCTGCAAAGGTGCTCAAGGCTGGGCATCACGGCAGTTCCACTTCTTCGGGGGTCGATTTTCTTAACAAGGTCATGCCGAGATATGCTGTTATATCCTGCGGCAAGGGCAACAAGTATGGTCACCCACACGAGGAAACTGTCACAAGGCTGAAAAAATATGCTTCCCATTTGTATGTCACTGCAGATGTGGGAACGATAGTTTTCAGCTCAGATGGCGAGGGGTTGAGCGTTTCTGCTGAAAAGGGAGAAAAGTGATATGGAAGAGATTCTTATAGTTGACAGGATAGAAAACGGCTATGTCGTGTGCGAAACTGAGCAGGGAGAAAAAAAGGATATACCGCTTTCTGAAACAAAAGACGTTCACGAGGGTGACGTGCTTATCTTAAAGGGCGGCGTTTATATCCCAGATAAGGACAAAACAGAAGCAAGAAGAAAAAGGATACTCGCCCTACAGGAGGATCTGTGGGCTTAAGGCAACACCGTATGATGCGATATGCCTAAAAAATATGCTGAAAGGTATAGATAGAAATGGAAAAAGATTTATTTACGCTTATCAATGAAAAGCTTTCAGGCTTATCAAAGGGACACAAGCTTATTGCGAACTACATTCTCTCCCACTATGACAAAGCGGCTTTTATGACGGCTCAGAAGCTTGGAAAAACCGTTGGCGTCAGCGAATCAACGGTGGTAAGATTTGCCTCAGAGCTTGGCTATGACGGCTATCCTGCCCTTCAAAAAGGCTTGCAGGAGCTTATGAGAAACAAGCTTACAACTGTTCAGAGAATAGAGGTCACTTCCGACCTTATGAGCAGTGACAACGTGCTTGAAAGGGTACTCAATCTCGACATCGACAAGATAAGGCGTACTTTGGAGGAAACCTCAAAGGAGGACTTTAACAATGCCGTTGACACTATCGTATCCTGCAATACCCTTTACATAATGGGTACGAGAAGTGCAGCTTCTATCGCTTCGTTCCTTGCTTATTATCTTGGACTTATTTTCCCTCATGTAAAGCTTGTTCAGAGTACGACTACTTCCGAGCTTTTTGAAAAGATAATGAGAATAGACGAAAAGGACGCCATGATAGGAATTTCTTTCCCAAGATATTCAAAGCAGACTGTCAAGGCTTTGAAGTATGCAAAGAGCAACGGTGCGAACGTTATCGCAATAACAGACTCAAAGGCTTCGCCTATCGCAAAGTATGCAGACAGCCTGCTTCTTGCAAGAAGCGATATGGCTTCGTTCGTTGACTCTCTCGTTGCACCGCTGAGCCTTATAAATGCACTTATCGTTGCGGTATCAATAAGAAATATCGACAGAGTGTCCCAGACCTTTGAACGTCTTGAAAAGGTTTGGGCTGAGTATGACGTTTACGCAAAAAGCGAGGAAGATACACAGTGAGAAGATTTGACGCAGTTATAGCAGGCGCAGGTGCGGCAGGAATGTTCTGCGCAGTTCAGCTTGGCTGGCGTGGAAAGAGCGTTGCTGTTATCGAGCATAGCGGCTGTCAGGGCAGAAAACTCATGATAACAGGCAAGGGCAGGTGTAACGTCACAAACAACTGTACCGCTGACACTGTTATGAAAAATATCCCACGCAACAGCAAGTTCATGTATTCAGCACTGAGCAGATTTGCACCTGAGGACGTTATGAGCTTTTTTGAGTGTCTTGGTGTGGAGCTTAAAACTGAGCGTGGCAACAGAGTTTTCCCTGTGAGCGACAACGCAAAGGATATCGTAAAAGCACTTGTGAAAGCCTGCGAGGACAGTGGTGTGCAGTTTATCGACGATGAGGTAAAAGAGCTTATCATCAAGGACGGCCGAGCAGAGGGCTTTAAATGCGAGCATGGGGATTATTACGCAGACAGCGTTATCGTTGCAACTGGCGGAAAGTCCTATCCACGGACAGGCTCAACAGGCGACGGCTATAGGCTTGCGAAGTCTGTGGGGCATAAGGTCACGGCGATAACTCCGTCACTTTGCCCTGTAGTTACTTATGAGCGTGAGGAATGTGCTTCCGCAATGGGGCTTTCCCTTAGAAACTGCACCTTGACGCTTCGTGAAGAGGACAGAGATAAACCAATTTTCCACGAGCTTGGGGAAATGCTTTTCACACACTTTGGTCTGAGCGGACCGCTTGTGCTTTCAGCTTCGGCTCACCTTGGTGATATGAACAAGTCAAGGTATTATATGGATATCGACCTTAAACCTGCACTGAGCCATGAACAGCTTGACAGCAGGATACTTCGTGATTTCGGTGATTTTCCAAACAGGGATTTTCAGAATTCACTGGGCAAACTCCTGCCTTCAAAGATAATACCACTTATAATAAAAAGGTGCGGCATCGATCCTGAGAAAAAGGTCAATCAGATAACCCGTGAGGAGCGTGAAAGGCTTGTTTCCACAGTGAAAAAGCTAACGTTCACAGTGAAGTGTATGCGCCCTGTAGAGGAAGCTATCATCACCCGTGGAGGAGTTGATGTTTCGCAGATAGACCCACGGTCAATGGAGTCAAAGCTGTGTAAAGGACTTTACTTTATCGGTGAGGTGCTTGACGTTGACGCTTATACAGGGGGCTTTAATTTGCAGATAGCGTTTTCCACGGCGTATAGCTGTGCGGATAAAATAGGATAAGGAGATTTTAATATGGGAATAAACGTGGCTCTCGACGGACCTTCCGGAGCAGGAAAGTCCACTATCGCAAAGGCGGTAGCGAAAAAGCTTGAATATGTATATGTAGACACAGGTGCGATGTACCGCTCCATAGCTTATTATGTTATAAGCAAGGGTGCAGACCTTTCTGACCCTGAGCAGATAAAACCCCTTCTTGGTGAGATATCCATAAAGCTTTGCTACACAGAAGCAGGGCAGAGAGTAATGCTCAATGACGAGGACGTTTCAGACAAAATAAGAACGCCTGAGATATCCATGGGTGCGTCAAAGGTGTCTGCTATACCTGAGGTAAGAGAATTTCTGCTTGAACTTCAGAAGAATATCGCAAAAGAAAACAACATCATCATGGACGGCAGAGATATTGGCACTGTGGTTTTGCCAAACGCTGACGTGAAGATATTCCTCACAGCCGCACCTGAAGCCAGAGCGGAAAGACGTTTCAAGGAGCTTCAGGAAAAGGGTGACAAGTCTACATATGACGAGGTATTGCAGGATATAATCCAGCGTGACTATAACGATACACACAGAGAGATAGCACCGCTGAAAAAGGCTGATGACGCTGTTGAGGTGGACTCTACTGAGTTGACTCTTGAAGAGTCTGTTGAGGCTATCTACAAGGTAATAACTGACAAGACTAAAAAAAAAGAGCGTAAGATAAAAGAGATAATGCCTGTCAGACCTGTGAAAAAGGAACACTGGCTTGGTCATTTCCATATGTTTTGGTACACAGTGCTGAGATATATCGTTATCGGACTTTATCATCTGTATTTTAACATCACTTTCGAGGGTACGGAAAATATCCCAAAGGACGGTGGGAATATATTCGCATCAAACCACAGAAGCTATCAGGACCCTGTTTTTATCGCACTGCCAACAAGAGTGCCGCTTTCTTATATGGCTAAGGAGGAGCTTTTTCATCAGAATGTGTTCTTCACTCTGCTTATAAAAGCGTTCGGAGCATTCCCTGTCACAAGAGGAAAGGGCGACACTCAGGTCATAGATACATCTATCGAGAAGCTTGAAAAGGGCAGAAACCTTGTCATATTCCCTGAGGGAACACGTTCAAAGGACGGCAAGGTAGGAAAGGGCAAAACAGGTGTTGCATTGGTGGCGGCTGTGGCTCAGGTGCCTGTGGTCCCTGTTGGTATTAATTTCGAGGGCAAGCTCAAATTCAGAAAGCGTGTAGTTGTAAGATTTGGCAAGCCTATAGTGCCTGGCGAGATAGGAGTTACAGCCACAGACCCTCATTCTCTTAGGACTATCAAGAACGAGATCATGAAAAATATCACGGAGCTGGTACATTAAATGTTAACAAAGTGTAAAATTTGCGTTGCAAAGACCGCAGGTTTCTGTTTTGGTGTAGACAGAGCCGTAAAAATAGTGTATAATGAATTAGATAACCGAAATAATGTTGTAACGTTAGGCCCAATCATTCACAATCCAAACGTAGTTTCTGACCTTGAAGCAAAAGGAGTTTACTCCACCGATGTGGATAAGGTCACGAAAGACCAGACAGTTGTTATCAGATCCCACGGTGTTGGACTGGACGTGTATGAAAAGCTTGCAAAGGTAGGTGCGGAAGTAATTGACGCTACCTGTCCCTTTGTGGCAAGGATACACAAGATAGCAGCCGAAAAATCGGGCGAGGGATACGTTATTCTTATCGCAGGTGATGAGGCTCACCCGGAAATAATGGGTATAAGAGGTCATTGCAGCGGAGAGAGTTATGTGTTCAGTTCATGTGACGATTTTGAAAATTTGGTGAAAGAGAAAGATTTTTCGTCAAAAAAGGTTGCAATTCTGGCTCAGACAACGTATAATAAGAATATGTGGAGAAAGTGCGAAGAGCTTTTTGAGAGGTATCTGCCTGAGGCTGTGGTGTATAACACCATATGCAGTGCCACTTCTGAAAGACAGAAGGAGGCGGCGGAGCTTGCGAAGGCTGCCGACATAATGATAATAGTCGGAGGGCTGCACAGCTCCAATACTCACAAGCTTAAAGCCATATGCGATGAATATTGCAAATGTTGGCTTGTGGAGGACGCCGAAGGACTGAGGGCATGTGATATTGACTTATCAGGTGCAAAATTTATCGGGATTTCTGCTGGTGCATCGACGCCGGCTTATATAATCAAGGAGGTACAACAGACCATGAGTGAAATGTTGAACAATGTTGACGAAGAATTTAATTTTGAGGAGGAACTGGAAAAGACTCTGAAAAAAATACATACGGGAATGAAGGTTGAGGGCGTTGTCACCGATATCAATAACGGTGAAGTAGCCGTAGATATCGGAACAAAGCA
>OLVY01001525.1_pt1 | contig 14383 bp, 9 predicted proteins | sample 1674261 | NCBI WGS metagenome assembly OLVY01 (sample SAMEA103958155, study PRJEB25191) | human gut metagenome | biome: human-associated habitat [ENVO:00009003]; feature: intestine environment [ENVO:2100002]; material: feces | place: Germany | collected 2013/2015
GACGCTTGCCGCCGAACGGCATGAGCACGGTGCCCGCGCCGATGGTGGAGTCGAAGCGCTCCGAAAGGCCCTTGTTGGAGGCCACGTTGATGTCGGTGACCAGCTTGTTCATGCGTTCGGCCAGCGTGCCCTCGCCCCACGGGGTCTCGTAGGACTGCTGTTCCTCGACATGCACGGTCTGGTGCTTGGAAGCGCCGTTGGAGGCCAGGAACTCACGGGACAGATTCACGATCTTGTCGCCGTTCCAGGTCATCACCATGCGCGGGTCCTCGGTCACGGTGGCAATCACCGTGGCTTCGAGGTTCTCTTCGCGGGCGTAGGCCAGGAACTCGTCGGTCATGGCGGTGTGGTCGGCGTTGACCCACTCCAGCGGGACCTTCTTCTCGAGGTTTGCGACCTCGCTGATCGGGTGCAGGCTCGTGCCGCACTGGTACGGCGCATTGGAGATGCGGTCCAGCGCGACCATCTCGCCGGTGTGGCCCTCAAACGCGGCCTTGGCAGCGGCGCCGCCGACCTGATACGCCTCGGTGATGTCGGTGCGGCTCGTCAGATGGCCCGCGCAGCGCTGCAGCGTCGAAAGCTCGATGCAGCGGGTCTTGGTGTCCAGACGGCGTGCAACGGTGTTTGCCAGGAAGCGCGCCGTGCCGGTCAGAGCCTTGTGGCCGAACGCATCCACCGCGTGGACATCGTCGGCCAGCTCGCAGACGTAGCGGCCATCCTCGAGCTTGACGCCCTCGGACACGGCGATGACGATGGACGGCTTCTCCTTCTGCATCCGCTCGACCTTCTCGACGAAGTGATCCACATTGAACGGAACCTCGGGCAGGCAGATCATGTCCACGCCCTCGCAGTCCTCGGCTTTCGCCAGCGCCGCGGCGGCGGTCAGCCAGCCCGCATTGCGGCCCATGATCTCGACGATGGTCACGTACTTCGTGCCGTAGACCGTCGCATCACGGATGATCTCCTTCATCACTACGCCGATGTACTTGGCCGCACTGCCGTAGCCGGGGGTGTGGTCGGTGACCATAAGGTCATTGTCGATGGTCTTGGGCACGCCCATAAAGCGGATGTCGCTGCCGATGTGTGCGCCGTAGTCGGCCAGCTTGCCGATGGTGTCCATCGAGTCATTGCCGCCGATGTAGAAGAAGTAGCCGATGTCCAGCTCCTTCAAAATCTCGAACAGCCGGATGTAGACTCTCTCGCCCTCGGCGGTGTGCCAGTCGGGCAGCTTATAGCGGCAGGAACCCAGATAGCTGGACGGGGTGCGCTTCAAAAGCTCAATGTCCAGTGCGGTTTTCAGCTTGTCGTCCAGCACGCAGGTGCGGCGCTCCAGCAGACCGGCTACGCCGTGCAGCATACCGTAGACCTTGCCTGCGCCGCGGCGCTTGCAGCTCTCATACACGCCGGCCAGACTTGCGTTGATGACCGAGGTGGGGCCGCCGGACTGACCAACGATTGCGTTTTTTGCCATGGTTTTCCTCCTTGCAGGCGGGGCCTGCAGCTTGTGGGTGGGTGCTCCCGGCAGAGGGTAGAGGTACCGCGGAGCAAACGAATTTTGTCATCCTCAGTGTATCATGCCGGAGCGGGTTTGACCATTGCGGCAGTTGCCTAAATAGCGGCGCGGCTATCGCAGATTCCCGATTCCACAGTGCGGAACGGTCATGCGCGGCACAATTCTGTATATGGAAATCTGTTCCGCGGTATGGAATTTTGCGCTGCAAAAAACTGCAAGAATGATTCCGAAACCTTGCAAAAATTGCAAAACGGCAATAACTTGTGCAAGTTGACGAAGGTGTTGGATTTTTGACTGCTTGTAGGGGCCGCATATATGCGGCCCGCAACTTTGTGGGGGACACCTGCTTATGAGTAGGCCGCGGGCCGGGCATGCCCGGCCCCTACAGTGGAAGATTGAATTTTTCATGAAAAACATCTTGACACCACCCCTCAACCGTGCTATTCTTTAACCATCAAAAGCGTTGAAGAGGAAAAGTACCGCTCCATATCCGCACAGAGAGCCTGGCGTCTGGTGTAAGCCGGGACGGAGACAGGGCGCGAAAGAACACCTCCGAGCTGCAGCCTGAAATGCAAAAAGTAGGGTGTGCCGCAGGCCGTGCGTTACAGCGGCAGCGTTTCAAAGGTGAACGTGTACGGAAAAAGTGACCGTATACCGTTATTTCGGCTGCGGTAATTTAGGTGGCACCGCGGATCCAAGACAGCGATTCGTCCTAATGCAGGGCGAATGGGCTGTCTTTTTTTGTTTACCATTCGGAGGGTGTAAGACGTAAACCGAAAAGGAGAAACAAACAATGTGCTGCATCATGGGTTATGCCGGGCATGATCTGCCCAAGGAAACTTTCACCGAATATCTGCTGCGTACCACCAGCCGCGGCCCGGACGACCAGCGCGTGGCCGAGACCGAGTTCGGCCTGCTGGGCTTTGGCCGTCTGGCCATCATGGGCCTGACACCCGAGGGCATGCAGCCCTTCTTCCGCGGTGCGGACTGCGTGGCCTGCAACGGCGAGCTGTACGGCTTCCGCCCCGTCAAGGCCGAGTTGGAGGCCGAGGGCTACACGTTCGAGTCCGACTCCGACTGCGAGATCATCCTGCCGCTCTACTACAAGTACGGCCTTGACATGTTCAGGCACCTCGACGCTGAGTTCGCCATGATCCTGTACGACAGCCGCAAAAAGCTGCTGATCGCCGCACGCGACCCCATCGGCATCCGCCCGCTGTTCTACGGCTACAGTGAGTCGGGGCACATTGCCTTTGCGTCCGAGGCGAAAAACCTCGTGGGCCTGTGCAAAAAAATCTATCCGTTCCCGATTGGCAGCTACTACTGCAACGGTCAGTTTGTGCGCTACTGCGACATTGCCGATACGCCCGCCTACAGCCAGGACGAGCTGCCCGAGATTTTGACGAACATCCGCGAAAAGCTGGTTGCCGGTGTGGACAAGCGCCTTGACGCCGACACGCCTGTCGGCTTCCTGCTGTCGGGCGGTCTTGATTCGAGCCTGGTCTGCGCGATTGCGGCCAAGAAGCTGGGCAAGCCGATCCGCACGTTTGCTATCGGCATGAGTGAGGACGCCATTGACCTGAAATACGCCAAGCAGGTGGCCGACTACCTGCACGCCGACCACACCGAGGTCATCATCAACCGCGACATCGTGCTGGACGAGCTGGAAAAGGTCGTCGCCATGCTCGGCACCTGGGATATTACCACCATCCGCGCGTCGGTGGGCATGTATCTGGTCTGTAAGTACATCCACGAGCACACCGACATCCGCGTGCTGCTGACCGGCGAGATCTCCGATGAGCTGTTCGGCTACAAGTACACCGACTACGCGCCGTCCGCCGCCGCATTCCAGACCGAGAGCCAGAAGCGCATCCGCGAGCTGTATATGTACGACGTGCTGCGCGCGGACCGCTCCATCAGCGTGAACAGCCTCGAGGCCCGCGTGCCGTTCGGTGATCTGGATTTTGTGCGTTACGTCATGAGCATCGACCCGGCCAAAAAGCTGAACACCTACGGCAAGGGCAAGTATCTGCTGCGCAAAGCGTTTGAGGGCGACTGGCTGCCCGAGAGCATCCTCTGGCGCGAGAAGGCCGCCTTCAGCGATGCCGTCGGCCATTCGATGGTGGATGACCTGAAGGAGTACGCCGAGACGGTCTACACGGACCGCGACTTTGCCGAGAAGTGTGGCAAGTACACCTACGCCCGCCCGTTTACCAAAGAAAGCCTGCTGTACCGCGAAATTTTTGAAAAGTATTATCCCGGTCAGGCTGAGATGATCGTCGATTACTGGATGCCCAACAAGGCATGGCCTCACTGCGATGTCAACGACCCCAGCGCCCGCGTGCTGGCAAACTACGGCGCAAGCGGGCAGTAAAGGGAAAGCCGCCGAACCCTTCCGGCCATCGCTGACGCTCGGCCACCTCCCCTGATGGGGAGGCTTTCTCGCGGGCGAAGCCCGCGCAAAAAGGCGCCCCATCAGGGGAGCTGGCCGAGTTTACGAGGCCTGAGGGGTACTGCCCGTTGCCCTTTACAAAAAGCTTTCTCTTGCATTTCCCCAAAATCTATGTATAATTAAAACTGTTTTCGCAGAGTAGAGACCTGCGCGTGGGGCTTGGCCCCGGAGTGCCTGACCAACGGGGAGTTGTGGCAGGACGAAGTGACGGAAACGTCCGCGGTGCAGGTTTCGCATCCCACTGCTGCATGATGGTGTGCAACGGCGGATGCGGCGTTGTGCCCATCCGACAAAAATTGCCTCCTCCCTTGTGCGGCAACGCACAAAGGAGGATTTTTTATGTGCGAACAAAAGCTGTCCGTCTTTTCCGCTGACTACTGGCGCGCTGCCCGGCGCGAGCTGAACAACCCGCGGGTGCTGGCCTTTTCGGGGCTGGTCTGCGCCATGGCCATCGTGCTGGAAAGCCTGCCCATCTACCTGCTGGGGCCGAGCCTGAAAATTTACTTCAGCTTCCTCGCCGTCTCGCTGGGCTGCATGTGCTACGGCCCCGTCGTCGGCATGATGGCCGGGGCTATCATTGATACGGTGGGTTTCCTGCTGGCAGGCTACGGCGAGCCGTATTTCCCCGGCTACCTCATTACGGCCATGCTGTCGGGACTGATCTACGGCGTTATGCTGTACCGCCAAAAACCGACGCTGCCGCGCATTATTGTGACGCGGCTCATCATCAACTACGGCAGCAACGTCCTGCTGGGCAGCGTCTGGAAGGCGATGCTCTACGGCAAGGGCTACCTTTATTATTTCACCTCGGGTCTGGTAAAGAACACGACGATGCTGCCCATCGAGGTGTTCCTGACCTGGGTCGTGCTCAACGCCGCCGTAAGGCAGGGGCTGGACAGAAAGTTTATTCATAAGAGGTAAAAGCCTCCCTGTGAGGAGGGCGGACCCGAAAGTAAAAGTCATACTTTTGCACAAGAAAGTATGACTTTTACTTTTTTTCGTTGTGCGTCCTGCCCAGTGTACTGTCTGCACAGGCAAAACATTTACCTGTTTTGCTGAACTTTTCACAAAAATTTAAAAATTATTGCAAACGGATCGTAAAGCGGCTACAATGGGTCTTGCAAGGCAGCAAAATGCGTCAATTCCCGGTAGATTCCGGCACGAAGCGACGCATTTTTGCCGTTTTTCTGTACACACAACAGGGAGGAACAACACACATGAAGAAACTGATGGGCATTCTGCTGGCCGCCTCTATGGTGTTCAGCCTGGCCGCCTGTGGTTCCACCGCTGACACTGCTGCCAGCAGCGCCGCCGGTACCACCGCTACTGCAGAGGGCAGCAGCAACAACCAGGCCCCCGACGTCAAGGTCGGTGCTATCATTCTGGGCGACGAGACCGAAGGCTACAGCGCCGCGCACATCAACGGCATCAAGGAAGCTGCCGCCGAGCTGGGCATGTCCGATGACCAGATCGTCTGGAAGTACAAGATCGCTGAGGGCGGCGTCACCGCCGACGCAGCCGAGGACCTTGTCGGCCAGGGCTGCAACCTGATCATCTCCAACTCCTACGGCCATCAGACCTACATGGAGGAGGAAGCCGAGAAGTACCCTGACATCAACTTTGTGGCCATGACCGGCGACTTCGCCGCCATCTCCGGCCTCGATAACTTCTACAACGCCTTTACCGCAGTCTACCAGAGCCGCTATGTCTCCGGTGTCGTCGCAGGCATGAAGGTCAAGGAGCTGGTCGAGTCCGGCACCCTGACCCCCGAGACCCAGCCCGATAGCTTCACCGCTGACGGCAAGGTCAAGATCGGCTACGTCGGCGCCTACAACTACGCCGAGGTCGTCTCCGGCTACACCGCCTTCTTCCTGGGCGTCCAGAGCGTTTACCCCAATGTCCAGATGGAGGTCATGTACACGAACTCCTGGTTCGACATCGACAAGGAGGGCGCTGCCGCCGAGGCCCTGATCGCCAACGGTGCGGTCATCATCGGCCAGCACGCTGACTCCACCGGTGCCCCCGCTGCTACCCAGAAGCTGAAGGACTCCGGCAAGATCTGCTACTCCATCGGCTACAACATCGACATGCTCGACACCGCCCCCACCGCTGCCCTGACCTCCGCGACGAACGTCTGGAAGGTCTACTACAAGGAGCTGTTCGAGGGTGCGCAGGCCGGCAACATCCCGCAGGATTGGTGCAAGGGCTATGAGGATGGCGCTGTCGCCATCACCGACCTTGGCCCCGAAGTTGCCGACGGCACCGCCGAGAAGGTCGCCGAGGTGGAGGCTGCGCTGAAGGACGGCAGCCTGCATGTCTTTGATACCAGCAAGTTCACCGTCGACGGCGCGGAGGTCACCACCGCCCCCATCGACCTGACCTACTACGATTTCAGCACCGGTTCTCCTGTGGCTGTCTATCAGGGCGAGACCAAAGAGGCCATCTCCGACGGTTACTTCCACGAGGGTGAGCTGCGTGCAGCCCCGACGTTTGCCCTGCGCATCGATGGCATCATCGAGGACGCTGACCCCGTCGCCTGATTCTGACTGAATCTAAAGGGAAGACTGCGGTGGAACCGCAGCCTTCCCTTTTGGTGGTTTATTATAATAATGTTCCTGCCTTGATTTTTTGAATCCCTGTAGGGGCGAGGCATGCCTCGCCCGCAGCATGACCGCGGTTGCCCGCTTATGGGTGGCCGCGCAAGGCCGCGGGCCGGGCATGCCCGGCCCCTACCAACTTGACTCTTGAAAGGAGCCTGCACAATGGCGCAGAACGAATATGCTGTGCGCTTGGAGCACGTCACCAAGACCTTTGGCCCCGTCGTGGCCAACAAGGATGTTTCTTTGGGCGTGCGCCGCGGCGAGATTCTGGCCCTGCTGGGCGAAAACGGCAGCGGCAAGACGACCCTGATGAACATGATCGCCGGTATCTACTTCCCCGACGAGGGCGAGATCTATGTCGGCGACAAGGCGGCGACCATCCGCTCCCCCCGCGACGCGCTGGACCTGGGCATCGGCATGATCCACCAGCACTTCAAGCTCGTGGACGTGTTCTCCGCGACGGAGAATATCGCCCTGTCGATGGGCAGCGGCGAGAAGTTCGACCTGAAAAAGGTTCACGACAAGGCCCGCGCCATCTGCGAAAAGTACGAGTTCGCCCTTGACCTCGACCAGAAGGTCTACGAGATGAGCGTCAGCCAGAAGCAGACGCTGGAGATCGTCAAGGTGCTGTACCGCGGCGCGGACATCCTGATCCTCGACGAGCCTACGGCAGTTCTGACCCCGCAGGAGACCGAGAAGCTGTTCAGCGTCATCCGCAACATGAAGGCCGACGGCAAGGCGGTCATCATCATCACCCACAAGCTGCACGAGGTCCTGTCCATCAGTGACCGTGTCGCCATCCTGCGCAAGGGCGAGTATGTCGGCGACATCGCCACAAAGGACGCCGACGAGGCCAAGCTGACCGAGATGATGGTCGGCGAGAAGGTCGAGCTGAACATTGAACGCCCCGAGCCGGTCAACCCGGTCAAGCGGCTGGACATTGAACATCTGACCGTCCGCAGCGCCGAGGGCATCACCGTGCTGGACGATGCGTCCTTCCCGGTCTACGGCGGCGAGATCCTCGGCATTGCGGGCATCTCCGGCAACGGCCAGAAGGAGCTGCTGGAGGCTATTGCCGGTTTGCAGCCCGCCGAGAGCGGCGCAAGCATCGAGTATTACGCGCCCGACGCTGCCGCACCCGTGCAGCTCGTCGGCAAAAGCCCCAAGGCCATCCGCGAGGCGGGCATCCACCTGTCCTTTGTGCCCGAGGATCGTCTGGGCATGGGTCTGGTCGGCTCGATGGGCATGACCGACAACATGATGCTGAAAAGCTACGGCAAGGGCCATTCGCCCATCGTGGACCGCAAGGCCCCGCTGGCGCTGGCCGAGACGATCAAGAAAGAGCTGGGCGTCGTCACGCCCGACCTGAACACCCCGGTCTCCCGCCTGTCGGGCGGCAACGTCCAGAAGGTGTTGGTGGGCCGTGAGCTGGCCGCCGACCCCATCGTCCTGATGACCGCCTACGCAGTGCGCGGTCTGGACATCAACACGTCCTACACGATCTATCACCTGCTCAACGAGCAGAAAAAGCGCGGTGTGGCAGTTATTTACGTCGGTGAGGACCTCGACGTGCTGCTGGAGCTGTGTGACCGCATCGTTGTGCTGTGCGGCGGCAAGGTCAACGGCATTCTCGATGGCCGCAAGACCACGAAGGAGGAGGTCGGTCTGCGAATGACCAACCTGGTAAAGGAGGAGCAGGCATGAGTCAGACTGCCACTGCGGCCCGCGAGCCGCTGCTGCGCATTGCCAAGCGTGAGGGCACGACGATGCCCCAGAAGATCGCCGTGCGCGCCATCGCCATTCTGCTGGCGCTGGTCGTTGATGCGCTGTTTATCTTTTTCGTCACCGGCCTGAACCCGCTGTCCGTCTATGGCGTCATGTGGAGCGGCACCTTCGCCAACATGACCCGCTTCAGCTGGATGCTGCGCGACCTGTCCACGCTGCTCTGTGTCGGCATCGCGCTGGCCCCGGCTTTCAAGATGCGCTTCTGGAACTGCGGCGGCGAGGGTCAGATTTTGATCGGCGGCCTGACTGCCGCCCTCATCATGGTGTATCAGGGCAACAATCTGCCGCTGCCGCTGCTGTTTGCCGCCATGGCGCTGGGCAGCATTGCCGCGGGCGCACTGTGGGGCTTCATCCCCGCGTGGTTCAAGTCCCGCTGGAACACGAACGAGACGCTGTTCACCCTGATGATGAACTACGTTGCTACGTCCATTGTTGCCTGCATGACCAACATCATGCGCGGCCAGGCGTCGAGCCTCGGCACGCTGAACAAGGCGACCAAGGCCGGCTGGTTCCCCGTCATTATGGGCCAGCGCTATACCATCAACATCATTGTGGTCATTGTGCTGACCTTCGTCATGTACGCCTATCTGCGCTTCTCCAAGCAGGGCTATGAGATCAGCGTTGTCGGCGAGAGCGAGAACACCGCGCGGTATGCGGGCATCAACGTCCGCCGCGTTACGGTGCGCACGATGCTGATCTCCGGCGCGATCTGCGGCCTGTGCGGCTTCCTGATCGTGGCCGGCAAGGATCAGACCATCTCCACGGCGTCCGCCAACGGGCGCGGCTTCACGGCCATTATTGTCGCATGGCTGGCCAAGTTCAACACCTTCTATATGGCGCTCATCTCGTTCCTGCTGGTTTTCCTCGAGCGCGGTGCGTCGGAGATCGCGTCTGCCTACTCGCTGAACGAGTACGCCGCCGACATCATCACCGGCATCATCCTGTTCTTCATTCTGGGCAGTGAGTTCTTCATCAACTACCGCGTCATCCCCCGCGGCGCACACAAGGAGGGCAAGTGATATGCACAGCAGTCTGATTGCGTGGATCATGCGCGCCATCCCGTTTGGCACAATTATCATGTACGGTGCGCTGGGCGAGACCGTGACCGAGAAATCCGGCAACCTGAACCTCGGCGTGCCGGGCATCATGTACCTGGGCGGTTTCGCGGGCTTTGCCAGCGCCTGGGCCTATGAGAACAGCGCTGCCAACCCCAACGGCTTTGTCAGCATCCTGATCGCCCTGTCCTGCGCCATTCTGGCCTCGATGGCGGGCGGCCTGATCTATGCGTTCCTGACCATCTCCCTGCGCGCCAACCAGAACGTCACCGGTCTGGCACTGACGACCTTCGGCATGGGTGTGGCAAACTTCTTCGGCGTGTTTATCCTGAACGGCGCCAGCTACTCCGCCGCTCCCATCGCCAACAAGGCGTTCAGCGCCAAAATTCCCGTGCTGTCGGGTCTGGGCGACATCGGGCAGGTCGTGTTCTCCTACGGTTTTCTCGTCTATGCGGCGATCCTGCTGGCTGTGGTGCTGCACTGGTTCCTGACCCGCACCCGTGCGGGCCTGAATCTGCGCGCCGTCGGTGAGAACCCCGCCACCGCGGACGCCGCGGGCATCAACGTTACGCTGTACAAGTACCTGTCCACCTGCATCGGCGCGGGCATCTGCGGCATCGGCGGCCTGTACTATGTACTGGACTACAACCAGGGCATCTGGGCGACCACCGGCCAGATCGAGGCGCTGGGCTGGCTGGCCGTGGCGCTGGTCATTTTCACGACCTGGAAGCCGCTGAACGCCATCTGGGGCGCGTACCTGTTCGGTATGCTCTATTGGCTGTACCAGTTCCTGCCGTCGCTGCTCGGCATCACGATGGCCAGCCACATCACCGACCTTGTGCAGATGCTGCCCTACGTCGTCACGATCATCGTCCTGATCGTCGTTTCGATGCGCAAGAAGAAGGAAAACCAGCCCCCGGCTCATCTGGGTCTGGCCTACTTCCGCGAGGAGCGGTAAGGTTGCCTTCCCCCGTGGGGGAAGGTGGCCGAGGCCCCGCCCGAGGCCGGATGAGGGGCGGCCTAGTGGCTGTTGCCCGTGAATGGGAAGTGGCCGTAAGCTTTGCCCTCATCAGTCGCCTGCGGGCGACAGCTTCCCCCGAGGGGGAAGCCTTATAGAAAAGTCCGTGCGGCACATCTTTCCCAAATGTGCCGCCTTTTTTCATGCTTCTTTCAAAAATCCAACACATTTGCAATATATACTAAATTTTGTCAAAAAATCTCCGAAAACAGAAGGGAACCCGGTATGGCAGAAAAAACACAAACCCGACGCGGCCCGCTCGGCTGGGTCAAACGCCACAAAAAGCTGACAATCTTTTTGGTCATTGTGCTGGTCGCGGCCCTCGTCCTCGTGAACGTGCTGGGCAAGACCGACAAGGCGGCCGCCGGCAGCTATCAGTTCGTGCGCACCACCGTGCTGACCAAAACGACCCTGAGCGATACGGTCAGCGTGACCGGCACGGTCAAGGCCGGCAGCAGCGCCAGCGTCACGGCGTCGGATTCCGTCAAGACCTACAAGGTCACGGCAGTCAACGTCGCTGTCGGTGATTCGGTCAGGAAGGGCGATGTCATCGCCACGCTGGACACCACCGACGTGGAAAAGCAGATCGCCAACGCGCAGCTGCAGCTCAGCGACACCCGGACCGACGCCCGGAAGAACTACACCCAGGCAGTCGAGGATCAGACGACAAACCTGGCTACGGCGCAGGAAAATCTCGATAAGGCGCAGAAGAACTACGACACGCTGGGCATGGATGACTACTATACCTCGATGGCGTCCGCCGCCAACAGCGGCAAGACGAACCGTGAGATCGTCACCGACTGGTACACTCGCTACGCCGAGGAGATCGCCGGGTACGAGAACACCCTTGCCAACCTGAACATTCAGCTGACCCAGGCCCAGCAAGACGGCGACACGGCCCGCGCAGACGGCCTGCAGGGCCAGATCGCGGATTACACCAACCGGGAAAATATCGCCAAGGGCCAGTGCAGCATCCCGGAGCTGGGCCTGCAGGGCTTTGATGCCGTCAGCCAGACCTACAATAAAATTGAGCAGTACCGCGAGGCGCTGGAGCAGGCGCAGCAGTCCTATCAGAACAGCACGACAAGCGCGTCACGCAGCGTGGACAGCGCCGAGACGAAGCTCGCGCAGTCCCAGCGCGAGGACGACACCCTGACCAAACTGCAGACCGCACTGGAGAACTGCACCCTGACTGCCACGATGGACGGCACGATCACCGCGCTGGACGCCACGGTGGGCGCGGTGTGCAGCGGCACGGTGGCCACGATTCAGGATGTGGACAACCTGACGGTGGAAGTCACGATCCCGGCCAGCTCCGTCGGCAGGCTCAAGACCGGCCTGCAGTGCAACATCACCAGCGACGCCACGGACGACACCGTCACCGGTACCCTGACCCGTATCGACCCTGTCGCCAACGACAGCGGCAGCTTCGGCGCTACCGTCACGGTCAACGGGCAGGACAGCGGTCTGCTGGTCGGCATTTCCGCCAAGGTCGAGATCGTCATCAGCACCAAGGACAACGTCTTTACCGTCCCGCGCGACGCCGTGGGCACCAACGACGACGGCAGCACCTACGTGCTGCGCAAGACCGGCGGAGAGGGCGTCGATATGACCTTTGAGCAGGTCGCCGTCACCGAGGGCGACACCAACGACTACTATGTGGAGATTACCGGCAGCGACCTGAACGAGGGCGACGTCATCCGCGCCACGGCGGACCTGACCCAAGGCATTGAGTCTGGCACGTCCGACAGCGATGTGCAGATGATGGAGAACGGCGACCTTTACGTCGGCGACGGCAGCAATATGCCCGAGGGCACCGTCGTCATGGGCGGTCCCGGCGGCGGCGGCCCCGGCGGTCCGGGAGGTCAATAATGCCGGAAAAGACACAACAGTTTGCGCAGAATATCGCCAGGAGCCTGATAGGGGAGGAGGCCGCGCACCCCGCGCAGCCCCTGATCCAGATGCAGGGCATCCGCAAGAGCTACTACATCGGCCAGCCGAACGAGCTGGAAATTCTGCACGGTATCGACCTGACCGTCTACCCCGGCGAGTTCGTCGCCATCGTGGGCGAGTCTGGCTCCGGTAAGTCCACGCTGATGAACATTATCGGCGTGCTGGACAAGCCCACGGCGGGCGAGTACGTGCTGGACGGCGTCAACATCCACGACGCCGACGACAACGACCTGGCGGCTATCCGCAACCGCAAAATCGGGTTCGTGTTCCAGACGTATAACCTGATCGGACGCCAGAGCGCGTTAAAAAACGTCGAACTGCCGATGCTGTATGCGGGCGTCCCGGCAGGGGAGCGCACCCGCCGCGCCAAGGAATGGCTCGAGCGCGTCGGCATGGGCGAGCGGATGCGCCACCAGCCCAACGAGCTTTCCGGCGGACAGAAGCAGCGCGTCGCGATTGCCCGCGCCATGGTCAATGAGCCGGCGCTGATCCTGGCCGACGAGCCTACCGGCGCACTGGACAGCCAGACGAGCCGCGTCGTGATGGATCTCTTTCACGAGCTGCATGAAAAATACCACAAGACCATCGTGCTCATCACGCACAACCCCGAGCTGGCCGAGGAATGCCAGCGGGTGCTGACGCTGCGCGACGGCCTGATCGTGGGCGAACGAAAGGGGACCGGCGAACGTGCAGCTTTTTGAGAATATCGGCATGGCGCTGACCAGCGTCAGAAGCAACAAAATGCGCAGTCTGCTCACGATGCTGGGCATCATCATCGGCATTGCGGCGGTCATTGCCATCGAGACCGTCGGCAACAGCATGACCGGCTCGGTCATGGACTCGATGTCCGGCATGGGTGCCAGTAACATTTCTGTCACGGTAACGCAGAAAAGCAGCTCCGACACGTCGGGCACGTCCCAGGGCGTCCGGCTGCGCCGGTTTATGGATTCCAAACCGGCGGACGCAGACCTTATCACCGATGCGATGATAAACGATTTTACAGCCGCTTTCCCGACCCAGGTCCATCACATCGAACTGACCCAGCAGGTGGGCAGCGGCACGACTGCCAAATACGGTGACCCGACCACAACCATCACGGCCACTGTCAGCGGCATCAATCATGCGGCACTGGCAGCCAGGGACGATGATTCGCAGATTTTGTACGGACGCTGGCTGGACGACGACAGGGATGCCGGGCGCAAGGTCGCCTGCGTGTCGGAAAAGTTCGTCGAGCAGGCCATCGGCGGCAGTGCGCAGGACGCCATCGGCAAGGCGGTCACGCTGACCATCAACCAGGATCTGTACACGTTCTATATACAGGGCGTATACAAATACACAGAGGACAGCTACTCCAGCATGTTCGGCGGCAGCGACGACGACAGCATCCAGACGGACTTTTACATCCCGCTGGACGTTGCCAAGGCCATCGCCGGGGCGGGGGCGGGGTACCAGAGCATCACCGTTGTGGCCAACGGCGGCACGGTCAATGTCACGGACTTCGTCAACACGGTGGGGGATTTCTTCGCCAGCTACTACACCCGCAACGACTCCTGGACGGTCAGCGCATCGAGCCTGGCGAGCCTGCTCGACTCGATGACCAGCATGATGAGCACGGTTTCGCTCGGCATCTCGGCCATCGCGGCGCTGTCGCTGCTCGTCGGCGGCATCGGCGTTATGAATATCATGATGGTCTCCGTGACGGAGCGCACCCGCGAGATCGGCACCCGCAAGGCGCTGGGTGCGCCTGCGTCGGCCATCCGTATGCAGTTTATCACCGAGAGTGTCATCCTCTGCCTGATCGGCGGCTTCATCGGTATTGTGCTGGGCCTGGCGCTGGGCACGGTGCTCAGCAAAGTGGTGGGCTATGCCGCCAAGCCCAGCATCGCTGCGATCCTGATCGCCGTCGGCTTCAGTATGGCCATCGGCGTGTTCTTCGGCTATTATCCCGCCAACAAGGCCGCCAAGCTCAATCCCATCGACGCGCTGCGCTATGAATAACAAGGAGGT